>Ga0207701_10003446_pt1 | contig 16241 bp, 8 predicted proteins | sample KBSSwiSSwithPhiX_FD_184294 | JGI IMG/M metagenome (GOLD analysis project Ga0207701, IMG submission 184294) | Switchgrass rhizosphere bulk soil microbial communities from Kellogg Biological Station, Michigan, USA, with PhiX - S5 (SPAdes) (version 2) | ecosystem: Environmental > Terrestrial > Soil... | reverse complement strand
ATCACGTCAACCACTTCACCACGAAACTCGAAACCAGTTCGCGGCACACGATAACGCACCTCGGTATCGAGCATCGTCACGCTGTTGTGGCCTAACGAATTGCCGTCATCGCCATATGCACCCCGCGGCGTGACGTTCGGGGTAAAGAAAACGCTCGAGCTTCCGCTCAAGCCGGGGATAAACGGCGGCGTGTAACTCAGACGCAGCGCAAAGCCAGGCGCATTCTTGGTTTGATTGAAGTCGCCGATCGGTGTGCGAGCGAGAGCCAGCGCTTCGGTTCCGGTGATGCCGCCTTCGTAAGGCGCGCCATCATCGGGGACGCCGCCGTTTTGACCGATATCTTCCAACCCTGTGTTGATCTGGAATTGATAGTTCAGGTTGTTGACGATCTTACCGTAGATACTCGTGCTGCCTTCGAACCATGTTGTAGGGATCAATCCATCGTCTAACTCCGGCCGATTCACGCTATAGAACTGCGTCGGCTCGTGAAAAAGGTTGATGAAGCCGAAAGGCACGACATCGACACCGGGCGAGCGCCAGTTGAAGTGCTCGTTAAACAGGAAGTCGACGTAGGCTTGTTCGAGCTCTACCGCGCCAGTCAGCTTGTCATCTGCGTCGTCGGCAATGCCGCCGTGCTCGAATTCAATCTCAGCATTGAAGATGATGTTATCGGTGATTTGATACGTCGGCAGTAGCACAATGCGTTGGGCATCAAATCCGTCCTTCCATCCCCCCGACGCCTCATTGCCGCCGAATTTCAATTCGCCATAAGCCCCAATGCTCAAAACAGCGTGACTACGATAGCCAAGTCCGAAAAGGGGCTTGCCCGAGGAAGTGATTCCTTCGGCGGTCGCAACCGTGGCGTTCTCGTCCGCAATCACTGTTGCCTTGTCGGACGATTTTCTTGTGGTGGAAGCCGCCGCTGTTTTTTCGCTTCGGACATCGCCATTTTCATAACGCTCAAGGCGCTTTTCCAGCGAAGCGACTTTTGCCTCAAGTGCTTTCAGTTCTTTGAGCAATTCGGCGTTAGCGGCTGTTTGCTGATCAGAGGATTCAGCAAAAGATAAATTGACCACTACAAAGATGGCGCAACAACCAGTGAGCAATAGCTTCATTGCTCGAAGCCTAACGGAACAAAACAGAGCTCGCTGCCGGAGCGTTGCTAATTTTTAGCGATCAATTGCCGTTGCAAATCAGGACCGTTCTTGCGCGGGGAGATTCTTTTCCGCGTAGCGCGCGAGGATCCAACAAAGATCGGAAAGACGGTTCAAATAGCGCAGAATCTCCGGATTTGTATCCGTGGCCGCAGCCACGCGACGCTCAGCCCGGCGGCAGGTCGTGCGCGCGAGATCTAGGGCGGCAGAGGTCAGGTTCTTGCCGGGGATCACCCAGTCTTTCGGATAAAGTGTTTTGTCTTTCTCGAGATCGAAAATGACCGCCGAAATACGGTCCACCATCGCCGCGGTCGTGAGTTGAAACCCATCTTTAACGTAACGCTCCCGGTCGCCTGGCGCCGTGGCCAGTTCTCCCATGACAACGATCAGATCTTTTTGTGCGGCTACGATTTGGTCAGAAATGAATTTGTCGGGTGCAATGGAGCGAGCCAAACCAAGCGCGGCAGTCAGCTCATCGACACAGCCGTAAGCATCGACACGCGGATCGGCCTTCGATAAGCGCCGTCCGTACATGAGTGACGTTTCGCCTTTGTCGCCAGTTTTGGTGACGATGGACACAAAGCCAAACTGTAGGGCGTTTCCAGGAAACGCCAATCTCGTTGAACGGCGTCTAATACAGACGCCTTACAATACCAGCTAACCGATTGCAGGTTGCGGTTCGGCTTCTTCCATCACTGGCGCGCCAACCGGTTCGCCTTTTTCCACCAGCTTGAGCTGGCGATGTTCCGGAAATCCAGTTCCGGCAGGAATTAGGTGACCCATGATCACGTTTTCCTTGAAGCCGCGCAGCCTGTCGATTTTGCCCAGCGTGGCCGCTTCAGTGAGCACACGTGTCGTGTCCTGGAACGAAGCCGCAGAAATAAAGCTGTCGGTTTCCAACGAAGCCTTAGTGATGCCGAGCAGCACCGGAACAGCCTCGGCAGGCTTCCCGCCTTTCTCCACGACTTTCTTGTTCTCTCCGTCGAAGTCGAGTTTATCGACCTGATCGCCCCAGAGCAGCGCGGTATCGCCGGGATCGGTGATCTTCACTTTGCGCAACATTTGGCGCACGATGATCTCGATGTGCTTATCGTTAATCTCCACGCCTTGGAGCCGATACACCTCCTGCACTTCGTTCACCAGGTGCTCCTGCAACTCCTGCGGGCCGCACACTTCCAAAATCTCGTGCGGCACAACGGGGCCTTCGGTCAGTTGTTGACCCTTCTTCACGTAATCGCCTTTGAAGACGATGATGTGCTTGGTGAGCGGAATGAGATGCTCTTCCTCAGCGCCCGTGTCCGGATCTTTCAGAATCAAATTCCGTTTGCCTCGTACGGTTCCGCCCAGCTCGACGATGCCGTCGATCTTGGCAATCTCAGCCGCATCCTTCGGGCGGCGAGCTTCGAACAATTCCGCAACGCGCGGCAGACCACCCGTGATGTCCTTTGTCTTTGCGACTTTGCGCGGGGTCTTTGCCAGCAACGCGCCTGCCCGTATCTTCTGACCCTCCTCGACGATAACGTGAGCGCCAGCGGGAATTGAATAGCTCGCGACTACCTCCTTCTTGTCATCCACAATAACCACCTGCGGATGCAGGTCTTCCTTGTGCTCGATGACCATGGTGCCCATGAGGCCGGTCGCTTCATCGACTTCGCGTTTAATTGTCACTCCGGCAATCATGTCGCGGAATTCGATCTTTCCGCCTTTGTCGGTGAGGATCGGCACATTGTATGGATCCCATTGCACAAACGTTTCGCCCTTCTTCACAGACGCGCCGTCCTGCTTGGAAATCACTGAGCCGACAACTACGTTGTAGCGCTCCAGTTCGCGGCCCTCTTCGTTATGCACGCTGATTGAGCCGTTTTTGTTCAACACGATCCAACTCCCATCGAGTGCCTGCACGGTCCGCAAATCATTGAACTGCACCGTGCCGTCGTTCTTCGCCTTAATGATCGGCTGCTTAAATGTCTGACTGGCCGTGCCGCCGATGTGGAATGTCCGCATCGTCAACTGCGTCCCCGGTTCGCCGATGGACTGAGCGGCGATAATACCGACAGCTTCACCGAGCTTCACAAAGTCGCCCGTGGCGAGGTTGCGACCGTAGCACATCGCGCACACGCCCCGGCCACACTCGCATGTGAGCACCGACCGGATCTTGAGCTGCTCGACCCCGATGCGTTGCAAGTCGGCTGCGATCTTCTCGTCGACGTATTGGTTCGCCTTAACGATCTTTTTCTTTTTATCCACCGGGTCGCCGATTGTTTCGCAGCTCACACGCCCAATGATGCGCTGGCCAAGGTCGACAACTTCCTCGTCGCCTTCATAAATCGAGCGCACCACGATGCCGTTTACGGTACCGCAATCGTCCCCAACGATGATTACATCCTGTGCCGCATCCACGAGTTTGCGGGTGAGATAACCGGAGTCCGCGGTTTTCAGCGCCGTATCGGCAAGACCTTTGCGCGCACCGTGGGTGGAAATGAAATACTCCAGCACGGTGAGTCCTTCGCGGAAATTTGACGTAATGGGACGCTCGATGATTTCGCCACTTGGCTTGGCCATCAAACCGCGCATGCCGGCGAGCTGCCGCACTTGTTGCCGATTGCCGCGCGCGCCAGAATCGACCATCAAATGGATCGGATTGAATTCTTTGCGATCCTGATTTTCCTCGATCTCGCGGAACATCACGTTGGAGATTTGATCGCCGGCGTGCGTCCAGATATCGATGATTTTGTTGTACCGCTCACCGTCGGTGATGATGCCGCGGCGATATTGCTGGTCCACCTGTTTGACCTGCTTATATGCATTCTCCAACTCGGTTTCTTTCCGCTTTGGAATGATCATGTCCTCGATGCCAATCGAGATACCAGCCCGAGTCGCTTCCCTAAACCCGAGCTCTTTCAGCTTATCGAGGGTAGTAACCGTAACTGCTGGGCCGGCGATCTGATAGCAACGCCAAATGATGTCGCTGAGTTGTTTCTTGCCCGCTGCTTTGTTGAAGAAACCAAGTTCTTTCGGCCAAATTTGACTAAAGATGACGCGCCCGGCAGTTGTCTCGATAACGTTGATATCAGAATTTCCAAAAATGGTTTGCCGCCCGCGATCGGGGTTCTTGAACAAAATCCGATCATGCGTTTTGATCGTGCCTTCGGCCATCGCGAATTCGACTTCGTACGCCTCTCCAAATAGCGGTACATGACGCCCATCCTTCTTCTGCGCTCGCGGATTTTGAGTTATGTAATAGCAACCCAGGGTGATGTCCTGACTTGGCGTGGTAATCGGTTTACCGCTCGATGGAGAGAAAATATTGTTCGGCGCGAGCATCAGCATGCGCGCTTCCAACTGCGCCTCGACCGACAGCGGCACGTGCACTGCCATTTGGTCACCGTCGAAGTCGGCGTTGTACGCGGTGCAAACGAGCGGGTGAATGCGAATGGCTTCACCCTCGATCAACTGCGGTTCAAACGCTTGAATCGAGAGACGGTGCAAAGTCGGAGCACGATTCAGGAGGACCGGATGGCCTCTGGTTACTTCGTCAAGAATGTCCCAGACCTCGGGAGTCTGACGCTCAATCATCTTTTTCGCGCTGCGTACCGTGTGGACGTACCCGAGATCTTTCAGCCGACGAATGATGAACGGCTCGAAAAGAACCAATGCCATCTTCTTCGGCAGCCCGCACTGATTCAGCTTGAGCTCCGGACCGATGACAATCACCGAGCGGCCCGAGTAATCGACGCGTTTACCTAACAAGTTCTGACGGAAGCGGCCGCCCTTGCCTTTGAGCATGTCGCTCAGCGATTTGAGCGGACGATTGCCTGCGCCAGTCACAGCGCGACCGTGCCTGCCGTTGTCGAACAAAGCGTCGACGGCTTCCTGCAACATGCGTTTCTCGTTTCGAATGATGACATCCGGCGTCTTCAGCATGAGCAGATTCTTGAGCCGGTTGTTACGATTGATCACGCGCCGATAAAGATCATTGAGGTCGGAGGTCGCGAAACGTCCACCTTCCAGTGGGACTAAAGGACGCAAATCCGGCGGAATCACTGGCAGCACCTCGAGGATCATCCACTCGGGTCGCGCACGTGAATTCTGGAAGCCTTGAACAAGCTTGAGACGTTTCGCCAGTTTCTTGCGAATCTGCTTGCTCTTTGTCGCTCCCATCGCTTTCTCCAACTCTTTGTTGAGCTTGTTGAGGTCGATCTCGGAGAGAAGTTTCTTGATCGCTTCAGCGCCCATTCCGGCAACGAAATCTTCGCCGTATTGCTCCTGGGCCTCACGATATTCAACTTCGTTCAGCAGTTGTGTTTTCTGCAACGGCGTCTTGCCAGGATCGATGACGATGTAGTCTTCGTAATAAATCACGCGCTCAAGCTGACGCGCGCTCATGTCGAGCATGAGTCCGATGCGCGAAGGCATGCATTTGTAAAACCAGATGTGCGAAACCGGCACCGCCAGCTCTATGTGCCCCATTCGTTCACGACGGACGCGCGCGAGTGTAACTTCCACACCGCAACGGTCGCAAATCACGCCTTTATGCTTGATGCGCTTGTATTTTCCGCACGAACACTCCCAATCACGGGTCGGCCCAAAAATCCGTTCGCAGAAGAGTCCGCCTTTCTCCGGTTTAAACGTGCGGTAATTAATTGTTTCCGGATTTTTGACTTCGCCTTTGCTCCACGAGCGCATGGTGTCGCTGGAGGCGATGCCAATTGCGACTTGATCAAAACCCACTGGGCGCTCTTCGCCCACTAACTCACGCCAGGAATGTTCGTTCATGATTTCTCCGATTAAGTGTCAAACTAAAAATTATGCGACGCTTTCCAGAAACGTGGGCGCCTGACTGCCGACCTTCACGTCGAGTCCAAGGCTTTGCATTTCCTTTATCAACACGTTGAAGGATTCGGGCGTTCCAGCTTCGAGCGAGTTATCGCCCTTAACGATTGACTCGTAGATACGGGTCCGGCCCTGCACGTCGTCTGACTTAACAGTTAGCAATTCCTGTAACGTATACGCAGCTCCATAGGCCTCGAGTGCCCAGACCTCCATCTCGCCGAAGCGTTGGCCGCCATACTGCGCTTTACCGCCAAGCGGCTGTTGAGTGACGAGCGAATATGGTCCCACTGCCCGCGCATGAATCTTGTCCGCCACAAGGTGGCCGAGCTTCATCATGTAGATGTGGCCAACTACGACTTCCTGGTCGAACGGATCGCCGGTGCGACCATCGAACAGACGCGCCTTACCGTTCTCCTGTACCCAGCTGAAGCCCTCTTTCTTTTTCGCCTCACGCAGATACTCGCAAATTTGTTTTTCCTTGATTCCATCGAACACCGGAGTGGCCACTTTGAATCCAAGCGCTTTGGCAGCAACGCCGAGGTGCGTTTCCAAGACCTGGCCCACATTCATACGGCTAGGGACGCCTAATGGATTAAGCACAATTTCGACCGGTGTTCCATCTGCGAGGAACGGCATGTCTTCCTCGGGTACAATGCGCGCCACAACGCCTTTGTTCCCGTGACGGCCCGCCATTTTGTCGCCGACACTGAGCTTGCGTTTGCTGGCGATGTAAACCTTGACCTGCTTGATGATCCCCGGTTCGATCTCCTCGCCGCTTTCCACGCGGTCCGTCGCGCGATCCCGTTCAAGCTCCAGTTCGGCGAACTTGTGCTCGTATCCGCCAATGATTTCGCGGATCCGATTCCGAATCGGGCTGGGATCGATCTCGATGTGATCGTGGGCAGTCGCCAATTTTCGCAACAGCGTTTTCGTGATTTTGCGATTGGCCGGGATAATGATTTCACCGCTCTTGGCATTTACGACGTCGAGAGGAATTTTTTCGCCCAGCAGAACGTTGGAAAGTGAATCGGTGAGCTGCTCAATGAGTCCCTCCCTCTTGCGCTTATGGTCTTCGCCAATGCTCTTCAACTGCCGTTTGGTTTCCGCCGGAGTAAGCTTTTCATGGGAAACTTCGCGGCGGGACGACACCTTTACGTCCATCACGATGCCGTATGTTCCAGAAGGCACGGTCAGTGACGTGTCTTTTACATCGGCGGCTTTCTCTCCAAAGATGGCGCGAAGCAGCCGCTCTTCCGGAGCCAGTTCCGTCTCGCTCTTCGGTGTAATTTTCCCGACTAAAATATCCCCTGGCTTCACCTCGGCACCGACCCGTACGACGCCGTCCGGACCCAAGTTGCGTAAAGCTTCTTCGCTTACATTGGGAATGTCGCGCGTAATTTCCTCTGGTCCCAACTTTGTATCGCGCGCGCCGATCTCGAACTCATCGATGTGAATGGAAGTGTAAATATCTTCCTTCACGACCTTCTCCGAGATCATGATCGCGTCCTCGAAGTTGTAGCCATTCCAAGGCATGAACGCGACAAGCACGTTCCGACCGAGCGCCAGTTCGCCGCGATCAGTGTTCGGCCCATCGGCGATGACTTGGCCACGCTTCACATGCTGGCCTTTGCGGACGATCGGCTTCTGATTTACGCAGGTGCCGGCGTTCGACCGCATGAATTTCCGGAGCTCGTAAACGTAGGTCCCGGACTCGGAATCGGTTTTTATCTTCTTTTTGCTCTCGGGCAAATGGCCGTCCTTTGTGACGATAATTTGGTCAGCCGTGACTGAAGCGACCTTGCCGCTGTCGACCGACAGAACAACTGCGTGCGAATCGCGCGCAACCTTTTCTTCAAGACCAGTGCCAACCAGCGGCATCTCAGAAACAATCAGCGGCACCCCCTGGCGTTGCATGTTGGAACCCATCAGCGCGCGGTTCGCGTCGTCGTGTTCCAGAAACGGGATGAGGCCGGCTGCTACCGAAACGAGCTGCTTCGGCGAGACGTCCATGTAATTCACCTTTGATGGATCGACTTCTAGGAAATCGCCGCGATAACGCACCGAAACTTTTTCACCGGTGAAATGACCGCGCCCATCAATGGGCGCATTCGCCTGCGCGACGAGGAAGTTCTCTTCACGGTCAGCGGTAAGATACTCGATCTCATCGGTCACCCGGCCGTTCGTCACCTTGCGATACGGTGTTTCGATAAAACCAAACTCATTGATGCGCGCAAAGGTGCTCATTGAGCTGATCAAGCCAATGTTTGGGCCTTCGGGAGTCTCGATCGGACAAATGCGGCCGTAGTGCGACGGATGAACGTCGCGCACTTCAAAGCCGGCGCGCTCGCGGCTCAGACCCCCCGGACCGAGAGCGGACAAGCGCCGCTTGTGCGTCAATTCTGCGAGCGGATTCGTCTGATCCATGAATTGCGACAGCTGCGACCGGCCAAAGAAATCCCTGACGACCGCGCTGAGCGCTTTGGGATTAATGAGCTTTTGCGGCGTCATCCCATCCACGTTGATGTCGAACAACGTCATTCGCTCCTTGACGAGACGCTCGGTGCGAGCAAGCCCGACCCGGCACTGGTTGGCCAGTAATTCGCCTACGGTGCGGACACGCCGGCTGCCAAGGTGGTCAATGTCGTCGAGAGTGCCTTCGCCGCGTCGCAGATTGATCAAATACTTGATAGCCGCGATAAAGTCTTTGTCGGTTAGGATGCGCTCGGACGAATCGACGTTAATCCCGAGCTTCTGATTGATTTTGTAGCGACCGACTCGGCCAAGATCGTATTTCTTCGGATCGAAAAAGAGTCGCTTGAGTAAAGCGCGGGCGTTGGCCACGGTCGGCGGATCGCCCGGACGAAGACGGCGGTAAATGTCTTTGAGAGCCTCTTCCTGATCGTGCGCCGGATCCTTTCTTAGCGCCTTCACGACCGTGTCATCGTTCGAGATGTCGATGACTTTGGCCTCGTGAATATTCAGCGCCATGATCTGGCGAACGGTCGCCAGGGTCAGGGGCTCAAACGCGCGCGCGACCGTTACCTCACCATCGCGGATATCTGCGGTGAGCACTTTGCTGGCGAGCTGTTCTTCGTCGAGTTTGTCGCTCAGTTTCAGGGTCTCGATGTTGTAAAAAAGTTTGATGACTTCCTCGTCAGAGCCATAGCCGAGTGCGCGAAGGAAAGTCGTCGCGAGGAATTTTCGGCGGCGTTTGCGTCGGTCGAGATAAATGTAAAGCAGGTCAGCCGTATCGAACTGCACCTCGATCCACGAGCCGCGGTCTGGAATGATGCGGAAGCTATAGAGGACCTTGCCGTTGACGTGGACGGTGGATTCGAACGCAATGCCAGGCGAACGATGCAGCTGACTTACCACAACGCGTTCCGCACCATTGATAACGAAGGTACCCTGCGGCGTCATGAGCGGAATCTCACCCATGTACACTTTCTCTTCCTTCGTGCCTTTCTCTTCCCGCAACTGGAACGTCACGTGCAACGGCGCGCTGTAGGTTTGCCCCTCGCGCTGCGCTTCAAGCGGCGACAATTTTGGTTCACCGATATCGTAATGGCTGAAATCAAGGACCGCCTTCTCATCGTAGCTTTCGATAGGGAAAACTTCCTTGAAGACAGCTTGAAGCCCCTGATTTTTGCGCTTCGAATACGCGACGTCTTTTTGAAGAAAATCGACGTATGAATTTGCCTGAACCTCAATGAGGTTCGGCGGTTCGATGGCTTCCTTGATACTTCCGAAGTAGATGCGTTCCGACATAGTGCTTAAGCTCACGAGCTAAAACCTCACACCGGTTCCACCAAACGCGGACCGACGCAGGCAGATTTACCGGTTCTGGGATGGGCGAAGAGCGCAAAAATGCCACCAAAACGGTGACCTGTCAAATTGACGACCTCCGTCTCGTAGCCGGTATGTGGTTTGCCTTGTTAGCGCCTGGTTAAAAATACGTCTGGCGAACTGTAGTGGGTTGTAACTGTATTATGGATCTGGCGCTGCGCAACAGATTTTGTGCTGCGGCAGCGCCCAAATTCGATTTGTTTATTTGATTTCGACCTTTGCACCTGCGGCCTCGACCTTTTTCTTGATCTCATCCGCCTCCTGCTTGGTCACGCCTTCCTTGATCGTTTTAGGCGCGCCTTCTACGAGCGCTTTCGCCTCCGCAAGGCCGAGCCCCGGTACCGCGCTCCGCACCTCTTTGATCACTGCGATCTTGTTTGCGCCCATTTCTGTCAAAATCAGGTCAAACGTGGTCTTCTCCTCGGCTGCTGGAGCTGCGGCTCCGGCAGGTGCTCCCGCACCGGGTCCCGCCGCGACCGCTACTGGCGCAGCGGCGCTGACGCCCCATTTTTCCTCAAGCTGCTTGACCAATCCAGCAATCTCCAGAACCGAAAGGTTGCTGAGTTGCTCCACTATTTTATCTGTATCTGCCATTTTGTTTTTTTCCTCCAGTTGCCGCCTCCGAAAGCTTTCGAAGAATTAAAGCCGGTAGCCACTAGCTCGGACAATTTTGTTTGTGTTGGATTTGTCCGACAGACAGAATGCCTGCCGCACAAAATTCATGTCGCGGTTGCGCCCTCCTTTTCAGCCTTCGCGCTCAACAGCCGCGCTAACGCCGCGGCCGGTTGATTGAACAGACTCACTAGACGCGTTGCCGGGGACAACAGCAGCCCTAATAATTGTGCCTGCAAAATTTCGCGTGTCGGCAATTCCGCCAAAGTTTCCAATTCCGCAGTGGAAAGCACTGCCCGATCGACAAAACCAACCCTGAGTGCAGCCAATTTGAACTCGGTCGCAAACGTCTTAAAAATCTTGGCCACCGGGGCTACATCTACTTGGCCTGTGACAACCGCGGTTTGCCCCGCGAACTGGTCACCAACTTCCGGGAAACCAGAATCCACCATCGCGAGTTTGAGAAAACTGTTCTTCACTACGTGTACCTCGGCGCCGGCGGGCGCCAGTCGATTTCGCAACTCGCTAAAATCGGACACCTTCATTCCGCGATAATCGGTCACGAGCACAAAAGGCGAGCGTTTCAATGCCTCGGACAACTCTGAAACAATGCTGGTTTTTTCTGGTCGCATACTGTCGAGCAAATTTCCGGTCCTACACTCCGGTCAGATATGGGCTGGGATCGATGCGGACGCCGGGGGACATAGTCGCACCGATTGTCACACCTTCAAGGTAGCGGCCCTTAGCCGTCGGCGGACGAGCTCGGACCACAGCTTCAATCACTGCATTTGCATTCTCCACCAGCGCGTTTTCTTCAAAGGAGAACTTTCCAACCGGCACGGCGACGTTGCCATTCTTGTCGAGCTTGAATTCAATGCGGCCGGCTTTCACCTCCTGCACCGCTTTGGCAGTGTCTTCGGTGACAGTCCCCGTCCGCGGGTTGGGCATCAGCCCGCGCGGCCCGAGCACTTTTCCCAATTTCCGAACTTCGGCCATGGCCGCGGGGGTAGCTATCGCCACATCAAAATCCTGAAAACCTTCCTGGCATTTCTGGATTAAATCTTTCATGCCGACGAATTCCGCGCCGGCATCTTTGGCCGCCTTTGCCGCTTCACCTTCTGCGAACACGAGCACTCGCACCTGTTTTCCGCTGCCGTGTGGAAGCGGGCAAGTCCCGCGCACCATCTGATCGGATTGCTTGGGATCAACCCCAAGCCGAAATGAGAGCGTCACCGTCTGATCAAACTTGGTGGGCGAGAATTTCTTCAGCGTCGTGACCGAATCGGCGAGACTGTAGTTCTTCGTTCGATCTACTTGCTGCGCCGCCGCGCGATAACGTTTGCTTCGATTTGTTTGCATTGTTCGGTGCAGTTCAAACGCCGTTCGCTACTTTAGCAGCTAGGCTCCTGCTTAATTATCCCGCTCAGTCGAGCAGCGGGACACGGAACGTAGCGGTTATCCTTCCCTTGTCAAAAAGATGATTTACCTCGGCGTAAACGAGCCCTGCCCTGTTATGGCTTGGCCACTTTTGCTGTGCTCTCCGCCAGTCCTTGTTGGGCCGGGGCGAGATTCGGATCGAGTGCCAACGCCTTTTTGAAAGCGTGGATGGCGCGCTCGTGCTGATTGATAGAAGCCAGGTACTTCCCACGATTGGTCAGCATTCTTGTATATGCAGGCAAAATTTTGAGGTTTGCGACATCATCCTTGGCAAAACGCACCGTCCCATCAGCCAATCCCCGGACCCGGAGATGCGGGTCAGGGGATTCATGAAAGCTTTGGTCAGTGGTGAGATCGAAAATCAGGCCTTGCGGCACAAGTTGATAGGTTTGGGGGATCCATCGCGTCAAGTAGCTGTTCAGTGAGTCAGCGATCAGCACATCATTCGTAATATAAACTGGCGCGGTCTTGATTTCGTTCCTGACGATTGCCTGAATCATCTCCAGAAACGCCATGCTGATCCTTTGAGTAAGGTCCTGGCTCCGGGAAAAAGCCGCAGGATCGCTCTCCCATTGTTTTAGGATCGCAACATATGGATCAATCTTTTCGCGCGACCGGTCCATCATACCGGGATGCGCGTGCTTCAGATAATCGAAATACCACGAGCGGCGGAGCAGATTGATATCCACTACTTTCACATCGCCACGGCGTTGTTCTATTTCTTGCGCGTACAACATGGGAGACGCGACCTGCCAATCTTGGGTGAGCATCAATCCATTGGGCGCGATCGTGCTGAAGAGGTTCTCAACATAATCATCCGCAATGAAGTAATGCCTGCGATTGTTGAATGGCCAATTCGCAGCGAAGGCTGTGGCCGACGTCAGGGCAATCGCAGTCGCAGCAGCCACATACGGTCTCCACATCGGCGAAGGGCTTGAAGCGGCACGTTGAATCAACCACTGAATACCGAGCCCGGTCGCAATCACGATCGAAATGAATGCCGGTAAATAGTACGCGTCCTTGTCCTCGGCAATTTCGTAGCTAAGCGCATAGGCAAGGTCGGCGAGTACGATCAACACCAAAAACCAAAAAGCTGTGCGATCGCGCTTGTACGCGCTCGCGACTCCCGCACCCGCTAAAAACAGCGTCAAAGGCAGCCATGCAAAGCCAAACTCGCGGAAGACCATTCGACAAAATTCAACAAACTGCGCTCCCATGGTCGCCGGCGAAAAAGAGAAGAACACGCGATACTGCCGGCCGGTGATATGCCACCAAATTTCCTGGAGCGACCGCGGATTCCCCCAGTTCATCGCAGGCGAGCGTGACGCTGCCCACGGCAAATAACTGTAGACAAGGATCAACGCGGTGATCGAAATCAGTGCAGCATATAAAAGGCGTCGGCTTGTGAAGAACTTCAGACCCTCTGTCCTGTAAACGACTACGGCAACGGCCGGAAGCGTTAACGCCACAGTCACGTGATGAACACCCATCGCAAGGCCGAATACGAAGGCAGCGGCGTAAATCCATGTGTCATGTGTCGCGACGGCCGCGTTGGAATCCGTTCGCGTTTCAATGATTCGCCGCCGCCACCGAACGACCAAAAAGAAGACGAGTAGGATCAGCAGCGCGTTGAGAGTGTACACTTCGGTAATCGTCGCATATGACCAAAGCGTACGGGAAAACGTCATTAGCAGTCCCGCGCCTATGGCGGGCGCGAATATCAAAAGCCCACCGGCATTTGAACTCTCAATGTTGCTGCCCTGCCGCGAAGGCTTGTTCCTTCGCCGAGGTGCAACAAAGCAAGAAGCCGTAACGAGTAATTCGGCCACGACGAGAGTGAGCATTGCGCAGGCAAGCGCAGCGAAAACGGCGGACGAGAAATTGATTCGCACGGCAACGTTTCCGACCGGCACAAGCGACGCGAGATGTGCGAGCATGACCCACAGCGGAGTACCCGGCGGATGCGCCACTCCCAGCCCGTAGGCCGCTACAATCAACTCGCCGCTGTCGGTCAAAGTAACCGTGGGGGCGAGCGTCCAACTGTATACAACCAGCGCAATAAAAAAGACCGCGCCCGCGCAGACTAGTTCCGCTTGAGAGGAGAACGGCCTCGCGCCATTCGCTTCGCGTAGCGGTTTCCGGATGGCGTCCCTGTGACGTTGGACGTGGCTTGCGGGTCGACGCGCCATTTGCCTATCGTCTCGCAAACTGGCCTAGCTGCAAACCATCAAAGCGATGCGAGGACGCATCATCAGCTACAACAAACAATCTTGTTCTCGTCTGCTTGGCTCGCTTCAATCACTACGAACATGAAATCATTACTTTTCGCCGCTGCTCTGTGCGCGGGTGTCGCAACAAGGATCATCGCGCAATCGCCAACTCCGGTGTCATCCCCCGCGCAACCACCTTCGGACTACGACCTGCGGTGGGGCGTCAAGATTCCAATGCGCGACAAAGTCGAACTGAACGCGACGTTGTATTTGCCAAAGACTCCAGACGGCTCGCCACCGAAGACGCCGGTAATCTTTACACTGACGCCGTACATCTCAGACACGTACCATGCGCGCGGCGCCTACTTTGCGTCACACGGTTATGTGTTCGCGCTCGTGGATGTTCGCGGCCGCGGCAATTCCGGCGGCGAGTTCGAGCCGTTCGCAAATGAACCACGCGACGGGCACGACGTGGTTGAGTGGCTGGCGAAGCAACCGTTCTGTGACGGTAAAGTGGCAATGTGGGGCGGTTCGTACGCGGGATTCGATCAATGGGCAACGGCGAAAGAATTTCCGCCGTCTCTGGCGACGATCGTGCCCGCTGCCGCCGCGCATCCCGGCTTGGATTATCCATCCTACAACAACATCGGGATGACTTACGACATGCAATGGTTCACGTTCACCAGCGGGCGAACCCCGCAGGACAATCTTTTCGGCGATCAAAAATTCTGGCGCACGAAATTCCTGGATGCTTACAAAAAGCATCTCCCTTTCAAATCGCTCGATTCGTTCGTGGGAAATCCGTCTGTGAATTTCCAGCGCATACTCAAGCACCCGATGGCCGACGCTTACTACGATGCGATGCTGCCCACGCGTGAGCAGTTCCAAAAGATCGCGCTGCCAATTCTCACAATCACAGGTCAATACGACGGCGACGAAATGGGTGCGCTCACATATTACCGGGATCATCTCGCAAACGCCTCGCCGCAAGCGCGCGCCAAACATTTCCTCATCATCGGACCGTGGGACCACGCCGGCACGCGCACGCCCACCGATGAAGTCGCGGGCGTGAAATTCGGCCCGGCTGCAATCGTGGATCTCAACGATCTGCACCGCCAGTGGTACGACTGGACCATGAAAGCCGGGCCGAAACCGGCATTCCTCAAAAATCAGGTCGCGTATTATTTGCTCGCCCCCGGCAACTCGGGCGCGAATGGCGAATGGAAATACGCCGATCGCTTTGAGATGCTGACTGCGAATCCAAAAACCTTTTATCTCGATTCGAAGAACGGCGACGCAAACGGAGTCTTCCGCTCCGGCGTGCTGAACGAAAAACAGCCGAACAATGGCACGGATGCTTTTGTTTACGATCCGTTGGACACACATCGCGGCCAAAACGTGGAGGGAACCGATCCAAAAGAAAAAACTGCCGCCCTCGATCAGACGTTCGCATTGAGTATCGGCAAAGACGGATTGGTTTATCACACTGATCCGCAACCGAACGAAACCCCATTGGTCGGGTGCCCAGCGCTAAGTCTGTGGCTATCCGTCGATACGCCTGACATCGATCTCGAGTGCGACCTGTACGAAATCCAGCCCGACGGCACTAGTATCGCGCTGTGGAGCGATCTGCGCAGGCTGCGTTATCGCGAATCGTTGCGTGAAGGGAAAACCGTAAAGCCGGGCGAGATCGTGCGCTGTGATTTTAATCCGGGTTTATTCGTAGCGCGTCGGTTGATGAAAGGCAGCCGTCTACGTCTGGTCGTCACCGCGGTGAACTCAATCTTGTGGCAAAAGAATTATTGCTCGGGCGGAATCGTCGCCGAAGAAACAGCGAAGGACGCGCACACTTGCAACGCGCAGGTATATCACGACGCCGAGCACCCAAGCGCGATTCAATTGCCGTTGCGCTAGTGAGCGTACGCTTACAAGCCTTGCACGTCGGATTGACAATCCAAATTGATGAGACAAAGCGGCACGATGCAGAGATATGCGTTGCTTTTGACGGCCATTGCGGCCCGGTCTCACGCCGGAGGTGATCACCTTGCGCCGAAGCTCGGAGTGAAAACCGAAACGCTGCAAGCGCGCGAAAGAGGAAAGCGATGCGAGGACGCATCGCACTCCAAAAGCGCTTCGCGCGAAATACATC
>Ga0207701_10003443_pt1 | contig 16243 bp, 15 predicted proteins | sample KBSSwiSSwithPhiX_FD_184294 | JGI IMG/M metagenome (GOLD analysis project Ga0207701, IMG submission 184294) | Switchgrass rhizosphere bulk soil microbial communities from Kellogg Biological Station, Michigan, USA, with PhiX - S5 (SPAdes) (version 2) | ecosystem: Environmental > Terrestrial >... | reverse complement strand
CGCGGCGGGAGCGAGCGCTATCCGATCAACCGCCTGTTCTTCGTCGGTCGCAACTATCACGCGCACGCCGTCGAGATGGGCCGGCCCGTCGACAAGTCGGTCGAGGTGCCTTTCTATTTCACGAAGAGTCCGTCGACGCTCGTGGCGTCGGGGGCGACCGTCCCCTACCCACCGGCGACGAAGGACTACCAGCACGAGATGGAGCTGGTGCTGGCGATCGGTGCCGCGGGCTTTCGGGTCAGCGAAGCCGACGCACCGCGCCTGATCTACGGCTACGCGTGCGGCCTCGACATGACTCGCCGCGACCTGCAGCTTGCTGCCCGCGACAAGGGTCGGCCGTGGGACCTTGGCAAGGACGTCGAGCAGTCATCGGTCGTTTCGCCGATCGTGCCGATGCCTGGCGTCGTGCTCGACAAGGGCGGGCTGGTGATGACCGTCAACGGCCGCGCGCGCCAGCAGTCCGACCTGTCGAAGCTGATCTGGAACATCCCCGAACTGATCGCCGATCTCTCGAAGTTTTACCACCTGCAGCCGGGCGACCTGATCTTCACCGGCACCCCCGAGGGCGTGGGACCGCTGCGGCCCGGGGATGTCATCGAGGGCTCGGTCGAGGGCGTGGGCGAGATCTCGCTGACCGTCGGTCCGGCAGCGTGACGCCGCGTCGCAGGAGGAGAAGACCATGACCGTCGACGTGACGCCCACCCCGGTGCGGCTGAAGGCCGTCGCTGCTCCGGGACAGCCCGACCCTTCGCCGGACCTGGAGCAGCTCTACCGCGGGTTCGAACGCGAACTCCTGGTGCCGCTATGGACCGAGATTGGCGACCTGATGCCGCTCAGCCCGATGTCGAAAGCCGCGCCCCATCTTTGGCGCTGGCAGCGGCTGAAGGCGCTGGCGGCAGAGGCGGGTCGCATCGTCCCGGTCGGACGCGGCGGCGAGCGCCGTGCGATCGCCTTGGCGAACCCATCGCTCGGCGGCAAGCCCTTCGCGACGCCGACGCTCTGGGCCGCCATCCAGTACCTGATGCCGGGCGAGGACGCGCCGGAGCATCGCCATACCCAGCATGCGTTCCGATTCGTCGTCGAAGGAGAAGGCGTGTGGACCGTCGTCAACGGCGATCCGGTGCGCATGTCGCGCGGCGACTTCCTGCCTCAGGCGGGCTGGAACTGGCACGCCCATCACAACGCCGCCACCAAGCCGATGGCCTGGATCGACGGGCTCGACATCCCGTTCGCCTATTACACCGAGAGTCAGTTCTTCGAGGTCGGTCGCGAGCACGTGAGTGCGGCTGAGAAGACGACGCCGGAAAGCTCTCGCTCCGAGAGGCTCTGGGGCCACCCAGGCTTGTGCCCGGTGTCGCTGCCCGACGCGTTGACTGCCACGCCCCTCTTGGCCTACCGCTGGGTCGACACCGACCGGGCGCTTGCCGAGCAGCTGGCGCTCGAGGCCGAGGGCCATGTCGCGACGTTGAGCCCTGGACACGCCGCAGTGCGCTATACGAACCCGACCACCGGTCGAGATGTGCTGCCGACGATCCGCGCCGAAATGCATCGCGTGCGCGCTGGCGCGCAGACGCAGGCACGACGCGAGGTCGGCTCCTCGGTCGTGCAGGTGTTCGACGGCGCGGGCAGCGTGACCGTGGGCGAAAAGACCTGGACGGTGGACCGCGGCGACCTGTTCGTCGTGCCGTCGTGGACGTCGTTCTCGGCAACGGCAACCGACGCGGCCACGCTCGACCTGTTCCGTTTCGGCGACGCACCGATTTTCGAGGCGCTTCATGCACATCGAATGCAGGTTGTCTCCTGAGCGTTGTTCCGGCGCCCTCGTAGTCAGCGTTGGTGCCGTTGCGGTATCACGCACGGTGATGTAGTCCATTCGTGGCGTTGATTGACGTGATTCATATGCCGCATCTGGTCGGGACATTTCGGGACAAAGAAAAGGCCCGCTACCTCGTAAGGTGCGGGCCTTTTCGGTCTCCTGCGGTCTGTTACAGACCCTTGTACTGGTGGACCTGGGGGGAATCGAATCGTACAGGAGCTTCCCTCTAGTGCTCCGATTGAGGTTAGAGCAAATTTCCGGCGTTACCACGGTCGTGACCAATTTGGTGGAGGTGATCTCGTGCCTTCTGCAAGAACCTCGGCGAGACACATCCGGAAGGCCATACTGGCCCAAGGAGGGCTGTGTCATGGAACGCAGCAACCACGTCGCGTGGTGCCGGGCTTCGTCCATGCCTCGCCCCAGCCCTACGGCTACTCGAGGTCTCGCCCGATCGAAGCGATGTTTCCGGCCCGGGATTGTCGTTCAATGCTCCGGCCGCGCCTCCCTCATTTCCCGGCGTCACCGAGTTGCCCGGACCTACGGAACTTTGATCTCCGTCAAGCGTGTCGCAGGCCACCGCCGGAAACTTCTCAGGAGGCGTTGTCGGCACCTGAGAGACCCCTGCGACGCTGCCGACAAAGGCCTGGGGGCGACGTCTACCGTCTGCATGCCTTCGCGAGCTCGCTACCAAAGGACGATCTGCAGTTCCTGCGCGTCGACATCACCCGGCTTATGGTCGTGCTTCACTGGGCACAGAACATCAAGGCCGGGCTGACCGTCACTGTGCTCGCGGAAGAGGACGGCGAAGTCGTCGGTTACGCGAGCGTGCACAACGACCAGGTTAGCTGGCAACGCCACCTCGGTGAGCTTCGCATCCAGGTCGGAAAGGCTTACCGCGGCTGTGGGCTCGGCGGACTGCTGGGCAAGGAGATCTTCGCCATAGCGCCAGATCTTGGTATCGAAAAAATCGTGGCGCAGATGACAGCGGACCAGAGGCAGGCGATTGCTTTGGTCGAGCGCAACGGGTTCAAGCACGAGGCGGTCCTGCATGAGTTCGTGATCGGTCGGGATGGGCGCAAGAACGACCTCGTCGTCATGACTTGCAACGTCGCCAAGCCGGAATCTGGCGCGCACTGGCGCCTCCCGCGCCCTTGAGGCTGCGATTACCACGATGGCGCCGAGCGGAGCAGCAGTATCGAACGAATGCATCGGGCGGCCCAACCCGCTCACCGAGTTGCGCGACTGGCGGCGATGTGAGGGCCGGCCGGGCCCTCACGCCAACGGCGGAGTGCATCGGAGATGCGACCGATCTGGCGGCCAAGCACACCCTTAAGGCCACCGAGATCGACGACAAGCACGTCTCTGGCAGCGCGAGACTTGGAGGAAGCATCCATCGCGAAGCACCTATTACGTCGGCGCGAAGGCGCCTATCCCGCCTTGACTACGTATTTAGCTTCGTCGACGATCGACGCGATCGAGATGCTGGATTTCGGCTCAAATCCGGCAGAAGCCTTTGGCTTTGGATTCGAGGCGCATACGCCGCCACCGACTTTGACGGTCAAAGTCGCCGAATCAGGTGTGGGACTTTGACCGTCAAAGTGCCGCACAGGTTGCTCCCGACTTGACGGTCAAAGTTCCGCGAAGGCTTCGCCGGGTTTAACTGTTAAACACCGGCACCTCGTTCGGCGGCTTTGACGGTCAAAGTCCCGCGCAGGCTTCGTCGTGTCTAGCGGCTAGACAGGCGGCGCCCGCTTCGGCAGGTTCAGGAGACCGGAAGGACCGGCAGCCGACCCCAAGCCACCGATCGACGCGGCAGGCGCGCAGCTAGAAAGCGGCTAACTGTCAGATGGTTGGCGCGGGCTCGGAAGGACCGGGCAGCGGTCTGGTGACGGTCAAGGCATGTTGACCTCCCCGCTTGCAATGTCAGTCCCCGTCAGCGCAGCATTCAAGACTTCATTGCTACGGGGCACTCAGATGAACCATCCCATCCGTTTCGCGAGCTCGGTGATCGTCGCGATGACCTTGTCCCCGCTGGTGGCAGAGGCCGGCGATGTGACGCTGTCCGACGTGTCGCTCACGGCCCGTGCCACGTTCAGTTCGCAACGCGTAACTCCGGAGAGAAGCGACTTCGACAGCAAGGCCGCCCCGGCCGACCAGCTCCTTCAAGCGGCGCAAGCGCTGGTCAAGGAGGGCCTTCCGTTCCCCAATCAGCCCAACAGCCAGAACTCGGGCTTCGCGTCCTCGGCCGCCACGGTTGGCGGCGTCTTCGGCGTCGGTGTGAACGGATTCCATTTCGAGAACTCCCTCCCGCCGAACCGCTACTTCGCCTCGGGGACATGGTCGCAGACCTTGACCAACGACTCGTCGACCTCAATGACCTCGTCCGGTGCCATCTTCGTTCCGGCCCCGACGCTGCGTTTCTTCGGCGTCGGCAATTCCTTTCCGGCCGGCGCCGACCCCGACCTGGATGCCACGGCTGCCGTCAGCATCAGGCTGACCACCACGCTCACTCACGCAGACGGCAGCACGGTGGACACCGTCATCTTTGACTACGGCATGGCGACCGTGCGCGCGCCGATCGTCGGCGTATTGTTGGCCGACCCCACAGACGACGCCCTGGGCGCGCTCTCGCGCTTCGACGAGCCCGACGGCTCCTTCGGCTTCAGATTGCTGCCGGTGTCAAGGACCTTCTCCTTCGGCACGGTCCGTCCCGGCGAAAGCATGCGGTTCGGCTACGACTATTTCGCCACCGCCAGCACGGGCTTCGGCGAAACGGCCGTTTTCGCCGCCATCGGCGATCCATTCGACTTGAGCACTGGTGGCCGCTTCGACGTTCAGATCCGTCAGGTCAGCGCCGTGCCTGAACCGGCCAACCTCGCGCTGATGGCCTTGGGGCTGGCGGTGCTGGCTGCCATGCGCCGTCGACGGAACGGAGCAACGACAGAAGGTACCGGCTCTCCGGCAGATCAGTTTGTCGGATTTCCCCGGAAATCCGACGCGAGGAAGAGAGGTTTTCAGCTCTAGAGTGACTGCCCTCGCTTTGCAGTTTGGCCAGGAGGTACCGCCCGGAAGGAAATCTAGTTCACGAGCTATTTGCTCCCCAAACCCAGCCGATACCGCCACGGATACCCCGATCGCCGGGGTGAACCGGTGACCGGAAAGAGGCACGGTCCTGGGACGTCAGGCCGGCAAAGTTGGCGATGGCCGAGTGGGAGCAGCCATGCTTCAGTGCCAACTCATGCAAGGAGAGCATCGCCCTTGGGCTGCGGGATGAGGGTCGGTGCACGCCGTGGCAGGCTTCCTGTGCGGTTGCCCGTCGGAGTCCATGTCTTCTTCGTCACTTCAAGAGCGCATCGGAGACGCCATATGCCTGCATGCGCGCCTGTACGGCGTCGACATCGTGGCTGAGCAGCGCGAGATGGTGCAGGGCGCCATCGCGGTCGGCGACGTGGTTACGAAGGAGCGCTTCCGCGCGAAACCCGAGTTCCTCGAATACCGCCAGGGCAGCACACTGCCCGGTGGTCATCTGCGCGACGAGTTTCTTCAGCCCAAGTTCAAGCGCCTGCGCGAAGCACTCCTGGATCAGCAAACGGCCCAGCCCTCTGCCGCGCCAGCCGGGCGCGACAAGCACACGCAACTCTCCGACATGCTTCGACCAGCTCAGCTCATCGGTGACGATGGCGGTGCACCCGACCATCACCCCGTTGTGCCGGGCGATCAGGCTGGTCAGCTCACCGGTGTCGAGCGAGCGCATCCATGCATCGACGACCTTTGGATGGCTCAGGTCGCGCGGAACGAACAGCAGATCGTGAACCGGCAACGTCGCGACGAACTCGACCAACGCGGCGCGGTCACCGGCGGTCATGCGTGCGATCTCGACCTGCGAATCGCCGGCGGCGACGGTTCGGGGATAGCTGCGCGAAGTCTCTCTCATGTCGAACGCCCCTGAAGCCATGAATCGAGCTTTGGCCACATCCGCTTGACCGCGTTCGCGCCGGCGGCGATGCTGACGTGGCCGCCTGGCAGCACGACCTCCTCCTTGTCGCGCGAGCCGACCCGCTCGACCAACGGGTGCGCGCACGCTGGCGGCACGATGTGGTCGTACTGGGCAATGACATGCAGCAAGGGCACCGTGATCTTCGCCAGGTCGACCAGGTGCCCGCCGATCTTCAGCTTGCCCTCGTAGAGCGCGTTGGCGCGCAGCAGCTCCTTCACCGTCTGCCGGAAATAGCCGCCGGGCAGCGGCAGCGTCTCGTTGCCCCAGCGCTCCATCATCCGGAAGCCCTTGACGAACTCGTCGTTCCAGAGGTTGTCCCAGAGGCGCAGCTGCCCGGCGACCTTGGCCGCCGGTCGGAGCGCATCGAAGCCCGCCATGACCATGTCGGCAGGGACGATGCCAACCATATCGACCAGGCGATCGACGTCGAAGGTGCGCGCATCGGCCATCGAGCGGAACAGTTCCATCTTGCTGAAGTCGACCGGTGTCGTGAAGCACGCCAGGTTCTTGATCGGCCCGTCGGGGTGGAGCGCGACGTGGATCGCCGACAGCATGCCGCCGGCGCAATAGCCGATCAGCGTCACGTCGTCCTCCCCCGAGTCCTCCTGCACGCGGCGCAGGCAATCGGGGATGAAGTCGAGCACGTAGTCCTCGATCTTCAGATCGCGCTCTTCGTCCGTGGGCGCGTTCCAGTCCATCATGAACACGTCGTAGCCGCGGCCGAGCAGGAACTCGATCAGGCTCTGACCCGGCGCGAGGTCGAGGATGTAGGCCTTGTTCGTCGGCGCCATGACGAACAGGATCGGCACGCGGTAGACCTCGTCGGCGGTCGCGTGGTAGTGGTAGAGCGACAGGGTCCCGCGCCTGTGCAGCACGGTCTTGGGGGTCCTGCCGACGGTCGGCGCCGGTGCGCCGAACAGCTCGATGCCCTTCAGGCTGCGCTGGATCGCGCGCTCGACTTCCAGACTCAGCCGCTCGGTCAACGCCGGCTCGGCGCGCTTCTCGGTCGTCGTCGTCGCCATGGCATCAGCTCCTCGCGCGCTTGCGGGCGGCGGGTCGTTTTTTCTCCGGACGAGCGGACGCTGTCGGCGCAGGAATCGCCGCGACGGGCGGCGCCGCACCGCTGTCACCCGGAGGTCGCCGCGTTCGCGCCGGACGCGGCGTGGCTGCCTGCGCGGCGCCCGCGTCCTTCGGCAACAGGCGGTCGAGCTTGTCCTCGACGCGTTGCAGCGCCGCCGCGAGCTCGAGCACGTCCTTGCGGCTCGGCAGGTTGACCTTGCCGAGGTAGCTGCCGATCGCCTTCTCGAACGCCTGCTGCATGCCGAGCGAGACCGCTGAGAGCTGGTGCAGCGAGCCCATCAACTCCTTCGACTCCATGCTGCCGGCGACCAGCGTGTTGACGTTACCCTCCATCTTGGCGACGGCCTCGCGCCACAGCTGGAAGGGATCGGGTAGCGGTGAAGTCGACATCGTCGCGCCCTCAGGTTGCGGCCGCCGCGGCATCAGCCTTGGCCGCCGGGCCGCGTCTCGGATCGGGGTAGATCAGGCCCTTGACGCCGGTGCGCTCGAACGGCCGCCAGCCACCTTCGGGCTGCGCCAGGCGATCGGCCACCGCGTAGAGCACCGCCGGGTTGTGGCCGAGGCCGCAGTGGCTGCCCTCGACCTCGATGTTCTCCGACAGCGGACCGTCCCGCTCCAGGCAGCCTTGCCAGGCAACGATGCCGTCGCTCCGGCTGAAGATCGCCGTCGACGGGACCGGCGGCGGTATCCGCATGCGCTCGCGCTCGGGCCAGTCCTCGACCTTGCGCTGGCTCGCGCGCTCGTAGAGCTTCCAGGCGTTGCTCGCCCTGGGCGCGCCGGCGAACGGGCTGCCGAGGCTGATCACCGAGCGCACCTGCCCGGGCGCGCGACGCGCCATCTCGCGCGCGAAGACGCCGCCCAGACTCCAGCCGATCACGCTGACCCTCTTCCCGTAGCGCTCGGCCAGCTCAGCCAGGCGTGCCTGCATCTTGGCTTCGGCGCCCGGTCGCGGCCCGTGGTTGGCGCCGAGCTTCCAGCCATGCGCCGCATAGCCCTGGTCCTTCAAGTAGGTGCGCAGCGGCCGGGTCGAGGTGTCGCTCGCGGCCAGGCCCGGCAGCACGAGTACCGGGTGCCCGTCGCCGCGCTGCGCCAACCGCAGCAGCGGATAGGCGGCGAAGAACGCCCCCAGTTCCCAGACCGCCCGGACCTCGAGCAGGAGCAGCTCGCGCGAAGGCGGCGCGCGTGGATCGGATTCAGCGAGCATGAGAGTCCTGGGCGTGGGCGACGATCGCGTCGATGATCTGCGGCCACATCGAGATCGGCAAGGCGTGGCCCATGCCCTTGATCACCAGCAGCTTGGCGCCGGGAACGGTCTTGGCGACGTCAAGACCGCAGGCGAGCGGCACCAGCGGGTCGACGTCGCCGTGGATCACGAGGGTCGGCGTACGGACCGCGGCGAGCGCCTCCTTGCGGCTCCCGGAGGCTAGGATCGCAACGAGCTGGCGGGAAACGCCGGCCGGGTTCAGGCCGCGAGAGAAGTTCTGCCCGGCACGGCTCAGGTCGCGCGCCTCGTCGAGCGGGAAGCTGCCGGCGCGCAGCACCTTCCAGGTCTGCACGTAGCTCTCGAAGTACCCGGCCTGGTCGGCCGGCGTCGGCTTGAAGAGCACCGCCAGGGCTTCGGGCGTCGGCGGCGGCAGCTCGGGCGCGCCGCTCGTCGCCATGATCGAGGTGAAGCTCAGCAGCCGCTCGGGATGGTGGATCGCCAGGGTCTGGCCGATCGCTCCGCCCATCGAGGCGCCGACGACGTGCGCCGCCGCGATGTCGAGCGCGTCCATTAGGCCGACGACGTCGTCGGCCATGTCGCTCAGCAGGTAGGGCGCCTCGACGGGCCGGCCTTGCATCGCCGCCATGAAAGCCGCCTGGACGTCCGGGACGCCGGCCCGGTCGAAGCGGGTCGACTGGCCGATGTCGCGATTGTCGAAGCGGACGACGCGGTAGCCGCGACCGGCAAGCTGGGCGCAGAAGTCATCGTCCCAGGCGATCATCTGGGCCGCCAATCCCATGATGAGAACCAGGGACGGAGCCGCCGGGTCGCCGAAGGTGTCGAAGCAGAGCTCGATCCCGTTCGCCCGTGCGACCGCCGGTGGCGTACGCTTTTCAGTCTGCATGGCCCAGTGTCTCCCTGTAGTTTGGCCGCCTGGCACGAAGCGGCACGTTCAACCCGACTGCAGTGTCAACCAAGCCGCGGTGCTCGAACCCCGGGGCACCAGCACCGTGCCGTAGTCGCCTGGCGTGGCCGACATTCTCACTTGGTCGGTAACGCCCTGGTAGCGGCCGCAAGGCGTGTCGGCAGCGAAGACCTCGGGATCCAGATAAGCGTGCGGCCCGCCGTCTCCGGCGGTGGCGTGCGCGTAGCGTTTGTCGAACACGCCCAGCGAATACAGCCACAGCGACAGCCGGGTCAGCGACACGTGCACGCGCAAGCTCCCGCCTTCGCGCGCACGACGCATCAGCGCCTGCACGACGCCGGCGCTCAGCAGCCAGGCGGCCAGATAGTCGTTAACCACCAGGACCGGCGGCAGCTTGGGCGCGTGCGGTTCCCCTTCGAGCGTGACGATGCCCGAGACGCAGCCGGCCGACTGGTCGAACCCCGGGCGGTCGGCCCACGGTCCCCGCCTAGGAGAAGCCGATCCCACCGCAGATCGTCGCGACCTAAGCGTTCCCTGCGGCCTGAGTGACTCGAACACTCGACCTACGGATTAAGAGAGGCTTCCCGCGCATCATTGTCCCCGGCTACGGACACGCGCACGAGGTAGCGCGGGAGCCTCAAGGAGTCTCACGAAGCCTGAAAGAGCAGAAGTTGGCTACTTTTTGGCTACGTTGGCTCGGCCGGGGAGCACTCCGGTCCTCCGGCCGATTCCTTTCATCCCGCTACGCGACTGAGTCAACCGAGGTACGGCCCACATGCCTCTAAGTTCCCCGTCTGCGGTCGCTCAATTCCAGCCAATACCCCCACTGATACCCCCGACCGCCGGGGCGGACCGGTACCGGGAAGAGCACGTCTCTGGAGCGTCATGAATGTCGCAGATCGGCCCGCGGCGGTTCGCGCCGCCTTGGGGCTCAGACGCCGGCGAGCTCACGCGTCAGATCACCGGCGGGACGCTCCTTGCAGGCGCTCGCGTTCTGGCCGCACCAGATCGGCGAGAAATCGAGGCTGCCGCGCGCCTCGGCGGCGGCGCGAAGCGGAGCGATCGCTGCGGTGGCGAGCGGGAATTCGGGTGCGCTCGCATCGTCGACCTCGCGCATGAGACGGTTGACGATTCCGCGCGCTGGCCGGCCGGTGATCAGGCGCGTCAGCGCTGTGTGGCGCGCCGCATTGCTCATCAAGGTCCGACGAAGCGTGGGGCTCGTCGTCGTCTCAGGACAGCACAAGTACGCCGTGCCGACCTGAACCATCGATGCCCCGAGCCGCAATGCCGCCTCGACGCCGGCGCGGTCGGCGATGCCGCCGGCGGCGATCACCGGCGTCCGTAGCGCGCGAACGAACTGGGGCACGAGGGCGAACGTGCCGGCGTGCAGGCTCAGGTCGTCGGCTAGAAAGTGGCCGCGGTGACCGCCCGCCTCCAGTCCCTGCGCGATCACCGCGGCGACACCGCGCTCCTCGAGCCAGAGTGCCTCGTCGACGGTGGTCGCGCTGGAGAGAATTCGAGCACCGGTGGCACGAACGCGCTCGAGCAGCGGCTCGTCGGGAAGACCGTAGTGAAAGCTCACCACCTGCGGCCGCAGCTCCTCGACGAGCTCGGCGCTCGTCGTGTCGAACGGGTAGCGCGCCGGAAGCGCCGGCGCGGCAGAGATGTCGAGGCCGAACTCGCGGTAATACGGCGCCAGGACGCTCCGCCACGCGGCCTCGCGCGCGGCGTCGGGAACGGGGGGGCGGTGGCAGAAGAAGTTCAGGTTGAAGCTGCGCGACGGGATTGCGGCGCGGATGCCGGCGATCTCGCGCCGGATCGCCGCCGTGTCGAGCATCGCGCACGGCAACGATCCGAGACCGCCCGCCTGGCAGACCGCGATCGTCAGCGCGCCGACGTGAGCGCCGGCCATCGGTGCCTGGATCACCGGCAGCTCGACACCCAGAAGACGTTGCAACGACATGCTTTCCTCCTTCAGCTGAAGACGCCGTGCGGTCACAGCCACCCTGGCGGGTGAGGCGCCGCGAGCGCCTCGCACAGCTTGCCGAGTCTCGCGCAACTCGAGCCAGCCTTCGTCGACATCTGCCTGATTCGTTTGTGGATACGCCAGCCTTAGGACGCTTCCTGAATGGAAGCGTTTAGGGAGTGGCCCGAGCGAACGGCGGCTTTGCCGCGACGAGTTCGAAGGAGCGGATGTCGCGGACGGGTCGACAGCGGCGATGGGTAGCCGTGCTCCGCAAATATTCCCGCTCGGCCTGGCGGCAATCTATGTGCGCGCCGGCGCGGTCGCGCTCCCCCTGATCGCTGACGCGGAACAGCCGCATCACTGGCAAGACGCGCGGTGAAACCGACGCACAAGTCGTCCTCGCCGTGGTTAGGGCCTCCTCCCGGAGCGCGCCTCGCCGTATTCGGTGAAGCTCCAATGGCGGCGGGAGGACCGGCGGTGACGGCTGGCCAGACTCGACTGGGAGTGAGGCGCCAACAGCAGTCGTTCGTGACCGACCTCTTCTGGCCGATCTGAGACATCCGCATCACTCCCCTCGCGCCGCTTCTTCCACGAAGTTAGCCACGGCCTGCCATCCTGCGCGAAGCTGCGCCTCGCTCTTGGCCACGTAGTGCCCGAGCGTCACGTCGCCAGCAGCCGCGCCCTGCCAAGCCGACGTGTAGCGGTTGCTTTCGAGGGTATTCATCGGGCTTCCATGACCGATGAATGCTGCCGGCATGAGCGTCGTCTCGTTCATGAAGGGATTCCCTCCGGTAGGCCGTGACCGCGCAAGATCACGTGGCGCCTGGCGAGCTACGGCGTTACGTGGCCAGACGCACGGCAACGACTGCCAGACCGATGAGCACGGCGACCAACACGAGCGCAATCACAACACCAGTCGCAACCAGCAAGATGGGGCTTCCGCCGGAGTGCAGTTCCGACATGTCTTTGCGCCGACCGAGACCTATGAAGCCCCAGAGCACGGCCTGAATGTGGCGCAAGAGGTTCACACGGAATCAGCAAGGAGCTTTCCAGTGGGCGATGTCTGGGGCGCGCATCCCCGAGAGTCACGCCGTACGCGGCATCACGGTCAGCACGCGCACGATGAAGGCGTGCAGTTCCGTCATGTAGTTGCGCAAGAACTCGGCCGTGCCCTCGTCCGTGACCTCGCCGTCGGCGGTGATGAGGCCTGGCTTGAACTGGATGTACGCCTCGACGGTGTTCATGAGCGGCGAGTTGCAGAAGCACAGCACGCCGCGCAGACTCTGCTGCGCCACCGCGGTGCCGATGGCGCCCGGTGAGGTGCCGATGACGCCCGAAGGCTTGCGCGCGAACGAGTTCTTGCCCCAAGGCCGGCTGGCCCAGTCAATGGCATTCTTCAAGCCACCAGGAATCGAGCGGTTGTACTCGGGCGTCACGAAGAGCACGGCATCGACATCGGCGATCGCCTGTTTCAAGCTGCGGGCCACAGGCGGATAGTCGACGTCGTAATCGGAGCTGTACAGCGGCAGATCCTTGATCGCGATCTCGCTCAGCACCAGCTCGGGCGGCGCGAGCCGCACCAGCGCCTTGGCGAGGAGACGATTGATGGACGTCGAGGCGAGGCTGCCGACGAAGTAACCGACCTTGTAGGTGGCCATGCGGTGCTCCTGCGAAGTCTGGGTTGGAAACTGCTTTTACGCCTACGCGGGCAGGTCTACAAGTGCTTCCATCCTGTCGGCATCGCTCTGCAGTGGAGGGAGGGCGACTCGCAATCACCTTGCGCGCGTTGCCGATATCGTTGTCGCTGCGACAGTCTCGCCATAAAATCGAGTCATGTTCACACCGATTCCGACCCTGAGTTCTCAGCTTCGACGCTCGCTTCGCGCGGACGTTGATGCCTGCTGCTCCTCGTCGCTGTGGGAATCGCTTGTACATACAGGACTGCCCTGTCCTGCGCTCGCCGCACATTCCTGAGCCCGACGATCTCCTCCATTCCAGCGCATTGAGGTCGTCGGGCATCAAGCCCGCGCGACATGCGACGCCCGTCCACCGGGTTCGCACAAATGCAAGGAATGCAAAATGAACGTTCTGGCGCGTGAGCGCGTGCTCACGGAGTTGGATCATCTGCGGCTGGCGACGCTTTCCGGCCGAGATTCGAAATCTCGTCTAACCCACCCGGTTGGGATCGACGCACTACTCGACGACGCTCGTATCGTGCCCTCGCAGAGGGTTGCCTCGGACATCGTGACTATGTACTCGCAGGTGCTTCTGCGCTTCGTGGACGCTGGGATCCAGCGCAAGTTGACCTTGTGCTATCCCGAGGATGCCGAGCCGCAGTTCGGCTTCGTGTCTGTCCTGTCGCCGATCGGCCTGAGTCTGATAGGGCAGCAGGTCGGCTCGTCCGTGCGTTGGGAGTCTCCGGACGGCAGCGAGCGGATGGCCGAAGTGGACGCGATTCTGTTCCAGCCGGAAGCCAGCGGCGACTACACAACGTAGTCGGCCGTCAATTCTCGACAACAACGCAGGCGGCGGTGCCGCCGTACGAACAGAGGCGCCGGGGATGCCCTAGCGTCCGGCGTCTCGTGCGATGACCTCCTTGTAGCCGCGCTTCGCCAACAGGAACACAAAATGACCATCGACAGAATCCTTGTGGCCGTCTCCTTCTCCGAGCGGTCCATTGACGCGGTACGAAAGGCAGCCCGCCTGGCCGCCGACCGCAATTCGAACATCACTTTGCTGCACGTCGTCGAGCCCGTGAAGCGTCGCAGCGTTCGGCGCCTGCCCGCCCAGCAGACACTGCTGCGGGCGCGGGCAACCAACGCCAGAAAGGAGCTCGCCCGATACGCCGGCGAGATCGCTGCGAAGGATCGACTGCCGGTCGACTTCCGCATCGAGATCGGAGAAAAGGTATCTTCAATCATGCGCGCCTGCAAGGACGCCGATGTCCTGTTCATTGGCGGAACAAACATGAGCGGGCTGGTGGCGGCGTTCCACATGTCGACCCCAGAGCGCCTCATCGGCAAGTGCGGCATACCGATCCTGGTGGTGAACGGACCGCACCAGGTTCATTACGCGCGCACTCTCGTTCCGGTGGATGGCACCTACCAATCCGTCGCCGCCGTGAGCGCGGCTGCGCGGTTGTGGCCGGAGGCAGAGTTGACCTTGTTCCACGCTATGGATGGCCGGCAAGAGCGGCTGATGCGAATCCACGAGGTCCCGTTGTGGGCAGTGCGAGACCGGCACTCTCTGCGCATGGCCAAAGGTCTGGAATATCTAAGGGCTCTCGCTGCACGGGCCCAGGTCTCTACGAAGAACATCGCGTTTCGCCTGGGCTATGGCGACGCTTGGCGCGCTGTTCTGTCGATTCAGGACGAGGTGGACGCTCAGGTCGTGGTGATGATGAAGCGCAAGGCGACGTCGCTCGCGGACTTCATTCTTGGAAGCACGGTTCGACGCCTGCTCACCAGGTTGCAATGCGATGTCCTGATAACTCCCGATCACTCGCGCAATCCCCGCGTGACAGCGCGAATCTCGAGCGAAAGGCGTGTATTGGTTGCACCATGAGACGTTCGACGCGCGAAGCACCCCATCACATGGCGATCTTTTCGCGGCGGACCAGCGGTACGACGAGCACGTCGCTTTGTACGTCAGCCACAACCCTCTCCGTGACGCTGCCGATAAGAATATGTCGAAGCGCTGGTCGCAGTGCTGCTGCTCGGAAGCGGACTGTTTGCGCTGATCGGCGCGATCGGTCTGTTGCGGTTCAGGACGATCCCCGGCGGATCCGCCGAGGACTTCATCGGATTGCTCAGCGACTTTCCGTGGCAACAGCGTCTTGGCCTTGCGTTGCTCCCGCCGACTCGATGCGACGCATCTGGCAACGCCTTGCCTGCGACCTGAAGCCGCGCCACCTGAACGCGATCGCCAACGTGCGTCCGTTCGAGGAGCTGCCCTCCCTGATCGACGCGGTGGTGAACGGACGGATCCGCGGCCGGACCATCATCGCCTTGCCAGGCAACCCGTTCGTCCACTAGCACCCCCGGCGAGCTTGCTCAGGATCCGTCCGCTTCGGCCGGCGCCGCCGCGCAAGGGTTCAGAGCATCCACTCCGGAATCAACGGTGACAGGATGCGAACCTTCGTCCGCTCCCACCAGGTTGTATTCGGCTCGCACGTCAGCGCCTGCGGGTCGTCCTGCCAGGATGATGCATCCCAGAGCAGGCTGCCGTTCGCGTCGAGCCGCATGCGGTAGAGTACCTTCCGCTTGGCGGCATCGACGATGTCGAGGATTTCCTCGGCGAGCTCCTGGCTCCTAACGATGATCCCTGTCTCGGTGTTGATCGCCTCCGAGCGCGGGTCAAAGTTGAGCGAGCCGATGAAGACCGTGTCGCGATCGAAGACGACCGACTTGACGTGCAGGCCGAAGACCTGGTCGGTCTTCCAGCGCAGCAGCGTCGTCGCGCGCGTCGGGGCGAGCTCCCACAGATCGACGCCTTCCTCGAGCAGCAGCCGGCGGTAGCGCTGGTAGCCGCCGTGCACTGCCGGCTCGTCGGTCGAGGCGAGCGAGTTGGTGACGACGCCGATGCGGATGCCGCGGCTGCGGTTTGCCCGAACCGCGTGCATGCCGCCGTCGCCCGGAATCAGGTACGGCGTGAGGATGAGGTATTCGCTCCGTGCCTGCGCCATCTCGTTCCAGACGAGCTGGCGCATGTGGCTCGCCTCGGCAAGAGCGTGGCGGCGACCGAGCAGCCGGCCGGTGCCGCGCCATTTCGTCGGAGAGTCGGCGTAGGCCTGCGCCCAGCCCCAGTGGAAACGCAGTGTCTGCGACTCGAACTGCTCGCGGATGCGCGGTTGGAAGGCGCTTCGAGCTTGCGCGACTGCGCTGTCGGCGGTGTCTAGGCCCGCGGCAAAGGTCGACGACTGGCCTCCCGGCATCGCGTCGGCGGGTGGTCGCGCCCGCGCGATCGACTCGATGGGGTAGACGACCTTGCTGTTCCAGTACAGATCGAAGATCGATTGCAGTTCGGGCAGGACGCTGCCGACGAGCAGCAGTTCCAGGTCGAGGAACGCGGCACCTTCGCCACGCTGGAAATAGGCGTCGGCGATGTTGCGTCCGCCCATGACCGCCATCGCGCCGTCGACAACGAGCAGCTTGTTGTGCATGCGCGCATTGACGCGCTGGAAGTCCCAGAGCGACGAGATCCAGCGCAAGGCCGGTGAGCTCGACCTGCGCGATCTCGGGCACGCGCATCGGCTC
>Ga0207701_10003441_pt1 | contig 16244 bp, 11 predicted proteins | sample KBSSwiSSwithPhiX_FD_184294 | JGI IMG/M metagenome (GOLD analysis project Ga0207701, IMG submission 184294) | Switchgrass rhizosphere bulk soil microbial communities from Kellogg Biological Station, Michigan, USA, with PhiX - S5 (SPAdes) (version 2) | ecosystem: Environmental > Terrestrial >... | reverse complement strand
ATTATTCTTGTTTCAGCGCTCTCTGTAGTGGTGATGGCGCTGGTTTCCTGCGCGAGCGATTCCGACGTTGATCCTTTCCGAGTTCACACTGACACAACGACGCCATACCACGAAGCAGCGCCAGCCGCACGATCACACATCACTGGAATGTAACCCACACCCTCCCGCTGGCGGAGATTTGTGCCCACTTCTCAGTGGTTGAGTCGCCCGCCGGCCCCCGCTTCACAGGATCGCGGCGACATATCCAAGTGCGAACAGATAACAAAGGCTGAACATGTTCATGGCAGACGGTGCAGCATAGCGATTTTATATGACATATATTGTCTGATGTTATTTGGATCGGCACGGGAATCATCTCTTTCCAGTGCGCACGGCTACAGCTTCCTTGCCCCAAACCCTTGACCCTATCCTGCTCGATGGTAGCATCCGCGAATCTCGGCTTTCACCATGAAGATTTTTTGCGGTTCTTTACTCCGTTGCTTTGGATTTTGCGCGATACTAGCCTGCGTCGAACTGGCGAACGGAGCGCCACCGGAGATGTCGGGCAGCATCAAGGAAATGATGTCGCCGGAAGAATTCAAGGCTGCAGGATTGAATAAGCTCTCTCCGGACGAGCTCCAAAAGCTTGATGCCTGGCTTCAAGGGTACCGCCAGATCACTGAACAAAAGGCCGAAAAGAAAGCCACAGCCCGCGCTGAAAAGACCAAGATGGATGTCATCGTGAGTCGCGTTGACGGCGCGTTTTACGGGCTGACCGGCAGAACGATTATCCGCCTGGAAGATGGTACCGTGTGGAAGCAGGCAAACGCCGATGACCGGTATCGCCCGAAAAATTCGGATCACCCTGCAGCTGCGGTCATTCACGGCGTTTTCGGCTACAAAATGCAGATTGAAGGGATGCAGCCCTTCTACGTCGATCCCGTGCGTAATCCGTAGCTGATCAGACCAGCGGCTGCGTCGCAGCGTTTGCCGGCAGCAATCGCCCCAAGCCGAACTCGGCGTGGATCAATTGCGCAGCGCGCTCCGCTTCTTTTTCGTCGATGATAACGGCGATCTTGATCTCTGACGTTGAGACCAGCTGAATATTGATTCCAGCGCGTCCCAGGCATTCGAACATTCGCGCGGCAACGCCCGAATGGGATCGCATTCCAATGCCGACGACGCTGAACTTAGCCAGGCCGCTCGCGGTATTTAACCGCTTTGCGCCCAACTCGCCCAGCACCGGCATTAGGATTGTCCGGGCGTTTTCCAGCTCGTCTTCGTGAATTGTAAATGAAATGTCGGTCGTTCCGTCAATCGACGCATTCTGGACAATCATATCAACAATGATGTGCGCCGCGCCGATATCGGAGAAGATCCGGGCGGCAATTCCAGGCTTATCTCGCATTCCGGCGATGCTGAGCTTGGCTTGGTGCCGGTCCAGACTGATTCCGCGAATCAGTATGTCTTCCATACTGGGGGTTTCTTCCCGTGTGATGGTCCCGGCGGCGTGCTTGAAGGTCGACCGCACCTCGAACTTCACGCCAAACTTCTTGGCAAATTCGACCGCGCGCGATTGCATCACTTTTGCCCCGCTGCCCGCCATCTCAAGCAGCTCGTCATAAGCGATTTCTCCGAGTTTTTCCGCGTCTTTAACAATTCTCGGATCGCAGGTAAAAACGCCGTCCACGTCGGTAAAAATCTGGCAGGTATCGGCATTCAGCGCGCCCGCCAGGGCAATCGCCGTCAGATCCGAGCCGCCACGGCCAAGCGTGGTTGTTTCTCCTTCCGGCGTCTGCCCTTGAAAACCTGCCACGATGACGATGTAGTCGTCTGCCAGCAGCTCGTGGATTTGCTTCGGGCTTATGTTTGCGATGCGGGCACGCGTATGATTGCGGTCGGTTAAAATTCCTGCTTCTGCGCCGGTCAATGAGATCGCGGTTCCGCCCAGCCTGTTTACTGCCATCGCGGTTAACGCAGCGGCGGCTCGTTCACCGGTTGAAAGAAGAATATCAAGCTCGCGCTTCATTGGTTGCGGTGCGACGGCGTGTCCCAACCGCAGCAACTCATCAGTGACTCCGGCCATTGCGGAGACTACCGCCACAACGCGGCACCCTTGGCGCTGGGTGTCGAGGATTCGCTGCGCCACGTGACAAATTCTTTCTGGCGTTCCCACCGAAGTGCCGCCGTATTTTTGAACTACCAGGCGCATGTCGAGATGAATGTTAAATCACATCTCATAGCCGTCATTCCGAGCGGAGTCGAGGCTGCAACTCAGCCCCGAACGCTTTCGATGCGAGGCCAGGCTTTCGATGCCCTGGCCAACTCACAGCTAAGTTCGCGGGATATGATTCGCTCACTTCCTGCTCGCTCAGCCGACGGCCTTCCCGTCTATGTCGCGTCTTCCCCAGCCGCTCCATTCTCGTCTCGCTCGATACGGCTGGTGGACGCTACAGCTCAATTGCGCGTCGCACGTCGCTTACCGTCGCAGCGATCGGCTTCAATTCTTTCAGTTGCCTGACAATCACATCGGGGTCTTTTAAGCCATGGCCGGTCACGGTGCACACGATCCGGCTGCCTTTTGGAATTTCCCGAAACGAGCATGCCGCCTCACGTGAATCGCAGCACTTAAAAAGGCCGGCGATCGGCGCCGCGCTCGCTGGCTCAACAAAAACTCCTTCATGCTGGGCCAGCCATCTCTGCGCAGCCAGAATGTCCTCATCGCTAACTACATCGATCGCGCCTCGCGACTCGATGATGGCCGCACGCGCCTGTTTCCAGCTCGCCGGATTTCCGATTCGAATGGCCGAGGCGATCGTTTCCGGTTTTTCGATCATGCGGTCGTAGAAAATCGGTGCCGCGCCGATCGCTTGGAAGCCAATCATCGCCGGTAATTTTGCTGATCTTTCCCGCGCGAGATATTCCCGATAGCCGGCCCAGTACGCAGTGATGTTCCCGGCATTACCGACCGGCAGCAAATGAAAGTCGGGCGCGTCACCGAGTTCATCGATGATTTCAAATGCCGCTGTCTTCTGTCCTGCGATCCTGTCCGGATTAATGGAATTCACGATCGTAAAATCGCCGGTCGCGCCGAGTTCGCGCACGATTCGCAGGGCATCATCGAAGTTGGCGTCGATCGCTACGATTTTCGCTCCATAAGCAAAAGCCTGAAGCAATTTCCCGGTCGCAATTTTTCCGGCAGGCAAAATGACGACGCATGAAATCCCTGCGCGCGCCGCGTACGCAGCCGCTGAAGCTGAAGTGTTCCCGGTCGACGCGCAGATGAGCGCCTTTGTGCCGCATTCGATCGCCTTGGACACCGCCATCGTCATGCCGCGGTCTTTGAACGAGCCCGTAGGATTAACTCCTTCGTTCTTGACAAAAACTTCGCAGCAGCGACCGACGCGTTCGCTCAATCGCGAAGAATAAATCAGCGGAGTGTTCCCCTCGCCGAGCGAAATGATCGGCGTCACGGGCGATACCGGAAGAAATTCACGATAACATTCGATCACTCCCCTGCTCTGCTGTGATTTTTTTGTTGTGGAATGCATCAACTTTTTTTATGCGAGGCAAGTCCGCACGATTGTCGATCAAGAAGCGCGATGTAAAATCAACCGTATGCCTGCCCTTAGCAAAGACGATAAGCTGCGGCTGTTAAGGATTATTCTCGAGAGCCGGCACGCGGATTTGCGCGAACAGAATTTGATTCGCCAGGGCAAAGGACATTTTCACGTTTCCGGGATGGGACACGAAGCGCTGGCGGCGGTCTCGATCCAGATGGAGGCGGATGATTACATCGTTTCGTATTATCGCGACCGCGGTCTCGTGCTTGGCCGCGGCATGACGACTCGCCAACTGGGCCTGGAGTATTTCGCAAAACGCAACACCGGCAGCGGCGGGCGGCAAATGCCCTCGCATTACAGCGACGCAGACCTGCACATTTGGAGCGTTCCCACGCCAACAGGTTCACAGCTTCTTCCCGCGTGCGGCATCGCCTGGGGCATTAAGCTTGATGGGAAAAAGGATGTTGTAGTCACGACAATCGGTGACGCCGCGACGCGCCAGGGAGATTTTTTCGAGGCCATTTGTTTCGCGAAAGAAAAGAAGCTTCCCGTGCTCTTTCTTGTAGAGGACAACGCCTACGGCATCAGCATGCCCACGCGGAATACGAACCCGCTCGCGCTGGACATTCTCGAGCAAGACAACTGGCGCCAGATCGAAGGACAAAACGTTCAACAGATTTACGATGCGACTGCTGAAGCATTCGAGAAAATTCGCGCGGGCAGCGGACCGTTCTTTTTCTGGATTAAGATGGAACGCCTGTCGAGTCACACCAGTTCCGACGACCAGAAACTTTACCGCAGTGCCGAGGAATTAGAGGACCTGGAGAATTGCGATCCACTCACGTGCTGGAAGGATCAACTCGTCAAAGAAGGCGTAATCACAGAAAAAGAGTACGCGGAGTTGGATAACGAGATCAAGGAGCGCGTTCGCCGCGAATATGCCGAGGCTGAAAAGGCTGAAGATCCTTCGCCTAACGAGCTCTTGTCCAATGTTACGAAACTGCCGCCGAACATTGAGAAGGAAATCCTTCCTCCCGGCAAATACCGCATCGGCGACACGGTCAACAAAACGTTGCGCGCTGGTTTGGAAGACGATCAGCGGCGAATCCTCTTCGGCGAGGACATCGAAGATCCAAAAGGCGGCGTGTTTCGTCTCACCCAAAAGCTTTCAACTGAATTCCCCAAGCAAGTTTTTAATTCACCGCTCGCTGAATCCACGATCCTCGGGGTCGCATGCGGACTAGCCGCGTACGGAAAGCGGCCTGTGTTCGAGCTGCAATTCATCGATTTCATTTATCCCGGCTTCAATCAGCTCGTGACTAATATCTCGACTCTGCGGTGGCGAACGTTTGGGAATTGGAAATGCCCGGCAGTGATTTATGCCCCATACGGCGCGTATCTTCCTGGTGGCAGTTTGTGGCACAGTCAGGCAAACGAATCGGCGCTCGCCCATTATCCCGGTCTAAACGTTGTGATTCCGAGCACACCTGGCGACGCTGCCGGATTGCTCTGGACCGCGATGCATGCAGAGGACCCGGTGATTTTTCTCGTTCCGAAACATCTGCTTTGGGCCGAGCACGAGTACATTGAGCCAATCTGCGCGGTTCCGCTGGGCAAAGCGCGTACTGTACGCGAAGGCTCTGATGTCACCCTGGTGGCATGGGGGAATACGATTGAGAAATCGCTCGAAGCCCTAAACGAAATCGGCAATGAGATCAGCGTCGAACTGATCGATCTTCGCTCAATCGTGCCCTGTGATGCGGCTGCGATTGAAGAATCCGTGCGCAAAACGCGACGACTGGTTGTGGTTCAGGAGGACACGGAAAACTGCAGCGTCGGCCAGATGATCGTCTCTCATGTCACTGGCATTCCGGGGCTGTGGAATGAATTGCTCAGTCCACCCATCCTCGTCAGCAAACCCAATGTAGTGATCGGTTACAATCCGATCTACGAATACGCGGCATTGCCGGATGTGGCCCGGATCGTAGCCGCAATTAGCCGAGCGGTTACAAGTAAACAGGAACGTGTAGTTGTAGCCGCTGGCGCCGACCGCGGCCGTGTCGCGGCAGAACGAGGGTTGGCCCAGCCGGGCTCATCCGCCTTCGCCAAGGCTACGGCAGACAGGCCGCCTCCGACTACAAGAGAGGCCACTGAACAACACGTCCAAAGCATTACCGTCCCGATCATGGGCGAAGGAATTCGGAATGCTAAAATCGTTTCACTACTCAAAAAGCCGGGAGACCAGATCCAGCTGGATGACGAATTGTGCGAGGTCGAAACCGACAAAGCTGTTTACCCGATTCAATCATCGTTCGCCGGAGTGATGGGTGAATGGAAAACGAAGATTGGCGACACGGTCGAGATCGGCCAGGAATTGGGCACGATTCTCACGACTGAGCCGGCGTTTGCGGAACAGGTCGATGCAGCGGCAAAGGAATCACCCAAGCGTGAAACTGTAGAGGCAGCCGTACCGGCTGCAGAACCCAACGACCGCGGGCGGCACGCCCGTCGCTACAATATCGAGCCTGCCCTTTCACCGACGATTACGCGGAAGCTGAATCGCGTTATTCCAGCCAATCTCCAAATCGATGCGCGCTGGGACGCGATTCAGGAAGCACGCCAGGCGGTGAAAAAGACCGACCGCGAGCAGGCCCCGTCCCCTTCCGTCATGATTGCGTGGGCGGTCGTGCGCGCGATGGAAAAACATGCCGCGTTTCGCCGATTGATCCTCGAAGACGATCAAATCGTGCAGAATGACGATTTCGATCTGGGCATTGCCGTCGCGTTGGAAGGCGATCGGCTTGCAACAGCCGTGATCACAACGGCAAATCAAAAGAGCTGGCCGGAATTCGTCAGTGCTTTCAACGACACAGTCGCTGCGACACGCGGCGGCCGCGTTGACGCCATGAACGCGCCGGTGGTGATCACGAGTCTCGGCGCGTTTGAGGTGAAAGCTGGCGCGCCAATTGTGGTGCCTCCATCAGTCGGCACGCTGTTCGTCGGGACCGCGCACCGCGAATTGATTTTGAACAAGACCAAGAATGAGAGTGCTGATGTCATTACGCTCTCGCTGACATTCGATCATCGGGTCGTAAACGGCGCCGGTGCGGCAGCGTTCGCAAACGAGATCAAGAAACAAATCGAAGGATTTAAAATCTCATCTGCAAAAATGCCTGCCGGTAACAACAAGCACTAAGTATTAGGAACTGCCGTTGCGCGGAACGGAGCCTGCAGGCGCCGAGCTACATAGACCGGCAACTCGAAGGGCGAGTTCGCTGGCGCGAACGAATCAACCGCCCTACAATTCTTTGCGCGCGTCATGACTACCGCGAACAAGATCACCGTTGTTCGGATCCTGATGATCCCTGCTTTCGTGACAATGGCGATCTATTATGGCGAAAGCGTCAAACGCGGCCAACCCCTCGAGTGGCAGCGGTTCGCAGCCATAGCGATTTTCATCCTCGCTGCGGTAAGCGACGGACTCGATGGCTACGTCGCGCGCCGCTACAATCAGCGCAGCAAACTGGGAATCATTCTTGATCCTATTGCCGACAAGGGCTTGTTGCTGAGCGGCATTATCACGTTGAGCCTAACGAGCTGGAGCGAGGCGGAGCCCGAAAGCGGAAAATTCCCGGTGTGGTTCCCGGTGCTCGTCATTTCGCGAGACGCTATTCTTCTGGTCGGGACGCTTGTGCTGTATTTGCTTAACGGAAAAGTGCACGTCAAGCCACACTGGACGGGAAAGATCGCGACGGTTTTACAGATGGTCGCTATTGGATGGGTGATGCTACAACTACGTATCATTCCACTGCCGTACGTTGTGGTTGCAGCCGGAGTGTTCACACTGATTTCAGGGATCATTTACGTTGCAGACGGTGTGCGACAGTTGCAGGCAGAAGGCCACGCGCATCCGGCGAAATCTTAGATGCGGGCCACTTTCGAGAATCAGGGCCACCTGCTGCCCAAGGTGGCGATTGTCGGACGGCCGAATGTAGGCAAGTCGGCGTTGTTCAACCGTCTTGCTGGCCGGAAAATTGCGATTGTTCATGATCAACCCGGGATCACGCGCGACCGCCTTTCGGCAACCTGTACTCGCAGCGAACGCCCGTTCACATTGTGGGACACCGGCGGGATTCTCGGCACAGGCGAATCCGAACTGACCCAGCAGGTGGCGCACGTCGCCGAAGACGCGCTGCGCGAAAGCGACCTTCTTCTTTTCGTCGTTGATGGAAAGGCAGGTTTGTCGCCGGTCGATGAGGAACTGGCGAGAATGTTGCGAAAATCGCACAAGCCAGTCGTACTGGTGATTAACAAGATAGATAACGAAAAGCATGATCCGTTGGCGGCGGAGTTTGAGTCGTTAGGGTTCGAGACTCTAATTTCTGTCAGCGCAGAACATGGTCGTGGAGTTTCAGAATTACTGGATGCAATCGAACGGCGGCTCCCCTCCCCTGTTAACGAATATCCAACAGTTGTCCGCCCAAGCCTCGGTGAAAGCGGATCGAAGGTAGAGCAGCGAATCGCGATCGCCATCGTCGGTCGCCCGAACGTTGGTAAATCTTCGCTAATAAACTCAATCGTACGCGGCGAACGTGCGATTGTCAGCGAGCTGCCCGGTACAACACGTGACGCCATAGATATAGTTTATGAACGGAATGGGCGGCAGTTCGTTTTCATTGACACTGCCGGAATCCGCCGGCGCGGAAAAGTTTCCAGCTCGGCTGAAGTTTTCAGCGTGATGCGTGCGGAACGCAGCATTCGCCGCGCTGATCTTTGCGTTCTCGTCATCGATTTGACCATCGGCGTGACGGCACAGGACAAACGAATCGGGGGGCTGATTCAAAAGGCACGAAAGCCAGCCATCGTCGTCTGGAACAAATGGGATTTAATTAAGCCGAGACGCGGGGAGAAGCAGTCGGCCAGGAAAGTGATCGAGGAGACGCGTTCGAAGATTTTTTTCCTCAACTACGCGCGAGTGGTAATTACGGCTGCATCTACCGGCGAAAATGTCGATCGGCTTTTTGCCATAATCCAAAAAGTCCAATATGCCGCGCGGAAACGCATCGGCACAGGAGTCCTCAACCGGTTATTACGCCAGGCGTTTGAAGCGAATCCTCCTCCCTTGGTCAAAGGGAAACGCTTGAAATTGTTTTATGCAGCGCAAACAACAGGCGACACCGAATCCTCCGTGGTGGAGGGCGGAGCTCCTGCGACACCAGAGGTCGCGCATGCCATGCACACCTCGCAACGGCCTCGTGGGAGCTCGCCTCTCCATATTCCGGAATTCGTCCTGTTTGTGAATGATCCTCAGTTGCTGACTGAAGCATATCGCCGTTACCTCGAAGCTCGCATACGCGAAGCCGAACAGTATGGGGGCCTGCCGATCGTTTTAACCGTGCGCGCTCGCGCTCAAAAAGGATCCGCGCCGTCCCGCCGTTCGAACGCTCGTCGAAGGCAGTAACCCTGGCCGTTGGTCTCGGTTTGATCGAACATTATGGCAGCCCAAATGTCTGAGCAGACCGTATGAAATCGACGCAGGAAATTACGCAGGAAGTACGAGAGCTGGGCCAGTGGATTCCAGCGCTCCGGCAACAGGTCGGTCACGTTGTGGTCGGACAGAAGTATTTGGTAGATCGTCTTTTGCTGGGACTGCTGGCTAATGGTCATCTCCTGCTCGAAGGCGTACCCGGATTGGCTAAGACGCTCACTGTAAAAACAATGGCCGCGGGCATTCAGACCGGTTTCCAGCGCTTGCAATTCACGCCCGATTTGTTGCCGGCAGATTTAATCGGAACGCTCATCTACAATCCGCGCACCGGCGAATTTACGACCAAGCTTGGACCAATCTTTTCGAATCTAATTCTGGCCGACGAAATCAATCGCGCGCCGGCCAAAGTTCAGAGCGCATTGCTGGAAGCGATGCAGGAACGGCAGGTCACAATCGGCGAACAAACCTATCCGCTCCCCGATCCATTCCTGGTTCTCGCCACTCAAAACCCAATCGAACAGGAAGGCACATACCAACTCCCTGAGGCACAACTCGATCGTTTCATGTTCAAGTTGAACATCGGCTATCCACAAAAGCGCGAGGAACGAAGCATTCTTGATTTGATGGCGACTTCGGCACCGGATTTGCGAGTGGATCCTGTAGTCGATCCGAAACAAATCATCACCGCGCGCGACGTCGTTAACAACATCTATATCGACGACCGCGTGAAAGATTACATCGTAGACGTGGTCTGGGCCACGCGTGAACCCGCCGCCTACAATTTGCGACTCGAGGGACTGATTCGCTACGGCGCTTCACCGCGAGCGACTATTTATCTTGCCCTCGGTGCGCGCGCGCATGCGTTCCTCAACGGGCGCGGGTATGTCACGCCACAGGACGTGAAGAGCATCGGACCCGACGTGTTGCGCCATCGCATCATCGTCAGTTACGAAGCGGAGGCCGAGGCCGTGACGAGTGAAACCATCGTTGAGCGAATCTTTGCCGGGCTGCCTGTGCCGTGATGCCGTCCCGCCCCTCTACTCCTCCCAAACCCGCGGGATCCGCTCGGGATGACGAGCGGGCTGAGAAAACAAGCGAAATTCTCAAGAAAATCAGAACGCTTGAGATCAAAACCCGCGGTCTGGTCGAAGCCGCGTTCGCCGGCAATTACCACAGCGTTTTCAAAGGACGGGGAATGAACTTTGAAGACGTGCGCGAGTATCAGCCTGGCGACGAAATTCGCGCGATCGATTGGAACGTCACTGCGCGAATGGGCAGTGCGTTCGTGAAAAAATTCACGGAGGAACGCGAATTGACAGTGATGCTCGTCGTGGATGTGAGCGCTTCCGGAAATTTCGGCAGCACTACGCAATCGAAACGCGAGCTCGCTGCCGAGGTTGCCTGTCTTCTCGCGTTCAGCGCAATTCGAAACAACGACAAAGTGGGCCTGCTACTGTTCACCGACCGCGTCGAGCTTTTCATTCCGCCGAAGAAGGGCCGGTCGCACACGCTGCGTATCATTCGCGAAATTCTGTTTTTCGAACCACAGGGACGTGGCACGGAGCCCGGACTGGCACTTGATTATCTCAACAAAATTGTGACCCGCCGTGCGGTTGTATTTTTCATCTCGGATTTTCAGGCGCCGGATTTCTCGCGGGCGCTTGCGGTGAGCGGCCGGCGGCACGATTTCATAGCAATTCAGATCCAGGACGAACGAGAAAGATCGCTGCCAAACGTCGGCATCATTACGTTGGAGGATGCCGAAACAGGCGAACAGATCGAGATCAATACGGCAGATCGCAAAACACGAACTGTTTTTACAGATCTCGTCACTGGTTTTGAAACGGAGCTTTCGCGCACGCTACGGCGGAACAATGTTGATACTATCACGTTGCAAACCGGCAAAGATTATCTGCCGCCATTGCGCTCGTTTTTTAAACAACGCGAGCGCCGTCTTGGGGTTCGATAAGCAGGGTTGGGCTGATGGAGTGCAGGAGAAATGAAATGAATTCGCGTCACGACACTCTAATACTCCACTACGCCATCACTCCCGCGTTGCTCGTTGCAGCCGAAGAATTTCACGATATCGCGCCTCCGGTGGATTACTCGCTGATTCCTCCGTGGCTTGTTTTCGTGATCGCATTTTTAGTCTTGTCACTGCTCGGTTTGATTGTGTGGTGGTTTGCGAAGCGGCGGAAACCGGAATTGCCGCCAAAGTCCCCACGGGAAATCGCTCTTGAAGAACTCGAACAAATCCGGGGCGAAATTGAGAGAATGAGCCCGTATCAGTTCAGTATTCGTGCGTCCGACATTCTGAGGCGTTATGTGTCGCAGCAATATGGGCTTCCGGCGACGCGACAAACTTCGATAGAGTTTCTCAGCGCAGCCGCAAAGGCCCCGTCGTTTTCCGCCGATGATAAATCATTACTCGAAGATTTTTTGAACCGCTGCGATCTCATCAAGTTCGCGAAGTACGAAGCGACAACCTCTGACAGCGAACTGTTATTGGAAGAGGCGATTCGCTTCGTGAAAGGAGGTCAGCTTGCGGCTGTTTGATTGGTTGCCCGGCAACAGCGCATTAACCTTCGCGCGTCCGTGGCTGCTGCTCTTGTTGCTGGCGATACCGTTGCTTGCGTGGTTGCGCGGCAAAAGCGGCCCTGCTGCAGCGCTGACGTACTCGTCTACAGCGACTCTGCGAGCGATCGGAAAACAGAGCGCCGCGCGAGTCGGTAAAATCCTGCGCGCGCTGCTGCTTCTAGCCCTGGCCTTCTTCGTGGTCGCTCTCGCGCGTCCGCAACTCGGTAAGAGTCTCACACAGATCGAAGCCAGCGGAATCGACATCATGCTCGTGCTGGACGTTTCCGGATCGATGCTGACCAAAGATTTCACAATCGGAGGCCAGGAAGCGACTCGCGTAGATACGATTCGGGAAGTCACGCGGAAATTCATCGAAGCTCGTCCGAATGATCGCATCGGCATCATTGCGTTTGCCGGTCGCCCATATGTCGTGAGCCCGATGACTCTGGATCACGATTGGCTTTTGCAAAATTTGGATCGAGTGAAGATCGGGCTCGTCGAAGACGGTACTGCGATTGGATCGGCCATTGCATCGGCTTCAAATCGGCTAAATGACAAACGTTCAAAGAGCCACGTTCTCGTTTTATTAACGGATGGTGAAAACAACGCCGGCAAGATTCCGCCGAACACTGCCGCCGAGGCAGTCAAAGCATTGAAGATCCACTTCTACGCGATCGGCGCCGGAATAAATGGCATCGCGCCGGCGCCTATCTTCACCAGTCGCGGGCCATTGACCGATGCATTGGGAAATATCCTCTACGAAAACCAACCCGTACAATTTAATGAAACCGGTTTGAAGGAGGTCGCGAAAATCGCCGATGGCAAATTTTTCCGGGCCACTGACACCGAATCGCTGGAGCAAATTTTCAACGACATCGACAAACTGGAGAAGTCGACTGTAAGCGTGAAAAAATATCAACAGTACCGCGATCTCTTTCCGCTGTGTCTGATGGGCGGGTGCGGGCTCTTGGTGGCGCAAATGCTGTTGTCCCAAACGATTTGGAAAAAACTGCCATGAATGAGCCGGTTCAACGCATCAATACCTTAACAGTGGTAGGGCGCGTCACTCCGTGCGCGCCGAGGAGTGGCGTGCAGAGGACTGCCGGCCCTACCTTTTCGGCAAGGATCCAACAATCCGTATGACTTTTGGCGCACCAGAATGGCTTTGGGGATTGTTGCTCATCCCGCTCTTGAGTTCGCTTTTCGTGCGCTCGGAACATCGCGGACTGAAACGGCTACAGCAGTTCGTTTCCGCGCGACTGCTGCCGCAGCTCGCCGGAACGGTCAATCGGCCGCGGCGCATTGTCAGATTTGGTTTGTTATTGCTTGGGCTTGCATTGGCGATCGTTAGTCTCGCGCAACCGCGCTGGGGTTACACCTTTGAGGACGTAAAACGCAAAGGACTGGATTTGTTGGTCGCAGTGGACACGTCGCGCAGCATGCTGTCTAACGACGTCCAGCCAAGTCGTCTGGAGCGCGTCAAACTGGCGATTCAGGATTTAATAAACGAACTGCAAGGTGATCGCGTTGGTCTGATTGCCTTTGCAGGGCGCGCTTTCTTGCAGGCCCCGCTTACGATCGATTACGACGCCGTGATCGAGGCCGTCAACGATCTCGACACAAAAACAATCCCCGAAGGCGGCACCAACATTTCGAGCGCTATTACGCTTGCCACGCAGAGCTTCGGCAAAAGCGCGATGGGAAATCGCGCGCTGATCATATTCACCGATGGCGAAGAATTAAGCGGCGATGCGGTAAAAACCGCGAAAGCTGCGGCTGACGCGGGGGTGCGAATTTTCACCGTCGGTGTCGGGACACCGCAAGGCTCACTGATTCCGGTAACCGGCGACAACGGTGAGACAAGCTTCGTGAAGGATATAAACGGGCAAGTCGTTAAATCAAAACTGGACGACAAGCGTTTGCGTGAAGTGGCGGAGGCGACGGGCGGATTCTATCTACATTTGGAAAACGGACCGCGCACCATGCAGCAGGTTCAGGGCGAAGGCTTGGCAAAGATGCAGGCTGCTGAGATGGACGTGCGTTTGTCGCGCCGGCCAATTGAACGTTACGAGTGGCCGCTCGGCGGTGCTTTGATTGCTCTTGCGCTGTCGATCCTGATTCCAGAGCGGAAACGGCTGCGTGCGCGTACCCACGTTCCTGCGCCTGCTCGGGTTCCGCACAGCGTGGCAGGCGGACCAGCCAAGGCTGTGGGCGCTGCAGTAGCTATCCTGGTCTTGCTGTGTTCATCCATATTCGCGACGGCGCCGGGGATCAATGCGTACCAGCAAGGTAAATTCGAAGATGCTTACAAAGAATTTCAAGAAACGCTGAAGTCGCATCCGGAATCCCGTGCTGAAGATGAGCTCCAGTTCGATTCCGGCACCGCAGCTTACAAACTAAAGGATTACAACAAAGCGTTGGAATCCTTCAGTCAGGCATTGCTCACACCTGATACCGGTTTGCAGACCAAGGGTCATTACAATCTAGGTAATACGCTGTATCAACGCGGCGAACTGCAGAAAAGCGACGACAAAAAGCTAAGCGACTGGACAAATGCGCTAGATCATTACGAGCAGACCTTAAAGCTGAATCCGCAAAACAAAGAGGCGAAAGACAATTACGAGTACGTCAAAAGGAAGATCGACGAGTTAAAAAATAAAAAGGAACAGCAACAACCCTCACCCTCCCCAACGCCACCGCAAAAGGACAAACAAAAGAAGCAAGACCAGCAGCAAAAACAACAGAACCAACAGAACCAGGACCAGCAGCAACAACAGAAAGATCAGCAGCAGAAAGACCAGAAAGATCAAAAAGATCAACAGCAGCAGCAGCAGCAACAACAACAGCAAAACCAGAACCAGCAGGATCAAAAGGATCAGCAGCAGGCACAAAACCAGCAGTCGCAGAACAAATCGGGGAGCGACAAGGACCAAAAAGGACAACAGCAAAAAGACCAGTCTCAGGCGAAAAACGAACCGCAAAAGAAACAGCAGCAACAACCTGGCGAAAGTCCATCTCCCTCGCCCGGCGCAGAAAAGCAGCAGGGCAATCAGGCTTCGCCATCGCCGTCGCCTGGAGACCGACAGGCTGAACAATCACCAAGTCCGGGCGAAGGAGAAAACGAAAAGCCGTCGCCGTCACCCGGAGAAGGCGAAGAGGAAAACGCCTCCCCGACCCCCGCGCAATCACCGGAAAAGAAGTTCGCCGGCGAAGTCAAAGGCGCTGCAGGAGATACCTCACAAAAACCCGCCGATAAAAACGAGCAAATGGCGGTGGAGACTGAGCAGGAGAAAGAAGGCCAAATGAGCGAACGGCAGGCGCTGGCGCTGCTCGAATCAATGAAAGACGAAGAGGCGCGAGTCCGACTTGATGAACGCAAAGTAAAGCGTCATGTCTATAACGACTGGTAGGGTGGATGGTCGAATGGTTGATGGACGTCTCATGCATTGCCGAATCTTACTCGCGCTATTGGCTATAGTCGGGATCGCCCAGATTGCGCGTGCCGATTCGCCCAGTGTTACTGCAGTCTTAAGCAACTCAGAGGCAACTGTAGGTGAAACCGTGGACCTCCAAATAAAGGTGACGGGTCCGGGGGATGCGCGGCCGCCGGAAGAAATTTCAATCGATGGCTTGGAGATTCATTCCACCGGTACCTCGCGACAGTTCGAAATACACAATTTCTCGACCAGCTCGAGCGTGACCTACAACTACACAATCCTGCCGCTCAGAGCGGGACGGTTCACGATCCCGCCGCAAACAGTCCGCGCCGGCGGGAAGATCCTCAGGACGCCGGAACTTGCGTTAAACGTCGCCGATACGCCAGGCCGTCCGCCGCCCACGACGACGCGGTCTGGTCGTAGCGCTCAGAGTCAGACCACTAACGCGGGCGATCTAGTTTTCGCGGAATTGATCGTGCCGAAGAAGACCGCATACGTTGGCGAGATTGTTCCGGTCCAAATTAGAATGGGATTCGATGCACGTGTTCATCCCAGATTGACCGAGCCGCCTGACATCACCGGGCAGGGATTTACCTCGCAGAAGTTACAGCAATCGTCACAAAACCTGGAAACTATTAACGGCAGGCCTTTCGAAGTCGTGACGTTTAAAACCGCAATTGCGGCGGCGCGGGCAGGAAAATTTGAAATCGGCCCTGTCAAAGCAAAGGCGCAGGTGGTTGTTCCGCGACGACGAAACGCACCGCGTTCGCGTTCGCCTTTCGATCTATTCGATCTGGACGATCCCTTTTCGGATCCCTTTTTCTCGAATCCATTTGCAGGGTTCGGCGAACGTCGCGAAATCCAAATAACGAGTGACCCTGTGGCGCTTGAAGTAAAATCGCTGCCACCGAACGCGCCGCCCAGTTTCTCAGGAGCGATTGGAAGCTTTACCATGGCAACCGATGCCAAGCCGAAGAGCGTGCAGGTAGGTGATCCAATCACAGTCACAACAACAATCTCCGGGCGCGGCAATTTCGATCGGGTGAATGCGCCGTTGCTCGAGGACGACCGCGGTTGGCACAAATATCCGCCCTCTTCCAAGTTCAAACAGGACGATGAAGTCGGCATCAGCGGCACAAAGACCTTCGAGATGGTGGTTTCGCCTAACGAGAACAAGCAAAGCCTGCCAATGCTTGCATT
>Ga0207701_10003438_pt1 | contig 16252 bp, 13 predicted proteins | sample KBSSwiSSwithPhiX_FD_184294 | JGI IMG/M metagenome (GOLD analysis project Ga0207701, IMG submission 184294) | Switchgrass rhizosphere bulk soil microbial communities from Kellogg Biological Station, Michigan, USA, with PhiX - S5 (SPAdes) (version 2) | ecosystem: Environmental > Terrestrial >... | reverse complement strand
CGTGGCCTGAGACCGAACCGGTCCTGGCTTCTCACCGACTTCCTTGGAACGGTGTTTTTACACGGCCAAGACCCAGAACGGACATAAGGTGATTGCGTCGCCACAATGCCCCCAACCAGCCCCGATGGCCAATTCGCAACGAATACCCGTCGTGAGCTACGCTACTTTCTCAATGATACCTAAACGCCGCGGCCGGGTCTGCCAAACTGGGCTTCGTAGAACTTTCGATCCCTTGCATTGTGAACCGAAGCATGCGCAACTGGCATGGCTGCTGCCAGTAGGGCGCAGGTCACCATAAGCAGGCGCGAACCAACGCGCCGGTTTTGGGTGGAGGCCGGCATGGCCGTTGACGGATCGTTTGACACGTTCCCCAAGTTGCTGCTGCGAAATGCCGCGCAGTTTAGCAGCCGTCCGGCGTTTCGGCATAAGGACCTTGGCATCTGGCAGACGTGGACCTGGACCGAGGTCGCCGAGATCGTGCGGGCTTACGCCGCGGGCTTGCAGCGTCTTGGATTGCTTCCTGGAGACACGATCGCCGTCGTTGGTTCCAACCGGCCGAAGCTCTATTGGACCGTGATGGCCGCGCAGTCGCTGCGTGCGATTCCGATTCCGGTCTATTCGGATGCGGTGGCTGACGAGCTTGCCTATGTCCTTGCTCACGCCGATGTCAAGTTCGTCGCCGCGCAAGATCAGGAGCAGGTCGATAAAGTTTTATCCGTATCCGACCGGTTGCCGCATCTCCGCAAGATTGTCTATGACGAGCCGCGTGGACTTCGCGACTACGATCACAGCCGATTGATCGCAATCCACGATGTCATTGAAGACGGTCGCTCCGCGCATGCGGCCAACGCAGCGCTTGCCGAGCAGATCGATGAAATCATCCGGCAGGGTGAAGGTTCTGACATCTCAATCATCCTTTACACCTCGGGAACAACTGGCGCGTCGAAGGGCGTCATGCTGTCGGCACGAGGCTGCATCGACGCTGCGACGGATACTGTCAGATTCGACCGGTTGACCGAAAATGACGTGGCGTTCGCCTACCTGCCGCTCGCCTGGGTGGGCGATTATTACCTCAATTATGCACAGGGCCTTGTCGCTGGATTCTGCATGGCGTGTCCCGAGAGCAGTGAGACGATAGAGCAGGATTTGCGCGAGATCGGACCAACTTTCTATTTCGCTCCGCCGCGCGTTTTCGAGGCCATGCTGACGCGGGTGATGATCCGTATGGAGGACGCTGCGGCAATCAAGCGGCGAATGTTCAACTACTTCCTTGGCATTGCGCGGCGGCATGGCGAGTCGATTTTGACCGGAAAGCCGGCGCCGCTGCCAGGCCGATTGGTTTATGCGCTCGGACGCTTGATGTTCTACGAGCCCCTAAAAAACGTTCTTGGCCTGTCTTGCGTGCGCGTTGCCTATACCGCAGGTGAGGCCATCGGTCCGGATCTTTTCGCGTTTTACCGCTCGATCGGACTAAACCTTAAGCAACTCTACGGGCAGACCGAAGCGTTTCTCTATGTCACTTGTCAGCCTGATGGAGAGATCTACTCCGATACGGTTGGTCCGACGGCGCCGAACGTCGACATCCGTATTGCGGAATCAGGCGAAGTGCAGTTCCGCTCACCCGGCATGTTTGTCGGATATTTCAAGGATCAGGCGAAGACCGCGGAGGCCATGACGCCTGACGGTTACGTAAGGACCGGCGATGCCGGTTTCTTCGACGAGAAGACGGGACATCTGAAGATCATCGATCGTGCGAAGGATGTCGGTCGGCTGGCCGACGGCACGATGTTTGCGCCGAAGTATCTTGAGAACAAATTGAAGTTCTTTCCCAACATCAAGGAAGCGGTCGCTTTCGGCGCTTCCAGGGAGTTTGTTTGCGCCATTATCAACATCGACCCTGCCGCTGTGGCGAACTGGGCCGAACGTAACAACGTCGCCTACGGTTCCTACCAGGAGCTGGCGGGGCATCCGCTGGTCTATAGCATGGTGGCGAAAGATGTTGCCGAGGTGAACCGCTCCCTCGCGAAGGAAAAGGTGATGGCGGGCGCGCAGATTCGCCGCTTTCTCATTTTGCATAAGGAACTCGACGCAGACGATGGCGAACTGACCCGCACGCAGAAAGTTCGCCGCGGGTTCGTCGCCGAGCGCTATGCTCCACTGGTCACGGCGCTCTATGACGGTTCGCATGAAGGCGAAATTTCCACCGAAGTCACTTTTGAGGATGGCCGCAAGGGCGTGATCGCGGCGCGGGTCAAGATCCGCGACTTGCAAACAGTTGGTTCGACGGAATCTTTGGGAAAGGCCGCATGAGGGCGCCGGGCACGAACGAAATCTTGCTTCAGGTCGAGGGCGTATCGCTGGTGTTTGGCGGCGTGAGAGCACTGACGGACGTTTCGTTCGACATCAGGAAGGGCGAAATTCGCGCCATCATCGGTCCGAACGGCGCCGGCAAAACCTCGATGCTCAACGTCATCAATGGCTTCTATCATCCGAATCATGGCGCCATCACCTTCAAGGGGCAGACCCGCGCCCGGATGCAGCCTTTCGAGGCGTCCCGAGGCGGCATCGCACGCACCTTTCAGAACGTCGCGCTGTTCAAGGGGATGAGCGCGCTCGACAATATTATGGCTGGCCGCGCGTTGAAGATGCGCCGAGGCCTTCTGTGGCAGATGCTGCGTTACGGCCCTGCGCTGGCAGAGGAGATCGAGCATCGGCACCGGGTCGAGGAGATCATCGATTTTCTAGAGATCGAGGCGATCCGCAGGGTGCCGGTTGCACGTTTGCCATATGGCCTGCAGAAGCGCGTTGAACTCGGCCGCGCCCTTGCAATGGAGCCCGATCTTCTTCTCCTCGATGAGCCGATGGCAGGCATGAACCTCGAAGAGAAGGAGGACATGTCGCGGTTCATCATCGACGTGAACGATCATTACGGCACGACTATCGCGTTGATCGAGCACGACATGGCTGTGGTCATGGATCTCTCCCATCGCGTGGCGGTGCTTGATCATGGCGTGAAGATCGCCGACGGCACGCCGGATGAAGTCAAGAAGAACGATGCCGTCATCGACGCTTATCTCGGCGTCGCGCGCTAAGGAGCATTGCGTGATCGCATTGGGTCAATTTCTCGAAGTGCTGATCGGCGGATTGATGTCCGGCGTGCTATATTCACTGGTCGCGCTCGGCTTCGTGCTGATCTTCAAAGCCTCCGGGGTCTTCAATTTTGCCCAGGGTGCAATGGTATTGCTCGCAGGGCTTGCGTTGGTTCGCTCGCTCGACCTCCTGGTGGCCAAGGGTTTCCCGCTTTGGGCTTCGATCGCCATCGGCATCGGCTTCTCAGTCGTGATCATGGCGATAACGGCCTGGCTGGTCGAGCGGTTCGTGATCGGACCTCTTGTCAACCAGGACGGCCTCACGCTGTTCATGTCCACTATAGGCGTGACATTCATCCTCGAGGGTGCGGCGCAGATGATCTTCGGTTCCGATGCTTACCCTTTGCGGCTGTTTCCGACGGACGCCTGGTTCCTGTTCGAAAACCTCTTTCCGGGTGGAATTCTGGTCAACAAGCTGGATGTCTGGGGCGGCTTTATCGCCGGCATTCTGGTCGCCGGCCTCGCGATTTTCTTCCAGCGCACCAAGACCGGTCGCGCACTCAGGGCGGTTGCCGACGACCACCTGGCCGCGCAGTCGGTCGGGATTCCAATCAGCTGGATCTGGTTCGTGGTTTGGTTTGTTGCCGGTCTCGTTGCGCTGGTTGCAGCGACCGTGTGGGGTACCAAGCTGGGCGTACAGTTCTCCATCACTTTTCTCGCGCTGAAAGCCTTGCCGGTTCTGATCATTGGGGGCTTTACCTCCGTTCCAGGAGCCATTGTCGGCGGGCTCATTGTGGGTGCGGGCGAGAAGATCGCCGAGGGGTTCCTGGGGCCGCATATAGGGGGCGGTATCGAATATTGGTTCGCCTATGTGCTGGCGTTGGCGGTGCTGCTCGTGCGGCCGCAGGGTCTGTTCGGCGAGCGGATTATCGAACGTATCTGAGACAAGGAGTTAGTTGTGCTTTATCGCGAGGCTGGCCAATTCAAGGTGACCTACTCGGAGGATATGGCGATCTTCCCGATCCGCCAGGACCGTGTGGCGCTCGCCATCTTGCTCGGTATCGCCTTCATCGGCGTGCCGCTGCTGGCCAACTTCCACATTTGGCCGTTCGGCAGCGACTATCTGCTACGGGCCATTCTGCTACCCTTCCTGATCCTCGCACTCGCCGCTATCGGCGTAAACATTCTTGTCGGCTATTGCGGCCAGATCTCGCTCGGCAGCGGCGCGTTCATGGCCATAGGCGCGTACTCTGCCTACAAGTTGGGGACCGGCGTTCATATTCCGCTTGCTTCGCTTGGCTTCGCGATTTCGATCCCGCCGTTGCCCGTACTGCTATCCATTTTGCTCGGCGGGCTCACGGCGGCGGTTGTCGGAATCCTCTTCGGTGTTCCCAGTCTGCGGATCAAGGGCCTCTATCTGGCGGTTGCAACGCTCGCAGCGCAGTTCTTCTTCGACTGGGTGTTCCTGCGGGTGTCGTGGTTCACCAATTACGCGCCGTCAGGGTCGGTCAATGCACCGACGCTGAACTTCTTCGGTCTGGTCGTGGGCACGCCGATCGAGCGCTATCTACTCTGCCTAATCTTCGTAACGGTGTTCGCGGTTCTGACGAAGAACCTCGTTCGCGGCAATCTCGGCAGACAATGGATGGCGATCCGTGACATGGACATTGCTGCCGAGCTGATCGGTATCCGGCCGCTCTACGCAAAGCTCACGGCTTTCGCGGTCTCTTCATTTGTCGTCGGCGTGGCGGGCGCACTCTGGGCGTTCGTCTATCTAGGTTCGTGGGAGCCGCTCGCGTTCTCGATCGACCGTTCGCTGCAGCTTCTGTTTATGGTGATCATCGGCGGCCTGGGATCGATCATGGGTTCGTTCGTAGGTGCGGCCTTTATCCTCATTCTACCGATCATGCTGAACCTGATTCCAACCCAGTTCGGCGTGCCGCTGTCGACAGAAACGATCACACACCTGGAATTCATCATCTTTGGATCGTTGATCTGCTATCTTCTCATCAAGGAGCCACATGGCTTTGCCCGGCTTATCTCGCTTGGCAAGGAGAAGCTCAGACTTTGGCCGTTTCCCTACTGAAGGGGCCGTCAGCGCAAAGGAAGCCGGAGATCGCAACGCGGAGCGGCGGTCTTTGGCAGAAGGAGCAAGGAAGCCCGCAAAACAGGACCCGGCATCGCAAAGCCGAGCTGAAGGAGGAGGACGTCGATATGGCACGCAACAAACTGATGCTGGCGGCAGCCGTACTATCCGGCGTGGCGCTTGCGACTCCGGCTGCAGCGCAGAATGAGCAGTTCATCCCGATTCTGTCCTACCGGACGGGCGCGTACGCCGTGAATGGCGTACCGTTCGCAAACGGCATGTCCGACTATTACAACCTGATCAATGAACGCGACGGCGGCATCAACGGCGTCAAGCTTCTGTTCGAGGAATGCGAGACCGGCTACGCCACCGACAAGGGCGTTGAGTGTTACGAGCGCCTCAAGGGCAAGGGCCCAACCGGCGCAGCCTTCTTTAACCCGCTGTCGACCGGTATTACATTCGCTCTTACCGAAAAGACCGCGACTGACAAGATCCCGATTATCACGATGGGTTACGGCCGTGCCGATTCCAAGAACGGCGCGGTGTTCTCGTACAACTTTCCGCTGCTCGGCACGTACTGGTCCGCGGCCGATATCGCGATTCAGCACGTTGCCAACGAGCTCGGCGGCTTCGACAAGCTGAAAGGCAAGAAGATTTCGCTGGTCTTTCACGATAGCCCGTACGGCAAGGAGCCGATTCCGACGCTGCAGGTGCTGGCGCAGAAGCACGGGTTTGAGTTTACACCGATCCCGGTTACGCACCCCGGTGTAGAACAGAAGTCGCAATGGCTGGCGATCCGCCAGAACCGGCCGGACTATGTTTTGCTGTGGGGCTGGGGCGTCATGAACGGCACGGCAGTCAAGGAAGCGGCGGCCGTTGGCTATCCGCGCGATAAGATGCTCGGTGTTTGGTGGTCAGGCGCTGAGCCGGATGTGACGCCCGCAGGCGATCAAGCCGCTGGTTACAAGGCGCTGATGCTCCAGCATGGCGCAGGCAAATTCTCCGTGCATGCCGACATGGAGAAGCACGTCTATGCAAAGGGCAAAGGATTGTCGGAGCCTGGCAAGGTCGGCGAAGTTCTCTATAACCGCGGTTTGGTGAATGCCATGCTCGGGGTGGAAGCGATCCGCAAAGCGCAGGAAAAGTTCGGCAAGAAGCCGCTGACGGGCGATCAAGTTCGTTGGGGTCTTGAGAACCTCAACGTCTCCGATGCACGCCTCAAGGAACTCGGCTTCGAGGATATGTTGAAGCCGATCAAGATTTCTTGCTCCGACCACGAGGGCGCGCGCGAGTCGCGCGTACAGCAGTGGGACGGCAAGGGCTGGAAAATCATCTCCGACTGGTACACGGCCAACCAATCCATCACCGAACCGCTCGTCAACGATGTTTCCGCGAAGTATGCCGCGGAGAAGAAGATCCAACCCCGCGACTGCTCGAAAGAGAGCTGAACGCTTCTCAGAGATCCGGGAGGAGCGTTCCTCCCCCCGGATCTCTCGAAAGCAGCAACTGTTTGGAGAGGGCCGCGTGTCAATTCCTAGGGCCGCTACGGCGACAGAAGCGGCAGCGCTGTTTCTATCGGTCAACAATATCGAGGTTGTCTACAGTCACGTCATCCTCGTGTTGAAGGGTGTATCGCTGGGTGTTCCGCGGGGTGGAGTTGTCGCTCTCCTTGGCGCCAACGGCGCGGGCAAGACAACGACGCTGAAGGCGGTCTCCAATCTGCTGCATGCGGAGCGCGGCGAGGTCACCAAGGGCTCGATCTTGTTCGACGGCGTCGAAGTGCAATCCCTGTCGCCAAGCGAGCTGGTGCGGCGCGGCTGCATTCAAGTGATGGAGGGGCGGCGTTGCTTCGCGCACCTCACTGTCGAAGAGAATCTCTTGACCGGCGCCTTCACGCGCAAGGACGGCAAGTCCGCGATCGCGCAAGATCTCGAGCGAGTATATGCCTATTTCCCACGTCTCAGGGAGCGGCGTGGTTCGACCGCCGGCTATACGTCGGGCGGCGAACAGCAGATGTGCGCGATCGGCCGCGCGCTGATGTCGCGCCCGAAGATGATCCTGCTCGACGAGCCGTCGATGGGCCTCGCGCCGCAGATCGTCGAAGAGATCTTCGAGATCGTGAAGGGTCTCAACGTCAAGGAAGGTGTCTCGTTTCTTCTCGCCGAGCAGAACACCAATATGGCGCTCAAATATGCCAGCCACGGATACATCCTCGAAAATGGCCGCGTGGTGATGGACGGCGAGGCGCGGGCGCTCGCTGCAAATGAGGACGTCAAGGAATTCTATCTTGGCGTCGCCGGGGACAAGCGCAAATCATTCCGCGATGTGAAGCACTACAAGCGCCGCAAACGCTGGCTCGTTTAGGCAATGACCCTGAATGATCTGCCCTCGTTGAGCGGTCCAGAGCAAATGTAATGGAGGGGCCGACCCTTTTCTACGCTGGTCGATGGCTGGATTTGGCACGAAACGGACCAACGGGGCAGGTCTGGCAATGTCCGTTGATCGGGGTAAACCGGTTTGCAACGTTGGGTCGGTTGGTGACGGCTGGCAAGGGTCGTCGCGTGTTGGTGCGGTCACGGATTTGCAAGGGGTGTGGTTGACCTGGTGTTGATTTTCTTGGGAATGCAGGATTCGGTCCCGATTGATCGCGATGCTGCGGCGGAATTTGGCCCGGCGAAAACGGGTATGTCGGGGTGATTTATAGGCTTCAGACTGCGAAAGGGCTCGACCGCATCTGCTGCGTTTGGTGGGACGAACGAAAGTCAACAATGTCCCGGCCGCCGCAATGCGGACATTGGGCAAGTCAGGATGCGGAACAACGCTTTCATAACAATTCGAACGAGGATAAGGAAGGGACCGATCCATCCGGGAGGAACCAATGTCGAGAATCGTCAGGCAACTAGGTCTTTTTTTCGCAACCGCGCTTTTCGTCGGAGCGCTGGTTGTGACTGCGCAGGCGAAGGACAAGGTCAAGGTCGGTTTCATCGGACCGTTGACCGGCGGCGTTTCAGTCAATGGGATCGGCGGTCGAAACTCCGCCGAACTAGCCGTTAAGCTGCGCAATGCCGATGCGAAAGCGACATACGAATACGAGCTCGTTGTGCTTGATGACGAATGCAAGCCGAACGTGGCCGTGCAGGTCGCCACCAAGATGGCGGCGGACAAGGAAATCATCGCCGGGGCGACGCATTATTGCTCCGCCACAGCGATCGCTACCGTCGACATTTATCACAAATTCGGCTTCCCTATCATCGTGTGGGGCGCAGTGCTGTCGGACATCACCTACCGGAACAAGTATGCGGAGGTGCATCGCGTCAACGGTACCATGATCGACCAGAACGACGTCAATGCCGAACTCATCTCTAAACTCGGTTTCAAGACCGTCGCGGTGATCCACGACACTACCGATTACGGCAAAGGTCACAATGCGTATTTCAGCAAATCTCTTGCCAAGCTGGGTGGCAAGATCGTCGGCACGTTCGGTGTCACCTCAGACCAGCAGGACTTCACCGCCGAACTTACGCAAGTCAAGGCACTGAATCCGGAGGTGATCTATTTCGGCGGGCTTACACCGATCGGCGTGCGTATCCGCTCGCAGATGGACAAGCTCGGTATCAAGGCTGTGTTCGATGGCACCTCGGGTATAGTGTCGGATGCTTTCATCCAAGGGCTCGGACCGCTTGCCGAAGGCGCACTCGCGTTCCGTGAAGGCGCTTCGACCGAGAAGCTGCCGGGCGGGAAATTTTTCCTGGAGAAGTATGCCGCACAGAAGTACGACAATCCGCCAGAAGCTTACGGCGCTTTCTCTTATGCTGCTATGGACCTGATCCTCGACTCAATCGAAAAGGTCGGACCGGATCGCAAGAAGGTCATCGCGGAACTGGCCAACGTAAAAGACCGCGACTCGATCATCGGCAAGATCACGTTCGACGATCACGGCCAGAATACCGTGGCATTGATCACCAAATATGTGGTGCAGGACGCCAAGTTCGTGGAGTGGGAGGACAGCGAATACGCCTCGGGCAAGCGCAAGCTTTCCGGACAGAAATAGCCGACAGCGGGACGGGCGGCACCAGCTCCCGTCCCGCTTCCGCCTTCGCGGTCCGCACAGGATCAGAAAACATGGACGTGGGGCTCCTCTCGCAATACATCATGAACGGTCTCATGCTCGGCATGATGTATACGCTCGTCGCGGTCGGCTTCACGCTGTTCTTCGGTGTGCTCGATATCATCAAGTTCTCGCATGGAGATGTGCTGACGGTCGGCGCCTTCACTGGGCTGGCGACCTATATAGGACTGCGCTCGGTCGGGGTCAGTTCCACCCCGCTGTTGCTGCTTGCGGTACTGGTCGTCGCGATCCTCGCCATGGCGGCGCTCGGCATGCTAATCGCGCGCTACCTGGTGCTGCCGCTGCGCTCCGCGCCGGCGCTCAACACACTGCTGATCACGTTGATGCTCGGCACAGTGCTGCGCGAAATGGTTCGGCTCTTCTACCCGCAAGGCGCCAACCCGAAGCCGTTCCCGGCCTTGCTTCCAACTGATTCAATTAACCTCGGCCAGTTCAATCTCCGGCTCGACAACGCCATGATGCTGGCGACCGGCGTCGCGATCATCGTCGGGCTGCGGCTTTTGCTCAACCGCACCAAGCTCGGTCTCGCCATCCGCGCGGTGGCGCAGGATGAAGAGACCGCGCGAACGATGGGTATCAACTTCACCGCCGTCGTGCTGATCACCTTCGCGATTGGGTCGGCCCTGGCCGCCATCGGTGGCGTGATGAACGGCCTCTATTACAACGAAATTAACTTCGGCATGGGGCTGCTGCTCGGCGTGATCGGCTTTTCCGCCGCGATCATCGGCGGGCTCGGGAGCATCTACGGCGCTATCCTGGGCGGCTTCCTGTTCGCGGCGTTGCAGACCCTCGGCGCCGTCGCGCTGCCGTTTGCCAGCGCCTACAAGGACGTGTTTGCCTTCACCGTCGTGATCGCCCTGATGGCCTGGCGCCCGACCGGGCTGATTCAGGAAAAAATCAGTGAGCGGGTCTGAGCGCATGCCGGAAGTCATGCAGGAACCGCAGGCTCCCTTGTTGCCGGGCGTTGTCGCTGTGGCGTTCTCGACCGCCTATCTGATCGCGTTGCTGGCTGTCGAAATGCAGCCGCTCGTCATTGGCCTGCTGGCATTCGGCATCGTCGCCGTGCTCGCCGCCCATTACATGGACTGGCTCGATCCGGTAAGCCGAAGTTTTGCCGAGCGCGAGGGTGTGCTCAGCGCATACGCAATCCTCGCCGCCTGCGTGGTGGCGGCGTTCTTCCACGACAATCATTTCGTGCTGCTGTTGTTCGTCACCGTGTTGCTCTATGCTGTGGCGACGCTCGGGCTGAATATCGAATTTGGCTATGCCGGCGTGCTTAACTTCGCGGGTGCGTCGTTCTTCGGTATCGGCGCTTATACCTCGGCGGTGCTCAATACCTACACTGCCGTGCCTCACCTCCTGGTACTGCTGATTGGCGGGACGCTTGCCGCCCTGATTGGTTCGCTGCTGCTGCTCCCGGTGTTGCGCACGCGCGGCCATTATGCCGCGCTGGTCACCATCGCATTTGCGCTGCTGCTCAAGACATTCCTGGAAGTCAACGACGTGCTCGGCGGGCCACAAGGTATGCAGGTCAAGGGCATGAGCATCCTCGGCTGGTCGTTCAACGACAATTTCGAGATCGGTAGGATCGAGATGTCGTTCTACCTCAACTATTTTGTGATCAGCATGCTGCTGCTGTGCAGCACCTTCGTCCTAGTGCGGCGGCTGGAACGGTCATGGATCGGGCTCAACCTCGATGCGATTCGGCTCGATGAGACCGCAGCGAGTTGCTTCGGACTGGATATCGCGCGCTGGAAGATCACCGCCTTCGTGCTCGGTAATTTCGTTATCGGCCTCGCCGGCGCGCTCTTCGGAATGGTCGGTGGCTTCGTTGCTCCCAACAACTACACCTTCGCCGACTCGCTGATCATGGTCTCAATCCTGCTGCTCGGAGGCATAGGCAACCCATGGGGCGTGGTGGTAGCCACCTTCATCGTCCTGGTCTTGCCTGAAAAATTGCAGACCATCCAGGAATACCGATTCCTCCTCTATGCCTTGATCGTGATTGTGGTGCTGCTATTTCGTCCCGAGGGGCTGCTGCCGCGGCCGGTGCGGCGTTATTTTCCCCGGGGGCGGGCATGACCTATTTGCTGGAGGCTCGCGGATTGACCCGAAGATTTGGCGGCGTCGTGGCGCTGGACAATCTTGATCTTGCCGTCGTGCCTAACGAAATCATCGGCCTGATCGGACCCAATGGGTCGGGCAAGACAACATTTTTCAACGTAGTCACCGGAATATACGGCGCGCACGGCGGCTCCGTCACCTTCGAGGGCGCGGACATTACGCGCGCCCCGTCGCGCGCCATCTATAACGCCGGCGTTTCCCGCACCTTTCAGCGCTCGCGGTTATCGCTGCCGTTGTCGATCTTCGACAACATCATGATCGGCAACCACAAGCGGCTCAATCAAGGGCTCTGGTTCAATCTAGTCCGGCGCGGCCAATTCAAGCGCGAGTTCGAGGTCAATTATGTGGCAGCCCGCACGCTCATCGAAGTGTTCGAGCCGCAGCTTGCTGAGCGGATGCTCGAACCGGTCGCCGGGCTGCCGATGATCGACCGACGCCGCATCGAGATCTGCCGCGCGCTGATTAGTCAGCCAAAGCTGCTCTTGCTGGACGAACCGTCAGCCGGAATGACGCATGACGAGACCAAGGAATTAATGGACGACATTCTGCAGGTCCGCGATCTCAATCGGAACCTCACCATCGTTATCGTTGAGCACGAAATGGGATTGATCGAGCGTATCACCGACCGTTGCGTGGTACTCAATTTCGGCCGCAAGATCGCGGAAGGGCCGTACCGTCAGGTCGCCGTCGACCGACAGGTGCAGGAAGCCTATCTGGGGGTGGAGTAATGACCGGCCGATTGGAAATCGAGGGCGTCTACACCGCTTATGACAAGGCGGATGTGCTCGAAGGCATCTCACTCAAGGTAGAGCCTGGGCGCATCACCTGCCTGCTCGGTTCCAACGGCTCCGGCAAGACTACGCTGATCCGCTCGATCCTGGGGCTGACGCCGCCGCGTGCGGGCAATATTGCATTTGACGGTCAGGACATCACCGCGCTACCGACCCACAAAGTCATCGCCGCGGGCGTGGCCTGCATCCCGGAAGGCCGCAAGGTCTTTCCCAAACTTACGGTCGAGGAGAATCTGCGGCTTGGTGCCTACCAGGAACCCTCGGATGCAGTTACCCAGGAGCGTATGGCGGAAATCCTTCGCTTGTTCCCGCGCCTCTCCGAACGCCGGATGCAGCTCGCCGGCACCATGTCGGGCGGCGAGCAGGCGATGGTCTCGATTGGTCGGGGCCTGATGCGAGCGCCGAAATTGCTGCTGATCGACGAGCCTTCGCTTGGCTTGTCGCCGATCCTCGTTAAGGAGAACTTCAACATCATCCGCAAGATCAACGAGCGTGGCATTTCCATTTTTCTTGTGGAGCAGAACGTGCATCAAACGCTTGCCATCTCCGACTACGGATATGTCTTGTCCAAGGGCAGGGTGGTGATGGAAGGCAAGCCAAGCGAGCTCGGCAAGACCGAGGAAGTTCACCAAGCTTATTTTGGCTAAGTCACCAGCCCTCGATGTAACGCGAAGTGTGCCCACGAACATATGAAAAGTCTCGTGGGCAACGGCAAGATGATCGGCAACTGGAAAAGCTGGCTTTCGCGATGGCCAAAGTACAAGCAGCGGGGGCATTATCGCCCGGGATTTAACTACGATATGGGTCAGCTCGCTGAGAGTGCTCCTCACTACTCGTCCGCGCCGACGAGGTGATCGAATAGAGCTTTCTTGCTGCGATGCATGAGTCCGTTTGTGGCACGAAACGGACCTCCGCGAATGTCCGTCCAATGTCCGCTTTCGAGGGGTGAAGCAGACATCCCGCCGCGAGGTCGCGACTTCCGGCTTTGACCCACAACAGAATCCAGAGACCGATTCTATCGCCGGGCGGATGGCTACCGCGCGGCAAAAAACCGATGGCCCGCTCGGATGTCTCGCGCCACAGGTGAGGTAGTTCACACCAAGATGAAGTGGGCAGGGATAAAATGCCCATGCCCACCGGGCGTGAAACAACACGCCATCGCGTGGATGAAAAAAACGGGAGTCTTACAATGAAATCCGTTTTAGAGCTGGCGGCAGTACCTTTGCTGGTCGCGCCAGCGCGTGCCGATGTCGTCACCGATTGGAACGTGACCACCAATGCCCTGGTGGCCAAAGACGTGGGCAACAATCCCAAACTGCGCACCCTAGCGATGGTGCATGTCGCGATGTCCGACGCGATCAACACGGTGCAAAATCGCTACACCCGCGTGATCGCGACGCTTCCGGTCGCACAGGGTGCGTCGGCCGAGTCTGCGGCCGCGACGGCCGCGCGGCAGATCCTCACCCAGATCTACCCGGAACAGAAAGCCAAGATCGAAGAGACCTACGCGGCATCGCTGAAGGCGATCCCGGACGGGCCCGCCAAGACCGAAGGCATCAAACTGGGTATGGAGGTGGCCGAGGCGGTCCAGGCCGACCGCGCTAACGACGGCACCAACGCCCCCGACACCTACCGGCCGCACACGACCCCTGGGGCCTACGTGCCGACGACGCCGCCGCTGTGGGAGCAATATGCGCGCGCGAAGCCGTGGGCGCTGAAGAGCGCCGACCAGTCCCGGCCTGGCCCGCCGCCGGCACTGTCGAGCGCGGAGTGGGCCCGCGACTACAACGAGGTCAAGAGCCTCGGCGGCATCAAGAGCACGGCGCGTACTCCTGAGCAAACCGAGGCCGTGAAGTTCTGGGATAATGTCAATTTCGGCCCCGCGTGGCAGGCGGCGGCGCGCGAGCTCGCGATGAAGCAAGAGATGCCGCTCGCCGAATGTGCCCGCCTGTTTGCGCTGCTCAACATGAGCCTAGCGAATGCCTACATCGTTAATTGGGACGCCAAGTACACCTACAACTTCTGGCGGCCCGTCACCGCGATCCGCAATGGCGACCAGGACGGCAACGATGCAACCGAGCGCGATGCCGGCTGGACCTCGTTCAACCCGACGCCGATGCATCCCGAATACCCCTCGCAGGCGACCATCAACGCAACGATCGCGTCGGCGGTCCTGGAATCGGTGTTCGGCCCCGTGAAGGCCATTCCGTTCACGGCGACCGATGTCCGAGATCCGATGCGAACGCGGCAGTTCGCCAGCCTAGCCGATATGGCTGAGGAGCAGAAGAATGTCCGCGTCTGGGGCGGCGTTCACTATAGATTCGCGATCCGCACCAGCGATGATGTGGGCCCAAGGGTCGCGGCCTACATGATCGAGAACACGCTCAAGCCGACGCGTTGACTCGGCTCAACGCGAAGCCCCGGATGCGAATCCGGGGCTTTCACCGATGTCCGAATGTCGCACCTTTGAGACATGCTCACTGGCCCAGACGACGTCCGTTTACAGGGGAAGACCGGAAGCCATCGACGGAGGGCCGGACCGACGCGATTGACCCGAAGCGGACATTTGCCCTAGCCCCGCATTCACCCGCTATGCTTTGATAGGATGGGTAATGACTATTGGGGGGACACCTTGGCAGGTGACCGCGTAGAACGGCGATTGGCGGCGGTAATGGCGGCCGATGTCGCAGGCTATTCCCGCCTAATGGGTGCCGATGAAGTTGGTACCCTCGCAGCCCTAAAGGCGCTGCGCCGTGAGATTGTCGATCCCGCCATCACGGAATATCGAGGTCGCATCGTCAAGACGACCGGTGACGGCATGCTGGTCGAGTTCGCGAGCGCCGTGGATGCCGTATCCTGCGCAATGACCGTGCAGGGCAAAATAGCGGAGCGCGAGGGCGCCATCTTGTTCCGCATTGGCATCAACATCGGCGATATCATCATAGACGTTGATGATATTTTTGGAGACGGCGTCAACGTTGCAGCACGCGTCGAGACCGAGTGCGAACCGGGTGGCGTGTGCCTGTCCGGCAGCGCGTTCGAACAAGTCAGGGGTAAAACGAATTTCTCGTTCGACGATCTCGGCGAGCGATCTCTGAAAAACATTGACCGACCGGTGCGGCTTTATGCGGTTAGCCCCGCATCAGCGCAGACCGCAAGCGCGCCCGCCAGCCTGGCCCGCCAACCGCTCGCCCTGCCAGAGAAGCCTTCCATCGCCGTCCTGCCATTTCAGAATATGAGCGGTGATTCCGAGCAGGACTATTTTGCCGACGGTATGGTGGAGGACATCATCACTGCGCTGTCGCGGTTCAAGTCCCTGTTCGTCATCGCCCGCAATTCGAGTTTTGCCTACAAAGGAAAATCACCAGACATACGTCAAGTCGGTCGTGAACTTGGCGTTCGCTATGTTCTCGAAGGGAGCGTGCGCAAGGCCGCGAACCGGCTGCGAATTACCGCCCAGTTGATCGATGCGGCGAGCGGAGCGCACACATGGGTCGACCGCTTCGACGGGGCGCTGCAGGACGTGTTTGAACTTCAAGATGACGTGACGGAGAAAGTCGTCGGAGCCATTGCACCGCGGATGGAGCGCGCCGAGATCGTGCGCGCCCGGCGACGGCCGCCTGGCAATACCGACGCATACGATTGTTATCTCAGAGGCCTGGCTTGTCTTTCCCCCGTGACGGTAGACGGCATGGAGCGGGCACTGGTTTTTTTCACGGAGGCGAGCGCCCTCGATCCCGACTACGCGTCCGCCTACGGGATGGCGATGTTCTGTCACGCCAATCGCTTCGGCTTCGGCCTGACGGAGGACGTTGAGTACAGGAGAGGCCAAATCGTGCGACTTTGGCAGTTGGTTGCGCGCGTTGGGAACGACGATGGCGTGGCTTTGGGGCAGGCTGCGTGGGCGGTGGCCTTTGCGCTGCGCGATCTTGTATCCGCAAGACAACTAATTGACCGCGCCCTTGAGCTGAACCCCAACCTTGCGACGGCATGGACAAGCAGCGGCTGGATCTGTGTTTGGGAGGGCAAACCC
>Ga0207701_10003436_pt1 | contig 16254 bp, 16 predicted proteins | sample KBSSwiSSwithPhiX_FD_184294 | JGI IMG/M metagenome (GOLD analysis project Ga0207701, IMG submission 184294) | Switchgrass rhizosphere bulk soil microbial communities from Kellogg Biological Station, Michigan, USA, with PhiX - S5 (SPAdes) (version 2) | ecosystem: Environmental > Terrestrial >... | reverse complement strand
TCGGGGTGACTATTCCGGAAATCCCGCTGTTTAGAGATGTACGACACGTGGGCCATGCCGCGCTTGAAAGTTATACGCTCGAGGAAGACGGTGGAAAGTCTCTCGACAGAAGTCCGCCCGCGATGGGTCAGAGCGCATATGACGATTACACAGTTCTAATCATTATCCATTTCACTCGCAGTGACATGGATAAAAGTAAGTGGGACTGGACAGCTTTTTAGCCGCCCGCCTCCGCATAAAGCCTTGTGAGCGACTCCATCCTTGCCCTTCGCTGTAGCGCGGGTGGTCTGATGCGATGCGGGTAACGCATTGTCTCCAGTCCCAAGCGAATAATGCAGAAGTATGCAGCTCATTGCCGGCAGCAACCACGCAAGCATCAGAACTGCGTGGATCGTCACTCCGACGCCCACGCATCAGGCAGTCAAAAATTTAAACGCGCCAAACCCGACAGCTACCGCACCGACGACAGCCAAACCGACCAGGAAAATTTTTAGCGCCGCAGAGAAGTGCCGCCACACGCCGAAGCTCCGCGCCAGCAGTTTTCTCAGGCGAATTTCGGTCCAGTCCAGTGCACGAGCAACGGTTAGTGACTGCTGCGCGATCAGCGCAGCGCCTAACAGCACAAAGAGCACGCCAGGTCCGGGAAGAAAAAACAGTAGTATTCCAACTGCGGTGAGCAAAACGCCGCCCCCGAGGACAAGCGCCTTTTGCAGGGGAGTGCGTGCGACCTCGTGGCGTCTCTTGAATTGTTGCTGAAAACGCTTGCCAGGAGGGTCAGTTTTGAAACGTTGCCAGCTGCATTTAATCGTTTCGAGCATCTTCGGTCACCGCTTCACTTCTATTTCACGCTTCGGCACAGAAAATCTTTCATTCACGCATACAAGCTAGCATAGAAAAGTCGATCGCTATAGGCGTGTGCACAAACATCCATCCACCCAGACTCAGGCGCTAACCTCGGCAGATACTAATTTCGGGAAAAACCGTCAGCAACACATGTTGGCAACCTCGGATTCGTGCCAAACCCGCCGTCGGTCCGGGTTACGGACCTGTTGTTTTATCCTGTCGATAACGCACAGCTGTTCCGGCGCAATAATAGACTCCATGAGTGGAAAGGATCGATAGCGGCGCGTTTAGCATCGGATTCATTTTCGGCTGTTTCGATTGACGCTCGCGCTTGGTTTGCCGTATGAAACTGCAAAAGGGAGCCGTCAATGAAAATTGCCGAAATCGAGATCCATGAATTGCAAAATATCCAAATCACACCGCCGCTATTCAAAGAGCCGGTGCGCGCGGCCGTGCGTCTGCTGGAGATAAAGACCGACAACGGGATCACCGGAATCAGTCAAATCGGCGGGTTCATGCATTCCGCAACCATCGCTTTCATTCGAAACGACCTTGCGCCGTGGTTGAAGGGAAAGGACCCTCTGGAGACGGAGCGGCTGATGCACCAGATGCTATGGAAGTTCAACACTCGCGCGCATGGCGGAGTCTGGAATTTTGCGGTGAGCGCGATCGATGTGGCGCTCTGGGACATCAAAGGCAAGTTTTATAATGCGCCGGTCTGGCGTCTCCTCGGCGCGGCGCAAAAATCAGTTCCAGCATACATTACGTTCGGACTCAGAGCCTACTCCAAGGATGCGCTTGCGGAAGCGGCCAAGCATTGGGTGACCAAAGGTCAAACGCGGTTGAAAATTCAAGTTGGCCGATTGAACGTTCGCGGCGAGATGGATCCCTCGGGAGCGGGCGCGGAACATCGCGAAGACAATCCTTCCGTGGATGAAGGCAGGGTGAGAGCAGTCCGGGAAGCGGTCGGTGACAACGTCGAGCTGATGGTCGATGCCAACTGTCTGATGAAATACGACGCGGCGCTTCGATGGAGCAAACGGTTCGAGCCGTACAACTTGATGTGGTTTGAAGAGCCCATCGTTCACAATGATCGCCGATTGCTGGCGGAGTTGCGCAAACAGACGAGCATTCCGATTGCAGCAGGGCAATGGGATAGTTTTTTTGCGCTCTCCGACCTGGTCAAAGAGAAGGCAGTCGATTTTTTAAACATTCACGTTCTTTCCGTCGGCGGCTTCACCATGGGAATGAAAGCCGCTGGAGTGGCGCATGCTTTCAATCTTCCTGTCGGCAATGGCGATCATTTCGATCTTCATCTCCAGGCCGCTGTTCCCAACGGGTGGCGCGCCGAATTTCACGTCAACAACTGGCTGACGTGGAACGTGCTCTACAAAGAAGTGCCGGAGCCGGTCGACGGATGGGTGACATTAAGTGAGCGGCCAGGACTGGGGCTGGAACTCAATGCTGACGCGGTGAAAGAATATCGGATTAAGTAAAAATCCCGGGTCAGACGGGGTTGCCGAGGACGAGGATTAATTCTTTACTTCCTCTGGTTCCAGGACAGCCGTCACTAATTTCATTTAACTGCCGAGTATTTTTTTCACCCGATTGAGAACGTCCACTGGAGCGTCGAAGATCTCCTTTACGAGCGCCTCCAGCTCTTCTCCCGCCGTTGGCTCCACCTCCATGCGCGCCTTTTTTGCTTCATCGAGCACCTCCGGATCATTCAAGGTTTTGGCAAAAGCATCGCGCAGCAATTTTACTCTTTCCGGAGGGGTGCCGGGGGTGACGATCATCGGACGGCCAAAATCTCCCGCGGCCAACACGATCTGGGCAAAGCGACGATTATTGGCCGGTACTTTGTACTGATCGAAAATTTCCTGAGTCGTCGGTACATCAGGAGCGCGTGAATCTCTCTTGCGCGCGGCCTGCACGAGATGGCGGTCGAAATTTTTCTTATGCCAACTATCGAACGGTTCGCGCCCGAAATGCGCCGATGTGCTGTGGGCGCGGCACACGACTTCGCCTTTTTCCACGGCTAGATCGATCTCGCTTCCGCCCGGGTAGCCCTGGACCGTGTTGAACTTTGCTCCCACGGTCTCTTCCAACACCTTCGACAAGATGTAATCGCTGCTCGCTGTGCCGGTTGAGCCGCATTTGGGCGGCTCCTTGGCTTTGATGACATCGGCGATGGTTCTGTAAGGAGTGTCCGCCCGGATATAAAAGATCACCGATTCAACCGCGGGAGAACCGATCCATTGAAACTTGCGCAAATCGAACTGCACCTCTTTGCGCCCGACGAGCTGATCGACGTAGACGCTGTTGAGCGGCATCCCGATCGTAAGACCGTCAGGCTTGGCCACGCCGAACACGTGATTGGTGGCGATAACGGAACCGGCGCCGGGCATGTTCTGCGCAACGATCTCGGGTTGTCCGGGAATATACTTTCCCATATATCTCGCAAAGAGCCGCGCCCATCGGTCATAAAAACCGCCTGGCGTCGACCCGATGATGATGCGAATTGTTTTTCCCTTATAGAAAGGATCGGCTTGCGTGTACGCTTCCTTCGAATAGCTCAGAAAAATCACCGTAAGGCAGAAAATCAGACCCATCAGGAGGCGCTGGTTCTTCATGATGATCTCCTTTTGCCCCCAATACCTAAGGTCTGGGTCGTCGTGCTGTCAAGCAGATTACCGTATAAGGGAAATACCGGAGGATGGATTCGATTGCGCCGTGCTGGAGAGCCTTTTTCGAGGTTGCTCCAAAAAACCCCTCGACTGTTGAAACAACTGCGTCCGGCCGCGCCGTTCGTTGTCGTTTGGCAGGAGGTTTCAAATTCGATATATCAACGACAGAGCGAAACAAGTTCAGGAGGACATGGGTGCAAATCACGGAATGGCGAGAGACAATCGGCGAGATGGTGCGCGATCACATGCGCTCGCCTGAACTGGAGCACTATTTTTCGGTCAGAATGAACCAGGCGCGAGCGCAAGTCATGATTACTCAGCTCGGGCTTTTTATCCGGCACCGACGGGATTGTTGGGCTTTGGTATCGGCCAATTGCCCCGTAATGGCGATCAAACAGGCGATTCTCCAGCATGAATACGGCGAAGTTATCAAGGATTCATTTTCCGACTATGGGCATTTGCATTTGATCATACGCCAGGCGCAAAAACTGGGAATGACACCCGAGGAAGTAATCCAAACCAAACCGATCGTCAGCACCACAGCGACCCTCTACGCATGGGCGTGGTTGACGCACGCCAAAAGCTGGATCGAAGGGTTATCGGCGCTTACCGTTACTGAGTGGACCAACGATGATCGTTTGCTGAAGGATATCGGCGGCGGCCACTCCACGCGCATGGCCAAACGCTGGACGGAAGATATGGGGATCGCATGGCGCGACATGCCGAATTTTGTCGCCCATTCACAGGCGGACGAGGAGCACAGCGACATGTTCCTACCCTTCTTGGAACAGTACGCGACCGGCGAAAAGGAACAGATGGCATTGGATGCGATAAAAGAGTCGCTCGACCTCTTCGGTTTATTCCGCGAGGGTGTCGCGCGGACGATGGAGAAGATCCCGCTGAACTGAAACCACAATTGTCATTCCGAGAGCACAGCGACGAGGAATCTGCAGAATCCAGGCAAGATCCTTCACTTCGTTCAGGATGACACAATAATAGAAACGCTAGGATGAATACTTGATCGGCTGTCATTGAAAAACACTAGGAGGATGAACATGGAAAAACCACGGATCAGACATATCGCGATCAACGTCGAGGATCTCGACAAGACTGCGGAGTACTACAAAAAGGTTTTCGGCATGGAAGAAAAGCACCGCCGACCGGGCGGCACAATTTATCTGTCCGACGGCCATCTCGATCTGGCGCTCATTCACAGCGAAAAATACCCGTGGGGCATTCACCATTTTGGTTTCAAAGTGGAAAGCGTCAAAGAAATCGAAAAGATCGCCGACACCAAAGCCGAGGACAACACCTATGGGGCGATTGCCGAAAGCTGGATCAAGGACGTCGAAGGCAATCGCGTCGATGTCTCGGAGCATGGCTGGCCGGTCTAAAGAAATTCGAGTCTCGAGTTTATTTGCCCGGAGTTGCTGAGGCTATGTCCCGGTTTGTTTCGCTCTTCACAGCGGTTCTCTTATTCTTTCTCATTTCTGCCGCGCACGGAGTGCTGGCGCAGAGTCAACCGAGGGTGACCGTCGCCTATTCGGCGATAAGCCCGATTTTCGCGGGCGTTTGGATGGCCAAGGAGATCGGCGCTTTCGAAAAGCAAGGACTTAAGTGCGATCTCGTTTATATTAGCTCCGGTAGCATCACCGTACAGGCGATGGTCGGCGGCAATCTCGATATGAGCGTCGCCGCGAGTAACGCGGTGGTGAGCTCGATCTTGCACGGCGCACCACTGATTGCAGTGGGCAGCATTACGAATCGACCTGCCATGAGTTTGTTCGTGCAGCCCGAAATCGTGAAACCGGAGCAGCTACAAGGTAAAACTCTGGCAATCACCCGGCATGGCTCATCGACGCATTTTTTGACGCTCTTCGCGCTTGAAAAGCTCGGCCTGCAGGACAAAGTCAAAATACAACCGATGGGCGGCACACGCGAAGTCGATGCGGCGATACGAAGCGGCATGGTCGCGGGGGCGGTGCGCAGCATGAAACCGGGTCCAAAAACCCGCATGCTCGTGGACCTGCCGGATTTAGGGATTCCATTCTCGATGGATCTGATCGCCGTCAAGCGAGACTTCTACAAGAACTCGCCGCGCACGGTGGATGCGATGCTGAAGGCTTACATCGAAGGGGTCGCGGCGCTGAAAAGCAGAAAGGATTTCGCCTACAAAGTGTTGAGTAAATATATGCTCGGCGCCAGCGATTCACTGGACGAGGCTTACGAATACGCGGTCAAGTATCTCGACCGCCAGGCTAAGGTCGACCCGGCCGTGATTCAAACTGTCCTCAATTGGGAAAACAAAGGCGACACATCGGTCAATGAATTTTTCGACAATTCGGCCGTCGATCGAATTATCAAGGAAGGGTTCGTCGAGCGGTTATACAAGTAGCCTTCGGAGATTGCATGAAGCGAGCAGAATGGAGAAAAGAGCTCGGCGAGTTGGTGCGCGATGCGATGCGCTCGCCGGAATTGGATCACTACTTTAAAGTTAAAATCACCAAACCGGGCGCGCAGGTTTTAATTACCCAGCTCGGTCTTTTTATTCACCACCGGCGCGATTGCTGGGCGCATGTGTCGGGCAACTGTCCGCACATGTCGGTGAAACAAAAAATCCTTCAGCACGAGTACGGCGAGGTCATCAAAGACAACTACGCCGAGCACGGCCATATGGAGCTGATTGTCCGCCAAGGCAAGGCTTTAGGATTGGCACCCGAGCAGGTCATGAACGTCGAGCCGCTGCCGTCGACCATGGCGACGCTTTATGCGTGGGCGTGGATGACGCGGGAAAAAACCTGGCTCGAAGGTTTGGCCTCGCTAACGATCACCGAGTGGGCTAACGACGATCGCTTGCTGCGCGATGTTGGCGGCGGGCTGTCGAGCCGAATGGCGAAACGCTGGATGGACGATCTCGGCTTCGGTTGGGAACAAATGCCGAATTTCAAAGTCCACAGCGAAGCGGACGAAGAGCACAGCGACATGTTTCTGGAGGACCTGGAAAGGTTCGCTACCGGCGATAAGGAAGAGGAGGTCTATCGAGCCGCGAAGGAGTCGATGGAACTGCTGAAGATTTTCCGCTACGGCATCGCCAAGGAGATGGAACGTTTAGGCTGATGAGAATGGCTGTTATTCTGAGGAGCCGTGCGACGAAGAATCTGATGCGGCGGGTTTATCGATGACTTGGCTTCGAACGTCGCTCAAATAGAGCCTTCACCTACGGCTCAGGATGGCAACAGTATTAAAGGTGCACTGCTGAAGCGGAATCAGCAGCGCCCGACTTAACGGGAGAAGCAATGGACGCAAACGGTTGGTCTGAGGCGTTCGGCGAATTAGCGCGGCAAACCATGACTTCGCCGGAGATCGAGCGTTATTTTTCGATTCCCATTACAAAACTCCGGGCGCAACTCATTCTGCAGCAGCTATCGCTGTACGTCCGTCACCGGCGCGATTGTTGGGCCTACGTGTCCGGTAACTCGCCCGTTCTCGCGGTGAAGCAAAAGATCCTCGCACACGAGTATGAAGAAGTGATCCGTGATCAACACTCGGAGCACGGCCATTTGGATCTGATTGTTCGTCAAGGAAAATGCATCGGTCTCAGCGGCGATGATATTTTGAATACAAAACCGATCGCCAGCACCACAGGGACGCTGTACGCGTGGGGCTGGATGTGCAAGAAAAAGCATTGGCTCGAAGGCCTGGCGGCGATGACAATGACCGAATGGAATCAGGACGATCGGCTGCTGGGAGATTTGGGCGGCGGTCATGCCTATCGCATGGGTCAACGCTGGGTCGAGCAGTTGGGCATTACCTGGGACGATCTGCCGAACTGGAAAGCGCATCGCGAAGCCGACAGAGGGCACGTCGATATGTTTTTGCCCGTTTGGGAAGAATTCGGCAAAGGTGAAAACGAAAAAATGATTTTGCAGGCGGCGAAGGAGTCGGAAGAGCTTTATCGCGTCTATCAAGCGGGGCTCGCCGACGCGATGGAAGCGGTCGTATGAGATCGTGCGTTATGGTTTTTGCAGTTGGATCCGAGTTCCTTCTCCCTCGATGCGGAAGGTTAGAATAGGGGTGCTGTGCAGGCGATTAAATTTGTCGACATCCCTTCCTCAATTTCATCGGCTAAGGGATTTTGTTGAATCAAAAAATACATGCGTGTCATGCTGAGCGTTAGCGAAGCATCTCGAGTGTTCACCCGCTTTCAAAGACGAGATTCTTCGGCTCCGCCTCAGAATGACAGTCATGGCGCGGCGTCTAAAGTGGAACGAAAGAGACTTCGAGCTTCGGGAAGCGTAGTTCAGTTTGCTTTCATTTTGCTCTTGTTCCTTTTCGCTAGCGTCCAAGCCGCGGATGTTCCCAAAGAAAAGATCGCGTTCGCCTACGCTTCCATTAGTCCCAGCATGTCGGCCGTCTGGATGGCGAAGGAGATCGGCGCCTTCGACCGAAACGGTTTGAATGCCGAGCTGGTTTACATCAGCTCGGGTGCCACGACGATCCAGGCATTGGTCGGCGGTAGCGTTCAAGCGGCGCTCGGGGCGAGCAATGCAGTTGTTGCCGCAGCGCTGAAAGGCGCGCCGATTATTGCCGTCGCGAGCAATACCAGCCGCCCGGGCATGCAGCTTTGGGTACAGCCGGAGATTCAACGCGCCGAGCAGCTGCAAGGCAAAACCCTCGCGATTACCCGATTCGGATCCACCAGTGATTTCGTGACGCGGCTGGTTTTGCGAAAGCTGAATCTTGAAAACAAAACGGAGCTGCGCCAGTTCGGCGGCGTGGTCGAAGCCGATCTGGGCTTCCGCGCTCGGCAGGCCGAAGGTCGTGTTTCCTCCCAGGCGCCGGGGCCGAAAGCAAAAATGCTGGTCGACGCGGCGGAGCTCGGCATTCCGTTTTCCATGAATCTATTAGCCGTAAGCAACGAGTATCTCTCGAAATCGCCGAAGTCCGTCGAAGCGATTGTTCGGGCTTACATCGAAGGCGTTGCCGCGCTGAAGACCAGGAAAGCACAAGCTTTGAAACTCTTCGAAAAATACATGGGGCAGCGCGGCGGCAGCCCGGAGATGCACTACGAATTTGTAATGAAGTATCTCGATTCGGTTCCACGCATCGATCCGGCGGCGGTGGAGACGGTGCTGGAAATGGTGGGCGTGAAAGGCGCGCCGAAAAACAAACTTTACGACAATTCGATCATTGACCGGCTGGTTCACGAAGGGTTCACCGAAAAGCTTTACAAAGGAGCAAAGTCATGACGGAAAAGCAGTGGCGCGAATGTCTCGGTGAGCTGGTGCGCGATTATATCCGATCGCCGGAGCTCGAATACTATTTTTCCATCAAGATGAATAAGCCGCGCGCCGCCGTCATGGTAAAACAGCAGAGTTTGTTCGTGCGTCATCGCCGTGAGTGTTGGTCGCACGTTTCGGCAAGTTGCCCGATCATGGGCGTCAAACAGCGAATTTTGGAGCACGAATACGAAGAGATCATTCGCGACGATTTTTCCGACTATGGCCATTTGCATCTGATCATTCGCCAGGGAAAATCCGTGGGACTCGAGCCGGGGGAGATCATCGATGCCGAGCCACTGCCCGAAACCCGCGCCGTGCTTTATGCCTGGTCGTGGATGACTAGCGAGATGCCCTGGACCGAATCATTGACCGGGATGACGATTACCGAGTGGTGCAACGACGACCGGCTGCTCGGCGATTTGGGCGGCGGCCAGTCCACCCGCATGGCGAAGAAATGGATGGAAGACATGGGGTTTAGCTGGAAAGAAATTCCCAATCTCCAGGCGCACAGCCAAGCGGATGAAAAACATAGCGACATGTTTTTGCCTTTTCTCGCCGAGCATGCCACAGGGACCAAGGAAGCGCCGGCGATACAAGCGGCAAAAGACTCGTTGGCATTCAACGCGATGTATCGCAAGGGCATCGCTCTGGCACAAGAAAAGATTCCGCTGTGAGCTTTCTTCAAACGTCTTGTTCTCGCATCGCCGCTTTGCTGAGTGTCTTGCTGACGGTTGCGGGACCGTTGCGCGGCGTATTCGCCGCGGATGCGAAAATTATCGAAGCCGCCAAGAGGGAAGGCGAGCTCGTTTGGTGGAGCACCATCGCTCAGGATCAGTCGCAGAAAATCGTCGACGAGTTCATGCGGCTTTATCCGTTCATCAAGGCGAGCTACTGGCGCAGCGGCAGCGTCGGACTGCACAACAAAATTCTCATCGAGGCGCGCGCCGGTCGCTCGAGCTGGGACGTGGTTTCTCAGACGACGCCAGAATTTATCTTTGACCTCAAGCAAAAAAAATTGATTGCGCCTTACGACTCGCCGGAGCGAAGCGGCTTCAGCGCGGATCTAAAAGATCGCGACGGCTATTGGACTGGAACGTACGCGCTGCCCACGGGTCTCGGTTTCAACACCCAACAGGTGAAGAAAGAAGACGCCCCGAAAACCTACAAAGATTTGCTCGAGCCCAAGTGGAAGGGCGGCAAGATTTCGATTGACGACGAAAACTACGAGCTGCTGGTTGGTCTGGAACAAGCGTGGGGCGGAAAGCCGGCGCTGGAGTATCTGAAAGCGTTGGCCGCGCAAAATCCAGCCGTAGGGCGGGGCGCGACGCAGCGCACTCAGATGCTCGCCGCCGGTGAGTTTCCGCTGGCGATCTCTTATACGCACACCGTCGAGTGGTCGAAGTCGCAAGGAAACGCGGTGGATTGGGTGAATCTGGAGCCTGTCGTGATTAAGTTTGACGGCATCATGCTCGGCGCCAAGACGGCGCATCCCAACACGGCGAAGCTGTTCATCGATTTCGTGCTCTCGAATCCAGGGCAGGCACTGCTGCAAAGTTTTAGCCGGGTAAGCTTGCGTGACGGCGTCGAGCCGAATCCGCCCCGGTTGATCAAGGGATTCAAACGCGTCGTGCTCCATCCCGAAAAAGCGCAGAACGCGCAGGAAAGTTTGAAGCTTTACCGGGAAATTTTCGGGTTGCCGTGAAGATCCTGCGGACTTTTTTATGGGCCTGCCTGTCGATTGCGGCAGTCAATCCAGCGCGTGCTGAGAAAATAATCTTCGCCTATCCTAGTCCTTCGACCAGTTTTTTGCCGTTGGTCGTGGCGCAAAAAAAGGGTTTCTTCGAACCCGAAAATTTACAGCCTGAATTGGTGCAGATTCGACCGGCGGTCGCGATTCCCGGTTTGACCATTGGCAGCGTCGATTTCACTACCGTGCTCGGCAGCACGATCGCAGCCCGGATGCGCGGTGTGCCATTGATCATCACCGGAGTGTTCGCCGATAAGCCAATGGACTTTTTAGTCGGATCGAAGGGGACTCTTTCCGCGAAAGAGCTCAAGAACAAGATCGTCGGCATCAGCGCCTTCGGTACCGCCACGCATTTTCTGACCGTCAGAGTTCTCAAAGCCATCGGTCTCGACCCGGAAAAAGATGTGACGCTGCGGGCAGTGGGCGATGAAGGATTGCGCTTACAGGCGCTGGGCACGGGATTGATACAAGCGTCGCTGCTCGGTTCCCAGGGCGTGATCGAGGGCGAAAAGGCGGGATTGAAAGTGATCGTGGCTCTGGCCGACGTGATCGAGAGTCTGCCTTTTGCGGGGGTGACCACGACCCTGGTCAAGCTCCGGGACAATCCGCAGCAAATCAAACGGGTCTTGCGCGCGGGGCTACGCGGGCTTCGTTATACTTTGGACAACAAAGCCGGCACCGTGGATGTGATACAGAACTGGTATCGGGTCGACCGGGAAATCGCCGCCGCAACCTATGACCTGGCGCGGAAATCCTACAGCAGGAACGGCGAGGTGAGCGAGAAGGGCGTCCTACTCAGCATGGAGTTTGCGCGCAGCAGCGGCAAATTCGATAAAGAGCCCGCGCCGGGAGAAATCACCGATTTCAATCTCCTGCACGAGGTCAGAAAGGATCTGGCATGGCCGTGACGCGCTTTTTGCAGAAGCGCGCCGATCGGCGTATGTTGTAGAAGCTAACGCTTGGTCATCGAGCAACACAGCGGAGGTGAGTCATATGAGTCTATGGCCGAAAGTGCGAGAAGAATTGAACACGATGGTGAACCGTCATTTCGACACCCCCGAGTACCACCAGTTGTTCGGAGTAAAACTAACGCCGGCGCGCAAGGTGATTTGGGACATGCACTATCCGCACTACATCAAAAGTCGGCGCGACTGTTGGGGCGCAGCGGCGGTGCACGCGCCACTCGATGTGAAGCGCGCGATCTGGGAGCACGAAAAAGATGAACTGATTTTCGACAAACGAATGGGCTCGGCGCATCTTACCGATGAGCAGATGGCCGTTGCCGCCGCGGAAGCGAGTTTGTTGCCGGGCGTGCGCGCCGCGCTCATGGCGTGGATGTTTCTTTCCACGACGCGCCCGTGGATCGAAGCGCTGACGGTAAATCATATCACCGAGCGCAAGAACAATCCGGCGATCGTCAAGGGTGGCGGTTTTACCGCACGCTTCGCCCACAAGCAAGTCGCCGATCAGGGCGGCACCATCGAGGGACTCGACATCAATACCAAGGTTCACATGGTGGCGGACGAAGACCACTCCGACATGTTCGAGCCGATCTACGACCGCCACATCACCGACGAGCGCACCGCGCAGGCGGTGATCCGCGCGGCGCAGGACAGCCTGGCGGTCGACCGCGCTTATCGAAGCGCTCTCGCCACGGCCATGGCGCAAATTGCCGAGTCCGCGGCGGCTTAGCGCACGCAAAGCGCGACGTTGCGGGTTTGGCGTCTCGGGTTTTGCTCCAATACGAGGACTCAGCGCTTGTGACCGCAGCGATTGAAATGGGGCGCCGTTCGGGGCGCCCTCTTTTTTCGATTGAGACAGCGAAATTCCTTCGGAACAAAAATGGAAATCAAATTCGGTCTGATTAGCTCGGACTCGCATGGGCAGCTGGGCAAGGACGCGTACACGAGCCGGATGTCCAAAGCGAAGTGGGGCGATCGCATTCCGCATATTATCGAGGTACGAGACGAGAAATTCACCGATCCGGTGGAGCGCTGGATCGTCAATGGTGAGATTCAAGGCGGCAATGTTTGCAACTGTCCCACAGCGATGCCCAACCGGAGCTACTATCCGCAGCGCTGGGAGGAAGTGCCACACGAAGTCTATCAACCGGCAGAGCGCGTCAAAGCCTTGGACCGCGATCGTATCGATGCCGAAGTGTTGTTTCCCAACGGACCGGGCGGAACGTTCTTTTACGACGATGTCGAGTTCGAGCTTGCCTGCGTGCGCGCTTACAACGACGCGTTAGCCGAGTTTCGTCAGACCAGCGAACGGTTTATTCCGCTCGCGGTGATTCCATTCATGAGTCCGATCGAGACCATCATCGGCGAGGTAGAGCGCGCGGTCAAAGCAGGTCATCTTGGCATCAACATGTTAGCCGATCCGAGTGTGGCGGTGAACGGATTGAAAAACCTCGGCGATTCTTTTTGGGAGCCGCTCTGGGCGACTTGCCAGCACCTTGGCGTGGGCGTTCATCTTCACGCATCCGCGGGGCTTGCAGGCAAGCTCTCGTTGCCGCGATGGCAAGGCTTCAGCACGCGTCAGGCGCATTGTGTCTCGACATTGCGCAACTTCTGCACGGCCACTCAATTTGTGCCCTATCTGATTTTTTCCGGAATGCTGGAAAAATTCCCGCGGCTCAACTGGATTTTCGCGGAGACTGGCCTGGGATGGGTAAGCTCGGTTTTGGAAGCGTGCGATGCGGAATGGGAAAAACGCCGTCTTTGGGCGGAAGGAATTGGCACGAGGCCGAGTGAATTGTTCCGGCGTCAGATTTACGTCGATTTCTGGTTTGAAACCGTGGGAATCGAATTGCGCGATTGTATCGGCGTCGACAATATCCTGTGGGAATCGGACTTTCCGCATATTACATCCACCTATCCGAATTCCTGGAATGCCGTGGAGCATTCGCTCGCCGGCGTGTCGGCTGCCGACCGCGAAAAAATGCTTTTCCGCAACGCGGCAAGACTGTACCGATTGAATTAGCGGCGTAAGTCGAAATGGAACTGAAGCATGGTTTAATCAGCGCGGATGATCACGTGCAGGAGCATCCGGAGGTCTGGACCGCACGCATGTCGCGCGCGAAATGGGGCGATAGAATCCCGCACATCGCACCCTTGGACGACGGCAGCCAGGAGTGGATGATTGAAGGCTGGCGTATTCCGTTAAGGGGCGTCGCCGTGGCCAATGCGGCGATGACGGACCGCGCGCAAGAGCCAAAGCGTTGGGCCGACGTGCCCCGCGCGGTCTTCAGTCCGGCGGAACGGCTAAAGGCGATGGATGCCGATGGGGTTGATTACTCGATTCTGTATCCGACGGTCAGCGGATTTGCGGGGCAAAATTTCGGTAATATTGTCGATCCCGACTTGGAACTGGCCTGTGTGCAGACTTACAACGATTGGCTGATCGAAGAATGGGCGGAGGTGAGCCCGCGATTTGTGCCGCAGTGCATTGTTCCGATTTGGCCGATGGATCGGACCGTGGCGGAAATCAAGCGCGCCGTGAAAAAAGGGCACAAAGGGATTATTTATCCAGCATCGCCGATGGAGCTTCGGCACGTGCCGCACATTAACGACATCGCTTACGATCCGCTGTGGGAAACTTGCCAAGAACTCGGCGTGCCGCTTTGTTTTCATTCCGGTGGCTCGGTGAAAATTCAAATGCGTCCCGGCGACGCATTCAAACCCACCGTCGCAGACGCATTCAGCGATGTGGTTCGTTCGGTGAGCTCGATCGCGGTGGTGGCTAATTTTCTCCTTGCGCGCGTGCTCGATCGCTTCCCTAAGCTGAAAGTAGTGTTTGCGGAAAGCTCGATCGGGTGGGGCGCCTATGAATTACAATATGCCGATTATCAATCGGCTGCAGACGGTTTGCCGTCCGAGGGTTATGCTTTAAAGCCATCGGAATTGTTCCAGCGGCAATGTTACTTTACCTGCTGGTACGATCAGATGAGTCTTCGAGCACGCCGCTATCTTGGCAATGCCAATATTTTGTGGTCGAGCCATTTTCCTTTAGCTACATCGACTTGGCCCGAGACGAACCGGCACTTGCAGAGCGCTTTATCAGATGTGCCGGAGGATGAGAAAAGGCAAATACAGTGGGAGAACGCGGCAAGGCTTTATTCCATTTCGTGAAAATTCCTTCTGACTCCTCCGACTCCGCCGAGGCCATGCTTTTCAAAAATTCTTAAACGGGGGATGTTTCTAGCCGGATCCATTTAATCAGACCGAGGAGGCAAAGCTATGCGACCCAAAGTACGTCATGTTGCGGTGATGACAAAGAATCGCGAAAAGATGGTGGATTTTTATCAGAAAATCTTCGGGCTCGAGCCCAAGCGCGGCTTTGGCGGCGCGATCTATATGTCCGACGGCGACGTCAACATCGCGCTCATCGAAGTGAAGCGCGAGGACCAAAAGGAAGGCATCAACCACTTCGGTTTTGAAGTGGACGATCTCGACGAGATCAAGCGCCGTTTGCAAGAAGCGGGTTTCAACTTTGAAATTGACTCGAAATCGGACAAAGACTCCGATCATCGCATCCAGGATCCTGACGGGCACTGGGTCGATATGGCGGTTCAGCGCCGTTGGCCAAAGTAATCAGGTCGAAGAGTGAGGCGTAAGGCGGTGAGGCGTGAAGCGTTGCAAGCCACCCGTGCACTGACTGCGGAACATGAGTTGATGCAGAAGCTTAATGCGAGGATAGCGCTGCTGGTCTTGTTCGCGGCAAGCTTATTTTCCTTCCCAGCGTACTCTCAAGAAAATACGCAGAAAATAGTCGAAGCGGCGCGAAAAGAAGGCGAAGTGGTGTGGTACACCACGATGAGCTCGGATCAGAGCAATGCCTTCATGGCGCGTTTCCAACAGAAGTATCCATTTCTAAAACCGTCCGTGATCCGCCTCGGCGGGAGCGCATTGTTGAACCGGATTCTGACCGAAGCGAAAGCGGGAAAGAACTTTTTTGACGTAGTGCACGGCACCGGTGAGATTGTCTTGCCTCTGATGGAGATGGGTCTTTTGGCGCCGTATCTTTCGCCCGAACGTAAAATGGTCCCTGACGACCTAAAAGACAACAAAGGTTTCTGGACATCGGTTTACGTCAATTCGGTGGTGCTCGGCTATAATACGAATCTTCTGAAGGGTCAGCCGATTCCGCGCACGTATAGCGACCTATTGCAGCCGCGTTGGAAAGGCCGAAAAATTTCCGTCGATGACACCTATGCGACCTTTCTTCAAGGACTGATTTCCACATGGGGCAAAGACAAGGCGCTCGATTATCTGAAAAAATTGGCAGAGCAGGATCCGGTGGTCATGCGCGGCAGCACGGTGCGCGTTCAGCTCGCGGCGGCGGGCGAGTTTCCTCTCGTCATCGCTTACGCCAATATCATCCAATATCTCGCTGAAAAGGGCGCGCCGGTGGATTGGGTGGCGCTCGAGCCAGCCGTTATTTCCGTCAACACGGTGATGGCGGGCGCTAAGGCGATGCACCCGAACGCGGCGAGACTGTTTATCGACTTTACGCTTTCCAAAGAGGGACAGGAAAAACTTTGGGATTTCCAGCGAATTCCGGCACGTAGCGATGTGGAACCGAAACCCGCCCGATTATTTCGGGGCTACAAACGTTACGTCGTGCATCCCGAGGAGATGCAAAATCTCGACGAGACAGCAAAGCTCTATTCGCAGATTCTCAAAACGCGCTA
>Ga0207701_10003435_pt1 | contig 16256 bp, 19 predicted proteins | sample KBSSwiSSwithPhiX_FD_184294 | JGI IMG/M metagenome (GOLD analysis project Ga0207701, IMG submission 184294) | Switchgrass rhizosphere bulk soil microbial communities from Kellogg Biological Station, Michigan, USA, with PhiX - S5 (SPAdes) (version 2) | ecosystem: Environmental > Terrestrial >... | reverse complement strand
CATCGGGCCAGCCAGATCCACGATAACTCGAGCACGTCGGCTCGACATGAAAATATCGGTGACGTCCGCGTAAAATGTGGGTACGATCCCTTGGAGCAAAAAAAACCCCAATTCACGCACGCGCCGACCATGCGCCTTGCATGCGAGCGCGTGCACCAGGACGTGCAGAATCGAAGCCGAAATCAAAGTGGCTAGCATTACGCCGCTAATCAGCCACGGCCGCGCTTTCAAGAAATATGCAAAACTGCTGGCGTTCTGGCCAAACCGAAGCGCCAACGCGAGAGCGCAAACAGCGGCGGCAGCACTAAGCAAAAACGTGAACGGGTGGAATAGCAAAAATCCGCCGCGCTGGTAAATCAGCGAACAAACTCGATCAGCGTGTGGCACACGCAAGGATAGGGCGCACCATTTCATCCAATTCCACCGCAAGCGGGTGGTCCAGCGTGAGTCCCGCATCGCGCCGCGATTTAGCTGAAAATCCAGTAACCGTTTCGATTCCAAAAGCCCGCAGCCGTAGAGCTTGCCAAGCAGCTGCCGAATCAGGAGATAATCGAATGCGCCGAAGGCCACATAAAAAGCCCGTCCAATTTCTTCAAGCGAATGACGGCCATCGAAATAATTCCACAAAAAATACTCTCCTGCGTTGAGCAATACATAACTGTCCTGGCGCAAATTTCTTAGCACAAACTGGCGCGTCCCGTCGGCGCTCTTCGGTTGCGGGGTTACTTCCCAGTCGGATTCCGGCAAGCGGCGAGGTTTGTATGCCGAGTAAGCGTGCAGACTATCGATTTGGACGATTTCAAATCCGCCTGCATCGCCGGAACGATTTAGAAGCTCGAGCTTTGCGGGATCGGCCATGGGAGTATTCAAGTGGACCTGCGGCCAAAGGGCGAACGTTGTGGTTCCGGCGAAAATCCCGTCGCTTCCAACCCCCAGCGAATCGCCTCGCGCGCTTGATCGTTGGTGGCGCGCAGCCGTTCGATAAACACGGTTACGAGCCTGTAACAGATTCGTGCCGCGATTTCGGGCTCGTCAGAAAAGACTTGTTGAAAAGCTTTGCGGTCAAGCCGCAGCAGAACTGAATCGGTCTCGGTCTGTGCAGTCGCGGAACGCGGTGATGTATCGAACAGTCCCATTTCGCCGAAAAAATCACCTGTATGAAAACGGGTGAGCACGATATCGACCTGATCCTGGACGTGTTTGCTGATGATGATCCGCCCGGACTTTACGATGTAGAGACAATCGGAATCGTCGAATTCACGAAAAATTACGGCGCCGGCAGATATTTTCTTGGAAATCAAAAGCTCGGCCAGCTTCGAACGCGCCGCCTCGTTTAGATCTTGGCAGAAGGAGACGTTTCTCAGAAATTCCGAAACGAGCTGCATATCGTTCTTAGGCAATGTGCAATGCTAGCCGCGGCGGCGGTCAAATACAAGTTTGTCTGTACGCGCTTTCGGGCGGTAACCGAGCACGTCAAGTGAATTGTGGCAGGAGCGAAGTGTCTAGGCCGCGGAAACGTACTTCCTGCGTGGCAGTTGTTCGTCTTGATTGTAAGCTTGCAGGGGCACTGGCTTTAGATCCCAGATGATGCCGATCCACGAAAGTAGCTTCAAGACATAATAGGTAATATCGACTTCCCACCAGTAAAATCCCTGGCGTGTACAGCCCATATGTTGATGATGGTTGTTGTGCCAGCCTTCGCCGAGCGTGATGAGAGCGAGCCAAAAATTGTTGCGGCTCTCGTCTCCCGTTTCATAGCGTTTCTTCCCGAACAGGTGGGCCAATGAGTTGATGCTCGCCGTACCGTGAAACAGAATCGTCGTGCTCAGTACAAATCCCCAAATAAATAACTGCCACCCCGTAACGCCGAGGTTTGGCAATGAATGTTCCATCCATAACCCCAAAAGATAGACAACCAGCCCCAAACCCGCCGGCGCTACCTTATCGAAGCGGTTCAGCCAGACCAGTTCTGGAAACCGGGCAAAGTCACGGATGCGCTCGTATTGCGTCGCATAATACCGCGTGCACATGAACCAGCCGGCATGGGAACGAAAGAAGCTATAGTGAATCGGCGAATGCGGGTCATTGGGGGTATCGGACTCGCGATGATGATTCCGATGATTGGCGGCCCACCAGAGCGGTCCTCGTTGCGCCGATGAGGCGCCGAGAATTGCGAACAGCAACTGCGCGAGCCGGGAAGTTTTGAAGGTTCGATGCGAGAAATAGCGATGGTAAATCCCGGTGATGGCGAACATTCTGAGCAGATACAATCCCACGGCGAAAGAAATCGCCGTCCAGCTCCAGCCGACGATAAAAATGCCCAGACAGCCCAAATGGAGAATTACGAAAGGAAGGCAGCGGAGCCAGTTGACGCGGTCGATATCTCGGATGCGCACCGTCACACCCCGAGCATGATAATCCGCATCAAACCATTGAATAATAAAAGCGATAAGGAGGTTCGAACTTTTCTGTTTCATTAAACGCGCAACGATAACATGAAGCCTATGACGCTTCAATCAACGGTTGCGCCATCCAAACCGCTGGTTCGAAAATTCAGCGCGGAGGGAACGGCGGTGTTCGCGTTTGCTGTGAATAGCAGCGACCGGGCAATCCGTCATTCCGAGACGGAAGCTCGGATCGACTTTCGCCACTGGCGAACGCGTTCGAACTAGCGTCAGAAGCCTGCGCCAAATGAACCGATCGAAATCAGAGTGAAACGCTGTTCTTGACCTCTTCGGAAGCCGGTGCTATGAGCGGCCGAGACGGCATCTCTGATCACTGCGGCGGGCGCGGCGCCTTGTTGAATGAAATAGGCTCCTTAGCCACTGCGGCCTGCTGGCGGGTTGAAACTGCTTTTGCTCGGCGCATTCTAAATCGTCAATCAAACGAGGAGGTGCGATATGGCGTATACGGTTACCAAAGTGAATGTATGGGCGGGTGAAGTTGCAGACCGCCCCGGCGGTTTGGCGAGCACACTGACGGCGCTGCAAAACGCCGGTGGAAACATCGAATTTGTCGTGGCGCGCCGTGCTGCTGACATGCCCGGCAGCGGAGTCGTTTTTCTCAGCCCGATCAAGGGCGCCAAGCAAAAAACCGCGGCTGAGCGGGCCGGTTTGGCCACCAGTGAAAGCCTTCATTCGGTGCGCGTCGAAGGTCCTGATCGAGCGGGCCTGGGTGCTAAAATGACCGAGGCTCTCGCTGCAGCGGGAATCAACCTGCGCGGTATTTCGGCGGCCGCCTTGGGCCGCCGCGCGGTTTCCTATTTTGCGTTCGACAGCGCGTCCGATGCGGACAATGCCGTGCGTATATTGAAGAAAACGCTCAAGTAGAGTCGAACCGGATTTCAGCCGGGTTACTTAGTTTTGCGAATGCCGAAGATCTGATTGTATTGGTCAATCAGCGAGTTCAGGTTAGGACCGATTGAAGAAGGGCTGAGAAACACAAAATCCTTTTGAAAGAGTTCTTGGACCCAGGGCTTTTGCTTAATGCCTTTGCGAACAGGAATTCGTCCCGCCGCTTCGGCGAGGCGCGTTTGGCCTTCTTCGGACAAAATCCAATCGATGAACAATAGCGCTGAATGCGGATGAGGCGCGCGCTGCACGAGCGCCAGGAAGTTGGGCTCGCCGGCGTAAGGATCCAGAATCCGAAAATCGATGGGCGCGCCTTGCTGCTTGTACTCGGTAACGCGGCGCCCACGCGCCGCTATCGCAATCGCCGATTCGCCCGCGAGCAGTAACTGCACCCGCATAACGCTGCTCGAGCCAGGCATTTGCAGGTCCTGTTTCGCGAGCGCCTGCATAAATTCGGTACCCTTCTTCGGGCCCATCGATTCGAGCAAAATGTTAAACCAGGTGTACTCCTCGGTGCCGAGGCTCATTTTGCCTTTCCACTTCGGATTCAACAGATCCTGATAGCTGCGCGGTGCGTCGGTGCCGTTCACTTGCTTCGTATTGAAGGCCAGCACGAGCGGCGTCACTTCAAAACCCTGCCAGTATCCGTCACTGTCGTGCGAACCGGGCGGCAATGATTTCTGCTCGGGCGAAAGGTAGGGCGCGGAAAGTTTGCGTTGCTTGAGCTGCCACATCTCCACCGGCGCCGATCCGATAACATCCGCCGCAAAACGGCCGGCGCGCGCCTCGGTATCGACTTTATTGAAAACCCCCGACGGTGTAGCGCGGTACGTGTTGGTTTTGATGAAAGGATAAGCCCGTTCGAAGTGGGGCATGATTTTCGGATAATCGGTTAAACTGAGGGAGGTATAAAAAACTATTTCGCCTTCCTTTTTGGCTCCTTCCTCGAGAAAACTCCTGCGTTGCGAGCCAGCGAGGCTGGTGGCTTTTTTAATGATCTCATCCGCCGTTGCCGCATGACCTGAATGCGGATAGACCAACGCCGCGATCAGCACTAAAAAAATAATCGTCATCGAACAATCGCCCGTTCTACAGATCCATACGCCGCTTTTGTCCCCAGCCAACGGTGGAGATATCGAACAAGTTGCCGTCCGGATCGGAGCCGCGGCCTTCCGCATACGTTGCCTCACGTTCCTTCGGCGCGCCCTCGGGGTAGATCTCATTAATGCGCTTGGCGACTTCCTGGTTGTCTTCAACATGAAATCCGAAGTGATAAAGTCCGGGCCGGTGTCCCGGCTCTTTGGGATCCGTGGCGTTTAGTATCGCGAGGTTCACTTCGCCATCGGAAAGATGCACGGAACCGTTTTTGGTGCGATACATTTCGGTCATATCAAATACCCGTTTGTAGAAGTTCGCGAGCTTGTCCGGCTGATGGGTTAGGATGGCGAGATGACGAAGCTTGGCCATGGCGTTGTCCTCCTGATTGATTTCGAGTTCAGCCGTATCATTGCGAATTTACGCTGTCAATTATCGCTACCTTCTACGGACACGGCGAAACTAAGTTTCTGGCGCTCACAGCCCAGCAACATAGCGCGTCATGCGCTCCCGAGCTGCGGCATCAGGCAACGGACCGAATGCTGCGCGCATATTATCGGTAAGATGCTGCAGTTTGCTCGTGGCGGGAATAGCACAGGTGATGGCGGGATGAGAGATCACGAATTTCAAAAAGAATTGCGCCCAGCTTGCGCAGCCGACCTCGTTGGCCCAGGGCGGGAGCGGTTTGCCGCGGACTCTGCTGAATAGATTTCCCGCCGCGAGAGGGCGGTTGATCAGCACCGCCAGCCCCTTTTCCGTAGCTAAAGGCAACAGATCTTTTTCCGCATCACGCTCGACAAAAGAATAATTGAGCTGAACAAAATCCAGTTCCTCGCGTGCGAGCACCCGAGTCAATTCATCGTACGCGCTCGCCGTATAATGAGTGACGCCGATGTAACGCACTTTTCCCTGCTCTTTCCAAGCCCGCAGAGTGCTGAGCTGGGTGCGGTAATCGACAAGATTATGAACCTGCAAGAGATCCAGCCTGCGGGCGCGCAAGCGTCTATAGGATTCCTCCATCTGGCGAATCCCCGCATCTCGGCTGCTCGTCCAAACTTTGGTCGCCAGAAAAAGTTTCTCCCGCACACCGAGCTCGGCAGCGAGCTCACCAGTGACCGATTCGGACTTGCCGTACATCGGCGATGAGTCAATTACGGTTCCGCCCGCGCGAACGAATTCACGCAGCACTTCGCGAAGCGGCGCGCGGACTGATTCGGCGCCGCCGACGTCGAAGGTCTGCCAGGTGCCGAGACCGATCACCGGTAGCCGCTCGCCGGTTTTCGGAATGGGTTTGGTGACGATGCCATCGGCCATAGCGTCTTGCTCTTTCCACGGAAACATCGCCGCGGCGAGAGCGCATCTGACGAAATCGCGCCGCGACATGCTTTCAGCGCGCACGATTTATGTGCTCTACGGTTACAGTCGATCTTGTCGACTCGTGACTATGATCTGAGGAATCGGCCATGCTTTCTCTGCGGATTAAATGCCCATGCGGTCTTCGGGTTTGCGCGGCGGCCGTTCTTTAATGCGGGGAATGCCGCTCCAATCGCCGGACATCCAGAACTCCGTAAAGCTGCCGAACACAGCGAGGGGAATCGCTAGAAACATGATGAAATACCAAAGATTATCACTATAGTTGCCCAAGAGCGACATCATCAGGCCGACTATCTTCGCCGTAGCCCCGCCGAAAATCGCGCCCATAAGCAAACGCGGACCGCGCTGCACGCCATACTGTGTCGCGTAGATTCCCCAAAAAACCCCCACGAAGAAAGCCAGGAACGGTCCGAGGCAAAGTGCGAAAATCGCGCCTGCTTCGCCACCGCGTAACGAGACTTGCTCCAATTTTTCTTCTTCGGTTTGACTGCCGACGCGAATATCGCCGCGCAGGACGCGGATCAGATAGTAGACGGCACCATGGATGCCGAGATCAGGCCGCATGCCGTCCCAGTAAAGTGCGACTTGTGCCTGAAGTTTCTCGCGCGTTTGCGGCTCGGGCAGTAATTCGCGGAGCTGAGAGCCGGCACGGAAAGCCACCAATCGTTCTGTGCGCGCAACCGCAAGCAGAACAGTCTTGCGCCGCTCTGTCTCGCTCAGAGGAAGAGCTAAAAATGCTTGCTCGGCAAGAGCCGTAATGTCTTCTCCTTCGAGGCTTCGGACGGTAATAACAAAGACACGAGCTCCGCTCTCGGTCTCAAAACGGTCGAGACGCTGCGTCAGATCGCTCAGGCTTGCCGGCGGAAACATGCCGGCCAAGTCGGTGACGGGTGATGAGAGAGGCGGCAACTCCAAGGCACGAGCCGGCGCGACTAAGAAAAAGCTCAATAAGCAGGCGATAAGAGACAGACTCATTGTCATTCGATCGATCGCCGGGCCATAACGTCGAGTGCCGCCAATTCGCTTGCCGCCAGCGGAAACCCAAACTGTTCATTGCGCATTCGCAATCGCTGCTGCGAAACATCGCAGATGATTTTTACCGCGCGGTCGCAGGCGGTTTGGCTGCGGATCAAGAATGCCAGCTCCCGCGCGCCGCTCTCTTTGTGTCCGACTTCATCACGTAAGATTTCTCGAAAGACCGCGGCGATTTTTCTCTCAATGCCGGTCTTCTTGAGCTTGGCGCAGACCTGGTAGAGGGCGCCGCCGCCACCTTCGGTCAAGGTAATAGCGGCGCGCTCGAGCTCTTCATCATGACGTGCGATTTCACCGGAGCTGATCTTTTTCGACCCGTGCAATAGCGCCGCATAGCTCTTGGAGTATTTGGCCCTTACCCTGGCAAGTTTTCGATCTTCCGGCAACCAGGTGAGGTCTCCGGGCGTGATCTTTTTACCGGTGATTTCTTCGAGAAGATCCATGACCAGACGCGCATGGCGCGTTTCGTCCGCCAGTTTTTCGGTCAGCTCGGCATAGCGATGCCGATCGATACCGTGGTCAATTTCTGTGTGCAGAGCAGCTAGCGCGGCGATGAGGGGTTTAATCGCGGAGTATTCCTTGAATGCTTGCGCTTTGAGCCAGAGGACGTGATCTGTGCTGCTGCGTGGCCTTTCAAAGAACGCTTTGACGACCCCAACTTCCGCCTTGCGATACGCTGCCGCCAGTCGCGCAAGTTGCTCGACATTCTGTTCGATCATGCCGAATGACTTCCAGTCCTCGGCGGCGGCGCAGGGATGACGTCGCCGCAGCGTTTACAGGTACGCAGTGTCTTGTCACTGCCAAATTTTTCATAGACCTGCCCCACGGGGTCGGCCCGGTAGTCACCGACTTCCACCGAGGTCTCGTACACTTGTTCGTCGCATTTCCTGCAGAACCATTTGAAGTGATCGATCTCACCAGCGCGGCGCTTGCGCTCAAAGACGATAAACCAGGAATCCGGTTCTAGGCGCGGTGAATGGGGCACGCCGGCGGGGCATAACAAAATCTGACCGGCTTTGATCTTCGCGGTATGCTCCGTGCCCACTTCATCACGGTAAACAAGATTTTGCACTCCGCTCAGCTGCAGCGTGACCTCGTCGGCCGGATCGATGTGAAAATCCCAACGCTCTTTGCGCCCGCTGCTCAAAAAGGCGATGGATTCCGAATCCTGCCAAAGTACGCGCCGGCCTTGGCCTTGTTTTTTCACCTCTTCGATCACACTGTTGATCTCGATTGGAATCAGCTCTTTCATGGACCGACTATAACGCTATCGAAATGCCACGGGCAACAGCGCTCTGGGCCAGTTCTGCCTTGACCCCCGAATAAGTGGAATGATAAGTCTTGAATCAAGACCGGAGGTGTTTCATGGGAGAGCGAGTCTGGGACCGTTTTCTGACCGAGCAGGACAAGGCAACATTGGTCGGCAAGGCTGATCGTCGTATCGGTTTCGGTGAACGACCGGCGCTCTTGCTAATCGATCTTTACCGCTGGGTTTTTGGCGATAAGCCCGAAGTGGTGACCGAAGCCATCAAGACTTGGCCCGGCAGCTGCGGGCTTGCCGGGTGGAATTCGCTTCCCTACATCCAAAAACTGCTCGGCAAAGCGCGCGAAGTGGGAATTCCCATCATTCACGTCACGGGGATGGATGGCGTGGCGGTGGAGCCCTGGGCTTTTCGGCGCGATAACAAAAAACGCGCGACCATGTCAAAGGAAGAGCTCGACCGCTTTCGTCGCCGTTACGACATCGTCGACGAGGTGAAACCGATTCCAGGCGAAACGGTTTTCAAAAAAGTCTCACCCAGCGCGTTTTGGGGCACGCCGCTGGTCGGCCATCTGAACTTTCTCGGCATCGACACGATCATTACTTGCGGCGAAAGTACGAGCGGCTGCGTGCGCGCGAGTGTCGTCGATGGAACCACCAACCGCTTGCGCATGATCGTCGCCGAAGAATGCGTTTTCGACCGCCACGAAGCCTGTCATGCCATCAATCTCTTCGATATGAACCAGAAATACGCCGACGTCCTGCCGCTGGACGAAATTCTCAAATATCTCGATGCCTGGCGCGCGGAAAAAGCCGGTCAGGTCGGTTATGCGAACAACAGTATCGAATATCTGAAAGATCTAGGGATCGGGGAGGAATACAAGGGCCTGCGCTGACCCACGCAGGTATTTCTCACAGTTCAATTTTAAGGTTTTTTAGGATAGGTTCGTCTTTGAAGATCGGAGCTTGAACTTTGAACGGATTAGCCGTGCTGCTTTTTAAGGCCGTACCACGCAAGCGCCAGGACGATCAGCGAGCTTAGCGCCATCGCTTCGAAGCCTCCGTCATATCCTAACTGCTGAATCAGCGCGCCACAGGCCAAGGGTCCAATCGTTTGACCCACAGAGGTGGACGCGCGCGAGATGCCGAGCGCGAGTTCCTTGGCTCCCTGGGGGGCGGATTGAAGCGCAAAAGTCGTCGCGCCGACGTTAGTAAATCCGAAACCCATCGTCATGATTGCGAGCGGAATCAACAAAGTCACAATGTTCGTGCCGCCGGCCTGAAGTAAGAACATCGGGATGCTCAGCGCTACGCCGAGCAGGATAACGCGGCCGGGCTTTATTCGATCGGAAAGCCAGCCCCCGGTAAAGCGTCCAAACGTATCCGTCAACCGAGATAGGGAAACCATCGTCCCGACGGTCTCTAAACTGATGCCGCGCAGATTGACGGCGAGAAACGGAAAGGCGACTCGAGTCACACCGACAAGAAAAAGAAACGATTGGCAAATCGCTAAACACGAGGCAAGGAAAGGCAATTTGCGCAAGAGCAGACCCCCCTCGCGCCAAATCCTCGGTGATTCGGCCTTTGCGATTCGTCGATAGCGATGCGCACCGGCACAGAAGATCAGCAGCATACCGACAAGTTGCGGCCCCGCGTAGAGTAAAAATAAACCATCGGGTCCAAGCCATTTGCCGACCCAACCGCCGAGCAAGGGTCCAAGTGTGAAGCCGATCCCCAGGGCAGAAGCCATTTGTCCCTGGACTCTGCCTTGCCGCTCGGGCGGCGATTGGTCAAAACCGATTTTTCTCAACGAGAGGGCGAACATCGCTTCGGTCAAGCCGAAGACGATCCATGCCGTCGTAAACACCGGCATCGCATCGATGAAAGCATAGCCGACAATGCTCGTCATCAGGCCAAGCGTCATCGCAAGGATGAGCAACAGGCCGGGACTGAAATAAGTAGCCATTACCCCAGACATCACATCCGAGCAAACCCGGCCGAGGCCATTGGCGACCAGGGGGATCCCCGCGGTCGCGACGGAATATCCGTGTTCTTTCATAAAGAACGGAGCCAACATGGCTGCTCCGGACGATCCAGCCGTCTGGCAAACGGCCGCAGAAACATACAAGGTCAGTGGTGAGAGCTTCATCTCGCGCGAGTATAGCAACTCGTTCATTTACAGCATATCGATGGGCCAAGCCATGACTGTGGACAGGGAAAAACCGGCTTGATAAAACGAGCTGGTAAGTAGGAGTGAACGATGGAAATTCCGCAAATTCAAATACACGATGCGAAAAAGAAGTTGGACGAGAAAGCGTGCTTGTTCATCGATATACGCGACCCAGGTTCGTACGAACAGGCGCATATTCCCGGAGCGATCCGTCTGCACGATGGCAATGTCCAGGAGTTCCTGCAGAGCGCCGACAAGTCCAAAGAGGTGATCGTCTACTGTTATCATGGGAACAGCAGTTTGGGTGCGACTGCCTTTCTCATCGAGAACGGATTCAATAACGCGACGAGCATGAGCGGCGGTTTCGAGGCCTGGCGGCAGGTCTATGAGCATGAATAAGGCCGTAGTTATATTTTCTGATTTTAAGTTTTAAGTTGATCGGAAGTTTGGAACGGGAACTTCTAGGAGGTCGTATGGGGAGCGTCGTTGGAAGCGGTGAGTACAAGTATGAAGTGATCGAAAACTGGGGCACGCTGCCCGATCAATGGACTTTTCATGAAGTGGCAGCCGTGGCCGTGGACGCTCAGGATCAGGTCTACTGCTTCACACGAGGAAAGCATCCGGTAATCATCTTCGATGGGGACGGTAATTTTCTCCGCGCCTGGGGCGACGGTGTTTTTAAAAGGGCGCACGGCGCAACTATAGGTCCCGATCAAACGATCTTTTTGACCGATGACGGCGATCACACGGTTCGCCAATGCGCCCTCGACGGAAAAATCCTTATGACGATCGGAGTTCCGGGCAAGTCCGCGACCTATCAAAGCGGCGAGCCCTTCAACCGCTGCACGCATGTGGCGTTTTCGCCAAAAGGCGAGATTTATGTCTCCGACGGATACGGCAACTCACGCGTGCATAAATATTCGCCTGATGGAAAACTGTTGTTCTCGTGGGGCGAATCGGGCTCTGATCCCGGACAATTCAACATTGTTCACAATATTGTGACGGATAAGGACGGGTGGGTCTACGTCGCTGACCGGGAAAACAATCGGGTCCAGGTTTTCGATGGCAACGGTAAATATGAAACGCAGTGGAACAATATGCACCGACCCTGCGCGCTGTATATGGATACGACTAAGGCAGCGCCGATCTGCTATGTGGGCGAGCTTGGTCCCGGTTTGGGGGTGAACAAGAACGCGCCTAACTTGGGGAATCGCGTCGATATTTACGATAAGGCCGGAAATCGACTCGCGCGCTTGGGTGATATACTACCCGGCGAAAAACCCGGGCAGTTCATCGCACCGCACGGTCTGGCCATCGATTCGCGAGGCGATATTTATGTCGGCGAAGTTTCCTGGACGATCATGGGCCAACACCTGCAGCCGCCGCGCGAGCTGCGCAGTTTGCAAAAACTCAAGAAAGTGAATTGAAGAAACTGGAGAACGAACGCCTGCGCCGCATCGGTCGAAATGACAGTGGTTGATTTCTTTCCGGACGTTAGGTTCTGACCAAATATTCAAATGGGAAATCGTAAAATAAAGACGGTGTAGGGGCGACCGGCGGTCCCCGCAGGGAGCGCATATGCAAAGCAATGTTATCCAGCAACGCGTGCCGATCCACGGCGATCCCGGTCATTGGATTCATGTCAGTGAAAGCCCGCGCCACGTGCGCGTATTTTTTGGCGGCGAGACGATCGCCGACAGCAAACGCGCCAAGCTGCTACGGGAGTCGGATATTTTGCCCGCTTACTATTTTCCCAAAGAAGACGTGCGCATCGATTTTTTTTCGCAAAGCGAGATCAAGACCCAGTGCGCAGTCAAAGGTGAAGCCTCTTACTGGTCGGTGCAAGTGGGCAACAAACGCGCCGAGGACGCGGCATGGAGTTATACAGCACCTTCTTCGGAAGCCTCGAGCCTCAAGAATCATTACGCTTTCGACTGGCCGAAGATGGACAAATGGATGGAGGAAGATGAGGAGATTTTCAAGCACGCGCGCGATCCCTACAAGCGGGTTGATGTCATGCCGAGCAAGCGGCACGTCCGGGTCCTAATCGATGGGCAAGCTGTCGCGGAAACACGGCGTCCGCGTTTACTTTTCGAAACCAATCACCCGGTGCGGTATTACATCCCGCAGGAAGATGTCCGTATGGATTTGTTGCTGGCGAGCGGAACGACGTCACGCTGTCCGTATAAAGGCGCCGCGTCCTATTGGTCGGTCAAGCTCGAGGACGAGAGATTCGATGATATCGTCTGGGGCTACATGGATCCGATCCCAGAATGCCCGAAGATCAGGGGACTGCTGTGTTTTTTTCACGAGCGGGGCTGTGACATCTACGTCGACGGAGAATTGATTCCTCAGCCGCAAACGAAATGGGCGCGTGCGCTGCGAAGCTGAATTGACTCCCTCTTCAAGCATGCGCGCGCTTTATTGGGACGGCCGCGACCTATGCTTTGTCCAGTCATTCGCCGCGCCGAAGGCGGATTCAACCGCTCTGATCAAAGTTCACCTTGCCGGTATCTGCGCCACCGATCTGCAAATTTTTGGCGGCTACATGGGTTTCACAGGCATACCGGGCCACGAGTTTGTCGGCTCCGTACAAGCAGGGCCGCGCGAGATCATTGGTAAACGAGTCGTTGGCGAGATCAACTTCGGGTGCGGAGAATGCGCTGCCTGTCAGCGTAATCTCGAGCGCCATTGCGCGCGCCGAAGAGTGATGGGAATCCTCAATGCGCATGGCGCGTTTGCCGAATATGTCAGCGTGCCTGTCAAGAATATTCACGTCGTGCCTGAGAATATCGGTGATGAAGAAGCGGTGTTCGTCGAACCGTTGGCCGCGGCATTCGAGATTTTAACGCAGCTTCAGCTTACGCCGCAGGATCAGGTGCTGGTGCTCGGAGATGGCAAGCTCGGAAATCTTTGCGCCCAAGTGTTGCAGCTTGCCGGCGCGAACGTAACCGTGATCGGAAAGCATTCGGATAAACTGGAATTACTCGATAACGTTGGTGTCAGAACGGTGCTGCTGGAAAAGTGGCAGCCGCACGCATACGACATCGTCGTCGAAGCGACCGGGTCGTCATCTGGTTTTGAGCTGGCGCTCAGCGCTGTACGCCCACGCGGAACTTTGGTGCTCAAGAGCACCATTGCCGGGAAGCATCAGGCCTCGCTCGCGCCGCTGGTGATCAACGAAATCAATGTGATCGGGTCGCGTTGCGGGCCATTTCCCGAGGCGCTCGCGGCCTTGGCGGCAAAGCAGATTTCTGTCACGCCTTTGATCGAGAAAATCTATAATCTGAATGACGGCGTGTCGGCAGTGGCACAGGCCGGCAGGCCGGGCGCGCGGAAAATCTTATTGCGGCCGTGAGCTTCGCAGTGCTTCAGAGATGGTGAAACGTAGCTTGGGCTCATATCGAACATTGCAAAATATGCCTCGTTGACATTGAGCTTCGCCGAACTAGTTTTATTGCGTATGTCGAAGGTCAGGCAAGTCGTCGCGTTTGTGCTGGTAATGCTAGTGCCTGCTTGCGCGTCATTTCAGACGGCGGGGCAGGTTCAGGCCGGTCGCCGAGCGCTACTGGTCAACGACTCCGAAGCCGCTTTGCCGTATTTTTTGGAAGCGGCAAAGGGCGATCCAAATTACGTCTACATCTCGGAAGATTTCCGCGAGGGAATCTGGACGTATGTCGGGCGCACGCAATATGCGACGAAACGATATCAAGATGCGCGACAGTCTCTCGAGCACGCACTGGCAAATGATCGAGATGACAATATGGCGCGGCTTTACTACGGCCTTACGCTTGTCCGCCTAGGCGATAGCGCGCGCGGCGTGAAGGAAATCGAGAGCGCCATGCAGGGAATCCATGATTGGCTCGAATACATGGAGCGCACCCGACCGTTTCAAGCATTTTGGGATCCTCTGCGTGAGATCCGCAAGACCATCGAAAACGATCTCGATAGAAGTCCCGGTAAAGACGTGGGTCGCGAGAATTTGATCGTGGATGCGGAGTGGCTAGGAAATAAGATGGAAACGGAGATTGAAAGGGTGCGCCAAGACGAACGCCGACAATACGAGCGCGACTTCGAACACCGGCGTGGTCCTTCAGTCGGCATTGGCGTCGGGTTCTAAATTAGACGAGACTGGCCAATTTTGCGCTTTCCATTCGGTGCGTTGCACTTAGCGTTCACTTCGTAGCGGAAATTTCCTGCGCAACCTACAGTTCTTCTCAGACACTCTTCTATTTCGAATCTCAGTTTTGATAGCCCGACCACGATCTCACTTCACTAATGAGATGGACGCATTCGGGGAAAATTAGGAAGGTTGGGGAAAAGCGCTGTCGCTCTCTCCGAGCCCGGCAGGCTAGAAGATTGTCCTCGGTCAATTCCGGTCTATCAACCGAAACCTTTTTGGCACTGGCTTTGCTGTTTGCAGACGCGGTTTTACCCAGGAAATTTTTTAATTTATCCAGGCTCACGATCGCCGAGGAGGTCACGATGGCGCTATGGAATCAACCGACACCGGAAGAAACGAGTGAAAAACCAGCTGATCGGCCGCCAGTTATGCCAGCTGCACCCATGCAAAGCGCTCCGATATTACAGCCGAAGCCGACCATGGTGAACGTGGGGCGGGAGCGAGACGAGACGATATTCGGCTCGGGAGTAACAATAGAAGGTAAAATAGAGGGCGACGCGAATGTCCGAATTGCCGGGAAGTTCAAAGGAGATATTCAGATCAAAGGTGATCTGAATATCGAAAAAGGCGCTCACCTCGCGGCAAAAATTCATGCCGGTAATGTGACGATCGGCGGCGAGTTGGAAGGCAATGTGACTTCGACGGGTCAGGTGAAACTCTTAGAATCGGGTCAGCTGACCGGTGATCTGAAGGCAAATACGTTGACGGTTGCGGCGGGTTCGCGCATGCGCGGCCATGTCGAGTTCGGCTGGAGCGCAAGTGAAGCGGCAAAATTCATCAATGGCCGCACGCACGACGACAAGAAGATCGAGAAAAACGGGAATGCCGGATGAGGCTCGCGCGGATTTCAGCCGGCGACGCTCGCATCTGCCCGCACTGTAAAGCGCACATTCTTCAGAGTGCCAGTTCCTGTCCGATCTGCCGGCACGTGTTGAAATTCAACTCTGCGGAGGGCGAATCACAGCGACTTTCACCCACCACGTGCCCGCTTTTCGTGGAAGGCACACTCGCTCATCCCGAGCCGGGAGAGCCTTTGGAATATCAAGTTTTGATGGAAGTCCGAGACGAAGCGGGGAAACTGCTTTCGCGCCAGTGCGTTGGTGTCGGAGCGCTCCGACAAGGAGAACGGCGGGTGGTTTCTTTGCAAGTCGAAATGTCTCCAGCGCTCAGTTCCAACTGATCAACGCAATTTCGACTAAGACTTTGCCGAGCGCGGTGGTTTTGTCAGGCCGTGCGTACTCGGCGATCATCGCACGATCAAAATTAGCGAATTATCCGACTGAGGCGAGAATCGGTTTTAACGCCGCGGCGACGCCTTGGGCAATCCGGTGCATTCCCGCGTCGTTCGGATGAACGTTGTCGGTTACCAGCAAAAAAAGCGGATCATCGATCAGGGTAAGGCCATCAAGGAAGTAGAGATTCGAATCTAATTGTTGCCGCCGGCGCACGACGCCGGCAATGCCGTCACGGTAGAGATCGGGTCTCTCACCATTTTGATTACCGCCGCTTTTCAGGTCGGCGCGATTCAAAACCGGAGTGATGCAAAGGATCGGTTTACTTGGCGCCGCGGCACGGATGGTAGTGAGATACGCATCATATTTCCCCGCGTATTGGGCTGCAGTTTCCGGTTGGCCGGCGGAATCGACGCCAATCAGCGAGTTCGTTCCGATCATGATCGTCAACACATCCCAATCGGTGCGGCTTGCGATCGTCTGCGCGACCGCGCTGTCTGCCCAAGCGCTCCCCCCAAAGCCATAATTGAGCGGCACACAACCGAGATCCTCCGAGACT
>Ga0207701_10003429_pt1 | contig 16265 bp, 12 predicted proteins | sample KBSSwiSSwithPhiX_FD_184294 | JGI IMG/M metagenome (GOLD analysis project Ga0207701, IMG submission 184294) | Switchgrass rhizosphere bulk soil microbial communities from Kellogg Biological Station, Michigan, USA, with PhiX - S5 (SPAdes) (version 2) | ecosystem: Environmental > Terrestrial >... | reverse complement strand
CCCGTGTCGCCGTTGACCGTGGTCGTGGCCGGACGGGTATCGGCGGTAGTCGACGATGTGGCCGTACTCCCGGATTGCTGGGTCGACGACTGGCCGGTGCTGCCCGTCGTAGAACTCTGCGCAGATGCCGTCGCGGCGCCCGCCAGCGCCACGACCATCATCATCGCTACGCGTTTCCCCATCACACCTCCCTGGACGCTATCAGTGGCCGTCGAACCCGCTCGTCACTCCAGTCGGTTCCGCGATTGAACCGGTCTCTGGCTGTGACGGATCGCCGTCGACGAGCCGGCCGCGACCGCCGCGGCTGATCTGACCTCCCTTGCGGCCAGCGGATCGAGCCTCCTCGGACGTCCATTCGTGCGCGGTTCCCTTCTGGTGGGCAGCGCGACCGCCTTTGCTCGCGATTTCTCGCTGCTTTTCCGGCGTCATCGACGCAAATCCACGGCGTTCCTTCCGTTCTGTCGTTCGAGCGTTTGCAGCGTCATTCATGGCGTTTTCAACTCTCACTCTTTCCCGACCTGCGGCGAGCGACTCCGCACAACATAAGGCGCTCGGTCCGGTTCCGAAGGTGGATCCTGTACAGGCGCGGGTTTGGGTTCATCCGTGGGAGTGTCCGGCGCCTTCTCCGGCGGTCGATTCGGATCTTGGCGCTCGTCGTCGTGCGGCATCGTGTATGGCACTCCCCGAAAGGTTTGCTACCGTCGGGCTGTCTATCAAAGGCTGTGCCACGAAAATGCGGAAAAAAGGCCGGAGGAGTGTTTGTAAGTTACTGATTTTCGCGGAGATACTCGAACGGACTGCCCAGTCCTGCCTCGAAGTCTGAAGTGATTCCCTACACGGGTGACTATACATGAGTCAGTGTGCGTGCTGTGTGGTCAGAGGATGCGACGCCTGATAAAATGGCCGACATGAGCCCCTGCAGCCCTCCCCAGCCGCCGTCGCCCGCAGGCAACATCACCGGACGCAAAGTGTTTTGTGTGAAGTTTCAGAAAGAAATGCTCGGTCTCGACGCGCCGCCATGGCCCGGCGAACTCGGCGAGCGGATCTACGAAAATATTTCCGTTGAAGCCTGGAAGCTCTGGGAAGAGCGTATGAAGATGATCCTGAACGAGTATCGCCTGATGCCGTGGCAGAAGGAGGCGCAGGAACTCGTCAAAAAGCACATGGAGGACTTCTTCTTCGGCGAAGGCGCAGCCCTTCCCCCGGGCTACGTGCCGCAGCAAACAAAGTAAAAAGTTAAAAGTTAGAAGTCAAAAGTACGAAGGGTCCGATCTCTCTTACTTTTAATTTTAACTTGTAACTTTTTACTTTCAGTCTTCCCTGCCGACCGCTATCGGTGTCGCGATGTCGAAGCGAAGACACGCGTGCGCCCTCTTCAGGCTGTTGACGACCTCGCGCGATGCCGCGCCGCGCGCGAAGATGAATCCCAGATAGCTGCCCGCTTCCGGCAACTGCTCGAGCAATTGATCCGGTTTAGCGGTAATTCTTACTTCCTCAATAAGGTCGACCGCCGCGGCGGCTTCTATTCCGTGGACGCGTTTCAACATGCCTCTCCGCGGAATGGGAATCATCATGACACCCGAGGCGTTCGCGGCGCGTGCAAATCGGGATACATCCTCGCCCGCTGCGTGTCGCAGCAGCACTTCCTCGAGGCTCACATCGGACGAGTCAGGTGAGGCAAACCTCAGGACCTTCGAGCAGAGTCCGCCGATTGGGCGGGCAGCAACCTCGAGGATGTGAATCCCTTCGGGCCCCACCCGGCACTCGGCGTGGACAGGACCAGTCGTCAGGCCAAGCGCGTCGACCGCGCGCTGAACGTGCGCGAACACCGTCGACTGCACGTCCTCTTCGAGCAGCGAAGGCGCGACGTAGATCGTCTCCTCAAAGAATGGTCCGTCGAGGGGATCGGGCTTGTCGAATATTGCGAACGGCTGCAGCAGGCCATCTGTCAGCACACCTTCGATGGCGAACTCTCGTCCTTCGATGAATCCCTCGACCAGGACGTCGTCGTCGAGGCCGGTGCGGATCGCGCGGACGTCGACGCGCGACAGCAACGCACGAAGCCGCGCGGTTGCGTCATTCAGCTCAGACGGCGAATTCGCTCGCATGACACCGCGGCTCCCGGACAGCCCCAGCGGCTTCACGACACACGGATAGCGGACACGAGCATCGCGCGAGAGGTTCGCTCGCGCGTTCGCGTCAAAGAACCACGGAACCGGCAGATCAGCGGCCGCCAGGTGGCGCCGGGTCAACAGCTTGTTGACGCTTGCGGCAGCGGCGGTCACCGGATTGCCGGCGACGCACAGTTCCTGCGCAATTCGCGCCGCCAGGACAACTGGTCGATCGCCTACCGCAATGACGCCGTCGATCCGTCGGACCGCGGCCGCTTCGACGATGGCATCGAGCGAAGAGTCTTCTTCGTGAAACCGTACGGCGACCGCTCGGTCGCGCCAGGGATCGTCCAGCTGATGACAGCGATCCGTAGCAAACATCAGCTCGATTCCGGCCCTCACGGCGGCATCACCGAAGGACCGCAGCTGGTAGCCGGTGGTGGTTGAGAGAATCAGGACGCGACGCATAGAGACTTCAATGAAATGCTGAATTCTGAATGCTGAATGCTGGGTGACAACAACCAGCAACTGGAATCAGCAATCCACAATCCATTCAACATTCAGCATTCAGCATTTCATCGAAGCTACACCAGAGCTACCTGCTCTGCGGTTGGCTCCGCTCAACAGTACCAGGGTTCGTTGAGATATGGGATCGCGGCGCGCGCGACGCGCGGCGGCTGCCGTGTCGCACTGGATTGGGCTCGGTGGTGCGCCACATCCCAGACCTTCGAAAAGAGATCCGCCCGATCCATTGTCAACCTGACGCCGATCATCTTCGTGAGTTCCGCCTGGAGTGCATCGACCGACGGATCGGGATGGCTCCAGGGAAACGTCAGCGAACGCGGGTCGAACTCGCGGGTCACCGCCCGCACGTCGTCGAGCTCCAGCATGCGCGATCCCTGCGGGATCAGGAGGCGGATCGCCAGCTGGATAGGTGCGACCTGCTCTACCAGATCGAGGCGTTCGATTTCGTGCAGCAGATCAAGGTAGCTCTCAGGCGTTGTCCACGGCGTGAACGCCACGAAAGTCGGAGCCAGGACAACGCCCGCGTCGCGGCACAGGCCGACGACGCGCTCGAAGTCGGCGCGCGTGTGCTGCTTCTCCAGTTTTGCCAGCACGCCATCGTCGACTGACTCGACCGCCGACGTCACGAAAATGCAGCCTGTTTCGCGCAGCACCGGCAGCATGTCCGCATGGCGGAGCAGGTGCTCGATCTTGATCGTGACGTCATAGGTCGCCTCGGGAAACTCTTGTCCAAAGCGACGCATGACGGCTTCGGCGTGCCGAATGCCGTTGAAGAAGTCGGGATCGCCGAAGGTGATGTGCCGCGCACCGGAGCCGACCTGAGCGCGGACGTCGGCCATCACGATCTCTGGAGGAATGATCCGGAAACGGCCGTCGTACACCGGCACGATCGGGCAATGCCGGCATCGATGCTTGCAGCCCCGCGACGCCTCCGTATAGCCCACCGTCCGCCGCTCGCCATTGAGCAGGAGCGTCGCGTATCGCGTCAGCGGCGGCAGCCCTTCTCGAGAAGGCACTTTGAATTGAAGGCGAGGGACGGTCGCGGCGACGCGAGGCTGAGGCCCGACGCTGCGATCGTCGCTGAGCGCCCGCTCAACCAATTCCGCCTCGAACTCACCGCCGAGCACGTCGGTCACGCCGCGCTCACGCAGCAACGTCGCGTTGAGCGGGGCGTAGAGGCCATATGCAATCACACGTGCCCGGGGATTGATGGCGCGCACGCGATCGATCACCGGCAACGCCAGGCGGGTGGCGGTATGCATCGGCAGGAAGAAGCCGACGACGTCGGCCGCTTGAAACGCGTCGTCCTGCAGTTTCTCCCGTGTCAGGTCGAGGCATCGGACGTCCGCGCCAGCTTCCGACAGCCAGGCGGCTGGCGACGCCAACCCGAATGGCTGTCGCCCCATGTCGTAGGTCGAAACGAGCAGAACCCTCACGGTCCCATTGTACTTCCCGTCCAGCTTCCAGTTCAGCGCCAGCTTTCGCGGGACTCAGGCGAAAGCTGTACCGCCGAAGCGGCGGAGCCGCGAAGGCGGACGAAAAACGCTATGCTGAACGGGCATGGCTAATCCCGCTTCCGCCTCGCCGGCCGTGGATCCGCGGAGAGTCCCCAATCCCACCATTGCGGTTCACGATCGAGCGTTCTTCGGGCATCCGCGCGGACTGTCGACGCTCTTCTTTACCGAGATGTGGGAGCGATTCAGTTACTACGGCATGCGGGCGCTGCTGTTGCTCTTCATGACGGCACCGGTCGCGAGCGGCGGTCTCGGGTTCAACGCTGCGAAGGGAGGCGCCATCTACGCGCTGTACACCTCGATGGTGTACATGATGACGCTGCCCGGCGGTTGGATTGCCGATCGTTTTATCGGGCAGCGCCGGGCGGTCCTCTACGGCGGCATCTTGATCGCCTGCGGTCATTTCAGCATGGCGGTGCCGCTGCTCGCGACGTTCTACTTCGGGCTCTTCCTCATCGTCATCGGCACCGGGCTCCTGAAAGGCAACGTCAGCGTCATCGTTGGTTATCTCTATACGCCGGAAGACAAGCGTCGTGATGCCGGGTTCTCGCTGTTCTACATGGGCATCAATATGGGCGCGTTTTTCTCGCCGCTGGTCTGCGGCTACCTTGGACAGAACGTCAACTGGCACCTTGGGTTCGCGTCGGCTGGCGTGGGCATGGTGTTCGGGCTGATCCAGTACGTCGCCGGATCGCGCTATCTCGGCGAAGCGGGTCTGCACCCGGCGCCCGCCGAGTCACCAGCCGCGGCGGCAACACTGCGTCAGCGCGCGGTGTTAATCGGATCCGTTCTCGTGGGCGCCATCGTGCTGTTCGCTGTCGGTGCCTTCACCGGCGTCATCCCCATCACCGCCACGCAAGTAGCCGACGCGGCGGGATATTTCCTGTTGTTCCTGACGGTCGGGTTTTTTGGCTGGCTATTCAGCACCGGTGGATGGACGACGCAGGAACGCCGGCGCTTGTATGCGATTGCGGCGCTTTTCCTGGCCGCGGGTATTTTCTGGTCAGTCTTCGAACAGGCGGGCTCGACGCTGAACCTTTTCGCCGATCGCAACACCAACAACGTGTTCGCTGGTTTTCCGTTTCCCAGCAGTTGGTTCCAGTCGATGAACTCGCTCTTCCTCTGGATGCTCGCGCCGGTGTTCGCCTGGCTCTGGATTCGACTCGGCGATGTCGGCAAGGAGCCCTCGAGCCCGGCAAAGTTCGCCTGGTCGTTGGTTTTCGTTGCCGCTGGCTTTGCGATCCTGATCATTCCTGCTCGCCAGGGCGGACAGGTCAGCCCGATGTGGTTGACAGTGACGTATCTGCTGCACACGATTGGCGAGTTGCTCCTCAGCCCTGTCGGGTTGAGCGCGATGACCAAACTCGCGCCGGCGAGAATTGCCGGACTGGTCATGGGCATCTGGTTCCTGGCGACGTCGGTCGGGAACTACATTGGCGGCCGTGTCTCCGGCCTCTACGAATCGTTCGCGCTGCCGTCGCTATTCGGTGCCGTCGCCGCGTTCGGCGTCGTCGCGGGGCTCATCATGTTCGCGCTCACACCGCCAATCAAGAAGATGATGGGAGGAGTGAACTGAGCCCCGGCTCGCGATTCGCGGTTCGCAGCTCGCAGGATCGACAAAATCGGCCGTGCTGCGATCGAGTGGATCGATCCCGGTTGTTCAATCAGCAGCGCCCGCGGCTGCGGCGAGCGAGCGAAGCGAGTCGAGCCGCGCGAGTGGGGGTGGGGCCCCACGAGCCGTAAGAAAAGCAGACTGGACGTTGACTACCGGACGTACGATTCAATGGTCTTAGAAAAGTACAAACAGAAGCGCAACTTCAAATCGACGCCCGAGCCGTCGGGGGATTTGAATGTCGCGGCCGAGCGTGCGAAGAAGGCGCAGCCGGACAAAGGGCTGTTCTTCTGCGTGCAGAAGCACCTCGCGAGCCATCTTCACTACGATTTCCGGCTCGAGTGGAACGGAGTGCTGTTGTCGTGGGCGGTGCCGAAGGGGCCGTCGCTCGACCCTCGGACGAAACGGCTGGCGATGCACGTCGAGGATCATCCGATCGAGTACGGCACATTCGAAGGGGTGATCCCGGAAGGCTACGGCGCGGGCATCGTCATGCTGTGGGATCAGGGCACGTGGACGCCCGAATCACCCGATGTCGATGCCGCGCTGAAGAAGGGCGATCTGAAATTCAGCCTGGACGGATACAAGTTGAAGGGCTCGTGGGTGCTCGTACGCACCGGCGGTCGATGGGGATCGTCGTCAGGCGACGCCCGAAGCTGGCTGCTCATCAAGCATCGCGACGACTGGGCCGGCGACGTCGACATCGTCGAGTTCGCGCCGAAGAGCGTGAAGAGCGATGGAGATTTCGAGGATATTCTTGCCGCGGACAGGCCAGATGTCTGGAAATCGAATCGCCCGGCCAAAGGCGGCGAAGCCGGAGAGATGCTGGCGAAGATCATTGAACGCGCAGCTTCGCTGAAAGCCGGCAAGACAGTCGATGAAGACGCACCAGCGCCTGCGGCCCGCGCGAGCGGCCGGAGGGCAGCGACGCGAAGCGTCGCCCGCGAGCGCGAAGCGAGTGGGGGTGGGGCCCCACGAGCAGTAAAAAGAGCAACCAGGAAGCCCCAAACCAAGAACACTGTGCGTAAACGAAAATCATGAATAAGACCGATTTCATTCTTTTCAGCGGCGCCGCTCCCGGCGCCGAAGCGGAATTTGGCGCCTGTGCGGAGCGACATGGAATTGAGGAAGTCAATTTCACGTTCGACGGCCATACCGAGGCGCGCCGTCGCGGGATTCGCGTGCTCAATCACGAGGAACTGCAGGCGGGCGACGTCAGCCTCGAGTACGTGTCAAAGCTGATGAACCGTCGATACACCGACAGCCCGACGATCCGGAAGATCCTGCAGACGCTCTGGTACCAGGTGAACAACGGACAGGAAATCTACGTCATCGGTGTCATCCAGCCAGACAAGACCGTTCGCGGCGGCACCGGTTGGGGAGCCGAGTTCGCCAAGCTGTGTAACAAGCCGTTGTTCGTCTTCGATCAGGAGAAGGACGACTGGTTCGAATGGACCGGCAGCGACTGGAAGTCTCGAGGCAAGACGTCGCCGACGATTACGCACCCGCATTTCACCGGCACCGGCACGCGGCAGATCCACGACAACGGCAAGCAGGCGATCGAGGAGTTGTTCGTTCGGAGTTTTGAATAAAAGTTGCCAGTTGCCAGTAAGAGAAGAAACTGGAAAGTGACCCGCGTTAGCTCCGTTCTTCCAATTCAACCCATCGTCCAATCGCTGCTTCCAGCTCCGGGACGATCTCGTCGATCCGCGCAAGCACCGACCGAATGTGAGCGGCGGATTCCTTGTAGAAGTCGGGCGACGCCGCTTCGGCCTGCAGGCGCGCCTGCTCCGCCTCGAGTCCCTCGATGCGTGACGGGAGCGATTCGAGCTCACGGGACTCCCGGTACGACAGTTTTCTTTTTCCAACGTCCTGTCTGCTTTTCTCGCCGCTCGCGGGGCCCCACCCCCGCACATCCACCCCAACGCGGCCGCCGCGTTGGGGACCCCGGGGTTCGCTCGGCGCCGCCGTGTCGCCATCGCCTCGTGCGGGGCGACCGGCTCCTGACTGCCTCAAGTAGTCCTCATACCCCCCGACATACTCGGTCACCACGCCGTCGCCCTCAAACGCCAGCGTGCTGGTCACGATGCGATCGAGGAACACACGGTCGTGGCTGACAAGCAGAATCGTCCCGTCGAAATTGGAGATGAGCTCTTCGAGCAGCTCGAGCGTCTCGATGTCGAGGTCGTTCGTCGGCTCGTCCAGGACCAGGACGTTGGCCGGCCGGGCGAAGAGGCGCGCCAGCATCAAACGGTTCCGTTCGCCCCCCGATAACAGCTTCACCGGTGAAATCGCCCGCTCACGCGGAAACAGGAAATCGCCGAGATACCCGATGACATGCCGGTTCTCCCCATTGATCACGACGCTGTCGTTCCCATCGTTGACCGTGTCGGCAACCGAGCGGTCCGGATCGAGCGCAGACCGCTGTTGATCGAAGTAGGCGATGTCGAGCCGGACGCCGCGGCGAATCGTTCCCGCGTCCGGCGCGAGGTCACCGACGAGCAGGCGCAGCAGCGTGGTCTTACCCGAACCGTTCGGGCCGATGAGGCCGATCCGGTCGCCGCGCAGGATTCGCTGCGAGTAGCCGCGAATGACCGGCCTGTCCCCGAACGATTTGCTCACGTTCTCCGCTTCGAACACGAGCCGGCCTGACGCGTCGCCGGCATCGACATTCATTCGAACGGATCCGCTCTCGGCCCGATAGGCCGCGCGCTCGGCGCGAAGCTTCAGCAGGTCGCGCACCCGGCCCTCGTTCCGGGTCCGGCGCGCCTTCACGCCCTGCCGAAGCCAGGCCTCCTCTTTCTCGAGCTTCTTGTCCAACCGGTCGAGCGCGAGCCCCTCGGCGTTGAGCGCCTCGGCCTTTTTCTCGAGGTAGAGGGGATAGCTTCCGGGCCAGGAGACGAGCCGTCCGCGATCGAGTTCGACGATTCGCGTCGCCAGGTTCGTCAGGAACGCGCGGTCGTGGGTGACGAACAGCAGAGCGCCGCTGAAGCCGCCGAGAAAATCCTCGAGCCAACGAATCGCGTCGATGTCGAGGTGATTCGTCGGTTCGTCGAGGAGGAGGAGGTCCGGCTCGGATACGAGCGCACGGCCGAGGAGTACGCGCCGCCGCCACCCACCGGACAGCTCGCGCATCGGGCTGTCGGCTGGCAGCGACAGACGCGAGACCACGAGTTCGACTTTCTGTTCGAGCCGCCAGCCGTCACGTTCTTCGAGCTGGTGCTGCAAGTCGCCGAGCCGCGCCAGCGAATCGCTGTCTCCGCGCTCGGCAACGCGGACGGCGGCATGATGATAGGCCGTGACAAGGCCGGTCAGCGCACCAAGACCGTTCGCGACCTCATCGAAGACCGTACGATTTCCCGGATCGCCAGGATTCTCAGGGTCCGAACGGTACGCCAGGACGTCCTGCTCGAGGCGCGCGACTCGGAGTCCAGGCGCGCGCCAGATGGTGCCCGTATCCGGCGGTGTCTCGCCCGAGATCACCCGCAGCAGGCTCGATTTCCCCGATCCGTTGCGGCCGATGAGCGCGATCCGCTCGCCGGCGTCGATGCGGAGGTCAGCCGACGCGAACAGCGGAAGGTGGCCGAACGCCAGGGAGACGGAGTCGAGGGACAGGAGGGGCACTGGAAATGCTGAATGCTGAAGGCTGACGTTTGCAATTGCTGATTGCTGATTGCTCGTTCGCGGAGTCGTCGCCAACTCCTTCAGCATTCAGCACTCAGCATTCAGCATTTCAGAGAAGTCTCCTCGCCAGCACCGCCCACACGGCATGGGCGAGGCGGCGGCGATCGTGGCGCGCGATCTCGCCGCACCAGAACTCGCCTCGAACGATTTCGCACGACGCCGGAATCTCGCCGAGGTCGAGCGGCTTCTTGTGCTCTGCCAGGTAGCGATCCAGGACGTGCTGCGGCGGCCGCGCGGTGTTGAAGATGATGACGTCGATCGGACGGCCGATCGCCTCGCTCATCTGCCGGACGGCTTCGCCGGCCGTGAAGTGCCACATCCCGCGACCTTCGGTCAGCAGGTTGGTGACGAGAATGATCGGCCCCTTCAGCTGCTGAATGGCTTCGGAGGCGCCACGCGCGAGAAAAATCGGCAGCAGGCTCGTGTAGAAACTTCCGGGACCAATGACGGCCGCTTCGAAGCGCGGAATCTCGCGCGCGACCGCGTCCTGCAATCGGACCTCGGGCTCGAGCCATAACCGGACAATCGCGCTGCCCGACGTCTGCCCCGCATCCACTTCGACTTCGCCACAGGACTTCGTTCCGTCGCCGTACTCGGCGCAGATGCTCGACTGATCGACGCTGACCGGCCAGACGCGCCCGGCACAGCCCAGCAAGGCGCGCAGGCCGTCGACGGCTGCGAGAAAGTCGCCGCTGTATTGCTCCATCATCGAGAGCAGCAGGTTCCCGCCGGTGTGGCCGCGGAGCCGCGCGTGCTCGGGCATCGGCAGTCGCGACAGCAGCACGCGCCGCGCCTCCCGCTCATTCCGCGCGAGCGCAAGCGCGCATTTGAGCACGTCGCCGGGCGGAAGCACGCCCAACTCGTCGCGCAGCTGACCGGAACTGCCTCCGCTGTCGAACATCGTGACGACAGCATTCAGGTTGAGCCAGGGGTTGCTCTTCAAGCCGCCGAGCAGGCTCGGCAGTCCTGTCCCGCCGCCGAAGCACCCGATGTTCAATCGTCGCAATTCCATGAACTCTTGATTATGGCTCACCGGACCGCGAGGGCGATGAACGCTGACTGAGGCTTGATGCCATATCGCCCAGCGCCTGCGCCCCGCGCGAGGCGCGAACGCGCCGAGTGCGAGCGCGTGGGGGTGGGGCCCCGCGCATTGAGTGAAGAGGACACAGGCCTTCGAAGGTAGGCCCGGATCTCAGCCACTGACCCAGACGCCACCAGCCAGAAGCCAACAACAGGGAGCTTCGTACATAATCAGTCCATGGACCCTGTCCCTCTGTCCCATGAAGAGCGCGCGGCCCTCGACGGGCTTGCAGCGGATCTCGGCCGCGTCTTCGGCAAGCGGCTGCGGGCCATCGTGGCCTACGGGCTGGAAACGCCGTCTCCGCCCCCGCGGCTGCTCCACACGCTGGCACTCGTCGATCGGCTCTCGTTCGACGATCTCGCCAAATGCGTGCCTCAGGCGAGCGGATGGCGGCGGCGCTCACTTGCGGTGCCGCTCATCCTCGAACTCGAGGAGTTCTTGAGAACGCTCGATGTGTTTCCGTTGGAATACGGCAACATCATCGCGCATCACGTGCTCATCTCAGGGACCAGCCCGTTCGCTGGCGCGCGCGTGGCCCAAGCCGATGTCCGGCGGGCCTGCGAACTCGCGGCGAAGAGTCACCTGATTCACCTGCGGGAAGGGTTTCTGGAAACCGGCGGCGATTCCAACGCGGTCGGCCGGCTGATCGCGGCCTCGGCGCCAGCCTTTCTGGCGCTGCTCCGTCACATCGCGCGCCTCGCCGACGATCACGAATCAGATGTCGCGGCGACGGCCGAACGACAGATCGGCATCCCAGCCGAAGTCGTGCGTGAGGTGGTCAGTTCGGCTGCGGGCACACGCAGCGGGATCGCGGACCCTTCGGCGCTGCTGTCGCGTTACATCGGTGCCTCGGAGCGCGTCTGGGAGTACGTCGACACGTGGCGGGCGCGCGCTTGATCTCAACTCTGATCCGGGGGACGTCGCCCCTCGGACTCTCCGACACGCGCTCTCGCCCTTCGACGCAGCTCAGGGCTCGCTCGCACCTAGCCGTCACCTGGCTGCTCATGGCCTGGATCGGCATCGTCTTCGCCGGCAAGGCCGATGCGCAGGGATCGCTTCCCCAGCTCACCCAACCGGTCAACGACTTCGCGAACGTCATCGACGCAGGCAGCGAGCGCGAGATGACCCGGCGCATTCTCGCGCTCAAGGCTGCAAGTGGCGACGTCGTCGTCGTCGCAACGGTTCGCACGTACAAGCCATTTGCCGACATCGACGAGTACGCCGTCAAACTGTTCGAGAACGGCGGACGCGGGATCGGCGACAAAGGCAAAGACAATGGCCTGCTGATCGTGGTCGCCGTCGACGATCGGCGGGTGCGGATCGAGGTGGGATACGACCTCGAGCAATTCATCACTGACGGGTTCGCCGGGGAAACCATCCGCGGCGTGATGACGCCGCAATTCCGGAGCGGTAACTACGGCGCTGGCCTGCTCAACGGCGCCACGACCATCATCAATCGGATCGCGGACCGTCGCGGCGTCACCTTGCAGGACGTTCCCGCAACGCCTCAGCCTCGCCAATCTGCGGGATCCGGATTTCCCTGGGGGATCCTCATTCCCGCGATCATCTTCCTGCTCATCATGATCTTGAACAGCCGCGCGAGACCACGGCGTGGAAGATGGGGCGGCGGCCCGCGGAGCGGTTGGAACAGCGGCGTCGGACCGTTTGGCGGCGGATTCGGCGGTGGCTTCGGCGGCGGCTTTGGCGGATTTGGCGGTGGCGGATTCGGGGGAGGCGGCGGTGGCGGCGGGTTCGGAGGATTTGGCGGCGGTAGCAGCGGAGGCGGTGGCGCCTCAGGAGGCTGGTAGATTAATGCTGAATGTTGAGTGCTGAATGCTGAATGTCGATTAAGTGCGGCAGCTTTTCATTCAGCAATCAGCATTCAGCATTTCAGAATCCAGAAAGAGACCATATGCAGAAACAACAACGACTGGTCACCAACATCGCGCTTGTTCTTCTGGCCTTGTCGCTCTCCGGCTGTTCCTACAACAGGTTCTCGACTGAGGAAGAGGCGATCAATGCGCAGTGGGCCGAAGTGCAGAACCAGCTGCAGCGGCGCAACGACCTGATCCCGAATCTCGTGGCGACGGTCAAAGGCTACGCGGCGCATGAGACGGGCATCCTGACGGAAATCGCGGAATCACGGTCTCGCCTGCTGGCCGCGAAATCTCCCGAGGAGACCATCCAGGCCGCGAACCAGCAGACGTCGGCGCTCGGCCGGCTGCTTGCCGTCGTCGAAAACTACCCGAACCTGAAGGCTGACGCGCAGTTCATGCGGCTACAGGACGAATTGTCTGGCACAGAAAATCGCCTGTCGGTCTCGCGCATGCGTTACAACCAGGCCGTGCAGTCGTATAACACCCGACGCCGGACCTTTCCAGCCAACGTGACGGCGAAGGTGTTCGGGTTCAAGGAACATCCGTATTGGGAAGTCCCGCCAGAGGCCAAGCAGGCGCCGAAGGTGGATTTCGGAAAGTAGCCGGTTCCACCGTCGCGCGACGCCACACCGCGCGCTGTGGCGCGACTTCGCCGTTCCTTTCAAGGAGACAGTGTTCGTGAAGCGAGAGATTCTGCGCGTGCGCGCGCTGACGTGGGCGGGGATCGGTCTGTGTGTGATTGCCGGGCACGCGCTCGTCGCGCAGGGACCTACGCCAGTGCCCCCTTTGCCGTCGCCCATCAATCAGTCTGACGATCCAGTTTTGAAGCCATTCGTGTGGCGATCCATCGGACCCGCCAACATGGGTGGCCGCGTCGACGACATCGCCGTCGTCGAAAGCGATCCCAGCACCATCTACATTGGATTCGCGACCGGCGGAATCTGGAAGACGACGAACAACGGGACGACGTGGGTTCCGATCTTCGACACCTACCCGGTGTCGTCGATCGGCGACATCGCGATCGCGCCGTCAAATCCCGACATCATCTACGTTGGCACTGGAGAGCCAAACAACCGCCAGAGCTCATCGTTCGGCGCAGGCGTCTACAAGTCGGTCGACGGCGGGAAGAGTTTCCAGGAAGTGGGTTTGAAGGAGACGCAGTCGATCGCGCGTATCGTCGTGCACCCGAAGGACCCGAACATCGCCTACGTCGCGGTGGTCGGACACCTGTTCGGGCCGAACAAGGAACGCGGGCTGTACAAGACGACTGACGGCGGTAAGACGTGGACGAATACGAAATTCATCGATGAGGACACCGGATTCACGGACGTCGTCCTCGATCCGAGCAACCCGAATGTCCTGTACGCCGCGTCGTACCGGCGCCGACGCACGCCATGGGGCTTCAACGGCGGCGGGCCGACCAGTGGCCTGTGGAAGACAGCCGACGCCGGAAAGACGTGGACGAGGCTGACGAACGGTCTTCCCAACAATCCGATCATCGGGCGAATCGGCCTCGACATCGCGAGGTCCAAACCAAGCACGATCTACGCCTCGATCGAGGTCGGTCCGAGCGGCGGTACTGGTGCAGGCGTGAACGATGACGGCACGCTCGTCGCGCCCGGACAGCGAGGCGCGGGCGGCGGATTCGGTGGAGGACGCGGCCAGGCTCCCCCGCCACCCGACCCAAACAAGAGCGGCGTCTGGCGTTCTGACGACAGCGGGAAGACCTGGCATTTTCTGTCCAACCAGGGCGACCGCTGGATGTACTACAGCCAGATGCGCGTCGATCCCACAAATCCCGAAATCGCGTATCAAGGCGGCGCGCCATTCTTCAAATCAACGGATGGCGGCAAGACCTGGAGCACGGTGCAGGGGATGCCGCACAGTGACCACCATGCGATTTGGATCGATCCCAAGGACGGGAAGCACCTGATAGTCGGGAACGACGGCGGGATCGACGTCAGCTACGACCGCGGCGACACGTGGGAGTACGTGAACACCGTCCCGGTCGGACAGTTCTACGCGGTGAGCGCCGACATGCGGAAGCCGTACTACGTCTGCGGCGGACTGCAGGACAACGGCAGCTGGTGCGGACCGAGCGCGACGCGCAGCGCCAACGGCATCCTCAACTCCGACTGGTTCCGCGTCGGCGGCGGTGACGGTTTCTACACGCAGAACGATCAGTCGGACTGGACGATTCTGTATTCCGAGTCTCAGGACGGCGCGACGAGTCGCGTCGATCTTCGTTCGGGTCGCAGCAACAGCATCCGCCCGCGCGGTCCGGGCCAGGCTGGCCGCGGCGTCGCGCCCCAGGCGGCTGGAGAGACGCCGGATCCGGCGGCCCAGGCGGCAGCGGCGCAGTTCGGATTCGGCGGCAATCCCAATGGCAACGTCGTGCCGACGCCAGCGCAGGGAACCAACTATCGCTTTTACTGGAACACACCGTTCGTCCTCTCGCCGCACAATCCGCGCACGGTGTATCTCGGCGGCGATCGTCTGTTCCGCTCCTACGATCGCGGGGAGACATGGATGGCGTCGCCGGACCTGACGAAGAACATCGGTCGGAACGATCGACCGATTCTCGAAATCTCGGGAACAGCCCCGATGGCTTCGAAACACGACGGGGCGGCGTCGTATAGCAACATCGTCACGATCGGGGAATCCCCGGCAGTGCCGGGGATCGTCTGGGTCGGCACCAACGACGGCAACCTCCAGGTGAGCCGCGACGGCGGCAACACCTGGAAGAACGTCGTCGACAAGGTGACTGCTGTGGCGAAGGAGACGCACGTGTCTCGCGTCGAACCATCGCACTACGATGCGGGAACCTGCTACGCGACGTTCGACGGACATCGAACCGACGATCACAAGCCGTACGTGTTCAAGACGACTGACTTCGGCGAGACGTGGACGTCAATCGCGTCGAACCTTCCGGCAGGAAACGTCAACGTGATTCGCGAGGATCCGAAGAACAAGAATCTGCTCTATCTCGGCACCGAGTACGCGTTCTACGTCTCGCTGAACGGCGGCAAGGAGTGGAAACGGTTCATGAACGGTCTTCCGACCGTCCGCATCGACGACATCCTCGTCCATCCACGCGATAGCGATCTGATCCTCGGCACGCATGGCCGCAGTATCTACATCATGGACGACATTTCGGCGCTTCAACAGATGACCGACACGGCAACGGCCAATGCGGATGTCGTCCTGTTCGACATCCGTCCGGCCATTTCGTGGGTGACCGACATCCAGAAATCAATCCTCGTTGAAGGCGCGAAGTTCTTCCGCGGTCAGAATCCGGCCCAGGGATCGGCGATCAGCTACTGGCTGAAGAGCCCCGCCACTGAAGACGTGCGAATCACGATCAGCGATGTCAGCGGCCGCGAGGTACGCGCGTTGGTCGGCACAAAGAACGGCGGCTTGAATCGAGTCCAGTGGGACCTCCGCGCGGCGCCAGCCGGGGGACGCGGACGAGGCCAGGGAGGCGCTGGACAAGGCGCGCCGGCCGCCGAAGCTGGCGCGCCGGCGGCGCAACCCGCAGGGGCGGCGCAGCCTCAAGGCGGCCGCGGAAGGGGTGAGGCCGCCGGAACCGCAACGCCCGCCGCAACGCCGCAGGCTGGTGGTGGAGGTGGCGGCGGAGGTCGTGGACGCGGAAACTTCCAGGGACCGCCAGTCGCTGCGGGCACTTACCTCGTCAAGCTGATGATTGGGGACAAGGCGATTGGACAGAAGACGATCACGATCGAGCCAGACACGACGTTCTTGCAGTAATTGGCGAATTGGTGAATTGGTGAATTGGTGAATTGACTTCGCACGCGCTACCGCGCGTGCTGTTAAAGCGCGGCGGTAGCCGCGCGATGCCAA
>Ga0207701_10003425_pt1 | contig 16281 bp, 14 predicted proteins | sample KBSSwiSSwithPhiX_FD_184294 | JGI IMG/M metagenome (GOLD analysis project Ga0207701, IMG submission 184294) | Switchgrass rhizosphere bulk soil microbial communities from Kellogg Biological Station, Michigan, USA, with PhiX - S5 (SPAdes) (version 2) | ecosystem: Environmental > Terrestrial >... | reverse complement strand
AAGCCCGATGCCCTGCGCGCCCCCCGTTACGATCGCGACCTTGCCGTCGAGCAGATTCGGTGTTGCAGTCATCTATTGTGCTCGGTGCGGGTCAGCGCGTTGTCGCAAGTCCACCGTCCACGGGAACGACTGCACCGGTCAGGTACGCACCGGCCTTGGACGCGAGGAAGATGGCGGTGCCGGCAACGTCGGCGTCGTTTGCCATTCGTTTGAGCGGAATCGGCGCGACCAGCGCCTCAAGTCCTTTGCGCTCGATCGTCGCTGTTTGCATCTTGCTCGGATAGAGTCCCGGCGCCAGCACGTTGGCCGTCACATGGCGTGACGCGAGCTGGCTCGCGAGATGACGTGTGAGTTGATGAAGAGCGGCCTTCGAGCTCACGTAGGCGTACGTTTCGTGGGTCGGAATGCTGATCGCGTTGACCGAGCCGACGTTGATGATTCGTGCCGGGTCTTCCGGCTTCGCGGCGGCCTCGAGCGCTGGCAAGAGCTGTTGAATCAGGAAAAACGTCGCCTTGACGTTCAGGTCGAAGACCTTGTCCCATCCCGACTCGGGGTATTCAGCGAGCGGAGCGGCCCACAGCGAGCCGGCGTTGTTGATCAGAACGTCCAGCTTGCTTTCGGAGCGTTGCAGCCGCTCGACGAGCTCGCGCCGACCGTCGGTTGATGCGACATTGCACGGTATGGCGGCAATCGATCCGTATGGACGAAGCTGCTCGACGGCATTGTTGCAACTCGCCGGGTCGCGCGAGCAGATGTAGACGCGCGCACCGCTTTTCACGAATCCCTCCGCAATCGCAAGGCCGATGCCCCGGCTGCCACCAGTCACAAGCACTGCCTTGCCCGCAACGCCGAAGAGATCCTGGAGATAATCCATGTCAAATTCTTATTTCGCTTGCACCAGGCTTGGGGCCCGCGATCGTGCCCTTGCTCGCGAGGGCCTCGAGCTCCGTTTCGGAGTAGACGTCGCGCAGTACTTGCCAGGTGTGCTCTCCGACTTGCGGCGCAGTCTCCACGCGGGCCGGGCGCTCGCCGTCGAACCGCCACGGCGGCTGTACCAAGGCCTGCCCGTCGTAAGGGTGGGTCAGCAAGCGCAGCCATTGCATCTGCGGATGGCCGGCGACCTCGCGCAAGGTGAGGGCGGGTGCAAACGGCACGTCGGCCTCCTCGAGGCGGCGCTCCCATTCACTCCGCGGTTGCTTGACAAATTCGGTTTCGAGAATCTCCTTGAGCTGCGAGAAGTTGTCGGGCTTCGCCCGGTCCCCGTAGCGACGGAAGCGCGGATCGTCCACCAGGTCTTCGCGGCCAACCGCCTCCATGAGCGAGCGCCAGAATTTTTCCGACGAGGAGAGATGCAATGTGATCGCCTGACCCGACGCGGTGTGCAGGCAGAAGTTTTGCGCCTGCGGATGACGCGTCTCACGCACGGGATTCTCGCCGGTCTCGAACGCCTGCGTCATCGCATCGATCGTGAGCGTCGACACCGCCTCCATGATGGACGTCTCGACCACCGGCCCGCGATGCTCGGGATCCTGACTGCGGCCCACCAATGCGGCAAGAATACCCATGGTTGCTGTAATCGCCGTGATGAGATCGGCAAGGCACGTACCGGTGAGCCGCAGATCATCGGCGTCGTTCATGATCGAGTACAGCCCGCCGACGCTCTGCCCGATGCTGTCGTATGCGGGCCGGTCAACCAGTGGACCTCCACTGCCGAACCCTGTCACCGAGCTGTAGACCAGGCGCGGGTTGATGCGGCGACACACGTCCGGCCCAAGACCGAGCGCGGCGAGCTTCCTTGGACGCATGTTCTCGAGCAGCACGTCGAAGCGCGGCAGCAGCGATTCGACCGCCTTGCGTCCATCCGCTGACTTCAAGTCGACGGCGATGCTTTTCTTGCCCGTGTTGTATTGCACGAAGTACGGACTCGACACACCTACCCCGCGCCGGAATGCTTCCCCTTCGGGCGGCTCGACTTTGACGACCTCGGCGCCCAGCGCCGCGAGCAACGCACCGGCATACGGTGCGGAGATGTACGCGCCGATCTCGATGACGTGAATTCCCTCCAGCGGCCTGCGTTTCATCTGGCTGTTTCCTCCTGTACTAAGCGGCGTCCGAAATCAGGTGGCCGGCTGCGCGATCTGTTGCGTAAATTCCGGCACCACCTGGAACAGGTCTCCTACGAGGCCATAGTCGGCAACCTGGAAGATGGGCGCTTCGGGATCTTTGTTGATCGCCACGATGACCTTGCTTTCCTTCATCCCGGCAAGATGTTGGATGGCGCCCGATATGCCGATCGCGATGTAAAGGTCGGGCGCGATGATCTTGCCGGTCTGACCCACCTGGTAATCGTTGGGCACGTAGCCCGCATCGACGGCGGCACGCGACGCGCCCAGCGCAGCGTTGAGTGCGCCAGCCAGCGGTCCGAGCAGCTGCAGATAATTTTCGCCGCTGCCCAAGCCGCGCCCGCCAGAGATCACCACGCGCGCGGCAGTCAGCTCGGGGCGATCGCTCTTGCTCGCTTCTTGCCCGATCACCTTCGATATACCTGGGTCGGGAGGAACGGTGACGTTACCCTGAGTGGCATTGCCGCCTTCCGGCGGGGCGGCCTCGAAGCTCGCCATTCGCACCGTAATGACCTTCGTCTTCTCGCGCGAGCGATAAGTTGCGAGCACACTGCCCGCATAGATCGGGCGAACGAAGGTATCGCCGTCGACGACCGACGCGACGTCGGAAATCTGTGGGACATCCAGCAAGGCGGCGACGCGGGGCGCCGTCGCCTTGCCGATCGATGTGTTTGCAAACAGCACATGAGTACGGTCGCCTGCGAGCGCAACGATCAGCGCCGTCAGCGCTTCAGCCGTGGGCTTCTCGAGATGCGATGCGTCGGCCTTGAGCACCCGTGCGACGCCCGGTATTGCGGCGGCCTGCGACGCCACGGTTTCGATGCCATGGCCGGCTACGACAATATCGACCGGACCGCCGATCCGCGCCGCCGCGGATACGGCGCAACGGGTCGCGCCCGATAGCTTCGATCCATCGTGGTCGGCAATTATCAGAATGCTCATCCTCGTTGTCGTCCCAGTTCAAATGACTTTCGCCTCGGTGCGCAGCTTCAGCACGAGCTCGCTCACGTCCTTCACGAGCACGCCCGCCTTGCGCTTGCCCGGTTCCTCGACTTTGAGCAACTCGAGACGCGGCGCCGGATCGACACCGAGCGCAGCGGGAGTGATCGTCTCCAGCGGCTTCTTCTTCGCCTTCATGATATTGGGGAGCGTTGCGTACCGCGGTTCGTTGAGGCGCAAGTCGCAAGTGACGACCGCAGGAAGCCGAATCTCGACGGTTTCGAGCCCGACGTCGACTTCGCGGACGACCTGTGCAGAGTCGCGCGAAAGTTCGAGTTTGGACGCGAATGGCGCCTGCGGCCACCCCAGCAGCGCAGCGAGCATCTGGCCGGTCTGGTTGGCATCGTCGTCGATCGCCTGCTTCCCGGTGATCACGAGACGCGGCTCCTCCTTGCGCACAATCTCGCGCAGCAGCTTGGCGACCGCGAGCGGCTGCAGATCAACGCCGGTCTCGACCAGGATGGCGCGGTCCGCGCCGATCGCCAAGGCAGTGCGCAGCGTCTCCTGGCATTGGGCGACACCGCACGAAACCGCGACGACCTCGGTCGCGATGCCCTTCTCCTTGAGCCGCACGGCCTCCTCGACGGCAATCTCGTCGAACGGGTTCATGCTCATCTTGACCCCGCCCAGGTCGACGCCGGTGCCGTCGCTCTTGACGCGGACTTTCACGTTGAAGTCGACGACCCGCTTCACGGGGACCAGAACCTTCATCGGAGAACCTTTCGCTTTGCTCGTTGGGTCAAGTGCTGGAACCTAGCCGAATCTACCTCCGCGGGAGTGTGCCTAGCTCAGGTTCAATCCAACATCATGCATAATGCATTATTTGAGCAGCCGCGTCAACATTTCCCTATGAAGTTCCGCTGCCGCTCTCCAGAGCGTCAGACGACGCCGAGATCGCGCAGTGAGGCAATCCGCTCCGGGGCGTATCCAAGCTCACACAGCACTTCGTCGGTATGCTCTCCGAGCTGCGGCGGTCGCCGCTCGATGCTCGGCGGCGTGCGCGACAGGAACACGGGCGCCTTCACCACCGGCACCGCCTCGTCGACCCCCGGGTAGTTCAGCGGATGGAAAGGGTCCGCCGCATTGATCGTTTGGTCCTGCAGCACTTCGCGCGGCGAATTGACCGAACCGGCCGGAATGCGCGCCTCTTCGAGCCGCGCAAGCGCCTCAGCACGAGTGAACTGGCTGCACCACTCGTTCATGATCTCGCTGAAGAACTCGCCCTGCTTGCCGCGGTCGAGGTCGTCCTGGAAACGGGCGTCGTCCGCCAGTTGCGGTCGGCCGACGAGATGGGACCAGCGCTTGAACATGCCGGGGCCGATGACTTGCGCGATAAGCCAGCCGTCCTTCGCGCGAAAGATGTCCGATGGGGCGTAGTGGGCGGCCCGGTTGAGCGTTGCTTTGCGATCGAGCTTCAGCACCGCTTCCTCGATGAGGCTGGCGCTCGATAGCGTCAGGGCCGTCTGCAGTAGTGATGCGCCCACTTCCTGGCCCATTCCGCTCGACTTGCGTTCGTACAGCGCCAGCACCGTGCCGAGCGCGCATGACAATCCCGTGGCGAAGTCGACCACCGGCACCATCGCCTTCGCCGGATGGTCAGCCGTGCCCGCGAGGTGCACGGCACCGCTGATGCACTGGCCGACTCCGTCGAAAGCGACGCGATCGCGAACGGCCGGCGCAGTACCGAACGCAGTCGACGCAGTCAGGATCACATCGGGCCTGATCTTGCGCAGGCTTTCGTAATCGACGCCGAGCTTCGCGAGCGCGCGTGGCGGCATGTTGGCGATCACCACGTCGGAGCGGCGGATCAGGTCACACAGGACCTCTTGGCCTTCCGGCCTGTCGATCTCCAAGCGGATCGATCGTTTGTTCCGGTTGCACTGCAGGAACTGTGCGCCCTCGCCTTCGTCGGATACCGGTAGGATGAAGCGGTCGTCACTGCCGTGCACGCGATCGACGCGAATGACGTCGGCACCGAACTCGGCGAGCAGCGCGGCGCAGTATGGCCCGGCGATGTAGCGCCCCAGATCCAGGACTCTGATGCTTTCCAGCACTTTCATACAAGTGCCCGCGTCTGGCCGCCGTCCACTTGAATGTTCTCGCCGGTGATAAACGCGGCATGCTCTGAAGCAAGGAACGCAACCGTCGCAGCGACCTCCTCAGGCTTGCCGGCCCGCTTGAGCGGCACGGCCTGGATACGCTGCTGGAGGTTGTGAAACGTGCCGAAGGTCGGCGTCACCACGGTCGCGGGGGCGACCGAGTTGACCGTCACACCATGCGCGGCCACTTCCATCGACAGATGTTTGAGCGCGGCCTGGACGCCGGCGCGAAAGATAGTCGACACGGCATGACGCGGCAGGGGCTGCTTGATGCTCGCAGAGGTAATCGCCACGATTCGGCCCCACCCTGTCTTCACGATCGCGGGTGTGACCTTCCGTAACACCAGTAAGGCACCGTGCAGCTGCTGCTGATAGGCCTGGTCCCAGCGCTCCTGCTCGTTTTCCTCGAGGAAGTCGCGCATCGGACTGGGCGGCCTTGGCGTATTGAGAACGAGGATCTGCACGCCGCTCGCGGCGGCTTGCGCCGCGAGTCGATCGGTGTCTTCTTGGCTCGTGATGTCGCCGGCGCAGATGTCTACCCCGACACGGTGAGCGTTGTGTAGCTGCTGTTGGCAATTGGCGAGCCGCTCACGGTCGCGTGCGAAGATCAGCAGGTTGACGCCTTCGGCCGCCAGCCGTTCGCACACCGCGAGCCCCAGCGCCTGACTGCCGCCGATTACAAGGGCGCGCTTGCCAGCGATGCCAAGATCCATCGGATGAAGGCTACGAGGTTAAGTCACGCGCTCGAACACGGCGGCGAGGCCTTGGCCGCCGCCGATGCACATCGTTTCCAGTGCATAGCGGCCTTTGCGCCGGTCGAGCTCCCGCAGCATCGTGGCGAGGATCCGTACGCCCGTCGCGCCGACCGGATGGCCAAGCGATATGCCTGAGCCGTTGACGTTCAGTCGTTCGTAGTCCCCCGGCTGAAACTTCAGGCCGTACGTGCAAGCAAGCACCTGCGCCGCGAATGCCTCGTTGAGCTCGATAAGGTCGAGGTCCTTGAGAGCAAGTCCAGTGCGTTGCAGCACCCGCTCGGTGGCAGGCACCGGGCCGATCCCCATGCGCTCCGGCTCGACGCCGGCCACCGCCCAACTCACCAAGCGGCCCAATGGCTTGAGACCCAGCGCGGATGCCTTTTCTGGCGTCGTGACTACACATGCGGCGGCGGCGTCATTCTGGCCGCTCGCGTTCCCGGCCGTCACCGTCGATTCCGGATCCGCCTTGATGCGGACAGGCGTAAGGCTTGCAAGCGTCTCCATCGTCGTGTCCGCGCGCGGGTGCTCGTCAACAGCCACGCTCTGCGGGCCCTTTCTTCCTTTCACGATGACAGGAATGATCTCCTCGGTGAATCGGCCGTCTTGCTGGGCCTTGGCGGCGTTTTGCTGCGAGCGCAACGCGAGCTCGTCCTGCGCGCGCCGCGCCACGTTGTACTCACGACGCAGATTCTCGGCGGTTTCCAGCATTCCGCCGGCCACCGGGTGGTTCTTGCCTCCTGAGGTGATCCGGCCGCGGGCGATGCGATCCCAGAGCGGCTGGGAGTCCCCTTTGATACCGAAGCGCGCGCCCAGCACATAGTGCTCGGCCTGGCTCATGCTCTCGGCACCGCCCGCGATCACGAGGTCGGCGGCGCCCGTCTGCACGCGCATCGCGGCGTCGATCACAGCCTGCAGTCCGGACCCACAGCGACGGTCGATCTGCAGGCCAGGAATGTGCACCCCGAGGCCCGCATCGAGAGCAGCGACGCGCCCGATTGCCGGGGCTTCGCCGTTGGGATAACACTGCCCGAAGATCACGTCGTCGATGTCGCTGCCCTTGATGCCGGTGCGCCTGACGAGTTCGCGCAACACGGTCTCGGCGAGCTCCGTGGCAGGAACGTCCTTGAAAATCCCGCCATAGCGGCCGATTGGGGTCCGCAGCGGTTCGCAAACGACGGCTTGCTTCATGAGATTTCCATTAGTACGACTTCGGAAGGTCCAGCACCTTCTGCGAAATGTAATTGAGCACCATCTCCTGCGAGATGGGTGCGATCTTCAACAGGCGGGTTTCCCGCCAATACCGCTCGACGTGATACTCCTTGGCGTAGCTATAGCCGCCGAGCGTCTGCATCGCCCGATCGGCAGCTTCGAATGCGGCCTCGGTCGCCAGATACTTCGCCGTGTTCGCCTCAGGACCGCACGGCTGTCGCGCGTCAAATAGTTGCGCTGCCTTCATGGCGACCATCTCGGCGGCGCTCAGGCGCATGTAGGAATCCGCAAGCGGGTGCGCGATCGCCTGATTCTTCCCGATCGGCCGGTCGAACACCACGCGTTCCTTCGCGTACTGCACTGCCTTCCGAAGCGCAGCGCGTCCTGTTCCGATCTGCGCGAACGCCACGGCGATCCGCTCCGGGTTGAGCCCATCGAGCAGGCACTTGAATCCCTGTCCAACGTCGCCCACGACATCCTCGTCGCGCGCTTCGAGATTCTCGATGAAGAGCTCGTTCGAATCGATGCAACCGCGTCCCAGTTTGTCGATCGGACGGACATCGATATGCTTCCTGTCGAGCTCGCAGAAGAAAAGCGTCATTCCATCGAACGGCCGATTTCCGTCGCGCGGAGAGGTCCTTGTAAGAAGCAGGATGCGGTCCGCGTTGATCGCATTTGAGATCCAAACCTTTTGGCCATTGATCAGCCAGCGCCCGTCTTCCCTTTTGGCAAATGTCTTTATCCGCGACGTGTCCACACCCGAGTCAGGTTCGGTAACGCCGAAACACATCATCATCTCGCCCTTGGCCAGCAGGGGCAGATATTTCTTCTTCATCGCCTCGGAGCCGTGGTGGATGATCGGGCTCGGCGGAAACACGTAGTACTGGAACGCCGACGCACCGCTGTGGCCTCCGCCCGACTCTCCAATCTCGTGGAGGATGACACCCGCCTCGGTCATGCCGAGCCCCATGCCGCCATATTCTTCGGGCATGAGCACGCCCAGCCAGCCCTGCTCGGCGAATGCCTTGATGAAGTCCCACGGGTATTTCTTGTTCCTGTCCGCGTCCAGCCAATATTCGTCGCCGAAACGATCGGCCAGTTTTCGAGCCGCGACGCGGATCATTTCAAGCTGAGCAGTGTCGACAGTCATTGCAGCGTCTCCGATCAAATGCTTTTCGAGATGGCGCTCGTGCCCTGCAAGGGAATGAGCTCGAGGGGCGTGGCGGCATCCAGCGCGGACATGTCTCCGAGGCGCTCACCCACATAGCGGGCGCGGATCGCACGCCGCATGATCTTGCCGTTCTTGGTTTTCGGAAGCCCCTCCACGATAATGATCCGGGACGGCGCCATCGCTTTGCCTAGCATCTTGGTGACTGCATCGCGAAGCCCTTCCGGCTGCGGCCGTTCCGCGCCAGGGCGCGCAACGACGAAAGCGACGACCTGCTGCCCTTTCATCTCGTCGGGCACACCAATGACGGCGGCTTCGGCAATCCCCGGCTGGGCGACCAGCGCGGACTCGATCTCCGACGGGCCGACGCGACGGCCGCCTATCTTCAGCGTGTCGTCCGAGCGGCCATGAATGTGCCAGTAGCCGTCCGCATCGATGCTGGCGAGATCGCCGTGCACCCAGGTGTCTGGCCAGCGGCTCCAATAGGTGTCGACGTAACGTTCGTCATCGCGCCAGAAGCTGTGGGTCATACCCACCCACGTGTTGCGGACGACAAGCTCACCGATCTCGCCAGTCGGCTGAGCGTCGGCGTCGAGCACATCGACATCCATGCCGGGCAACGGTCCCGAGAACGATGCCGGCGCCTGTGGCGCGATCGTGTAGCACGACAGGATGCCGCCACCGGTTTCGGTGCCGCCCGAATAATTCAGGATCGGCAGACGCTTCTCCCCGATGGTCTCGAACAGCCAGTGCCAGGTCGGGTCATCCCAAGCTTCGCCCGTGGATGCGAATGCCCGCAGACTCGACAGGTCCGCGGCCGGACGACCGCCGTCCGAGCGGGCACGCAATCCGCGCGCGGCGGAGGGTGCGATACCTAGCACCGTCACGCGATTGCGTTCGACGATCCGCCACATCCGGTCGAGCGCCGGATGGTCGGGGAGGCCTTCGACCATCACGAGGCCGGAGCCACATTGCAGGCCGCCGAGGATCATGAGTGGTCCCAGCATCCAGCCCATGTCCGCGATCCATCCCACCACATCGCCGGGCTGCAGATCGAATGCGTAACCAAAATCGATCGCGGCCTTGAGCAGGAATCCGATGTGCGAGTGGACGATGCCCTTGGGCAGACCCGTCGTACCCGACGTATAGATGATCATCAGCGGGTGGTTGGGGTCCAGCGCCTCTGTCGGTGTCGGCGATTCGTCCGCCGCCTGCGAAGCGGCCACGTCGTGCCACCAGTGCTCTCGATTGTCTTCGATGTCGACCTTCTCGCCACTTGCGCGGATCACGACGAGGTGACGCACCGAAGGCGATGTCGCCGCGGCGGCAGTGGCGATGGACTTCATTGGCACGGGCTTGCCGCGACGCGTCGTACTGTCGACGGTGACGAGTACCTTAACCTCAGCGGCGTTGAGTCGCGTTGCCAACGATTCGCTGCCGTAGCCCGAGAACGCCGGAACGCTGATCGCACCGATCTTCGCGCAAGCCATGACGGTGACTGCGGCCTCGGGCACCGGAGGCATGAACAGCGCGACGCGGTCGCCCCTGCCGACTCCCAACCGCAGCAGGCCCGCCGCAAAACGATCGACTTCGCGCTTCAACTCGGCAAACGTCAACGTACGCCGGTGACCGGAATCGCCCTCGTAGACGATTGCCGTGCGGTTCGCTTGCACGGGATCGGCTGCGTGACGATCGATGCAGCTCTCGACAACGTTGAGCGTGGCCCCCGTGAACCACTGCGGAAACGCACGGCCTCGCGATTCGTTGCGGACCGCTGCGATTTTCCCGTGCAACGGAATACCGAGGTCCTCGGCGGCGGCGGGCCAGAACCAATCCGGCCGATCCACCGATGCGCGGTGAAGCTGCTCGAGGCTTTCGAAACCCCAACGCTTCATCGCGGCAGCTAGCCTGCTGCGCCGCATGTGCTCGGCGCCCGGTCGCCACACAGCGTTGTGTTCACCTCCGAAGCTGGCACGACCTCGCATCGTTCAGGTCTGCTGTGCGGCGGCGGCCTGTCGCGCCGCGACGGCTTCAGCTTTGATCTTGGCTTGCAGCGCCTCGTAGTCGGCGCGCTTCAGCATGAGCCCCGCCCGCTTGCACTCGCAGACGATCTCCTCGCGCTGGTTATATCCCGTATGACGAAACCACACGATGCCCGAGTCGGTGCGCTTCTTCGACTCGCGGCGGTCGAGCACTTCGGTGACGACGTGGATGGTGTCACCGTGGAAAACGGGCTTCGGAAACTTGATCTCCTCGTAGCCGAGATTGCCCAGCGTCGTGCCGATGGTCGTGTCGATGACGATCAGGCCGTTGACCAAAGCAAGCAGGAACATGCTGTTGACGAGTCGCTGGCCGTAGATAGTGTTTCTCGCGTACTCGGCATCGATGTGCAGCGGGGCGCAGTTGTACGTGAGCGCCGAGAACAGCACGTTGTCCATTTCCGTCACGGTGCGACGGATCGGATGCTCGATCGTCAGTCCGGGCGTAAAGTCTTCGTAGCAAAGGCCGGCCATGTCTATCCTCGAAAAGCGATCAGGTCGCGTTGCCGCTCAACGTGCGATGCAACTCGAGCACGGCTCGCGCGGTCTTTACGTGCGCGTAGTCGATGTGCTGGCCTTCGTAGAGAACCGCAGCGTTGCCTTCGGCTTCCGCCTTGTCGAACGCATCGATCATGCCCTGGTAGAACAATAAGTCCTGCGCAGAGGGAGAGAACACCTCGTTGGCGATCGCGATGTGCGACGGATGGATCATCACCATCGTGGTGAAACCGATCTGGCGATTCTGCACGGCAAAGGCGCGCGCGCCCTCAGGATCCTTGAGGTCCTGCCACAATCCGACCCATGAGAATTGGCGGCCGCTCGCCCGCACGGCGAGTAAGGCGCGGCTGCGCAGGTAAAGCGTTTCATGTCCCGTCGGCGTGAACTGAAAGCCGATGGAACGAGACACATCGGCGTCTTTGGCGGTGCCTGCGAAAAGCGTCGCCACGCGAGGCGATGCCGCCAAGATCTGCTCGCACTGCGAATAGGCCTGCGCCGTTTCGAGCGAAACTACGATCTCGATGGATCCGGAGGCGACACCGTTTTTTCGCTCGAAGTGTGTAATCAGCGCATCGCACGCGATGATGTCGTGCGGGCCGTAATTCTTCGGCAGCAGCACCCCGCTCAAACCGGCGATCGCGATCCGCTCCAGGTCGTCGCCGGTCATGGCGGTCTCGAGCGCATTGAGACGAACGTACACACCGACCTTGCGGCTGCCTGCGGTAATCTTCCGAATGGAGTTGGCTACGACTTCGCGCGCCTCGGCCTTCATGCCCACAGGTACGGCATCCTCGAGGTCGAGGATCAGGCCGTCGGCGCCCGCGGCAATGGCCTTGTCCGGCCAACTCTCCTTATGGCCGGGAACAAAGAGGACGGAGCGCATTGGTCGCATGATCAATCACAATAATACATAATGCATTATCGACGCGTCAACAACGACCTCGCTTCTGTTGAGCGCGAGGCGCGGCGCGTCACGGCTCGTGGAACACTGTCTCTCGCGATCGTTTGATTGCAGGCAGTAGCATCAGCGCGAGAATCACCGCTCCCAGCATCAGCAGAACAAGGCTAATGGGCCTCGTCACGAAGATCGACGCGTCGCCGTACGAGATCTGCAACGCGCGCTTGAAGTTCTGCTCGATGATCGGTTCGAGGACGAACGCGAGCAGCAGCGGGGCGGGCTCGCACCTCCATTTGATCAGCAGATAGCCGATGAACCCGAAGATCACCAGCAGCAGCACATCGAATCCACTGTTGCTGGTCGTGTAAGCACCCACGCACATGAACCCGAGGATCATCGGGTAAAAAAGGTGATACGGAATCTTCAGCAGGCGGACCCAGATACCCACTAACGGAAGATTGATGATCAGCAGCATGATGTTGCCGATGATCATCGAGGCGATGAGCCCCCAGAATAGATCGGGCTTCTGAGTCATCACGCTTGGGCCAGGAGTGATGCCGTGGATCAGCATCGCGCCCGCCATGAGGGCGATGATCGCGTTCGACGGAATGCCCAGCGTCAAAAGCGGGATGAACGAAGTTTGAGCTCCGGCATTATTGGCGGTCTCCGGAGCAGCAACGCCTTCCACTGCGCCTTTGCCGAACTGCGCGGCGTTGGGCGAGATCTTCTTCTCGAGCGCGTAGGCCGCGAAGGAAGACAACATCGCGCCGCCGCCCGGAAGAAGGCCCAGTACGGAGCCCAGGGCCGTGGACCGCAGGACAACGGGCCAACAGCGGCGGAAGTCCTCGCGCGACGGCCACAAATGAGTGATTTTGCCTTCCACCACGAAGCCAGTCTCCTTCCGCTCGAGGTTGGTGATGATCTCGCCCATACCGAAAAGGCCCATGGCCACGGGAACGATGCCGATGCCGTCCGCAAGCTCCGCGATACCGAACGTCATCCGGTACGCTCCGGTTTCCACATCGATGCCTACCGTGCCCAGAAGCAGGCCCAGCGCGATCATGCCTAGGGCGGCGACGATAGAGCCTTCTGCAAGCACGACGGCTACGATGAGCCCAAGGGACATCAAGGAGACGTATTCCGCCGGTCCAAACAGCAGCGCGACCTGAGCAAGGGGTGGCGAAAACAGCGCAATGAAGAGCGTGGCGACGATTCCTGCGAATGCGGACCCCAGCGCAGCGATCGCCAGCGCAGGGCCGGCGCGGCCCTGCTTCGCCATCTGATGTCCGTCGATGCAAGTGACCACCGAAGCCATCTCGCCCGGCATGTTCACCAGGATCGAAGTGGTGGACCCGCCGAACTGGGCGCCGTAATAGATGCCAGCCAGCATGATCAGCGCTGCCACTGGCGACAGGTAAAAGCTGATCGGCAGCAGCATCGCAATCGCATTGAGCGGTCCCAAGCCCGGCAACACGCCAATGATTGTGCCGAGCAAGCAACCGATCAGGCAGTACAGCAGGTTGATCGGTTGAGCGGCGACGGCGAGGCCCTGCATGAGGCCGGAAAAACCCGCTGCGATATCCACGACTGGAGCCTTGCGCTAGAACTTCGGCCAGAGGGGAATCGCGAGCCCGAGCGCCTTGACGAACAGGAGCGACGAGACGAGCACGGTTCCGGCAGCGAGCGCCAGCGTTTCGCGGAGCGTCGTACCGCGATGCGCCGCACAGGAAATGAAGATTAGCCCTGCCAACGCAATGACGAGTCCCAAGCGCTGGATCGAGATCGCGAAGAATGCGACGGACGCAAGGATCAGCACCAATGGGCGCAAATGCCATGTGTCGGGTGCGGGGCCTGTTCGCGTAATGCCGTGCACGACCAGAATGAACCCGAACCCGAGCTGCAGAAACGCGAACAGGTACGGCACGAAACCAGGACCCACCCCCACTTCCGTCCCGCGACTCAATGCGCGCGCAAGGTAGAGGGCGAGCAAGCCGACCGCGATCAGGAACGCGCCGGTGAACACTTCGTTCGGACTCTTGATGCGGTTCAACGCTTGCTGTGCCATGTCCGTTGCCTCCGCGTCGCGATTGCCGGCTGCGCTTGTGCGCTACTGCTGAACGACAATCTTTTCGCGATCCACCACGGCTTTCCAGTTCTTGTACTCGTTCAGCACCTGATTCTTGAATGCGTCACCCACAAGCGGGTTGGTGTCGGGGGGAAGCTTGGCCGCGGTCTGGTACTTGGCGATCGCTTCGGGATCCTTGAGCACCGCGGTCAGTTCCGCGATCAAGCGGTCGGCAATCGGTTTGGGGGTGTTGGGCGGAGCGACAAAACCGAACCAGACATCCCAGGCGGCGCTGGCGAGCCCCAACTCGCCGAAGGACGGCAGATCAGGGTAGATCGGACTGCGTTTCGTGCTCGAGGAGCCGATCACCTTGATGCCCTCGAGGAATGGCACGGAACCTCCAACGGTAAAATCAATGTTGCCTGCCAGCAGATCCGTATACACCGGCGCGATGCCGGTATAGGGTACGTGCGTTCCCTTCACTCCGGCTGCACTCTCGAACATGACCGTTCCCATATGCACGACGGCGCCGACGCCGGTGCTGCCATACCTCGCCTTGCCCGGGTTCGCTTTCATGTACGCGATGAGCTCCGGTATCGTGGAGATCGGCAACTTGGGGTTCACCATGACTAGCGGCGGGATCGCGAACGGACGGACGAGGTAAGTGAAGTCGTCGAATTTATACGGTAGGTTGCTTCTAACTGCCGGCACTACCGGGAGCTCTGGGCCAGCCAGATAAATCGTGTACCCGTCGGGCGGCGACTTGGCGGTGAAATCGGCTCCGATGACGGAGCCGGCTCCCGGCTTGTTCTCGACGACCACTGCCTGCTTGATGCGTCGCTGGAGAAATTCCGCCGTGATCCGGGCAAGCGCGTCCGTTAATCCGCCGGCGTTAGCGGCAACTACAATCTTGATCGGCTGCTTCGTCGGAAAGTCCTGCGCGATTGCCGGCGCGGCGGCGACCGCAACGGTCACGAACAGCGCGCCTAGCAGTCGGATTGCGTTCAGCATGTCACCTCCTGTGCAGTTGAATTTCGGTAAACGGACGCCCGTGACGGACGCGCGGCGCCATCGTATAACACATTATGCATAATGTATAGACGGAACCCAAGCCACGGTAAACGCAGTTAGGCGGCCGACGTCTCCCGCGGAACGTCTTCGCTTATCAGGCGCTTGACCAGCGGAGGCCCCACTCCCCGGTGGAGTGCTGCCCTTCGCTCGCGTAAACGAGCGTCGGCGGCCGTCAGGCGGTCAAGCCGTCGCAGATGCTCGAGCCAGCTTGGGTCGACGAAGTGTTCGACGTGGCGACGAGGATCCTCGGCATCGCGCAGCAAACTCCAGGAAAGAGCGCCGCCGCGCAGCCGAGCGCGCCGGCTCTCGGCCATGACGGCTTGGAACGCGGCCGTGTCTTCCGGATCGATCACATACTCGATCGACACGAACACCGGCCCTGCTCCGGGGTCGATCGGCTCTGCCGTCGGCGCCGATGTGAACGGGACCGGGGCCAACTCGTCGGCGCTCGGACCGGCGACACGCCAGCGCCTCACCGCCACGACTACAGCAAGGCCGAGCGCGGCACCGAGGCCGAGGCTCGCGCGCACACCGGCGACGCTCGCCACGGTACCCCACAAGACGGCGCCGATCGCGCTGCCGCCCATCGCGGCCATGAAGAACACCGACATCGCCCGCGCGCGCACCCAGCCTGGAAGGCAGAGCTGCGCGCTCACGTGGAGCGAGTTCGTCGCCGTGATCCACGCGCCGCCGGTCACGAGCATGGCGGCGGCCGCAACCCACACATTGGGCGCCAGGGCGGCAAGGGTGATGGATATCGCGTGCACGCACGAACCAAGGTTGATCAACGTCCGCGCGGCAAGTCTTTCGCGCAGCCGGGGGAGCCATGCGCCGACAGTGATGGCGCCGACGCCGATGCACGCCAGCAGCACGGTGTACGTGCGCGCGCCGCCATCGAGTTCTGTCGCGAAAAGGGGCAGCATCGCGAGAGGAGCGACGAGCTGGACGTTGACGAGGCATATCCGCGCGATGACCACGCGCAGCGGCCGGGATTGGCCGACGAATTGCGCGCCGACCCGCATCGCACCCATGAACCGTTCGGCTGGCAACGGGCTGGTGGCGGGCGAATACTTCCACCGCAGGATGAGCGCGGACCCGCCGAGCGACAGCGCCGCGACGGCGAGGAAAACCGACGTGCTGCCCCAGGCGGCAAGCAGGAGGCCGGCCACGAGCGGGGCGACGACCCGCGAGGCATTGATGGCCATGGTGTGCAACGCGATCGCCTGGGGCATTTCGCGCGAAGGCACGACTTCCGGGACAATGGCGAGGAACACCGGGAAGCGCATGGCCATGCCCACGCCATTCGTGAACACGAGTGCAAGCAGCACCGGTGCAGTGAGCATGCCGAGGTACGCGG
>Ga0207701_10003424_pt1 | contig 16284 bp, 19 predicted proteins | sample KBSSwiSSwithPhiX_FD_184294 | JGI IMG/M metagenome (GOLD analysis project Ga0207701, IMG submission 184294) | Switchgrass rhizosphere bulk soil microbial communities from Kellogg Biological Station, Michigan, USA, with PhiX - S5 (SPAdes) (version 2) | ecosystem: Environmental > Terrestrial >... | reverse complement strand
GGGCGCGGTCGACCTGGACGACCCGCTGGGAGCGCGGGTCCATCGGGCGCTTAAGCGCAAGGCGATGAAGGGTCTATCGATCGGATACGAAACGAAGGACTTCGAAACCGACGACAAGCGCCCAGGCGTCCGCGTCCTGACAAAAGTCGACCTTTGGGAAGTCTCTCCGGTTAACTTCCCGGCCCAGGTCCGGGCGGCGGTCGATACCGTTAAAAGCTATACGGCGGCGGGTTCGCTCCCGTCGCTCCGCCAATTCGAAGAGACCCTAAGGGAGTTAGGGTTTTCGAATAACCAAGCCGTTGTCATCGCGTCAAAGGGCTTGGCTTGCCTTATCCAGAGGGAGTCTGGGGAGGACGACAATCGACGCGCCGACTTTTTGAAGGCGCTCCGGGGCTAACGCCCGCCACCTAAAAGCTAAGGACAATTCGAAATGAAAACCACGCTATCGCGGGGCGCGTCTCCGCTTGGTTTCATGACTCCCGCCGAGCGGTCGAAGGGCCGCTATATGCGAGCGCCGGACCATAACGCCGACGATGGCAATTCGGACGATAACAAGTCGGTCGAAGCGTTGGCGAAGGAAGTTAAGGCCGACTTCGAAAAGAAATTCGCCGAAGTTAAGGCCATCGCCGAGGATGCAATCGGCAAGGCGGCGAAAGCCGAAGAGATGACCCAGGCCGAAAAGGATAAGGCCGACGAAAAGTTGGTCGAGATGAATACGGCTAAGGCTCGGCTGGACGAGCTGGAGCAAAAGCTAGCCCGTCGCGGCTCCGAAGCTCCGGCCCGTCCGCGCTCGGCGGGTTATCAATTCATCGAGTCCGACGAAGTCAAAGCGTTTTGTGCCAACCCTTCGGCGGGAAAGCGCGTCGGCGTCGAAGTCAAAGCGTCGATTATCGGCGGCGGAACCGCCGACGTTATGGGCGCGGCGGGCGACTTGGTCGTCCCGGACCGGGGCGGGATTATCACCCCTCCGGAACGGCGGCTAACCGTCCGCGACTTGCTTACGCCTGGGCGGACTAGCTCTTCGTCGATCCAATATCCCCAGGAAACCGGCTATACCAACGCGGCGGGCGTCGTCGTCGAGGATGGGACGCTCAAGCCTCAGAGCGATATTAAATTCGACCTGAAAACGTCGCCGGTTACGACGATAGCTCATTGGGTTTTGGCGACCCGCCAAATCCTGGACGACGCGCCGATGCTCCAGAGCTATATCGACGGACGGCTTCGCTACGGCTTGGCCTATGCCGAAGAGCTTCAATTGCTCCACGGCGACGGGACCGGCGTCAACTTGAACGGCATCTATACCCAGGCGTCGGCGATGACCGACCCTGGAATCATTCCGCTGCCGCAAAAGCTGGACGTTATCCGGTTCGCCATGCTCCAGGCTTCGTTAGCCGAGTATCCGGCAAGCGGCGTTGTCCTCCATCCGACCGATTGGGCGGGGATTGAGCTAACCAAGGATTCCCAGGGCCGTTACATCATCGGCGACCCGAAGGCCGACGCTCCGGCGCGGGTCTGGGGATTGCCGGTCGTTTCGACTCAGGCAATGCTTTTGGGGAAATTCCTAGTTGGCGCGTTCAAGTTGGGCGCTCAGATTTTCGACCGGGAGGACGCCCGCGTCGAATTGTCGACGGAGGACTCGGATAACTTCCGCAAAAACCTTGTCACGATCCTAGCCGAAGAGCGGCTCGCGCTTGCGGTCTATCGTCCGACCGCGTTCGTTAAGGGCGACTTCGCGGCGATGATCACCGCGCTAACGACCTAACGTCCGTCCCCCTGGGGAGACCGGCGCTTTCCTGCCGGTCTCCCCCTCTTTTCGACCGCCGACGTTTCGACGGTCCAAAAGGGAGACCCAGGACGATGACCGAACCAACCCAACTTCCCGCCGATGGCGCTCCGCCCGAAGTCGGCGCGGTCTATAATTACGAAGGCCAAAATTACGCGGTTACGCGGGTCGAGCCGGACCGCTTCCTAGTCCTGGGCGATGACGCCGAATGGACCGACGCAATCGAATTTACCGACCATGTCGGCGAAGGCGAAAGCGCCAAAGTCTCCTACGTTATGGCCTTGGATTTATTCGTCGAATCCTACGCCCTGGGCGTTATCGACGAAGGCGTTTCGGCGGAGCAATTGCCAGCCGACGACCAACCCGAAGCCGAGCCGAAAGGATAGCCGAGCGATGATCAAGGAAGCCCCCGAAAACAAGGCCGCCGAGCGCGACGCAAACCAAGCCGAGTCCATCGCCGCCCGCATCAATCGGGAAAACCGCGAACGCGAAGCGGCCAAGGCCGAAGGCAAGGAAGCCGAGCCGGAGGGTCCAACCGGACCGGACGGCGTTTTCCACGTTATGCAAGCGGAAATGTTAATGGCGGCGAAAACGAAGGACGCGCCGGAAAATCAGGAACCGCTTAAGCCGCCCGTCGTCCACGTTATGGAAGTCCAAATGAAGGGCGAAGCCCTATCGGACTATATCGACGAACAACCCGGAATCGATAACACCCTCCCCGAAGAGCCGCTCCCCGGCAAGCCGGTTGAACCGCCGCTGGGCGGGTCTAGCCGGACCGGCGACGACCGGCGCGGACGGCGTTAACCCGATGGCGACCGCGCCCCCGGAGCCGTTGGATATCCAAACGGTAAAGGACTATCTCCGCGTCCTGGACTCCGTCGAGGATTCCAAGATTACGGCGATGATTCCGAGGGCGCGGCTCTGGGTCGAAGAGCATACGGGACTAGCCCTAGTTAAGCGCCAATTTACGGAGCTACATTCGCCGAATAACGGCGTCGTCCGGCTCTATCGCGGGCCGTTGGTTACGCTTGGCGCTTGCGGCTGGACCGATAGCGAAGGCGCTCCCCAGACCTTCGCGCCGACCGCGACGCCGCCTTCGACCAAACTAACCGGCGCTTGGCCGTCGACCGGGGGAGCGCCGTTCGCGATCACTTACGAAGCGGGCGTCGATCCAGGACAAGAGGACGCCCGCCTAATCGGGGCGATGCTCGCGCTGATCGAGGGTGAATATAGCGCCGGTTACGCCTATCCCCCGGAGACCATAACGGCGGCGGTTAACGCGGTTTTCTATCTAAAGTTTGTCGCGCCATGAATAGCGGCAAATTCGATAGGCAAGTCGTTATCGTCGCGCCTCCGGCCAATGCGACGACCGACCAATGGAACGAAGCGACCGGCCCGCCGCCGACCCGGACGACCGCCTGGGCGGCGATTAAAACCGCCCCAGGGACGGAGCGGTTCGCGAGCGGCGAAAATCTCGCGCTCGCGCCGTTGCGTTTCTTTTTCCGTTGGCGGGCGGACCTAGTTAAGCCGAGCTATCTAATCGAATATGACGGGCTAACCTTCGACGTTAAGTCGGTCGAGGAAGTCGGACGCCGCCAATTGCTCCAGGTCGGCGCGGTCGCGAGGGTCGCGGCGTAATGCCTTGGGCGAAAACCAAGCTAGAGGGCTTTAAGGAATGTCGCGAGGCGCTCCAGGAAATGCCGGAAATGATCCGACGGCTAACCGTTCGCGGTCCGCTGATCGAAGCCGCCCGGACGATCCAAGCGGCGGTCGAGGAACGAGCGCCGGTTTCATCCCGGCCCAGCAATCCGACGCCGGGGAGCCTTAAGGCTTCGGGGAAAAGCCGCCGTCATCGCAAGGGCCGGGGGAGTCTGGATACGGTCGCGGTTATTTTTGCCGACCCTGCCGCCGTCCCTCAGGAATACGGGACGACCAAGCAAGCCGCCCACCCCTATTTCCGGCCCGCCGTCGATTCCGTCGAAGCCGCCGTTATGGCGCGTTTCGGCGAAGCTCTGAAAGAGGCGGTCGATAAAGCGGCGGCGGACCTAGCCGCCGCCTCCAGGAACGCCGCCTAGCCCTTCCCGAAAGCCTCCGGCTTATGATGCTCGGACCCGCAATAATCGCCCGCCTGGAGGCGGACCCGGACGTTACCGCGTTTGTCGGCGACCGGATTTATTGGCTTGTCCGTCCGCAAGGGTCGGACCTTCCCGCGCTTGTCCTCCAGGTCGTTAGCGAGACCCGGACCCAACATTTAAAAGGCTTTGACGATTGCTTCGAAGCCCGCGTCCAGCTCGCCGCCCAGGCCGAAAAATATTCGGTTTCGCGGGAGCTAATCGAAGCGGCGACCGCCGCGCTTATCGACGTTGCCGAAGTCGACGATCCGACCGGCGATAACGTGATTTTTTGGAGGGGAGCCGTCGACGGTCCCCGCGACCTGGGAACCCAGGAAGAGACGCGCTTCGTCCATCGGGCGGTTATGGACTTAGCCCTTCGTTACGGAACCGCCGCCTAAAACGGAGACCCTAAAATGGCAGACGACCAACTAGCCGGAATCGGCTGGGGCGGCGAATTTTGGCTGGGCGACGAAGCCGACCCTTCCGTCCTTACAGAGCTTGTCCAGGTTAAGAGCTTTACGCTCCCCCAGGACGAAGTCGAACAAGTCGAAACTTCCCATTTAAAAAGCCCAGGGCGGCGTCGCGAATATGCGCCGGGGATGATTGAAGGCGGCGAATTTGAAGTCGTTCTCAATTATCGCGCTGGGTCGGATACCGACCTATTGGTCCAGGCGGCGCTAAACGACGGCTTACCGCGTCCGTTTAAGGCGGTCGTTCCGGAGCGCGGAGTCGCGGTCTGGGATATCACCGGAACCGGCGTCGTTACCGGCCATGATCGGGGCGAAGTCAACGTCGACGACGCGATGGAAGCGACCGTTACGGTTAAGATAACCGGACTTCCAACCGAAGCCGCCCATACGATTGTCGGAACCGAAATTATGGAAACCGACGCCGAGGCCCGCGCCCAGGCCGAAAAGGAAGCGAAGCAAGCGGCGAAGTCCAAGGCGGCTTAACATGGCGAACCGGATTTACGGCGAAGCCCGCGTCGACCTGGACGACGGGCGGGAGCTAACCTTACGCTTCGATTTTGGAGCCTTGGCCGAAGCCGAAGAGGCGGCGGACAAGGGGACTCAGGAAATGATGGCGGAGCTAGCGAAGGGCGGCGCTCGGCTTAAAACGGCGCGGGCGATGCTTTACGGGGCGCTCCGCTTTCATCATCCGGACCTAACCCTGGAGGACGCGGGCGAATTGCTCTTGTCCGATAGCGGTAACATCTCCGAAGCGATGGGCCGCGCTATGTCCGAAATGGCGGAGCGCCGGTCGAAGGCAAACCCTCCGACCGGGGCGGAGGCAAGGCGCAAGCCTCCCCCTGGGATTGGGACGCGCTCTTCGAAGTCTGGGCGGAAAGCGGCTTAGACCCGGACTCGTTTTGGCGGCAAAGCCCCCGGAGCTTCGGCGCGATTATGCGCGGGCGCGGCAAGTTTGAAGCGACCCGGATCATCCTCCAAGCCCATACCGGCGAAGCGATGGCGCGGCGGAAAATCCTAAAGCCCGCCGAGCATTATCTAAAGCAAGCCGAGCGGGGCCGCGACAAGCCGCCGCCGAGCGCGGTCGTCGCGATGGCGTCGCGGATGCAACGGGCCGGACTCGCCGTAACGGTCCGGCGAATCCCGACAAACGAAAGGGCTAATTACAATGGCCGGAGCGACTCTCGGCTTCCTTAAATTCGTCTTAGCCTTCGATACCATCGCCTTTAAAAAGGGGATGACCCAGGCCGAAAAGGACTTGGTCGGACTCCAAAAAAAGGTCGAAAAATTCGGCAAGTCGATGGGCGATATTGGCAAGTCCATGTCGCTTGCGATCACCGCGCCGCTAACCGGATTCGCCTATGTCGCAGTTAAGGAAGCCCAGGAAACCGCGACCGCGCTAGGCAAGGTCAATAACGCGCTATCGCAAACCGGCGCGGTCGCCGGTCAAACCACGCCGAAGCTCAAAGCCGCCGCCGAAGCCTTCGAAACCAAAAGCCTTTACGAAGCCGACGAAATTCTAAACCAAGTAACGGCGACCCTCCTACGCTTCGGACAAATCCTCCCCCAGAATTTCCAGGCCGCCCAGCAAGCCGCCGTCGACTTGGCGGCGGCGACCGGCGCTCCGCTAGAATCGGCGGCGACCTTGGTCGGGAAGGCGTTAATCGCGCCCGCCAAGGCTTCTAAGGCGCTCGCGGCGATTGGCATAACGCTAGACAAGGCGCAGATTAAGCAACTCGAAACGTGGAATAAAACCGGCCAAGCCGCCCGGACTCAAGCGGTCGTCCTGGGCTTGCTCGAATCCCGGATCAAGGGCGCGGCGCTAGCCGCGCAAAACGCCGACCCGTTTAACCGGCTGATCGACGCCTTTAAAAAGTTGGCGGAGGAAGTCGGCGTTATTTTGATCCCGGTCCTGGCGAAAATCGGGGCCGTAATATCGCCTATCGCGAACGGCTTCGCGTCGCTTAACCCGTTCGTAAAGGACGTTATCGTTTCGCTTTTGGCGCTCGCGGCGGCGGCTGGACCGGCGCTAGTCGTTATGGGGAAAATTACGGAGATAGCGGCGAAAAACCCGGAGCTAGTCAAATTCGCGAAGTCGCTATTTTCGGTCGCCGAAGGGTCTCGCGCCGCCGCCGCTGGAGCGGCGCTGATGAATATAGGACTCGGTCCAATCCTGCTTATCCTGGGGGCGCTCGCAATCGCGGTTACGGCGGTCGTCGTCGCCTGGGATAATTGGGATAAAATTACGGCGTTCGTTATGGAGGTCTATAACGTCGTTAAAAAATTCATCCTGGATAATCTCGGCAAAGTTTGGACCGCCGTAAAGACCGGCTTGGCTTCGGTCGTTAACGCTTTCAAGGGCTTGCTTAACGCGGTCCCCTGGGTCGCCGGATTAGTTAAGGCGGTTTATCATTGGTATGTCGATTATCTCGGCGGCGTCTGGAAATTCGTTAAAAAGTCCCTGGATACCGTCGTCGGATGGTTCATGTCGGCGTTTAACTTCCTTAAGAAAATCTTAGCGCCGGTCGCTAAGATTATCGGCGGCGCTTTTTCGCGGGCGTTTTCGGCAATCGGCGAAAGTTTCGGCGGCGTCGAAGGTAAGGTCGCCGACGTTAAGTCCAATCTCCAGGGGAGCTTGTCCGGCGTCGACCTGGGGCTGGACGCGGCGGTCGATAAAACCGGCAAAAAGGCCAAGGGTAAAGCGAAGGATACCGTCGCCGAAGCGGCTAAGGAATTTAAGTCGCTGATGGACGGGATTTTCCCGGAGCGGGCGGCGGTCGCCGAGTATGAAGGCAAGCTAGCGAAACTAAAGGCGGCGCAGGACGCGGGGAAGCTATCGGCGGATCAATACGCCGAAGCGGTCGACCGGCTCGGCGTCAACTTCCGCGACCTTCCCGACGAACCGCCCGATTGGTGGTCCAAACTAAGCTCGGACGCCTTTACCGCGACCGGCGCTTTCGCGCCGATAGACGTCGGCGCGGCGAACGCCTTCGCCGATATCAAGGAACAATCCGACAAGGGGATGGAGCAAGTCGCCGAAGCGACCAAATCCAAAACTAAGGAGATGGCCGAGGCTTGGCGGGATATGGCGAACAAGGCAATCGAGTCCATGAAAGGCATGGTCGACGCCTTCCAATCGGGCGATATCCTGGGCGGGATTCAAAAAGTCCTGGACCTAGTTTTGGAGCTAGCGTCGTCGCTCTCCAGGCTCGGCGTTTTCGGCAAGGGCGCTCAGACCGCGTTCGGCGGAGCGCCTGGGTCGACGGCGGCTTACGGCGGAGCGCGGGCGATGGGCGGGCCGGTCGTTCCCGGCAAGGCTTACACCGTCGGCGAAAACGGGCCGGAGTTTTTTTCGACCAAGCGCCGGGGCTTTATCCACCCGTCCGGAAACGAGGCGCAATCGGCGCGGGTTACGGTCATCCCCTCCCCTTATTTTGACGTTGTCGTCGACCGCCGCGCCGCCGCCGTCGCCGCGCCGATGGCCGGACAAGCGGCAATCATCGGAGTCACCGGTTCAGAGCAACGGATGGCGCGGCGCTCGCGCCGCAATCTCTACGCGACGGGCTAACCAATGATCGACCTTCCCGACTATCCGTCTCCCGCTTCGGCGTCGCCTGGGCTTGTCGACTTCGGCGCGTTCCTAACGCCGACCCTGGGCGGGCCGGTCCAACGGGTCGAAAGGATGGGGAGCCGGTTCCGGATTAGTTGCCAAATGCCGCCAATGCCTAACCCGACGCTGGGGCGGCAATGGATAGCGAAGCTAATCCGGGGAAAGCAGGAAGGGGCGCGGATGGCTTGGCCGCTCCAGGGCTTCGACCCAGGGACGCCGGGGGATATCCTAGTCGCGGCGGCGGGCGCGGCGGGCCGGTCGCTCCAGGTCAAAGCGGCGACGCCCAATTATGTTTTCCGCGAAGGCCAATTTTTTAGCGTCGTCATTACGGGCCGCCATTTCCTTTACATGATAACCGCCGAGACCATCGCGAGCGTAACCGGGACGGCGACGCTCCCGATTGAGCCGATGATCCGGGTTAGCCCGCCGCTTAACGCGGTCTGTTACTTCGGTAAGCCGATGGTCGAAGGGTTCATTATGGGCGACGCCTTCGGCTGGGAAATGGCGCTGGCGAATTTCGTCGGGATATCCTTCGACCTAGCCGAGATTGAATGAGCGATGGCGCTAACGTCGCCGGTCGTCCTTCTAGCGGGGCTAGTCGAGATGCAACTCGCGAGCCGGACCGTCCGGCTATGCGACGGCGGCTTCGTCAATTGGCCGGGGGTCGGCTTGTTTACATCATCGGACTCGGCGTTCGGGACTATTGAAAGCGTCGAAGGAATTTCCGAGGGCGTCGGCGACCAAGCTCCAGGGGCGCGGATGACGCTGTTACCCAAGTCGACCGCCGACGCTTCGGACCTATTCCAATCCAACGCCCAGGGGCGACCGATTAGGTTTTGGCTTGCCGAAGTCGACCGCTTGTCGGGTCTCCTAGTCGGGACGCCGGAGCTAATGTTTTGGGGGATGATTGATTCAATGGGAATCACGCTCGGCAAACAATCGCGAAAGGTCGAAGTCGAATTTATCGCCGCGTCCGAGCGGCTGTTTATGGTCCGCGAGGGAAACGTCCTAACGCCGCGCTTCCATTGGGACGCTTGGCCGGGGGAAAACGGATTTAACCACGCCACCGGCAACGCGACGCAAGTCCCCTGGGGCGTAACCGGTCCGCCGCGAGGATCGATTTATACGAGCGGCGTTTGGATCAATAACTGATGGCGAAGCGGCAAAAAAAAAAGCCGGTTCCGGACCTTATCCGGCGCAATCGGGCGCTAGTTGCGACCCAGGCCCAATTCGCCGGGAAGGCGTTCGCGCTCGGCTCCGCCGATTGCGTCCAATTGGTCCGGTTTCACTTGCTTAAAATGGGCCATAAGGCGCTCCCCCAGGCGACCGGCTATTCGTCCCCGGCTGGCGTCAAAAAGGTTTTGAAGGGTCTCGGCTTCGACAACTTGGAGGGGCTTTTCGATAGCTTGCTCCCGCGTATCCCGCCCGCCTTTATGCTCCCTGGGGATATCGGCTTGGTCCGGGCGGAGGAAGGCGCTCCCGCTTGGCGAGCTGGGACCGTCGTTATTTCCATCGGTCGAAAATTTCTCGGCTGGCATCCGGACTCCCCGACTTTGTCGATTATGGAGCCGACCATCGCCGAGCCGTTTATCGCTGCCTGGAGGGCTTAACCCTTGTCCAAGGTCGCTAAAGTCGTCGCGATTGTGGCGACCGTCGTCGCGGTCATCGCGTCGGTCGCAATCATCCTAGGATCGGGCGGCACATTTGCGCCGTTCGTCCTGCTAACTTGGTCTGAAGTCGGAGCGATTGCGGGGGCCGTCGCGGCAGTAGCGACGACCATCGCCCAGGTTACGGCCAAAGCGCCGGACGCGAGGGGAAGCGTTAATCAAGTCCTAATCGGTCGCAATATGGCGGTCCCTTACGGCATCGGTCGGACCTATGCCGGGGGCTTCCAAGTTTACGACCAAAGCGCCGGAGAGGACAATAAGGACCGGACCCAGATAATGGTCCTTAGCGCGGCGGGGCCGGTCGAAGCGATAGAGTCCCTTTGGGCGGACTATACGAGCATTACCCTGGACGAAGCTCCGGCCAACCGGATTAGCGGCGAAGCTATCGGCTATTATGAAAATTATCTCTGGGTCGATAGCCGCCTGGGGGCGCGACCCGATTCCGCGCTGCTAAATGATCCTGGACGCGCTCCGCTCCGCGAATGGGATTCGACCTATAAGCTCTCCGGCTTCGCGGCTTACCGGCTAACGATGAAATTCGATAAGGACGGCAAACGCTATTCGTCCGGCGTCCCCCAATGGGGCGTTATCTTTAGGGGCGCGAAGGTTTACGACCCGCGCCTGGATTCGACCTATCCCGGAGGCTCCGGCCCTTGCCGCTGGAATGACGAGTCGACCTTTACCTGGATCGGCGGCGGCGGCGTCCCTCCGGGCGAAAACCCGGCAATCCACGCGCTCAATTATGCGCGGGGCCGCTATATCGAAAAGAGCGCGGCGGGCGTTCCCCTGGCGACGCCGGTTAAGCTCTTAGGCTGCGGCTTCGACTTCGCCGAAATTGAAGTCGCGCAATTCGTCGAGCTTGCCAACCTTTGCGACGCCAACGGCTGGAAGGTCGGCGGGACGATTTACGAAGCCCCAGGGTCCAGCAAATGGGACAACCTAAAGCGGATTCTCCAGGCTTGCGCGGCGGAGCCGACCTGGGCGGGCGGGAAGCTCGGCGTTAAAATCTCCGCGCCGCGAGTCCCGGTCGTTACCATCGGACTCCCGGACTTGGTCGACGGCGAAATTTCGGTCCAGGCGATGAAGTCCTGGAGGGACAAGGTTAACACCGTCGTCCCCCGCGTCCGGCTGGAAAACCAACGCTGGGAATATACCCAGCTAGAGGAAGTTACGGCGTCGACCTATCTCGCGGAGGACGGCGAACCGAAGAGCTACGAAGTCCAATTCGACCTAGTCCAACAACCCGACCAAGGCGCGGAGCTTGCCGCTTATACCCTGGTAAACGGGCGCGAATTTGGACCGATAAGCCTCCCGCTTAAGCCCGCCTTTATGGTCTATAACGTCGGCGAAGCCGTGACTCTCAATATCCCGGAGCTTGGCCTTTCAAATCAATTGGCGGTCATCCTTAACCGCCAAATCGACCCGTCTAACGGGTCCGTCCTTTTCACCCTGGAAAGCGAAACCACGGCCAAACATGACTTCGCCCTGGGCCGGACCGGCGTCGCGCCGCCGTCGCCGACGATCATCCCGCCGAGCGATAGCGACGCCGCGCTGGAGGATCAGCAAATCCCCGTCGCGCAAATAACCGCTTTTATTGGAAGCTCCAGCGTTAGCAATTTGTCCGGGACGATAACCGCCACCGGCCAAGTTACGGTCTCCAATCATAACCGGCTTTACGCCGATAAAACCGTCGCTGTTACCGGCGCGGTTATTCCCCCTCCGGCTGGAGCGGTCGCGGGCGATACGGTCGTTATTTTCTACGACGATCCGGAGCGGGCGGGCGGCGCGGTCGTCTATCAAAAGGCGCGGCTCCCTGCGGGCGCGGGCCAAATCGATACCTTCTATTCAAGCGCGACGAACCCTTACCGGCATTTCGTCATCGCCTTGCCGGTTCCGCCTAGCGGGTCGTCGACCGGGGGAAGCGGAACCGGAACCGGAACCGGGGGGACCGGAGGCGGCGGCGCGGGCGGCGGCGGCGGATGGAAAACCCAGCTCCAATAAATGAAAGGCGCGGCGGATGATTAGTCCAGGTCGCTACGATATCTCGGCGGACCGTTGGGTCGCTTGCCTCCGGACGTTTAGCTTCGTTGGGCTGGACCTAACCGGCGCGACCTTCCTTTCCCAAGTCCGACAAAAGCCGGACCTGGGCGGCGCTCCCTTGGTCGCGCTAACCGACGCGGCGGCGGGCGCGGAGGGCTTGCGCCTGATTGGCGTCTATACGTCGACCATCGCCGCCCATATCGCGGCGGGCCGCCTGGACGTTGTCCCTCCAGGTTACAAGGCAAGCGATACCGTCGTCCTTTCCCAAGTCGGAATGAGGATTAATGAAACGACGATGGAGGGGCTTCCCTATCCGGGGGAGCGCGGCGACGACGCGACCCTAGCCTGGGACTTACATATCACGCCGACCGGGGGGCTTAAGGACAAATTCCTGGGCGGCGACTTTATCGTTAGGGCGGGAGTCACCCAATGAACGCGATAACCGTCGTTACGGCGTCCCATACCGCCGTCCTTTACGTCGACGGCGCTCCCGTCCCGGTCGTCATTGGCGGAGCGCAAGGCCCAGCCGGAGGACCGCAAGGCGAGACCGGCCCGCCTGGACCGCAAGGCGTAAAAGGCGACACTGGAGCGACCGGGGCGACCGGGGCGACCGGACCGAAGGGCGACACCGGGGCGACCGGCGCGACCGGCGCGGCGTCGACCGTCCCAGGTCCGACCGGACCGAAGGGCGACAAGGGCGACAAGGGCGACACTGGAGCGACCGGGGCGGCGTCGACGGTTCCCGGCCCGCAAGGTCCAATTGGTCCGGAGGGTCCGACCGGTCCGGAGGGTCCGGCGTCGACCGTCCCCGGTCCGCCTGGGGAAAGCGGCGTCGTTTCGGACGGCGATAAGGGCGACGTTTTGGTTTCGGGCGGCGGCAATGTTTACACCGTCCAGAGCGCGGCGGGCGACTTTACGGCGTCGGGACTTATCACTTCGGATATAGCCGGGGGCGGTTACGTTAGCTTTAGCGAGGCCGGAAACGAAACGGCGGCGATGCTCGGAACCGCCACCGCTTTTTATCAGCTATGCCACGGCAAATTTTACCTGGGCGATTACGATACGGAAGTAGCCTGGGCGACAATCGACGCGAGCGGCGTAACGTCCGCCGCCGACCTTAAATCAACCGGCTATGTCGTCGTCGGAAACGGGTTCCTTTCGCTTCGTTCGGGCGGTCCAGCCGGAGCCGAGCAAGCCCATATTTACGCCTCTAGCTCAGAGTGTTTCTACCGCTCTGATACTCACCATTTCCATAACAAGGCCGGGACGCTTTCGGCGGTCGATATCTCTACGGGCGGCGTCCAGGCCCATGCAACTTGGGAGCATCATTTCTATAACGGCGCGGTCGATACGCTGGCAATCACCGCCACCGGCCTAGCCGTTACCGGACGTATTCAGCTTATCCAAGGGACTCCCGCTTTCGCGCCCGCGTCGCTTTACCGCGATGCAACTTATGGCGTTGTCATGTCCGCCGCGTCCGGCGTGAATTACGACTTCCTTTTGACGAGTCCAAGCGGGGCGACAATCCTTTCGGTCCAGGCCGGAACCCTTGCTGTTAATATCCCCGGAAGTCTCGCCGTTACCGGCGTAATCACATCGGGCGGCTCGGCGCTCGCGACCGTCTCCCAACTGGCGAATTATCTCCCGCTAACGGGCGGACAAATAACCGGCCCGCTCTTCGTTAGCGACGGCGGAACGCAAGCCGGGAAAATCACTTCGTCCGGTCCCTGGATGCAATTTTTCGCCGACGCTATCGGGTTCAATAACAAGAGCGGGGCGTCGAGTTATTTCAACGTCGGCGCGGGCGGCTTGAATGTCGATCCAGCCGTCGGTCGAATTGTCATCAACGGGACGAACCCGTCGCTTTGGATCAAGGGCGACGCCAACTCCTATTATACGGCAATCAAGATATCCTCCGTTCCTGGCGATAGCGTCATTAGCGGTTATCAAGGGCTAACCTACGACTCCCACGCGATTCACGTTTGGCAGACCGCTGGAGTTACAAAGGGTTCGCTAGACACCGCTGGCAATCTCACTTTTAACGGGCTGCTAACCGCCAAGGCGGGCGGGATTCATTATATCGGACCCGCCATCGGCGAACCCGCCGCCGATACGCATCTCACTATTCGCGCCACCAATTACTATTCCTATCTCCGGTTTCAATCTGCCGGGGGCGGCGGGACGATGGTCGACGCCGGGGCTATCCTGGGGAGTCACGGATGGTTTTGTTGGGATAATTTCACTTTCAAAAACAAGGCGCAAACCGCTGATCACGCGACCCTGGACGCAACCGGCCTAACCGTTACCGGGACGATCAAATCGCTTAACGGCCACTTCAACCGCGCCGATGGGAACGGCGTCATATTTTCCCAGGTCGGCGGCGATACTCACATTTATTCGAATAGCTCCGGGATTTTCAATTTCGTCAAATTCGACAATTCCGGAAACGCGGTCATCCTTAACGGGACGGCTGGGCTTTACGACTTTACCGGGACCATCCGCCAAAACGGCGTCCCGGTCGCGACCGTCGTCCCCCGCGAGCAAGCCGTTACATCGGCGGCGACCGTTACGCCGACTTATCTAAACGATATCGTTAGCATCTCCGCCCAGGCCGCCGCGCTTACTATCCCCAATGTCACCGGAACCCAGGTCGCTAACCACGGACTCGTTATCCGGATCAAAGGGACCGGCGCGTTTGGGATAACCTGGGGCGGCATCTATCGCCCTTGCGGCGTCATCCTGCCGACGACGACGGTCGCCGGAAAATGGATATACGTCGGGATGATTTTCAATCAGGCGGAGGGCTATTTCGACGTCGTCTCCGTTATGCAAATGGCGTGATCATTGCTCCCGATTAAAACCATGTTTGGAGGCGGCGTCCGCCGAGCGTCGATCACGTTCGGACAAGGGACGCTTAACACTAATTCGACGGCCAAGGTCGCGTCCGTCGTCGGCGCGGGCGGCGCTCGGCTCTTCGCGGTCGTCATCGTCACAAACCAAATGGCGACCAACGGGACGCTAACCGACGACAAGGGCGGGACTTGGAATTATCTCGTTTTCGCGTCCAACTCCGCGCCTAATCGCTCTTGTGCCATTTGGTGGCGGAGCGAGCTGTTAACCGATGCTTCGACCGTAACCGTAACTTATACGCCTGGAGCTTCGCCGACGACCAACGACGGCGGCGGCTTGGTCGTTTTCCGGGTCGACGGGCTGGGTCCGGCTTGGAACGTCATCGGCGGAACCGCGAGCGATCCCGCGAACGGCGTCCCGGCCCTTACGTCGACCGCCGCGCCCGTCGCCAATTCGGTTATGCTCGGCGTCGTTATCAATAACTCCATCGCCGTCGCCGCTCCGGCCAATTGGGAGACCCAGGCCCAGGGCGGTTACGCGAACCCGACGCTTAATTATACGGTCGCCACTTGCGACGCCGGGGAGGCGACCCAAACGACGACCTGGGGAATTTCGTCGGCGCTCAATTGGTGCGGCGCTCAGGTCGAGATATTGCCGGGGGCGTAGCGATGGAGCCTCCGACGCCCCAGGGACGGCTAGTCTTATCGCTGCTGTTGAGCTTGGCGGTTATCGCCGTCCTTTGGTTTTTCGGATATCGCTAGGCGATGGCGAAGCAATCGACGCCCCCTCCGGCTTGCCTGATAGTCCTTTTGGCGTTGGTCGCCTGGGCTATCGCGGCGACCCTCTGGGTCGCAATGCGCCACTAGCCCGCCTCCGGCGCGATTCTAGCGCCTCTCCCCCGTTTCTAGGTCTGGATATAGCCCTGGGCGCTCCGCCGCGCTCCAGGGCTTTTTATTTGGCGCGGTCCAATCCCCGGTCGAAGGCTTCGGCGGTCGCCTCCATCCCGGCAACGAAAAGCCGAAGCTCCCGCCAAAGCGCCGGAGCGCGGGTCCGCAATTGCGCCCGTCCGGTCCCGACGCCGTCGACCGGCCAAACGACGACGCCGCCCTGGAGCAAATGCCAATTGATCCTTTGGAACGCTTCGCGCCAACGGACCGTGATAAGCGGGAGGTCCAAATCCCGGAGGAAGGCGGAGTCGTCCATACTAGGGCGGAGCTTCGTAATTATGCCGACCGCGTTCGGTTCGCCGCGAGCTTCGGCGGCTTGTCCGCCCAGGCCGCGCCCGTCCAGGTTATCGCCAAAGGCGAAGAGCCGGTCCGGATGGGCGCGGAGGTCGGCGCGGCAATAGCGGCGGACTAGGACAATCGGCATTTAGCTAGGCTAATATCCTATCCGATGGACGGCGCTCAAATAGCCGTCCTCCTGGATCGTAAACCGGAGATTGGACCCAAGCCGCCGCTTGGCCGCGTTCAAAACCTTAATCGCGGCTTCGACGCTTACGGCTTGTTTCGGCATCTGGAGGACTAGCGGGCGGTCGCCGATATCGACCAAGGCCGGGGCGTCCGGCTGGACCGGCTTCGCTTCGACCGGCTCCGGCTTCGGCTTAAAGGCTTCGCTGGGGAGCGGCGCTTCGCCTTCCCGCTTGCGAAAGCCGGTCGGAATTGTCCCGGCTGGAAGCTCGAAAACGAGCCTATCGCCTTCGTCCGCATAAAGCCGGACGCCGGTCCCTTTGAAGTCGGGAAGCCTTGCAAGC
>Ga0207701_10003423_pt1 | contig 16285 bp, 15 predicted proteins | sample KBSSwiSSwithPhiX_FD_184294 | JGI IMG/M metagenome (GOLD analysis project Ga0207701, IMG submission 184294) | Switchgrass rhizosphere bulk soil microbial communities from Kellogg Biological Station, Michigan, USA, with PhiX - S5 (SPAdes) (version 2) | ecosystem: Environmental > Terrestrial >... | reverse complement strand
GCGCCGCCCCGCCCTCGCGGTCAGCCATCCGTGTTCGCGCACCTGGCGGGCCACCCGGATCCCGCGACCAGCCTCAGCGCACGGTCAGCGCGGGGAGCTCGAAGACGCGCCCGCCGGCCGCGACCACGCGCGCCAGGTCCGCGGCGCGCCCGCCACCGCCCGGGTCCGGCAACTGGCCGCGCGCCACCGCGACGAACGCGTCGTAGCGGCCGGCGACACCCAGCGGGACATCGACCTCCAGCCGTCCCTCTCGCGCGCCACAGCCAGGCGGACAGCGGAACACCAGCTCGCTGCCGCGGAACACGCGCAGCTCGAAGCGCGCGCCGGCGGGGATGGGGCCCCACACCTTCAGGTGATCGCCGGCGCTGGCGGTTTCGTTGCGGCCGTCCTCGCCCGGTGCGCCGCCGCGCAACCGGCGCCCGTCGGCAGGGACGATGGTCCAGTCGAGCGCCGGCGCGGGCAGATCGCCCTGCGGCCGCAGAAACAACAGGATCGCGGCCGCCGCCGCGAACAGCGGGATGGCCCACAGCAATGGCCCGCGCGCGCGCCGCGGCCGGGCCCGCCCGGGCGTGGCGTCGGCCGCCGCCAGCACCCGCTGCTGCCAGCCGGCCGGCGGCGCCAGATCCGGCGGCCCCGCGCGCAGCACCGGCGCCAGGCGTTCCAGCGCGCGCCGCTGCGCCCCGCAGTCGGGACAGGCCAGCACGTGCGCGTCGGGCGGACGGCCCTGCTCCCAGGCCACCAGCCCCTCGCCCGGGAACCGCGTGCAGGCGCTCATGCCGCCATCACCCCTTTGGTCTCCAGACACCGGCGCAGCGCCTCGACCGCGCGACACACCCGGACCCGCAGCGCGCCCGGCGTGGCGCCGGCCACGGTGGCCATCTCCTGGAACGACAGCTCGCTACGAAAGCGCAAGATCACGCTGTCTCGCGCGGCGGGCGCCAGGCCGCCCAGGCACTCCTCCAGCAGCGGCCCGATCTCCGCGTCGGCGTAGGCGTCGGCGCCGGGACCGGGCTGCGGCACGCGCGCGACCGCCGCATCGACAGCGGCGGCGTCGCGGCCGGGGCGCGCGCCCTCCGGCGCCCCGCCGCCGAGCCCGAACAACCGCCGCCAGCGCGATCGCTTGCGCACGCCGTCCAGGCAGCGGTGGCGCGCGATCCCCAGCAGCCAGGTGCGGAAGGTCGAGCGCCCCTCGAAGGCCGGCAGCGCCTGAAACGCATCGAGAAAAACCGTCTGCAACACGTCTTCCGCCTGGTGAGGGTCGCGCAGCAAGCTTGCGCAGTACCGGTACACCGTGTCGCCGTGCAGCTCCATCAGGGCGGCCAGCGCCGCGCGCCGATCGCCCGCGGCCAGCAGGCGCCGGATCGGCTCGTCACCTTCGGCGCCCAGCTCGACGACATTTTCCGACGACGGCCGGCCCATCGTCGCGAGGATACTCAAAGACCGCGGATTGGCCAACCGCGCGCGCTGGCCGAAAAACCGAGCGGGCACCGTCGGCGCGTGGCCGGCGGTGCCCGGATTCGGCATCAATCGCTCACTGGATCGAGCAGCCGTTGCCCTCGGCGAAGTAGCGCACCTGGTAGCGCGCCGCCGAGCCGACGTCGAACCACCAGTGCACCTGGACGGGGGGCGAGCTGGTGCCCAGCATGGCCTTGGTCAACTGCACCCCGGTCGACAGCAGGTTGTAGAAGTAGGGCCTGACCACCGGCGGGCTGCCCAGCGAGCTGCTGCCAAAGATGCTGCCGTCCTGGTTCAGCATCTCGACGAAGGCGTCGGTGATCGTGCAGGTCTTGCCCATGTTGGGCTCGCGCATGAACCCGAACGAGTTTAGCGTATCGTCGCCCTTGCCCCCGGTGAAAGTCGCCCAGTGCGTGGGACCGGCGGTCACCACCTCGCTGACCGGCGGCGGGATGTTGGGGTTGCCGGCGTCCGGCGTCGAGCAGGCCGGATCCACCGCGGCGATGATCGACACGTTGACGTCCAGGGACAGGAACCCGGAGTGGAAGAAGCGCACCGTGGTGGACTTGTCGCTGGTGCCGACGTGGCTGTCGATGATGCTGGCGCCGAGGATGCCGCCCGGGAAGGCCACCATGCCGCCGGAGGGGCCGCTGAGGTTCGAGCTGCCGGTCCACCAGGGCTGAGCCAGGCCAAAGGGATCGAAGACCCGCACCTGCAGCACGATGTCGCTGACCACCGTGCAGGCGGGCATGGTCTGGTGATCGAAGAAGGTCAGCGTCCCGCTGCCGCCGGCGACCCCGACCGGCACGTTGAACCAGCCGGCGATCAGCCGCGGGTCCACGCCGACCTGGGTGAACGCCCAGCCCACCTGGTCGCTGACCCCGTCGAAGAACAGGAAGTTGTTCGGCGTTGTCGAGTCGACCACCCTGGTGCCGCTGGCGGCCAGATCGCGGGCCATCTGCCAGGTGTTGAGCCGTTCGTCGAGGTAGGTCGAGTACGGGTGCATCCGGCGCGTGAGCGTCTCCAGGAACAACTTGGCCAGTCGGTCGCGGCCGATCCCGGGGTGCGCCGATCCGGGAATGTTGTCGCCGTCGGCCAGGAACACCGCCGCGTGGTCTCCGATGGCGCAGTTGGTGTGCACGCGACCCGCGTCGCACCCGGGCTTGAACACGTCCTCGGGGGCGGTGCAGCCCGGACCGCGCGGCACGAAGGCCCAGTAGCCGGCGGGCGCCTGATTGACTAGATCGCGGCCCCCCCCTCCGGGCCGACCCTCGCCCAGGCTCCAGACACCGGGGACGGCGTCTGGGAAGGCCAGCACACCCATCACGTCGCTGTAGTGCTCGTTCAGCGCGCCGGCCTCGTCGATCGGCAAGAAGTGGGCGGTGCTCCATGACACGCCGTGGGTGAACTCGTGGCCCATCACGTCGCCCACCACGTTACCCGGGCAGAACCACATCCAGCTGCGCACCGGATCCCACTGCGCGCCCCCGCAACCGCCGGTCAGCGCCAGATTGGTATTGGTGACAGTGACGATCGGCGAACCCTGGTTGTCGAAGCTGTTGCGGCCGAGCCGGTCAAAGAAGCCGACCGTGGCGCTCATCAGCGGATCCGCCACCGCGGCATCCCCTGTGAGCGAGCCGCTCGAGGGCATACCGTTGTTCTGCACCTGCAGCGGGAACGACAGCTGCGAGGCGCCGCCCGCGTCGTACACGTAGCGATCGATGCCCGAGCGCAGAGGCAGCATCGCCACCACCTGGCCCACCGCCTCGCTGTTGCTGGCGTCGCCGACGAAGACCTCGGCGTCCTGGAACTGGAAACGCCAGGAGACCGCGTTGTGCGCCTTGGCGCCTCCCCCGGCCAGCACGCGCGGATACACATGAAGTCCCAGCGACTTCAGCTCCGGCGCGGGATCATCGCTGACCCCCTGGGCCGCGCGAACGTTGCGCAGCACCTGGATCGCCGTGCCGGCGGCTGCGGCCTCGCTGACCGGCGCCACCGGGACCACCCGCGGATCGCGGACATAGCGCCCGTTGATCGAGGTGATGCTGAGGCCGGCGTCCAGGTGCACGCGCAGCTCCGCGCCGTAGACCGGCAGCCCGCCGTACATCTGCTGCAGCACCACGTGCGTCGCGAACGGCGCCGCGGTCTCGCGATCGACCGTCTTCACCACCAGCTGGCGGGCCACGTCGCCCGTGCCGTAGACCAGCGGGCGGGCGCGAAAGAACGCCAGCGCCACCTGGACCGGGTCGCCGGTGCTGGCCTCCGGCAGCCAGTAGCCACCACCGGCAAAGGTCACGAAGTCGGGCGTGTCGCTGGCGTCGCCGCGGTAGTAGTAGGGCATCGGCGTCGACGGGCATTCGTGGGCCGCGGCGTCGTCGCTGGCGGTCGCGAAGTACGGCAACAACAGCGTGCCCTGGGACGCGTCGACAAAGGTGCGCACCGTCCCCTCGTTGCCCTGCACCTCGAACAGCCAGGCCAGCCGCGCCCGGGGCGAGCTGTCGACGGTCAGCGTGGCGCCGTCGAAGACCACCAGCCGCCCCTTGCCCAGCTTGGCCGGATCGTCGATCCCGACCGCGCCGGCCGCGACCTCGGCCGCGGCCCGGGCCGACACCGACGGCTTGACCGGCACGTCCGAGGGATTGCTGCTCTGGCTGCACACGTCGACGATCGATGCACCGTCGCTGCGGACGGTGACGGTGGCGCCCGACCCGAACACCGCCACCCCGTCGACGTACTGATCGAAGCGGACGCGGGTTCCCAGCGCCGTGGGCTCTTGAGCCGTGACCTTCAGCTGACCGACGTTCAGGCCAAATCCGGCCGCGAACTGGCTCAAGAACACCGTGGCCGCCAGCTGCGGATCCTTGTCGGTGGTGGCGAAGTCGCCGCGCAACCGGGTCGCGGCGCCGGTGACCGGCCTGACCGCGACGTCGACGCGCGCGCGCGACGCCGTGAACAGGCGGTCCAGCTCGGCGCGCTGCGCGGCCGGCAGCGCCGCGATGTCGGGCCGCGCCCGCAGCGCCGCCAGCCACAGGTTGGCCGGCGGGCGCGGCGGAACTTTGAGGATCGGCGATGGCTGTATCGCCACCGGCACCGTGGGCAGCGGCAGCCCCAGCGTGACCAGCGCCGAGCGCCTGCTCTCGGTGTCGGTCGCGCGGTCCTGGGCACCGCAGCTGGCGACCAGCAGCAGCGCCGCCCAAAGGGCTTTCCGGTTTCTTCGCTTGGTGATCATGGCGGGTTCCCCTCTCTCGTCGCGTTTGGGTGCGACAAGGCGTGGGGCGCCCCAGCGGGAGGAATGTTACAGGGGTGACGGCGAAAGGCCGTGCCCGCGCGCTGCGCCGGTCCGAGGTGAGCTCACTCGGGAGGAGCGCTGACCGAGGTCCCCTGCGCCCGGTCCCCGACGAACGACCTGGCGTTCCCGTACATCACGATCGACAAGGGGACGAACGCAGCCAGCACTTTCCCCAGGCAGGCGGCGGTCGACGTGCAGCCGCGCACCTGCTGTGAGGGGTCGTCGTACATCCGCGCTTCGCCGCGCTCGTTCACGATGATGACGGCCTGGGGCCCGATCTCGACCACCCGTTCGTTCTTTGCCGGCGGTCGATCAGAGCCATCGGCGCGAGCGCTGGTCAGACCCAGCGGCGCGACCCCGAGCCCGAGCAGCACCACCAGCACGAGCGCCCGACACCAGCTCGACCAGAATCGCGATCGCAAACGCATGGCCGCCCTCCGCGTGAAAGCTAATCACCGGTGACCTGAACCCAACCCAGCTCTACAACCGATCAAATACCGACTCCCCGCCTGCGTGCGGGCCAATGCTAGGATGCCCTGTGGTCGAGCCCCGGAAGGTGGCGTTTCGCGGTTTCGATCGCCACGCCATGCAGTTCTGGCACGAGCTGGCGGCCGAGATGTCGAAGGACTGGTTCGCCGCCAACAAGCAGCGCTACCAGTCGGTCTGGGTCGAACCCATGCTGACCCTGCTGCGCGCGGTGGCCGCGGGCCTGGCACCCGCCTATCGGCCATTCAAGCTGGCCGAGCCCGGCGTCCTGCGCATCTACCGCGACTTGCGATTCTCGCGCGACCGGACACCGTACAAGACCCACATCGCCGGTTTGCTCCGGCTGGCCGGTGACCCCATCGCCCAGGCCGGGAACGCGGTGCTCTACCTTCAGCTGGGCCCCGAGGAGGAGATCGCCGGCGTGGGGTGCTACCACTTCGACGCCGCGCGCACCTCCCGCTGGCGGCGCGCGGTGGTCGGAGCCGCGGGCCGGGAGCTGCTGCAGATCCTGGCGCGCCTGCGCCGCAAGGGCTACCAGGCCGGCGGCTACGAGCAGTACGCGCGGGTCCCCAAGGGCTTTGCCCCCGACCACCCGCGAGCAGAGCTGCTCAAGTACAAGGGCCTGGTCTGCCGGTTCCCCGCCATTCCCGCGGCTCTGCTGTACCAGCCCACCTTCGCGCGCTGGCTGCTCGGCCACGCCAAGGCAACCGCGCCGCTGGTGCTGTGGCTGCGCCGGCGCCTGGGGTGAGGGAATTCAGATCGCTGATCGCCTGACCGGTCTGACCGGTGACAGGCGAGCCTGAGGTGGTACCATCCCGGCTGGTACGGGGCGGGGCGGCGGAGAACCCGAGTGCGGTTCTTGCCGCGGCAGGGCAGCACCACTTCGACGGGAGCGGATCATGAATCTCGGACGGCGCACCGATCCAGAGCTCAGCGTTCGCGGGGTCGCAGGCAAAGTCGCGGCCGGCAGCCGCCCGCGTCGGCAGCGCCGGGCAGGCGCTCTGACGGCGGCGGTCGGACTGATCGCGGTCGCGGCCGGCGGCTGGCCAGGCGACGCGGCCGCTCACGTCGCGCCCGAGCTGATGGCACCGGTCGCCAAGGCGGCGGAGGGTGGCGAAGCGGGTGATGCCGCGGCGCGCGCCGCCAGCGCGGCCGGCACCATCGAGACCGGCGGCGTGGCGCGCTTCGCGCTGGTCGTGGGCGTCAACCGCGGCATCGACCCGGAGCTGGCCCAGCTGCACTACGCCGACGACGATGCCGCGCGCTACAGCGACCTGTTCCGCGCCCTGGGCGCGCGCGTCCACTTGCTGACCCGCCCCGATGAGAACACCCTGCGCATCTCGTCCAGCTCGGTCAGCGAGGCGCGCCTGCCGGTGCGCGGCGAGCTGGCGCGCGCCGTCAGCGACCTGGCGCGGGAGGTGACCACGGCGCGGGCCCGCGGCCGCCGGGTCGTGTTCTATTTCGTCTACGCCGGTCACGGCAACGTCAGAGGCAACACCGCCTACCTGGCGCTGGAGGACCAGCGGCTCGACGCGGGTGAGATCGAGCGGCACATCGTCGACCAGGTGCACGCCGACGAGAGCCACCTGATCGTCGACGCGTGTTACTCCTATTTCCTGGCCTACGGACGCGGTCCGAGTGGAATCCGCCGGCCGGTCAAGCTCTTCGCCGCGCACGAGGGGCTGGCGCGCCGGGCGGACGTCGGCCTCCTGCTGTCGACCACCTCCGCGCGCGAGAGCCACGAGTGGACCAACTTCGAGGCCGGCATCTTCAGCCACGAGGTGCGCTCGGGTCTCTACGGCGCCGCCGACCTCGACCAAGACGGCCAGGTGAGCTACCTGGAGATCGCGGCGTTCGTCATGCGGGCCAATGCCGCGGTCCCCAACGAGCGGTTCCGCCCGCGGGTCTTCACGCACGCGCCGGCGGCCGGCGGCCAGCTGGTCGATCTGCGCAACGGTACGGGGCGCCGGCTCAAGGTCGAGACCTCGACCTCCGCGGAGCACTATCTGCTCGAGGATCTGTTCGGGGTCCGCCTGGCCGACTTCCACAGTCAACCCGGGCACCCCGTGTCGCTGCTGATTCCGACCAGCGCGCACGATCTTTACCTGCGGCGAGCCTCCGACGGCCGACAGCTGGCGATTCCAGCCGGCGCCGAGGTGGTGAGCCTGGCGGCGCTGGAGCCAGCACCCGCCGTGAGCTTCGAGCCGCGCGATTTCGACGCGCCGGCGGAGTACGCCTTCAACCAGCTGTTCCTGCTGCCCCTCGACCAAGAAGCCCTGGTCAACTACACCCGCCACCCGCCCGACGCCGACCCAGAAACCTCCCCGATCGAGCTGGCACCACCGTTGCCGGCCAGCGCCAGGCGGCGAGCCACCGCGCGCTGGGCGGCGCGGTTGCCGCGACGCTAGCGACCGGTGATCCCGTCGATCGGGGTCACTGTGTAGCGATGAGCCAATTTGTGTGGCTGACGCCACTTGGCAGCGCCGCGCCTCCGCTTCGGGATGCGTCGATGCGGGGGCGAGACGCAAGGGAGTCGTTGGTCGAGAACAAGGGAGGTCACATGAGCTTGAATCGTGGGTATCGTCGTGGGTTGGTTGGGGGAACCGTCGGGGCGCTCGCAGTCGCCATCTCTCTCATCATTCCGGCCAGCCAGGTGCAGGCGGCGGGACGGCAGATCACCGATCTCGGGACACTGGGCGGAGCCACCGCTTTCGCGCGCGACATCAACGAGCCGGGACAGATCGTCGGTGAGTCGGCGACCGCGGGCGGCCAGACGCACGCCTTTCTGATCACACCCTGGGTAGGCAGGATGGTCGACCTCGGGACGCTCGGCGGCACGTTCAGCCAGGCGCTGGCGATCAGCAACCGGGGCCAGGTCGTCGGGACCAGCACCCTGTCCGGCGACGATCGGACGCGCGCTTTTCTCTACGACCAAGGCAAGATGACCGCGCTGCCGCCCCTGAACGGCGCGATGTTCAGCGAGGCCCGGGATGTCAACGACGCCGGGACCGTCGTCGGTCAGAGCAACGGCGTCGCCGTGCTCTGGCAGAACGGCCGCGTGCGCAGCCTGGGCATGCTCGGCGGCGGCAGCAGCTTCGCCACCGGGATCAACCCGTCCGGAGTGATCGTCGGCACCGGATCGATCCCATCAGGTGATTTCCACGGCTGGGTGTTCAAGAACGGCGTCATGACCGACCTCGGCGGATTCGGCGGCGCGAACAGCTCGGCCGAGGGCATCAACTCGGCGGGCGACATCGTCGGCCACTTCGAGGTCGCGGGCGGAATTCCCCACGCCTATCTCCTCTCCGGCAACGGCGTCTTTCGAGATCTGGGCGCCGTCGCAGGCAACTCGTCCGCCGCGAACGCGATCTCCAACAGCGGCCTGGTCGCCGGCGAGGGCAGCAGCGCCACCACCGTGCGCGCGCTGCTCTGGGACTACAACCGCGCCATCATCGAGCTGGTCGCCCTGCCCGGCAGCAACTTCAGCTCGGCCAGCTCGGTCAACAGCGCCGGGACGGTGGTCGGCGTGAGCGCGCTGGACACCGGGTTTCGGGCGGTGGTCTGGCGCTAAGGGCACGGGCGGGCGGGTTCCCCTGCCCGCCCGCGTACGGGAATCGCTCTCGCTCCATGATCTGTCGAAACATGTTCTACGGATCGTAGAGGGGTTCCCGAGAGGGCGCGGATCCGCACCCGTCATCCGGCACGGCGGCTGCAACGTGCTGGTGCTGTCGGCTTCTCCCCGACAGAAAGACGAGACACACCATGATCGCCCTCAGCCTCTACATTGCGAGTCTTCTGCTGGTGTCCACCCACGGCGGCAACTGCGAGGAGCACGGACCGCGCCTCGACGGGACCTACGTGACCGTGTGCCACGGCTCCGTTGTCCGGGTGCGGGACGGGCTCGGCAACTCTCGCGACTGGGACCACACCGCCAACACCGTCACCTCGCGATCGGTGGGCGAGGCGCCGGTCGTGGTCCAATGAGCCGATGAAACCGCCGCGTCCGCATGGCCTGGTCGGCTCCCTCTGGTTCGTGCTGCCGCTGTGGGTGGTGGCCGCGCCCATGGCCGAGGGCTCGGCACCTGCCAGGCCCTTGCGGTTCAGCTGCGCCGACGCGCTTGCGGACGGGACGTTGACTGATCCCACCCAGGAAGCAGCGCTGGTCGCCATCGCCGCGGGGTTGCGATGGAAGGGTGACGACCCGTTCGGGCCCCCCGCTGACTGCCATCGGGCGGTCCGACTCATTTGTGGACCTCGTCTCGATCGCGGCGGCGACGTCGAAGCAATCGTCGAGGTGAGCTGGCGCTTCACGGACGACTGTGGGTCTTCGCAAAACCAAAATGGCGACTTCGTCCCGGTCACCAAGACCTTCGTCGCGTCCCGGCACGGATCGGTGTGGCGCGGCGTCGCACCGCTGGCGATCACGACCGGAGACGGGCCGAGCAGCGCGTTCTTCGTACGGCGACGTGGCGGTGAGACAGCGATCCGGGTCGAATGGAGAAACGCCGCGACGGACTCGGGCTGTGCCATCGGAAGGTACGAAGTCTTCACCCTGCGCGCCGGAACGCTGCGCCGGGTGGAGTCCGGTGACGACTCGCCGGCCTGCGTCCCCTGCGGATGCAAGTGATGGTCTGGAATCAGTTGCGCAGGACGGCAAGCGGAGCCATGCGCAAGGCGGTCCGCACGCCTAGCAACGGCCGAGAAACCAGAACCGACCCCACCCGTCCGCACAGCTGCGTGGGATCGTTGTGGTCCACGTCTTCACCAAGAAACAGGTCGGTGCCACTGAATGCCAGAGACCACGACACGGTGGAGATGGCGATGTCCGGCAGCGCTCCCATGTTTCGGTAAGAGCCGCCGACGTAGAGGAGAGCGGACTGGAGCCCAGAGTAGTCGATCACGATCCCTTCCCCTTCCTTCATGGCGACCTTCTGGGCCAAGCGGTCTTGACCGATGGACGGCAGAGTCGTGAGCTGCGTCGACTGAATACCATTCGCGCCAAGCTTGGCCAGGACCAGCTGCTGCAGCGTGCTCGTATTGCTCTTGCGCACGTACGCGATGGTGTTCCCGCTCGCAATCAGCGATGACACTTGGTGCGATGTGGTATCCGCCAGCGATGAGGTATCGACGGTCAGCGCTTGCGTTCCGTTCAAGGCATAGGCAACCGGCGTGAGGTCGTTTCCGGAGGTGGCAACCAGCACATTCTGATCGGTGATCGCCAGAGACGCGATCAGCGGCAGCGAGGTCGCGATCGTCGAGACATGAGTGATCGCGTCGTTGGCCAGCGAATAGACCTCGACGTCGCCCGGCCTGCTGGGGAAGCCGGTTGCCGCCATGTACAGCCCGTTGGTCGCCACCGGCCAGATGGAGCTGAAATCCCCGTTCTGAATCGGCGTGGGCGCGAACGCATGTCCGGCGAATGCAAACGGCGCGGTTGCCGAAGGTCTTCGATACACCGAAATGGCCCCCGCCCCGAGCACCGTCGTCCCGCCGCCGACGAAGTCCTGGCCCGGCGTCGACGCGATGATCGTGTTGCCCTTGATCGCGACGGAATAGCCCAGGCGAGTCCGCGCGCTGCCATCGCCGATGTATCGGAAGAACTGGCTCCGCTGCCAGACGCCGTCCACCCTGGAGTAGATTTCGACCGCGCCGCGCTCCTTGACACAGGGCATGTCCTCGCGGATGTAGTCGGGGTCTCCGATCACCAGGGTATTGCCCTCGACAGCGACCGACCAGCCGAACTGGTGGTGAAGGGAACCATCCGGTTGAACGATCTCCTGGGTGGCGGCCCGAGACGGGACCGGGGCGACGACAACGCCCAGGAACATGATGGACAGCACCACCTTCTTCATGGACAGCTCCGCGACGTCATTCAAAAGAGTACCGCCAGCGGCGTTGTCCGGATCGCTACCCCCAGACCGCCAGCCAGGAACCAGGACACCGAACCGGTCGACGGAAAGTTGGTCGTACACCCGCCCGCCGCCTGGCCGCCCTGATAGTCTCCGACGAAGAGGTCGCGTCCGTTGAACGCGGCGGCAAGTCCCCAGGAGGAAGATGCCGCAATCCCGGGCAGTCGGGTGGGCCAGTGCGAAGAGACCCAGGTGTAGTCGCCGGACAGAAACCCCGACAGACGTCCATCGCTGGCGTCCCTCAGGCTCACATAGATCCCCGCTCCAGCCTTGACCGCCATGCTCACGGGAGACGAAGAGGTATTCGGCACGACCCGAGAGTTGACCGAGGCCACGGCCCCCGATGAGAACGCGACGATCCGCATCCGGGCTGGATCGTTGCTCAAACCAGAAACGAAGGTATTGCCGCTGCCTGCTGCCGGTCGGGAATAGATGGAACCGTCGACCAGCGCGGAGGTATCCAGGGTCGTGTAGGAGGACGGACCCAGCTGGTAGGCGAGGAGACTGGTGTAGCCCGTTATCAGGCCGACCAGAACATCGTTGTCGGTTATGAACAACTTGTCTGGAGGGGCGGGAACCGGCGGCGAAATCGACGCTACAAAGGAGACGGACGCGCCCTGGATCCGGTAGTACAGGATCGAAACATGGTCACTCACCGCGACGTAGTTCCCGTTGGTGGCGATGCCAGAGACGTCCCCCAGGCGGACGTCCTGCTGCGGTGTCGGCGCGAAGAATGGTCCCAGGCGGGTGAAGCTCGCCGTGGGTGATGTGCGCTGGAAAACGTAGAATCCACCGACGTTGCCCACGCCGTTGAGAGGCAGCCTCTCGGCGCTCACGGCCAGCGTGTTCCCCCGCAGGGACACCGAATTCCCAAAGCGAGGCTCCCAGTCAGTGGTATCGCCGCTCGAGAACGGATCGTGCCAGAGCTCCTGAGAGAGCGCCCACGCGCCGGCAGCTGTTCGGGTGTAGACCGCGACCGCTCCAAACCCGGGGTACGCTATCGAACAGTTCGACGCATCGTTGTTGCGGATCGAATCCGGAGCCCCGATGACCAGCGTGTCCGAGCTGGCGTCAACAGCTCGGCCGAACTGCAGAAAGTGGTTGGGGGGAGGCGTCACTGCTCCCCGCCACATCTGCGCTCCGGCGGGCGTCGCCGCGATGATGCACGCGAGCCATACACAGGTCGCAAGCCACCTCATGGTCGTCCTCGAAGGGATCACGGAATGCTGAGCAGGTAAACGTTGGTGATGGCTCGCGAGCCGCACGCATCGTCGTAAGCGACATTCAGCTGTTTCCCGGACAGTAGCCCGGACATCATCGCGCTTTGCCACGTCTTGACCACGTCGGCGCTGACCGTGGGGCAGGTTCCGCCCCAGTTCGCGCTGTACTGGTTGCCGTCGCCGGTGCAGTGCAGAGTCAGCTTGAGGTTTGTGCCGTTGGCTTCCGTGCCGACCTCATAGACGGTGCATCCCTGCTTCAAGCCGGCCGCGGCGTTGGCCTGGTTCGAGGCCGTTGCCAGGATCAAAGTGACCAGAGCCGCGATGGCGAGTCGTTGAAAGTGCATCAGCATGGGACACTCCTTTTGGTTGAGTGAAGGTTGAACGCGACCAAGGTCGCCCTCGTCGACGGACCGATGAGCCAGGTCGGCGCGTGATCGTCAGTAGCCAGTACGAAGGTCCGACCCGGACCGGTTGATTTTTTGTCGCAGGCTCTGGATGATTCTCCGGACCTGGCGCGCATGCCTCCGCTGAAGATCGCCACCTTCAATATCAACAACGTGGTCAGGCGGCTGCCGGTGCTGCTGCGCTGGTTGCGCGAGACCTCGCCAGACGTGGTCTGCCTGCAAGAGCTGAAGGCGGCCGATCGCGAGTTCCCGGCGGCCGCGATCGCCGAGCTGGGCTACGGCGCGCGCTGGGTCGGCCAGCGCTCGTGGAACGGGGTCGCCATCCTGGCCAAGGGGATGACCCCCGTCGAGACCCGGCGGGCGCTACCCGGCGATCCCGCCGACCCTCAGAGCCGCTACCTCGAGGCCGCGGTGCACGGCGTGCTGATCGGCTGCCTCTATCTGCCCAACGGCAACCCGCAGCCCGGGCCCAAGTTCCAGTACAAGCTGTCCTGGTTCGCCCGCCTGCTGGCGCACGCGCGGTCGCTTCACGACAGCGGTCACCCGGTGGTTCTGGCGGGCGACTACAACGTCGTCCCCACCGACTTCGACATCTACAACCCGCGGTCCTGGGTCAAGAACGCGCTGCTGCGCCCGGAGCCGCGCGCGCAGTACCAGCAACTGCTGGCTCAAGGATGGGTCGACGCCCTGCGCGCCACCCATCCGGACCAACCGATCTTCACCTTCTGGGACTACTTCCGGCAGCACTGGGAGCGCGACGCCGGGCTGCGCATCGACCATCTGCTGCTGAACCCGCAGACCGCGCCGGCGCTGCGCGACGCCGGCGTGGACAGATGGGTGCGCGGCCTGCCCGAGGCCAGCGACCACGCCCCCGCCTGGGTGACGCTCGATGATCCCGGAGATCACATCCGGCAGCGTTGACTGCAAGCCATCCGGGCGGATAATTCCCTCATGGCTTGGCTTGATGGTGGGGAGTGGTGCGTCTTTTTATTGGTTGCGGCGTCCTGTCGAGGCGCGCCGCCCGCAAACAACGCTGTCCCGAACGACGCTGGCGGATCGGGAGCGACGGCCGGGATTGCCGGTTCGGGGGCGGTGCCGGGGGAATGGACGCCACCGGAGCAACGGGGGGCGCGAGGACGACCGCATCTCCGACGATCGCGCTGGTCTCGGCGCATGACTACGACATCTATTGCGGTCTCAAGGCCGGGCAAGTGAGGTGCTGGACGTCGACCTCATACGGCACCGTCTTCGACGTGGGTGCGCGCTCGATCGCGACGGAGAGATCACCTGCTGGGTCGACGAGCAAACGGTGGGCCCGCTAGCAGCGGGCGCACCGCCGCGCGGCCCATTCACCGCCATTGTCGGCGCCTCGCAGACCTTCTGTGCGTTGCGACAGACGGGCACAACGGTGTGCTGGGGCAACGAGGCTGTCGAAGCTCCGCCCGGCTGGTAGTCGAGGGCGGCGGCTCCTGGTGACCTACTCCATGAGCTCTCACGCGGCGGTCAAGACGCTGGTGCAGGCGCGGCAGCGACGGGCGACGGCGGGCACGACCTCCAGGCATTCGGGACACGCCTTGGTCGCGGGAGGGGGCTCGCCCGGGACCTGCTTGCGGGTGGCCGCGTTCATCACCTTGACGATCGCAATGAACACCACCAGCGCGACCACCAGGAAGTCGACCACGGTACCGATGAAATCGCCGACCTTGAAGTGCAGGGGCGTCGCCTCCCACTTGCGCCAATCGCCCTGAGGCATCACCGCGTTCACCACGGGCATGATCAGATCGGAGACCAGCGCGCTGACGATCTTGCCGAACGCTCCCCCGATCACCACGGCCACAGCCAGATCGACCACGTTGCCCTTGACCGCGAACTCTTTGAACTCTTTTAGAAAACCCATTTGATCTCCGATTCCTGCCCAGGCGCCGAGAGGGTCGGCGCGCCCCTACCAAACACGGGGAAGGGTCAGCCCTGGGGCGCGGATTTACAAGTGGACTGTGATACCGTCAAGGTGACCGTCCCTCGACGGTGGAGACGTGCCATGCGCTATGGACTCACGATCGTGATCGTCGGTTTCGCCCTGAACGCCCGCGCGGCCAAAGATGCGGGGACCTTCCTGCTCCACGATGCGGCGGGCGGCGCGAAGGAGGCGCATGGCGCGAAGCAGTCGAAGATCGTGCCCACGGTCAACGACGCGGCGATGAAGTTCTTCGTCGTCGACAAGGACAAGGGGCCGGTCAAGGGTATCGTCATCGCGTTGAGCTCGGAGACGGGAGGCAAGTACTTCACCGAGGAGACGGACGCGGACGGCTACGCCGAGGTGCTGGTCCCGGTCGGCGCGAGCTACGAGCTCACCTACCTGAGCCTCGGCCGCAAGGACGTCGCCGCGAACGTCACCGTGACCAAGGAGCCGAAGCAGAGCGTCAAGCTGACCTTGCGCTACAAGCCGCGCCCGGCGCCGCCGCCGTTCGTGCTCAAGGGCGTCACCTTCGATACCGCCAAGGCCACGATCCGCTCCGAGTCGTTCCCGCAGCTCGACATCGTCTACGAGTTCATGAAGCACAAGAAGAGCGCGCGCATCGAGATCTCGGGCCACACCGACAACGTCGGCAACAAGAAGGCCAACAAGACTCTGTCGGAGAAGCGCGCGCAGGCCTGCCGGAGCTACGTCATGGGCAAGGGCATCGACGGCGCTCGCTTGACCGCGATTGGCTGGGGCGACGAGCGGCCCCTGGCCTCGAACGACACCGCAGAGGGCCGGCAGCAGAACCGCCGCATCGAGGCCATCGAGCTTCCTGGCGAGTGAGGAAACGAGCACCCGCCGGTGACCCGTTCATGTCTCCCGATCACCAGCTTCACGACCTTCGTGGGTCCGATGCCATCGCGACCATCGCCGCGACGGCCGTCTCGACCGGTGGCATCGCGGCGATCTCGGCGGCGATCCGTCGCGCGGCGCGGCCGAAGTCGCCGACCGCCAGCACGCGCTCGACGGCGGCGCCAAGGACGCCGGCGTCCGCGCCCAGCAAAGTGAGCCCCGCGCCCACTGCGGCGACGCGCCGCCCGTTGTGCGGTTGATCCGCCCCCTGGGGCACCACGACCATCGGGACGCCGGCGGCCAGTGAACCGCGAACCGTACCGGAACCGCCGTGGCACACCACGGCCGCCGCGCGAGCCATGACGTCGCGCTGCGGAACCCACTCCTCGACGTGGACGTTGGCGGGGATCGCTCCCAGCGTTCCCTCCTCCATGCCGCGCCCGGTGGTGAGCAGCGCCCTGACCGGCAAGCTCGCGATCGCTTCCAAGGCCGTGCGGTAAACCCCGCGGAGGGCCGGCGAGGTGCCGACGATGGTGCCGAAGGTGAGGTAGACCAGCGGCCGCTGGTCCCCCGGCGGCGCCCAGGTGGCCGGCGCCGGGCGCGCGCTGTCCTCGATCATGCGCACACGAAATGGCGGCGGCCCACTCCCCGGCGAAGCATCGTCCAGCGACGCCGGGAAGGCGCTGAACACCGGCTCCGCGCTCAGGAAC
>Ga0207701_10003422_pt1 | contig 16287 bp, 10 predicted proteins | sample KBSSwiSSwithPhiX_FD_184294 | JGI IMG/M metagenome (GOLD analysis project Ga0207701, IMG submission 184294) | Switchgrass rhizosphere bulk soil microbial communities from Kellogg Biological Station, Michigan, USA, with PhiX - S5 (SPAdes) (version 2) | ecosystem: Environmental > Terrestrial >... | reverse complement strand
GGGCAAGACGGAAACAGCGCTGGCGCTCGCGGAATCGCTCTACGGCGGCGAGCAGAACATGATCACCATCAACATGAGCGAGTACCAGGAAGCCCACACGGTGTCGTCGCTCAAGGGCGCGCCGCCGGGATACGTGGGGTACGGCGAAGGCGGCGTGCTGACCGAGGCCGTGCGCCGCCGCCCGTACAGCGTCGTGCTGCTCGACGAGGTCGAGAAGGCGCATCCCGACGTGCACGAGATCTTCTTCCAGGTGTTCGACAAGGGCTGGATGGAAGACGGCGAGGGCCGCTACATCGACTTCAAGAACACGGTGATCATCCTCACGAGCAACGCCGGCAGCGACCTCATCACCAACATGTGCCGCGATCCATCGCTGCTGCCGGCGCCCGACGCCATCGCGAAGGGCCTGCGCGAGCCACTCCTCAAGGTGTTCCCCGCCGCGCTCCTCGGACGGCTCATGGTCATCCCGTACATGCCGCTGTCCGACGAGATGCTCGCGAGCATCGTCAAGCTGCAGCTGTCGCGCATCAGGAAGCGCATCGACGCCAACCACAAGGTCGCGTTCGACTACGACGACGACGCGATCAAGCTCATCATCGCGCGCTGCACGGAGGTCGAATCGGGCGGCCGGATGATCGACGCGATCCTCACCAACACCGTGCTGCCGATGATGAGCCGCGAGATTCTCACGCGCACGCTCGACGGCCGGTCGCTCTCGCGCGTCGCGCTCACAGCGCGCAACGGAGACTTCGCTTATGAATACGCGGACTGACGGGCGCGCAGCGTAATGTCCAAGGCGACGGATGCGTATCGCATCGCCAAGGCGCACACGCCGCTCGGCGACAAGCTGCTGTTCCGCGAGATGAGCGGGCGCGAGGAGATCTCGCGGCCCTTCGATTACCGCCTCGAGGTTCTCTCCGAGGACGATTCGACGATCGATCCCAAGGCGGTGCTCGGGCGCGGCATCACGGTCGAGCTCGAGATCCAGGGCGGCGGGTCGCGCTACATCGACACGCAGTGCACCCGCTTCGCGTACGTCGGCGTCGAGACCGTGCCTGGGCGCAACACGAAGTTCTACCGCTACGAGGCGCGGCTGCGTCCCTGGACGCACTACATGACGCTGCAGTCCACGTGCCGCGTGTTCCAGAACAAGACGGTGCCCGACATCATCGGCAAGGTGCTCGAGCCGTATCCGTTCCCCGTGGATTTCCGCCTGTCACGCGACTACCGCACCTGGGAATACTGCGTCCAGTACCAGGAGACGGACTTCAACTTCATGAGCCGCCTCCTCGAGAACGAGGGGATCTACTACTTCTTCGAGCATTCGAGCGGCAGTCACAAGCTCGTGTTCGCCGACCACATCGGCGCGCACTCCCCGCTGCCCAGCTACGCGAAGATCCCGCACCTGCCCTCGGACAAGATGGTGGTGCCGGACGAGGAATACATCGACTACCTCCAGATGGTGCAGGAGATGCAGCCCGGGGAGGTCGCGCTGCGCGACTTCGACTTCAAGCGCACCGCCGCGAACCTCAACGCGCTCGCCATCGACGACCTCCCCTATCCGTGGGGCGACAAGGAGATCTTCGAATGGCCGGGCGGGTACTGGGACCCCAAGGACGGCACGCAGTACGCGAGCACGCGCCTCGAGGAGCTGCAGCAGCCGAAGGAGCGAGTGACCGCGCAGAGCACCGTGCGCGGGCTCACGCCCGGCTACCTCTTTACGCTCGAGCGCTGCCCGCGCCGCGACCAGAACCGCGAGTACCTGCTGCTCATCGTCGACCTGTTCGTGCGCAACAATCCCTATCACACGGGAACGGGACGCCCTGCCGAATGGCAGTTCTCGTTCATCGCGCAGCCGTCGCAGCAGCCGTACCGGCCTGCGCGCCTCACGCCCAAGCCGCGCACGACGGGGCCGCAGACGGCGATCGTGGCCGGACTCAAGAACAACAAGGACGAGGAGATCGTCTGCGACGAGTACGGCCGCGTGCGCGTGCAGTTCAACTGGGACCGGGAGCACGACTACGACGAGGAGAGCTCGTGCTGGATCCGCGTGTCGAGCGGCTGGGCGGGCAACAACTGGGGCCAGATATCGATCCCTCGCGTCAACCAGGAAGTGATCGTCGATTTCCTCAACGGCGATCCCGACTACCCGATCATCATCGGGCGCGTCTACAACAACGAGCACAAGGTGCCGTACGCGCTTCCGCGGTGGAAGGAATACTCCACGTGGAAGTCGCGCAGCACCAAGCACGGCGGCAACAACGACTGGAACGAAATCCGCTTCTACGACTACAAGGGCAAGGAGCAGGTCTTCATCCACTGCCAGTGGCGGATGGACGTGCGGGTGAAGTGGAACAAGTACGAGACGGTGAAGGAGTCGAGCTACGACTGCATCGGCAAGACGTATGCGCTGACCGTCGGCGGCGGCAGCTACCACCACGTCGGGGGCGATCACGTATTCGAATACAACGGCGCCTGGGACGGCACCGTCGACAAGAACTTCCTGGTCGGCGCCGTGGGCGACGCCGGCATCATCGCCAAGGGCAAGCTCGACCTCTATTCGGGCAAGACGGTCACGGTCGAAGGCGTGACCTCGATCGTGCTCAAGGTCGGCGCCAACTTCATCGAAGTCAGCCCGGCCGGCGTCACCATCCAGGGCACGATGGTGAAGATCAACTCCGGCGGTGGCGCCGCCGGCGTCGCGGACCCCGAGTACGACAGTGTCGTCGACTGCCAGCATGCCGACACGGGCGAGCCCGGATACCTCGACAAGCCTTACAAAGGCGGCGGCGGCCCGCCCAAGAAGAAGAAGTGGACGCTCGACCACGCGCCGCCGTTCACCGTGACCAAGCAGCCGAACGGCGACTTGAAGCTGGGCAACGGGATCACGATCAAGAAGGATCCCGCGGACCCGTCATACCAGGACAAGGTGCTGAAAGACCTGACGACGATCGGGTCGACGAAGACCGGCTCCACGATGCTGAACAGTCTCGACCAGTCGGGCAAGCAGACGAACATCCATTCGTACGCGGGCAACCCGGCCTCGCCGAATGCCTTCGCCGGACCGGCCGGCGGCAACTTCCAGGACGCGTCGGGCAACGGCAAGCCGGTCTCGAACGGCCGCGGTGATCCCGTCAACGGACCCGACGGCAAGCAGCTCAATGGCACCGGCAAGGGCACCGACGTCGACGTGTCGTACAACCCCAAGGACTGGCCGAACAACATCAACGCGCCCAACACGCCGGGCGACGTCATCCTCGAGCACGAGATGACGCACGGCGACCACATGGCGCACGGCACGTACGACGGCACCAAGCGCACCGACAACTTCCACACCAACGAAGAGAAGAATACGATCGGCCCGGAGAACGAGTACCGCGACGAGCGCGGAGTGCATCGTCGAACCGACCACACCGACCTGTAGCCGGACTTCGCTGCGCGCGGGCTTGGGCCTGCTCGCGGTTGCAGTTTCCCTCTCTTCCGCGGTCGCCGCGGAAGGGCCGCGCTCCTCCAGCCAGAGAATTGCGATGGACATTCCCGACATCTCGCTTTCCGCTCAACACACCGCGTCGGCCACCGAGCTGCGCATCCGTTACACGATCGCGAACAAGAGCGGGGGCGACATCTACGTGCTCGACGGCCTCAAGACGCTCGGAGCCAACGGTCAGGTAGTCGTTTCGACGAGCGACTACGCCCTGGTGAAGAACAGCGCCGGTGACGCGGAGGTGCTCGTCGGCATTGCCCCGCTGCCCGCGAACAAGCTGGTCGCGGTGCGCACGATGCCGGTCGCGACCAGGCTTGCGCCGGGCGCCTCGCAGACGCGCGAGCTGCAGGCGGTGCCGTTGCCGCTGGCGGAGCGCACGCTTTACATCACCCCCGACGAGCTTCAGAACGCGCCGAATGCCACGGTTGCGCGGCTCGTGCTCGGCGTCCAGTTCGTGCGCGCCTCGGTCCCCGGGCTCGTTGCGACGCCGCTTCCCTTCGCTCCCACGCACTATGAGGTGAAGACGCCCCAGACCGCGCAGGACGCACAGGAGGTGCAGGCCGTGCTCATGCAGCAGGAAATGACGCTTCGCCTCGCCCCCGGACCACGCTGAGCGAGCACGACATGCCCGCCGCCGCCCGCGTCACCGACATCACCGTTCACGGCACGCCGTACGTTCCCGGCATCGGCAGCACCAACGTCTACATCGGCGGCCTGCCGGCGCTGCGGGCGATGTCGCCGGCTGCGGTGGCGGCGTTCGTGGCGACGCTTGCCAAGATCGCCGTCAACCTCGAGATCATGAAGGGGGCGCTCAACGCCGGTAACGCGCCCGTCGCCGCAAAGGCGGCAAAGGATCTCAAGGACGACGCGACGGCGGCCACCAACATGATGGCGGGGATGGATCAGATCGTCTGCCCGATGCTGCTCCTGAAGATCGGCGGCCCACCCAACGGCCCCGGCGTGATCATCGGCGGCAGCACGACCGTGCAGATCAACGGCCTGCCCGCCGGGCGCCAAAGCGACCAGATCCGCGAAGTGATGGCGCTCGACCCCAACATGGTCGCGGTCGGGTTCCCCACGGTGATCATCGGCGGCTGATGGGCTACTCGAGCGCACCGGGCACCATCGGCCGCGACCCGGATGTCCCGGGCGGGGTCAACCCCGCCGACACGCCTCCCGTCACCGGCCTGCCGGACGAGGCCGAGCAGCTGTCGACGGGCCGCAAGATCACCAAGGTCACCCGCGACTGGGGCGATCCGCCGACGCCGACGGTCACGAATTCGCCGACGATCGGCGGAACGACGCTCAAGGAGGCGCTGGCCGAGCTCTCGAGGCTTGCCGAGTGGGGCACCGGCGGCGGCAACCTGAGCGGCCCCGGCGGCGGCGAGATCACGCTGACGACGCAGGACGGCAAGAGCTACACGGCCGAAATCCATGGCGAATTCTTCATGACGCTTCCGGAGTGGTCCGGATACGCCAAGGCAACCCTCGCGCAGCAGCAGGCGTGGGACGCGATGGTCGGCAAGCTTCGCAAGCACGAGAACGAGCACGTGCAGATCGCGTACCGCAACGCGCAGAAGCTCGTGAAGACGCTCACCAACCTGAAGGTCGAGGACGCCGCGCAGAAGATCGCCGATTCGCAGCAGGCCGGCCAGGACGCGCAGGACGACTTCGACTCGAGCGCCAAGACCGACCACGGCCGGAACGACTTCAACACGTTTCCGAAGGTCGAGCTCGATACGTCCGCCGATCCGCCTCCTCCCCCGCCCAAGAAGCCCTGACGGAATCTTCGTGCTTGACGCTCGCGGGTGGGCATTCGATCATGCCCTCCTGCGCTGCGCAGCAGCGAGGCCACGTTGGACAACGGGTTGGACGACAACAAGGACGCCGGCCAGGCGGCGATCACCACGTCCTCGAGCGGCGAGCCCGAAGGATCGGGCAAGGCATTGCCGTCCGGCGCGCGGCTCGCGGAGTTCGAGATCATCCGCGTGCTCGGCGAAGGCGGCTTCGGCATCGTCTATCTCGCGTTCGACCAGCAGTTGCACCGCCACGTCGCGATCAAGGAGTACTTCCCGTCGTCGTACGCCGTGCGCCGCGACGAGCAGACGATCACGGCGCTGTCGCCCAACCACGTCGAGACGTACCGCGCAGGGATGGCGAGCTTCATCGAGGAGGCGCGCCTGCTCGCGCGCTTCGAGCATCCCGCGCTCGTCAAGGTCCTGCGCTACTGGGAGGCCAACGGCACGGCCTACATGGTCATGCCGCATTATGCGGGGCGCACCCTTCGCGATCTCCTGAAAACGGCCGACGAATACTCCACCGAGGTCGAGCTGCGCTGGCTCATGTCGCCGCTGCTCGACGCAGTCGCGGTGATGCACGACGAGCAATGCTTCCACCGCGACATCTCGCCCGAGAACATCATCATCCGCCCGAGCGGCGCGCCGGTGCTGCTCGACTTCGGCGCGGCGCGGCGCATCCTCGGTGACTCGAACAAGGCGCTGACGGTGGTGCTGAAGCAAAACTACGCGCCCATCGAGCAGTACTCCGACGACGGCGCGATCGCCCAGGGCCCGTGGACCGATATCTATGCGCTCGCGGCGGTGATGTACACCGCGATCGTGCGCAAGCCGCCGCCGTCGGCGGTCGCGCGCGTGTACCAGGACCCGGTAAAGCCGCTCGCCAAGGTGGCGCCCGTCGGATTCACGCCGCAGTTCCTGCGCGGCGTCGACATCGGCATGGCGGTGAAGCCGGAAGACCGCCCGCGCACGATTGCCGCGTTCAAGGAAGTGCTGGGATTGTCGGCCGCGGCGCCGGCCGCTTCGGTGCCCGTGGCGCAGCCGGCGAAGCCAGCCTCGGCGGAAGCGGCGGCGGCGGCGGTGGCCGCGGTGGCGCCCGCGACCAAACCGCAGGCGCGATTGGCGACATCGACGATCAGCGGCGAGCGGATCATCGTTACGCCCGACAGCCGCTACATGCCGCCGTCGCAGGCCGCAACACCGAGATTCCGGGCGATCGCGCTGGTGGCAGCGGTGGTGGCGGTCGCAGCGATCGTCGCGGGAGGGGTTTACACGCTGTCGAAGCGCACGGACGAAACGACTAAGTTCGCGGCCGCACCAGCGCCCGCGCCGACGACGCCGGCGCCAACGCCAGTGGCAGTGGCAGTGCCCGAGCCCCCGAAAGCCGAGGCGCCCGTGCCCGCACCCGCCCCGGCCGAGCCTGCGCCATCGGTCGCAGCACCGGCACCGGTTCCGGTCGCCGTCGCGCCCGCCATCGAGCCGGCGCCGCCGCCACCCGTTGCGACGAAGGCCCCGCCGCAGGCGAAGGAACGCGAGAAAGAGAAGGAGAAAGCGCAGCCCGTCAAAGCACCCGCGCTCGTCCAGCCTGCCCCTCAAGCGCCGCCGGTCGTCGCGGCAGTGAAGCCCGCAGCACCCCTTGCACCTCCGCCCGCAGCAGTGATCGAGGCCCCGCGCGCGCCGCCACCTTCCGCCGAGGAACCCGACGCGCCGCGCGACCTTTCCGACGATGGCCGCAAGCTGTACGTCGCCGCGAACCGCGGCGATGCCGGCGCGCAGGTGGCGCTCGCGCGCCTGTATGCCCAGGGGAAGGGCGCGCCGCAGTCGGATGCGGAGGCCGCGCGCTGGATGCGCAAGGCCGCCGACCAGAACAACACCGAAGCGTGGCACTCGATGGGCGTGCTGTACGAGGGCGGCCGCGGCGTGCCCAAGGACGCCACCGAAGCGGCGAAGTGGTATCGCAAGGCGGGCGAGCGCGGCAATCCGGTCTCGCAGAACAACCTCGGCGCCATGTACGCATCCGGTGTCGGCGTGACCAAGGACGACGCGGAGGCCGTCGCCTGGTATCGCAAGGCAGCCGAGCAGGGCAACGCGCGCGGCCAGTACAACCTCGCCATGATGTACATCGCCGGGCAAGGGGTGGCCAAGGACGATTCCGAGGCGGCGCGGCTCTTGCGCCGCGCGGCGGACCAGGGCCTCGCCGCGGCGCAGTTCCAGCTCGGCACCGTTTACGCCGCCGGCCGCGGCGTCATGAAGGACGAAAGCGAGGCCATCGTCTGGTATCGCAAGGCGGCCGCGCAGGGCAACGCGCAAGCGGCCGACCGCGTGAAGCAGCTCGAATCGGCGGGCGCCAAGTAACGTGCGCCGCCTCGCTGCCGTCGCGTTCCTGGCCGGCCTCGCGCTCGCCTGCCACGCGCGGGCCGACGAGCTCGGCCTCGACGTGCGTGACGGCGCCGACGGCAAGTCGGTCGAAATCGTCCGCGTGGCGGAGGGCTCGCCTGCCGCGTCGGAAGCGTTGCAGGCCGGCGACCTCGTGATCCAGGTGCAGGGCACGGCGGTGGCGACCATCGGGCAGTATCGACAGGCCGTCCTGACCGCCGTGGGCTACGGCGAGGTGGGGCTCGTGGTCATGCGCCAGGGCTGGGCGCGGCACGTGCGCTTGCGCCCGCCGCCGTCTGCGGCGTTCGGCATCACGACGGTCGAGCGGCCGAGGGGAGCGGAGGTCGTCTCGGTCGCCGCCGGAAGCCCCGGCGCCGCGGCGGGCATCGCGCCGGGCGATCTCATCATGATCGTCGACGGGCGGGTGCTCGAGGGCAAGGCTGACTTCCAGCAGCTCGCGACGCCGTTCGCTTCACGCGGCGCGCCTGTCGAGATCGTGGTCAAGCGCGCCGACTGGACCAAGACGATCACGTTGGGCGCGGGTCCCGCGTCGGTCGCGGCGTCGACGCCGGCGCCCGCCCCTCGACCTCCCGCGGCAACGGCGCCACCTGCAGCACCGCCCCCTGCGCCGGTCGCCGAGCCGTCGCGCGCCGGCGAGGTCACCGACGAAGTGCGCGCCGCCAACCAGGCGTACGACGCCCAGAACTGGGGGGAAGCGGACGCGCGCTACGCCCGCGTCGTGCGCGCGCTGCCCGACGAAGCCAATGCGTGGGCGCGCATGTGCCATGCGCAGGTGATGCAGTCGAAGTTCAAGGAAGCGGCCGAGACCTGCCGATCGGCGTCGGCGCATGCGTCGACCGACCCAAGCGTGTTCCAGAACCTGGGATTCACGCTGTTCCGGCTCGGCCGCTACGCCGACTCCATCGAGCCGTACCGCAAGGCGAGCGAGCTGAAGCCGGAGTGGGCGCTTCCTTACTCGGGTGTCGGTGCGTCCTACTACGCGCTGGGCGACTGGCCGCGGACGGAGGCGAGCTACCGCCTCGCCGTCGAGCGCGACCCGTCGAACGCCCGCGGCTGGCAATCGCGCGGGGACGCCGCCACCGCGCTGCGCAAGCCGGCCGATGCGGTCGCTCACTATCGGCGCGCGCAAGCAGCCGGCGGCGCATCTCCGGAATTGTCGGCGCTCCTGGGATGGGCCTACTTCGACATGGGCCAGCTGCGCGAGGCCGAGGCTGCGTTTCGCGAAGCCAACCGGCTCGACCCGAAGGACGCGAACGTCCTACTCATTCTCGGCCTCGTGGCCGACCGCCAGGGCAAGCCGGACGAAGCGCGCGAGGCGTGGCAGCGCGCCGCCGCGCTCGGCGGCGACAACGAGATCGCAGCGAAGGCGCGCCAGAACCTCGCCAATCTCGACGCCCGGCTCGCGGGACGCAGCGCCCCGGTCGCGCAGGTGGTTCGGCCCGGCCCTGCACCCGTCGTGGCCGACCCGCGCGTCGACGTGCGGCCGGAAACGGATTCGGGGATCTAGCCCGACTTCGGCCGAACCGGCACCGGCGACACCGACGGCCAGATCCAGTCCGCCGCGAACGGCACCATCAGCATCAGGACGACGGCCAGCGCCGCGATCACGATCAGCGCGACGTCCCCTCGCTTGACGCGACGGGCTTTGGCCCCAACGGCCGGCGGCCTGTCCCGGGTGGGCGTCGCCGGTAGCGAGAGCGACGTGGCGGCGGGCTTTCGTACGGGCGGCACGGTCTCGGTGTCGACGCGAGCAGTTGGCGGGGCCGGCGCCTCCTTCCGTTCCTGCACTTGCGCAAGCCCCAGCGCGGCGCGAAACGCCTCGATGGTTTGCGGCCGATCCGCCGGCAGGACCGCGAGACCCGCATCGACGCCGCGCAGGAACGGAACGCCGAAGCCAGGCGGCGGATCATCCGCCAGCTTCACGAGCACATCCTTGATGGTGCGGTTGACCGACGACGACGGCGGCTTGCCGGTGATCGCCGCGCGGATCGTCGCGGCCAGCGAGTACACGTCCGTCCACGGTCCCTGGGCGAGCCCGCCGTCCTCGGTGTACTGCTCGATTGGCGCGTAGCTTGGCTTCAGCACCGCAGTGAGCGCTTGCGTCATGTCGCCGATGATCTGCCGCGCTGCGCCGAAGTCGAGCAGCACCGGCACGCCGCTCGGCTGGATGATGATGTTGTCGGGCGCGATGTCGCGGTGCACGCACTGGCGCGCGTGCAGCAGCTCGACGGCGGCGAGCAACGCGAAAACCACCGGCCGCAGCTCGGCTTCCGACGCATAGCGCCGGCCGGCCTTCAGCCGCGCACTCAGGCTCTCGCCCGGGTAATAGCCTTGCACCATGTACGCGGTGCCATTGGCCTCGAACACGCGGTGCACCTTGACGAGCGACGGATGCTCGAACTGCGCGAGGAAGCGCGCCTCCTCGACGAAGCTCTTGCGGCCCGCGTCGAAGGTGCGGTGGTATTGCACGGACCGCAGCACGATCCCGCTCTCGTCCTGCCGGAACGCGAGCTCCGCGGGCAGGTACTCCTTGAGGGCGACGTGCCGGTGCAGCGAATGATCGAACGCGAGGTAGACGATGGCGAACCCGCCCTCGCCGAGGACGTGCTCGATCTCGAACTCGAAGAGCCGCGTGCCCTTCGGAAGCGCGTTGGCGTTGCCGGAATCGCCTGCGCCATCCGGTGGCGAGGAGTCGTCGTGCATGCGGCCCTTGTCACGGTGCGAAGCGTGCGTCGCATCCGACTATAAAGTGCCGCGCGCCGCGCGCATAGCGCGCCATTGACGAACGGAGGGGATCGCGGCAGATTGCGCCATGCCCTTCGCGACGCAGCGGCCGCAGCAAGTGCGATGATCGAGATCTACGCCCAGAGCTACAACGGCCAGCCCGCCTCCGCCGACCTTCGTTGCGTGTTCGGCGCCGAAGGCGGAACCTTCGGACGCGGCAACGACAACCAGCTTCCGCTGCCCGATCCTGCGCGCCACGTCTCGCGCGTGCAGGGCCGCGTGCGCTGGGACGGGGTGCGGTACTGGATCGCCAATACCTCCGACGCGAACCCGCTGTTCCTCAACGACGAGGAGGTCGAGGCACGCCGCGAGCGGCCGCTGGCCGCCGGCGACGAGATTCGCGTCGGCCTGTACGTGCTGCGCGTGCGCGACTCCGCGGAAGCCGGCGTGGTGTATCGCGCGCCGCCTGCGCAAGTCGCGCCCCCGCCGCCCGCGCATCCGTCCCCGCCGCCGGCGCCGATCAACCAGGCCTCCATCGATGCCCTCGTCGGGGGCAGCCTGCCGGGCGACAACCCGTTCGCGGACCTGATCGGCGCGAGCGCCGGACCCGCCGCAGCGATGCCCGCGGCGCCCGCGCCTGCGCCGCCCATCAATGCGGCCGATCCTTTCGCGGATCTCATCGGCAGCAACGCGCAGGCGCCCGTGCTGCGCGATCCGCCGCCTGCGCCCGTCAACGCGGCCGATCCTTTCGGCGACCTGCTGGGAACGCCGGCCGCCGCGCCCGCCGCGTCCAATCACCCTGCGGAAGCGCGCGCCTTTCCGCAGGGCGCGATTCCCGACGACTTCGATCCGTTCGCCGCGCAGCCGTCGGCGGCAAGCGCGCGCAACACCGACGATCCGCTCGCCGCGCTGGCCAGCGGCGCCGTCGATCTCGGCGGCTTCGCGCCGCCGCCCGGCCCTTCGCTCGTCGATTTCGTTCCGAAGGAAACGCGCGATCCGCTGGAGGCGCTGGGTGGAACGCCGAGCCTCGTCGATCCGCACGACGCGGTCGACCCGATGCGCATGTTCGGCGGCGACGGCGACAAGCTGCTCGGCAAGCCGGGCGACTCGATGCCCTCCGGATCGCTGCCGATGGACGACGGCCTGGCGCTCCTGGACGGGCCGTTCACGCCCGGCCGCAGCCTGCCCGATCCTTCGATGCCCGTCGCAGCACCGCCTGCCGCGGTGCCGCCGATTCCCGCCAGAGTGGAACCGCCCGCACCTGCGCCTGCGCCTCCTCCCGTTGCCGCGCCTCCACCGCGGCCCGCACCGCCGCCCGCGCCCGTCGAGCGCGCCGCGCCATCGGAATCGCGTCCGCCGCCGCCCGCCCACATGCAGGCGCTCATCGACGCTTTCCTCGAAGGCGCGGGCGTGCCGGAAGGCGGGCTCGCGCGTCCGCTCACGCCCGAAGCGATGCGCGAGCTCGGCATGCTCGTGTACCACGCAGTCGCCGGCGCGATGGCGTTGATCGCCGTGCGCCAGATCACCAAGCGCGAGATCGGCGCCGAGCTCACCATGATCGTGGCCACGCGCAACAATCCGCTCAAGTTCCTCCCCACGCCCGAAGCCGCGGTGATGCAGATACTCGGGCCGCGCATGCCCGGATTCATGGCGCCGGTCGACTCGATGGCCGATGCCTTCGAGGACTTGCGCGCACACGAGGTCGGCGTCATCGCCGGCACCCGCGCCGCGTTCACCGAGGTGCTGCGCCGGTTCGACCCCAAGGAGCTCGAGCAGCGGCTCGGCACCGGGGGCCTGCTCGACGGCATCCTGCCGGGCCACCGCGATGCGCGGCTGTGGGAGCTCTTCGTAGCGCGCTTCCAGGAGGTCTACAAGGACGCGCAGGACGACTTCGATTCGCTCTACGGCCTCGCGTTCACGCAGGCGTACGAAGCGGAAGTGCGGCGCGCACGCGCCGCGCGCCGCCGTTGATCGCCACCATGCGCATCGAGACCTACGCCATCTCGCGAGTCGGCTCGCGCGCGCACCAGGACGATTCTGTCGGCGACGCCGACCTCGTCGCCGGCCGCTGCGCCGTCATCGCCGACGGCGCGGGCGGTCATCGCGGCGGCGCGATCGCCTCCAAGGTCGCGACCGAGGCCATCCTGCTCAATCTGGCGAGCGCGCGCGCGTGGTCCACCGAGCGCCTGGTGGAAGCGATCGCGGCGGCGTCCAAGTCAGTGAAGAAGCACCAGGACGCCAACCCCACGATGTCGGAGATGAGCACGACGGTCGTCGTCCTGTGCCTCGACTCCGATGGGCGTCGCGCATTCTGGACGCACGTCGGCGACAGCCGGCTGTTTCACTTCCGCCGCGGCGTCGGCACGCAGCTGACGCGCGACCACAGCGTGCTGCAGAGCTTCGAGGACGCGGGCGTGGTCCTCCCCGGGTCGGCCAAGCCCGATCGTAGCGTGCTCTACGCGGCCATCGGGGCCGAGGGCGAGTTGAAGCTCGTGGTGGACTCGAAGCCGGACCTGCTCGACGGCGACGCGTTCCTCCTGTGCACGGACGGCGTGTGGGACAACGTCTCGCTCATGGACATGGAACGGATGCTGCAGGAATCGACGACGGTCGAGGAATGGGTGCGCGGCGTCGCCGACAGCGTCGCCGGCGCGCACCGCGAGAGCCAGGACAACTACACGACGCTCGGCGTGTGGGTCGGATCGCCCGAGCAGACGACAATCACGCGGATTTAAAACGCTCCCCCAAAGGTCGGCTGCGCGACGCCTCCCCCAAAGGGGCAAGCGCCTCGGGGCGGCCCTTCGGCGCTCAGCGCACCTCGATCCGCACGGTCGACAGCGACGTTCCGGCGTCGTCTTCGAGCGTCACGCGATGACGGCCCGGCGCAGGCGCCCACAGCACGCGAGCGCCGTCGTGCGCGAGCGGCTCCCCGTCGACGCGCCAGCGCAGGCCCGCGATCGCGGGCGACGCCACGAACGCGACGCGCTGGTGCGCGGACGGCACGTCCGGATCGATCGCGATCACCGTGTCGTCCACCGGATAGCGAATGCGCGGCGTCGATTGCGCGGCGTCGTCGCGCACGCCTGCTGCGCGCACGATCGCTTCCGCAGTGCCGCGCAGGAACACTTCGCGCCGAGGCGGCTCGAACGGCGGGTCGAATTGCGTGGCGGCCGAGACGACGCTCGCGGGACGCGCAGGCGCCTGCGACGGCGTGTTGCGATGCAGGTAGTGCACGAGGTCGCGAAAGATCGGCGCCGCGCCGGTGATGCCGGACACGTCGTGCATCGGCGCACCGGAGAAGTTGCCCACCCACACGCCGACCGTGAAGCGCGACGTGTAGCCGATGCACCAGTTGTCGCGCATGTCCTTCGACGTGCCCGTCTTCGCCGCACTCCACACGCGCGTGGCGAGCGGGTTGTCGATGCCGAACGTCGCCGCGCGCGCACTGCGGTCGGACAGGATGTCGCCGATGACATGGCTCGCGCCTTCGCCGAACACGCGCACGGGCGGTGCGACGAAGGTGTCGCGGCGGAGGCGCGTCTCGCTCCACGCGCCGCCGTTGGCGAGCGCGCGATACGCGTTGGTGAGCGCAACGAGCGTGACGTCGGCGCCGCCGAGCGCGAGCGCGGCCCCGTAGTAATCGGGCTGCTGCGTGATCGTCGCGAGGCCCAGCGCGCGCAGGTCGTCGTGCACACGCGCAACGCCCAGGAGCTCGAGCGTTCGCACCGCGGGCACGTTGAGCGAGCTCGCGAGCGCAGTGCGCACGCTCACCGTGCCGCGGAAGTCGCGGTCGTAATTCTGCGGAACATAGGCCCCGCGCGCGGTGCCGATCGCGATCGGACTGTCGTCCACGAGAGACGCAGCGGTGAGGATGCGCTCGTCGATCGCGCGGGCATAGAGGAAGGGCTTGAGGGTCGAGCCCGCCTGCCGCGGCGACGCAGCCCCGTCGACCTCCGCGGCGCGCGAGAGCTCGCCCGTGCTGCCGACATAAGCGAGGACGTCGCCGGTTGCGTTGTCGAGCACGACGACCGCGCCGTCATCGAGGGCGCTCGAGGCCAGCTCCGCCACGTGCCTGCGCAGCGTGGCCGTGGCGAACGCCTGCACGTCGGCATCGAGCGTCGTGACGACCGTCTCGCCGGCGTGCCTCGCCACTTTGGACGCGACGTGCGGCGCGGCTTGCGCGCGCACGATCATGCGGTACCCGCCGGACAGCGCGAGGTGCGTGCGCGCGCGGATCGCCTCGCACGCGACGTCGGGTGCTGCGATCGCCGCAATGGCGCAGCCCCGCTGGGCCACGACCTGCGGGCGAGCACCCGGTGCGCGCAGCAGCGCCACCAGGATCGCCGATTCGCGCGCATCGAGGCCCGAGGGCACCTTGCCGAACAGCTGCTGCGACGCCGCGCGAACGCCGGTCAGGTCGCCGCGATACGCGACGAGGTTGAGGTACGCCTCGAGGATCTGCGCCTTCGTCCACTCGCGCTCCATTTCGCGCGCCGCTTCCATCTGGTCCCACTTCTGCGCGAGCGTGCGCGCGTCGCCGCTCGTGCGCAGCGACGGATCGAGGAGTCCTGCGAGTTGCATCGTGACCGTCGAGCCGCCGCGCGGACGACGCCCGTCGGCCGCGCGCCACGCGCTGTCCCACGCCGCAATCGCGAGGCCCGTCCAGTCCACGCCCGCATGCTCGTAGAACCGCTTGTCCTCGCCCGCCACGAGTGCCGCCTGCAATGCGGGCGAGATGTCGGGCAGCGGCGTCCACGCGAGCGTGCGCACCGTCGCGTCGATGCGCACGCTCGCGACCGGAACGCCGTTGCGGTCGACCACGCGCGACTCGGACGTGACGTACGCGGCTCGTACGTCGTCGAACGTCGGCGCCGCGAGCGCAGCCTGCGCCACCAGCGCAATTGCCAGAACGGCGCGTCGCGTCACGGCACGACGTTCCAAGCAACGTTAGGGATCTCGCCGAACATCTCGGGCGCGTACATCGCTTCCACCCGCGTCGCCGGCAAATTGAACGTCCCCGGGTTGTTGAGCCGCACCGTGTACTCGGTGACGAACGTGCCCTTCGGCACGTAGCGGAAGTACGCGCGATACGCGGTGAACGTGCGCTCCTCGAACGCGGGCCACACCGTGCCCTGACGGCGCTCGCCCTGCGTCGCGATGCTCGAGTCGCCGCCCAATCCGCGCCCGAGCGCGGTGGCACCCGCGGGCAACGGGTCGTCGACGACCACCCACGTCATGTCCGACTGCGCTTCGACGGTGAGCGTCACGCGCGCGATGTCGCCGCGCTGCCACTGATCCTTCGTCTTCTGCTGGATCGGCGTGATGGTGCGCGTGATGCGGTAGCCACTCGACAGGGGCTCCTTCAGCGGGATCGCCGCGATACTTTGCAGCGTCACCCACGGCGCACCGCTGCCGTCCTGCGCGAGCGTCACGTTCTGGCGCGCGTCCGGCCACGCGAGCTTGTCCGCGAACGTCTTGATGCCGTCATCCGGCTTCCATGCGTGCGCGAACGTGTTGCCCGCGAGCACCGCGGTGGTCGTGCCGGTGACCGGTGTCGATTCGAAGCGCGACGAGAACTTGCCGAGGGCGACGACCCCCCACGCGTTGGCCACCGTCGTGTTCCAGCGGCCGTGCTGCATGCGCCCGAGCGCGCCGCGCACGAGGCGCGGCATGTCGTCCTTCCACGCGGCGACGTCGTTGAACGCAACGAGCAGCTTGTTGGCGTTGCTGTCCGCCGAGATCATGAGCCACCACAGCGCGTCGCGCTTCTCGGTGCTGAAATTCATCGTCGTGCCCTGGAAGTTGAGGCGCGAGCGCAGCACCTGCTCGGCGGCGTTCATCCTTTCGTCGCGGCGCGGCAGCTTCGGCTGGCGCTTGAGGATCAGG
>Ga0207701_10003420_pt1 | contig 16299 bp, 16 predicted proteins | sample KBSSwiSSwithPhiX_FD_184294 | JGI IMG/M metagenome (GOLD analysis project Ga0207701, IMG submission 184294) | Switchgrass rhizosphere bulk soil microbial communities from Kellogg Biological Station, Michigan, USA, with PhiX - S5 (SPAdes) (version 2) | ecosystem: Environmental > Terrestrial >... | reverse complement strand
GTGCGGCCTCGCGGGCGATGTCCGCCTTGGTCATGTGCAGCAAGGGCGCGTGAATGGTGAAGGGATCGCCTTCGACTCCGGCCTTGGTGGCGCGGTTGGCCAGATCCTGGAAGGCGGCGACGAACTCCGGCCGGCAGTCGGGATAGCCCGAATAATCGAGCGCATTGACTCCGACGAACAGGTCGCGCGCGCCCGCCGCTTCCGCCCATGCCAGCGCCAGGCTCAGGAAAACCGTGTTGCGCGCCGGGACGTAAGTCACCGGAATGCCCTCGCCGACGCCGCCCTTTGGGACGTCGATGTCGTCTGTCAGGGCCGAGCCGCCGAATGCCGACAGGTCCATTGGCAGGATGATGTGGCGGTCGGCCAATTCACCGGCGATGCGCCTGGCGGCTTCGAGTTCGACCCGGTGCCGCTGGTTGTAGTCCACCGTCAGCGCCAGCACCTCGAATCCGGCCTCGCGGGCAAGCCCGGCGCAGACCATGGAATCGAGCCCGCCTGACAGCAGCACCACCGCTTTATTTCGTTCGGAAGTCATCGGCGGCGCATCTAGGACCTCAGGCCGCCAAAAAGAAGGGGCCGCTCGCGCGGCCCCAGTGTCGAGCGGACAAGCGCTCGATAGGGAGGAAAGCGTGCCGAAAAACAGGCACGGGCACTTCCTAACCCACGTTGGTTAAACGGAGCCTTAATGAGCGACGGCGGGCTTTGCTGACGGGCAGTCGCCGACGCGGCGCGCATGCAGGGTGTAACTGAACGGGAAACCGTCGGAGATGCCCTGCGTCTCGATGCGCAAACTGCGCGGCGTGATCACCCGTATCTTCGACTGGCCGAAGCCGCCGCCGGTGCAAGTGTAATGGATCACGGCTTCGGTCTCGGTGGAAGATAGCACGGCTCGCGTGCACTGGCCCTTGCGATGTTCCCACTGGGACAGGGCCACGGCCTGCGGCACGCATAGCTTTTCGCCATTCGCGCCAGTTGCGGACTTGCTGACCTCCCATAGCCCGCCGGAAGTCGACAGGACCGGTGGCAGCGTCGCTGCGGTCAGCCCGACCACGGCAGCTGCGAGTCCAAATATGGCTAACTTTCTCTTCATGCGTCGGCTCGTCAGCAGATATTTAACGAAAGTTGGTCAAGGAAATCCAGTGATCAAGCCACGTCTTCGAGTGCGATTGGGAAATCCGTTGCGCAGAAGGCACAATCGACCCGAATAAACCCGTCTTCACCGACCATCGCCTCCCGCTCTTCCAGCGGGAAGCGGGCGATGACCGATTTCACATAGTCAGGGTCGCAGCGGCAGCCGCGGCTCAGCGCCACGGGTTCGAGCGTGCGCACTTCTTCCTCCTCGTGGAACAGGCGCCAGACCAGGTCTTCCAGCGGCAGCGCCGGATCGGTCAGTTCTTCGTCCTTAACCGACCCCGCCAGGATGGCGACATGCGGCCATTCGGGATGGTCCAGCCGCGTGTGCAGCCGGTCGCGGCCCTCCTCGCCTTCGGGAAGGTGCTGGAACATCAGCCCGCCGGCGACCCAGCCCTGTTCGCCCTTGCGGGCGGCCAGGCGGACGATGCTCGGGATCTGCTCCGACTGGCTGAAATAGTTTTGCGCCGCCTGGGCCAGGCTCTCGCCCTCCAGCGGCACAATGCCCTGGTAGCGTTCATTGGACGCCGGCTGGTCGAACGTGATCGCCAGGTATCCGCGGCCGAACAGCGAGAAGAGATTCGGGTTTGGCCCGGCCTCGGCCAGTCGGTCCGCGTCGTGCCGGACGTAGCCGCGCAGCTCGCCGCCCCTGTAATCGCAAACCAAAAGGTCGATGATTCCGTTTTCCGTCTGCGCCTGCAGGGTCATCTGCCCGCCGGGGTCCTTCAGCAGCGCGCCCAGCAGCGACGTCAGCACCAGCGCCTCGGCCAGCAATAGCTCGATGACGCGCGGGTAATTGTGGTTGGCAAGGATATGGTCGAGCGCCGGCCCCAGCCGCGCCAACCGCCCCCGCGCATGCCGCGCAGGAATGGTAACGCCGAGTGCGGTGTCGAGGTTGGCAGTCTGCTCGGACGTCAACGATCAATCCTTCTTTGCCGAACTCCCACCCTCGCTCGTCCTGAGCGAAGTCGAAGGGCGTTCTGTGAGCGGTTTCGCGAGTAAATGGATACGCCCCCAGTCCCCTGCAACCAGCGCCTCCTTCTTGGCACGCGTCCAGCCCTTGATCCGGCGCTCGAAAGCAAAGGCCTCATCGCGTGTCGGCGCGGCCTCGGCCCAAGCCAACTCGACCGGACGCCGTCGACGAGTCCAATCGGCACCCTCACCAGCTTGGTGCTGTGCCAGCCGCACTTCAAGATTGTCGGTGTGGCCGACGTAGTAGCTGCCGTCACTGCAACGCAGCATGTAGGCCCAGAACTGCATGGACGTCGTGCTAGCGCCCTTCGACTTCGCTCAGGACGAGCGAAGTGGGGACACTGGCACAAGCGTGCCCGGACGAGCGCAAGACAAACCTCCGCTCGTCCTGAGCGAAGTCGAAGGGCGCGCCTCCAACAGCCGAACTTACAACTTCCCGAAGCACCACAGCAGCAGGCTCTTCTGCGCGTGCAGACGATTCTCGGCCTCGTCCCAGACGGCGGAAGCAGGTCCGTCCATGACCGCGTCAACAACTTCCTCGCCGCGATGAGCGGGCAGGCAATGCAGGAACACCGCATCATCCGCCGCGCAGCCCATCAGCGCCTCGTCGACGCGATACGGCTCCATCATAGCAACCTTGGCGGCGCTATCCGCCTGTCCCATCGAGATCCAGGTGTCGGTGACAATGGCCTGCGCGTCGGTCGCAGCTTCGCGGGCGTCGCGGACGATCGGGACCGTGCAGCCGCGCGCCGCAGCCTCCTGCAGGAAATCGATGTCAGGCTCATGGCCCGATGGACAGGCGACCTTCAGCCCGAAGCGCATCAGGGATGCCGCTTCGATCAGGGAGTTGCAGACATTGTTGCCGTCGCCCAGCCACGCCCAGCGGCTGCCTTCGAGTGTGCCGTTGCGCTCGATGAACGCCTGCATGTCGGCGAGCAGCTGGCACGGGTGCGACAGGTCCGTCAGCGCGTTGATCACCGGCACGCTGGCATGGCGCGCCATTTCCTCGGCCTTCGCATGATCGTCGGTGCGGATCATGATCGCATCGACGTAGCGCGACAGGACACGCGCAGTATCGGCGATAGTTTCGCCCCGGCCAAGCTGGCTCGAACCGCCTTCCAGGATCAGTGCGCTGCCGCCCAATTGGCGCATCGCCATGTCGAAGCTGACGCGGGTGCGCGTGCTCGACTTTTCGAAGATCATCGCCAGCACGCAGCCCGCCAGAGGCGCATCCGCGTCCGGCTTGCCCTTCGGCCAGCCGGCGCGCGCGGCCTTGCGGGTCGCGGCGTCGTTCAGGATTGCGGCGACGCCGTCGGCGCCGGCGTCCGACAGGTTCAGGAAATGACGATATTCGCTCACGCCGCTTCCGGCACCTCATAGGCCGAGGCAGCGGCCGACAGGCCGTCGACAAACTCGCGGATATGCTGCTCTTCGATGTTGAGCGGCGGCAGGACCCGGACGACATTGTCGCCGGCCGCCACCGTCAGGATGCCGCGCGTACGCAGATAGGCGACGAATGCACGGCTGTCGGTCTTCATCTTGATGCCCAGCATCAGGCCAAGGCCGCGGACGCTCTCGAAGATATGGTCGTGATTGGGGATCATCTGCTCAAGCGCCGAGCGGAGGCGCTCGCCGGTCGAGCGGACCTGCGCCAGGAAATCCTCATTGGCGACGATGTCAAACACCGCCTCGCCCGCGGCCATCGCCAGCGGGTTGCCGCCATAGGTCGAACCGTGCGTACCGACGACCATTCCGGCCGCGGCCTTCTCGGTGGCGAGGCAGGCGCCCATCGGGAAGCCGCCGCCGATGCCCTTGGCCGAGCTCATGATGTCCGGCGTCACTCCATAATGCTGGTAGGCATAAAGGTGGCCGGTGCGGGCGACGCCGGTCTGGACCTCGTCGAACACCAGCATCAGGTCATGCTCATCGCAAAGGTCGCGCAGGCCCTGCAGGAATTCCTTGCTGGCCGGGCGAATGCCGCCCTCGCCCTGGACGGGCTCCAGCAGGAAGCCGGCAGTGTTCTCGTCCATCAACGCCTTTGCGGATTCAAGATTGTCGAATTCCCCGACCTTGAAGCCCTCCAGCAGCGGCGCGAAGCCGTCGATCATCTTCGGCTGATCGGTCGCGCTGATCGCGGCCATAGTGCGGCCGTGAAACGCCTGCTTGAAGGTGATGAGCGTGTGCTTGTGCGGGTTGCCCTTGGTATAATGGTAGCGGCGCGCCGTCTTGATCGCGCATTCGATCGCCTCGACGCCCGAATTGGTGAAGAAGACCGTGTCGGCGAAGGTCAAATCGGTCAGCCGCTTGGCGAAAGCCTCGCCCTGTGGTGAGCCGTAGAGGTTGGAGACGTGCATCAGCGTCGCCGCCTGCTCCTGGATCGCCTTGGTCAAATGCGGATGGCCGTGGCCCAGGATATTGACCGCGATGCCGGCAGCGAAATCGAGATACTTTTCGCCCTTCTCGCCATAAAGGTATGCCCCATCGCCCCTCACTGGCCGGACTTCCGAACGCGGATACACAGGCATGAGCGGCGTAATGGCCATAACGGCGAATTCCCCTTCCCGGCTGAATGCAAAAAGCGACCTCGTGGGCCGCTCCGGCGCCTATAGCGAGAGGGGCCTAAAAGAGAAAGGGGCGCCCCGTTTCCGGAACGCCCCTCCCTTACGCTTCACTCAGGCCAACAGGCCTAACGCAAAGGCGTTGTTACCAGCGGCGGTCCGCATGGCGGTTGCCGTCGCGGGCTTCGCGCTGGACACGGATTTCAAGGTCCGCGATCCGACGTTCGACGGTCGCTCGCTCGCGGCGGTCGATGCCGTTGTTGTCGATCCGCTTGACGATCCGGCGCAGGTCATTGGCCTGGCCCTTCAAATAATCGGCCTCGCGGTTCGACAGGATGTCGCGACGGTCCAGGATGTTGATCTGGTCCTTGACCCGCTCGATGCGGTTCAAAAGCTGGCGCGACTGGTTGTAATTGCCGTGGCCATAATATTGCGGCGCATACTGCGCGGCGGCGGGAACGGCTGCCGTCAGGGCACTCATCGCGACGGCGGCTGAAATCAGGAACTTACGCATTCTCACTCTCCTACTTTGGAGCGGGTTGATGCGTATCTTCTGGACCTGGCGACTTGTTCGAATGCTGAATGCACTCGTTATCTCGCGTTCACCGAAGTAAAACCGCAAGTCTCTGTATTTATTCGTTATTTGCTATTCATTTAGTCGGCGTTCAGCGATCTTTGAAACCACTGCTGAATCCAAAGTCCGCGAATCGACTCAGTTCTTGATCTTCCACCCGCTCCGCAGCAGCGAATAGCAAATCGCCCACAGCGCGACGTTGAGGGCAAGCAGCCCAATGGCGCCGACCATCATCGGCGAGTCCGTCATCCCGAGGAAGCCGTAGCGGAAGCCAGAGATGACGTAGAAGAACGGATTCAAGTGACTGATGGCGCGGAACGTCGGCGCCAGCTGCTCGACCGAATAGAAAGTGCCGCTGAGCAGCGACAATGGCGCGACCACGAAATTGGTGATCATCGCCGCATGGTCGAACTTCTCCGCCCAAATCGAGGTCAGCACGCCAAGGAAGGCCAGCAGGAGCGCCCCCATCAGACCGAACCACAAGGCCGCCAGCGGGTGACGGATCTCGACCGATACGCCCGGCCAAAGCGCCATCGCCAGCCACACGGCTCCGCCGACCAGGAAAGCCCTCGTCACCGCGGCGCCCACCAGTCCGGCGATCAGCTCGCCGGTCGACAGCGGCGGCATCAAATAGTCGACGATCGTCCCCTGGATTTTGCCGACCAGTAGCGAGAAGGACGAGTTGGCGAAGCTGTTCTGAAGCATCGCCATGACGATCAGCCCCGGCGCGAGGAAGTCGGCGAAGGGATGCCCCAGGACCATTCGCCCGGTCCGCCCCATCGCGACCGTGAATATGATGAGGTAAAGCATCGTCGTGACCGCCGGGCCCCAGACGGTTTGCAGCTGCACCTTGAAGAACCGGCGCACCTCCTTGATATAGAGGGTCTTGAGCCCTCCCCAGTTGACGCCGTTCAGCGTGGCTTCGCCCGGATTGGTGCGGACCCATGATGGTTGCAGCGGGTTGGAGGTCTGGTCGTTCACGCGAGCATCGCCTATCGGCTGAATTCGCGCGCGGCAATGATTTGGAGTGTTTTGTTGAATGTCCTGGACTGAAGAACGGATCGAGCGACTAAAGTCGATGTGGTCGGAAGGCTCGACCGCTAGCCAGATCGCTGATGACCTCGGCGGGGTCAGCCGCAATGCCGTCATCGGCAAAGCGCACCGCCTTGGCCTCGAAGCACGCCCCTCCCCGGTGAAGCCGGGCGAGGAGAAGGAATCGCCGAAGAAGGCCGCCAAGGCCGCCGCGCCGAAGACCGTGAAGGCGCCGAAGGCGGAGCCGCCTGCCGCAGCCGCTAACGCCGCCGACGTCGCCCCCGGCGATGCGCCGGACGGTCCAGGCCCTGATCTTCCGCCACGAGCGCCGCAGGCCCAGCGCCCGCAAGCGCCCGACGCCACGCTCCAGTATCGTTCGGTCGGTCCCGGCGGCTTTATCCGCCAGGGTCCCGGCGACACCCAGGCCCCAATCCCGCCGGCACCGCCGCGCCGCCTGGTTCCGGCCAAGCCAAGCGCCGACGTCGCCGACAAGACCAGCCTGCTGGACTTGAACGACCGTATTTGCCGCTGGCCGATCGGCCACCCGGGCGAGCCCGATTTCCATTTCTGCGGTCAGTCCGCCAATCCGGGCTTCCCCTACTGCGTCCAGCATTGCGGCGTTGCCTACCAGGCGCAGCTGCCCCGCCGCGACCGGCGTCCGCCGCCGCCATTGCCGTTCGGCGGTCCGCGCGTCCGCTAGGCGCTCAGGAAAGCCCGAATCTCCCGCTCGAGCTTGGGCCATGCCGGCTCGTCGCCGAGCGGGACATGGTTGCCGCTTTCGAATTCGAAGTAGCGTGCACCGTCGATGGCATTGGCCACCTGACGGCCGGCATCGGCGGGTGCGTTACCATCCTTGTCGGCGTGGCAGACCAGCGTCTCGGCTTTGATCTTCTTTAGCTCACCCTGCACGTCGATCCGCGAGGCAAGATCGATCATCGGCTCCATGTTCTTGACCGGCCCCAGCGTCGCGAAATGTTCATTGTGCCAGTCGATCAGGCTCTGGCTCGCCGATGGGAAATAGAGGGTGATGAACATCTCGCCGAGCAGGCTGCGCCGGAACGCCGGTCTTTGCCGGTTCATCTCCAGCAGGGATTCGCGATAGGCAATCTCTTCGGGGTCGGCGCGTATCCGCCAGCCCGCGGCGAAGCTGTTGACCAGCACCAGCTTGCGCACTCGCTCCGGGTTACGGGCGGCGAATGCCATGGCGATCGCCGCGCCATGCGATATTCCCAGCACGTCGCACTGCTCTATCCCCGCTGCATCCGCGACCGTTTCCAGATCCCCGACCAAGTGTTCGAAGGAGAAACCGGGCAGGTCCCAATCCGACATTCCGAAGCCGCGCATGTCCTGCCGCACCAGGCGGCTGTCCCGTGAACAAGCGTCGAACCAGTGACCATAGACCGGACTGTCCCAGTCATGCTGGAGGTGGGTCATCCAGTTCGGTGCCTTGAGGATCGGGAAGCCCGTGCCGCATTCGGCGAAAGCAATCCGCGCCCCGTCGCCGGCCTTGCAGTACCTGAAGACATCTTTGGCGGGCGTCGGCGTGGGTGCCGGCGCAACCGTCCCGGCCGCCGCATCCTCCGCCTCCATCCGCCGCCGCCAGGTCGCGGGCGGCTCGCCGAACTCGCGCTTGAAGGCGCGGTTGAATGCCGCCTCGCTATTGAAACCGACGGCGTAGGCGATGTTGGCGGTGTTGTGCCGTCCGTCACGGAGCATGTTTGCAGCCGTCCGCATCCGCCAGCGTGCGCAATAACGCATCGGCGGCTCGCCCAGCAGCTCGACGAATCGTTCACCGAGGACCGTCCGCGACACGCCCGCCTCGCGCGCAAGTCCCTGGATGGTCAGGTCCTCGGCATAGCGGGCATGGATGATCGCCAGCACCTTCGATACCGCCGGGTCGGCGAGCCCCTTGATCCAGCCCTTTGCACCGGCCGGCAGTTGCTCGACATATTCGCGCACTGCCTGCGTCAGGAACAGCTCGGCCAGCCTCGCCACGACCTCCTGGGATGGCCGCTCCTCGGCCAGGAAGCGCATCGAGCGATCGAGCCATTCTTCCTGGCCACTGGCGATATCGAGCGTCAACAGCGGCGGCAGGGCCTCTAGCAGCGGATGCGAGGTGTCCGCATCCGTGCCGAGGAAGCCGCACCAGATTTCCGTCGCGGGCCCTTCGCTGCCGACCTTGACCCGGTGCGCACCGTCGTCCGTCACCCAGCCGATGTCCGCGGCGTCGGCGGGCTCCAGGCCCGACCGGCTTTCCAGCAGGTGCGGGTCGTTGCGCGGCAGCAAGACAATCTCTCCGGCCCGGACCGTGACCGGCGGCACGCCTGCCACCTCCACCATCAGCTCACCCGAACGGACATAATGATAGCTGATCAGCTTGCCGGGCTCGGGGAAGAAGGGCGCGAAGTGCTGCGGCGTGAATTGGGCATGGACGCAGAAATCGCCGGTCATCTGGCCGTCGACCACCACTCCGCCCGTCAGGCGCAGCGAACTCAGGATGTCAGTCAGGACGTCCATTGGAACGGATCGACTCCTCAATCCGGCGTTTCGGTCAATTTATCCGGCAGCGCGGTCATTTTGGCAAACCACGGCCTAACCTAAATAGCAATGGTCACATTCGCGGGACGAACCCTCGCTTCGGCAAGCAACGCTTCCGAAGAAGGTGGGGCGCGCCCCGAATAACCAAAAGGGGAATTTGAATGGAAAACTATGATCTCAAGTCGTCGCAGGGCGCGATGATGCTTCTGTTTGCGTGTCTGTCCGCATTTTCGGCGGCTGCGACCACAATCGTGCCGCTAATCATCCACGCCTAAGAAATCGAGGAAAGATTAATGTATCACGACTTTAATTACGAAGCGACGCTGGCATCGTCCTTGCGTGCCGCCTGGAAGCTCGACGACGTGCTCGCCGAGGACCAGGAGCTGGATTTCACGCGCGATTTCATGCCCGACAATTTGGTTCGCACCAACGAGCTCGACATGCTCAGCCCTGCCGAGCAGCGCGTGCTGAACCAGATTACAGGGAACACCTACCTGCACATCTTCGGCGTCGTCGAAGAGTTCATCTTGCCGTTCCTCATGGACCATGCCCGTGAAGTGCTTCGCAAGGACGATTACCGCGTCCGCGCACTGCTGAACTTCGCGGCTGAAGAAGCCAAACACATCCACCTGTTCAAGCGCTTCGCGGCAGCCTTCAATCGCGGCTTCCCGGTGGAATGCCAGGTGATCGGTCCATCGGAAGCGATCGGTGCTGAAGTGCTGAAACACGACCCGCTGGCCGTGGCGCTCGTCATCCTGATGATCGAGTGGATGACCCAGCAGCATTATCTGGGCAGCATCCGCGACGACAGCGACATCGACCCGCTCTTCAAGAGCCTGATGAAGCATCACTGGATGGAAGAAGCGCAGCACGCAAAGATCGACACGCTGATCGTCGAGGCGCTGGTGGAGGGTAAGACCGAGCCAGAGATCCAGGCTGCAATGGACGACTTCTTCGCCATCGGCGCCTTCCTCGACGGCGGACTGGCGACGCAGACCGCTTTCAATCTCGATGCGCTGGAAAAGATGATCGGCCGCAAGCTGGAAAACCGCCAGCTGGTCGAACAGCAGCAGCACCAGGCGGCCCGCTGGACTTTCGTCGGCTCCGGCATGGTCCACCAGCGGTTCCGTGAAATCCTCGGCTCGATCTCGCCGGCGGCACTTGCCCGCATCGACGACGCAGCGCCGACCTTCGCCTGAACACTAACCACTCAAAGACAAGGGGAATTTGACATGTTGAACTTCGTTTCCAATCCGCACACCAACGGTCTCGACCTCGCCGCGCTCGGCGAAATGGTCGAAGCGATCGAAAAGGATGCGAGCCTGGCGCAGGCCGGCTTCGCGGTCACCACGCGCTGGTCGGGCCAGACCCGCAGCGAGACGGTGGTCGAAAGCTACAGCCTCGGCGGCAAGCGTATCGAGCGCCAGCACCGTATCGTCGCCGACGAACCGTGCGAGTTGCTCGGCACTGACAGTGCGCCGAACCCGCAGGAACTGCTCATGGCGGCGATCAATGCCTGCATGACCGTCGGCTATGTCGCCAATGCATCGCTTCGCGGCATTCGCCTCGACTCTGTCGAGATCCGGATGAACGGTACGCTAGACCTGCGCGGCTTCCTCGGCCTCAGGGACGATGTGCCGCCGGGTTATGAGAGCGTCGATTATGACGTGACCATCAAGGGCGACGGCACGCCGGAGGATTTCGAGGAAATCCACCGGGCGGTAATGAAGACCTCGCCCAACTACTTCAACCTCAGCCGGCCCGTTCGCATGAACGGCACCCTCCACGTCGGCTGACGACTGGCGGCGCTGCACCACCCAGGTGCAGCGCCGCATTTCTTTCGGGAAGTATTCATGACCGACATTGCTGTTATCAATCCCAACAAGGCACTCTGGGAAAAGGGTGACTTCACCCGCATTGCCGAATCAATGCGCCAGTCCGGCCAGGAACTGGTCGATACGCTCGGCATCCGCCCAGGCATGAAGGTGCTCGACCTCGGCTCGGGCGACGGCACCACCGCTATCCCGGCCGCCGAATATGGCGCCGCCGTTCTTGGCGTCGACATTGCCGAGAATCTCGTTGCCGCCGGCAATGCCCGCGCCGAAAGCGCCGGGCTGGGCAATCTTCGTTTCCAGCAGGGCGACGCGTCCAACCTCATCGATCTCGAAGACGAGAGCTTCGGCCTCGTCGTCAGCATCTTCGGCGCGATGTTTGCGCCCCGGCCTGACGATGTCGCCAGGGAAATGGTGCGAGTCACTCGCCCCGGCGGCCGCATTGTCATGGGCAACTGGATTCCTGGCGATCCGACGCTGGTGGCCCAGATCCTGAAGATCAGCGCCGCCTATACGCCGGCCCCGCCCGAGGGCTTTGTCAGCCCGATGACCTGGGGTGACGAAACCATCGTCCGGCAGCGCTTCACGGCGGCGGGTATCGCCGACGAGGACATTCAGTTCGAGAAAAACAGTTGGTTCTTCCGCGACGAGGGTTCGCCAGAACACCTCTTCGAGATCTTCCGTGACTATTACGGGCCGACGATGAATGCCTTTGCCGCTGCCGCGAAGGACGGCCGCGAGCGCCAGCTCGACCAGGAGCTGCGCGCTTTGTTCATCGCCCAAAACAAGGATGCCGACCGTACCGAAATCCCGGCGACCTTCCTGAAAGTGACGGTCGGCAAGAGATGAGGCACGCATTGATGAGTCCCGCTTTCCCTGACGTCGTCAGGCAGTGGGCCGCCGATCGCGAACCGCGGAAGACCAGCAAGATTGGCCTCGCAACACTCGTCGCGACGCTGTTCGCCAGGTTTCAAACTGATAAACTGCTTGCCGCGATCCGAGTCTTTTGACCGCGTGCGGTTAGCCTTTGGAGGCACAACCATGACCAATCCAGATTTGTCGAAGTCCGGGACCGGCGTATTCGCATTCGGAATCCTGAGCTACGCCGTCTTCTTCGCCGTGTTCCTCTACGCCATCGGCTTCATCGGCGGCTTCTTCACGCCCACCACGCTCGACGGGACGCCGACCGGGCCGGTCGGCAAGGCGCTCGCAATCGATATCGGCCTGCTCGGCCTGTTCGCGGTACAGCACAGCGTCATGGCCCGCCCGGCCTTCAAGCGATGGTGGACGACCATCGTGCCGGAGGCCGCGGAGCGCAGCATGTATGTGCTGCTGAGTTCGCTGGCGCTGGTCGCGCTGTTCACTTTCTGGCAGCCGATCGGCGGAATCATCTGGGACGCGCCCGACGGCTGGGCCCGCAACACCGTGATCGGCCTCTACCTGCTCGGCTGGGTGCTGCTACTCTACACCACGTTCCTGATCGACCATTTCGACCTGTTCGGCCTGCGCCAATCGTGGAACCGGCTGAAGGGTAACAAGTACACCCCTCCGCAATTCTACACGCCGAGCCTGTATCGTATCGTCCGCCACCCGCTTTACGTCGGCTGGCTGACGATTTTCTGGGCGGCGCCGACGATGACGGTCGCGCATTTGGTTTTCGCGATCGCAACGACGGCCTACATCCTGATCGCCATCCAGCTTGAAGAGCGCGACCTCGTCGACGCGTTCGGCGAGCGCTACATCGAATATCGCAAGCGGACTCCGATGCTGCTGCCGCGACTGTGGCGGCGTCGAGAAGAACCAAGGACTGCCGCCAAGGCCTGATCGTCCGACGAAAATTCAGAGGGCTCCGGATTTCCGGGGCCCTTTTCTTGTCGAACTCTTCGGCGGCTTGTCGAAAGCGCTTCTTTCCTCCAAATAACAATAGCTTAGGCGGATGCCGCCGAATCTCCTGGGGGATTGATTTCTATGCCGAATTTTTCGTCGCGTTGCCTGGCGCTGTTGCTTGCCGGCTCGATTTTTGCCGGCAGTGCACCCGCAATTGCCCAGCAGGCCAATGGCTGGGGCGTCCCTCTCACCGACGTCACCCCCGATGCGTCGATCCGCTACGGCACACTGCCCAACGGCATGAAATATGCGATCATGCGGAACGCCATTCCCAAAGGCGCCGGCGCTGTGCGCCTCCGCTTCGAGTTCGGCTCGATCGGCGAGCGCGACGACGAGCGCGGACTTGCCCACTTCATCGAACATATGGCGTTCAACGGCTCGACCCACGTGCCCGAGGGCGAGATGGTCAAGATCCTGGAGCGCAAGGGCCTGAAGTTCGGGCCGGACACCAACGCCATCACCGGCTTCGACACCACAACCTACATGCTCGACCTGCCCAAGACCGATGACGATACGATCGACACGGCGCTGATGCTGTTCCGCGAAGTCGCCAGCGAGGTGAAGTTCGATCCCGCCGCCGTCGACCGCGAACGCGGAGTCGTGCTCGGCGAAAAGCGCGTCCGCGATACGTACCAGCTGCACCAGCTGGAGGACCAGATTGGCTTCCAGCTGCCCGCGACGCCTTACCCTAACCGCATTCCGATCGGGCTTGAGAATATCCTCAAGGCCGCGCCCACCGATCGGCTGAAGGACCTCTATCATCGCTATTACCAGCCGCAGAATGCGACCCTGGTGTTCGTCGGCGATGCCGATCCGGCGCTGATCGAGAAGAAAATCCTTGCCCGCTTTTCGGATTGGAAGGCCGCCGGCGCAGCCGGTCCGGCCCTGCCGCGCGGAAAGGTCGACCTCAAACGCGGCGCCGAGTTCCACAGCTTTAGCGATCCCGCAGTCGCGACCACGGTCAGCCTCACGTCCTTCCGGCCGTGGGAGGAACCAGCCGATACTCTCGACCAACGCCGCAAGAACGCGGTGCGCGCGCTCGCCGCCGCGACCTTCAACCGCCGCATCCAGCGCCTTGTCGCCGCTCCGGACTCCGTCATTCTCGGCGGCGGCGTCAGCACCAACGATTCCGACGACGCCGCCCTCGGCGTCTCCTTGGGCATCGTCGCCAAGGACGGCTCGTGGAAGCAGGCTTTGGGCATCGCCGAACAGGAACTTCGCCGGGCGCTGACTTACGGCTTCAACGCGACCGAGCTGAAAACTCAAAAAATGGACATGCTCGGACTGTTCAAGAAGGGCGTGGGGCAAACGGAGTCGCGCACCCACCAGTCACTCGCAGGCACCATCCTGGGAACCGTCGACAAGCCGGACTTCGTCACGACGCCCGCCTTCCGCCTGGCCAATTTCGAGAAGATCTACCCCAGCATCACCCCGACGGAAGTCACCGCTGCCTTCCGCGAGATGTGGTCGGGCAGCGCACCGCTCGTGCATGTCAGCGCCAAGGAGGCGATCACACCGCCGGTCCTTGCCACCGCTTATGCCGAAAGTGCCAGGATCGCCGTCGCAGCGCCTGCCGAGGAAGCCGCCGTCGCTTTCGGCTACGCTAGGTTCGGCGAGTCCGGAAGGATCGTCGAGGATCGCCGCGTGGCTGACCTCGGCATTCGCACGATCCGGTTCGCCAACAATGTCCGGCTGAACATCAAGCAAACCGATTTCGAGAAGGGCAAGGTCGCCTATTCCGCCCGCCTTGCCGGTGGCACTGTCGCCCTCCCCCAGGACCAGCCGGGCATTGCGACCATGCTCTCCGCTTCCTCGGCCATGTCTGCCACAAAGAAGCATTCGCTCGATGACATACGGACGGTACTCGCCGGGCACGATGTATCGCCAGGCTGGTCGGTACAGACGGACGCCTTCGTCGCCGCCGGCACCACGAGCGCCAAGGACATCGGGCTGCAGATGAAGCTCAGCGCCGCCTACCTCACGGACCCGGGATACCGTGCCGAAGCGGAGACGCAGTGGAAGAATATCGTCCCGATCGTCGACAAACAGCTGACGGCAACGCCGGCGAACATGCTCGGCTCAAAGCTTCCGGCCATTCTTGCCTCCGATGACTTGCGCTTTGGCATTCCGCCGACGAGCGAGCTCGCGAAGCGCAATCTCAGTCAGGCCAGTGCAGCCATGGCGCCTTTCGTCGCCCAGGCGCCGATCGAGATCGGCATCGTCGGCGACGTCGATGAAAATGCCGCGATCAGGGCCGTTGCCGAAAGCTTCGGCGCCCTTCCGGTTCGCCTCGCGTCGGAGCCGGCCAACCCCGGCACGAACACGGCGCGCTTCCGCACCGCCACTTCGCTGATCCAGCTCACCCATAGCGGCGGCGCCGACCAGGCGCTCGTCGGCGCGGCCTGGCCAACCGATGACGACCATGATTTCCGCAAGGAAGTCGGCCTCGCCATGCTCGGCGAAGTCATGGACCTGATGCTGACCGAAAGCGTCCGCGAAGAATTGGGCGATTCCTACGGCGTCTCCGTCGGCTCGGACATGTCCGACGTCTACAAGGGCTTTGGCTTCCTGCTGGTCAACTCGGTCGTGGCACCTGACAAGGTCGATGAAGTCGAGGGCGCCATCGCCAAGGTCGCCAGGAGCCTCCGCGACAAGCCGGTCAGTGACGACATCTTGCTGCGTGCCCGGACGCCGATGCTCGAAAGCGCTGGCAAGGAGACCCGGCAGAACTCATACTGGCTGCGTTATGTCGACGAGGCCCAGACCGAGGCCGACCGCCTCGATCGCATCCGCACTCGCGACAAACTGATCCGTTCGATGACCGCTGCCGATCTGCAGGCGCTGGCAAAGCAGTATTTGATCGACGGCAAGGAACAGCACGTCCGCATCCTCAGCGACAAACTGCAAACTGCCTCTGCCGCTCCCAAGAACGCGGCCACCAAGGCGAACTGACTTTCCGGGCGACCTGGAGGCTTCACTGCCCCTTGTCGCCCGAAAGGCACAACCGGCCACAAGCGTTCCCGACGTGTTCGCGGCGCTTGGCAGCCTGTGTTGCGCGGCCCTATAGCCGGTGCAAATGTCCGACTTATTCTCGTCCAACTCCAATTCGACGCCCGACAGCTACGACGCTTCCTCGATCGAGGTCCTCGAGGGCTTGGAGCCCGTTCGCCGCCGCCCCGGCATGTATATCGGCGGCACCGACGCGCGCGCCCTCCACCACCTCGCCGCCGAGGTCATCGACAATTCGATGGACGAAGCGGTCGCCGGCCACGCCAGCCGGATCGAGGTGACGCTGGAGGCGGGCAACCGCCTGATCGTTACCGACAACGGCCGCGGCATGCCGGTCGACCCGCATCCCAAATATCCGGGCAAGTCAGCGCTCGAGGTCATCCTCACGATGCTGCACTCGGGCGGCAAGTTTGAGGGCAAGGCCTATTCGACCTCCGGCGGCCTCCACGGTGTCGGCGTCTCGGTCGTCAACGCCTTGTCGTCCGAAACGGTCGTCGAAGTCGCCCGCGACAAGAAACTCTATCGCCAGTCCTTCTCCAGGGGCCTCTCCACCTCCCCGCTCGAAGAGGTCGGCGCCGCCCCCAATCGCCGCGGCACAACCGTCGGCTTTGTCCCCGACCAGCCAAGTGCCGCTGGCGAGCTTCACGATCGGGCGTACCTGATGGTAACCGGACATCTTCGTAACCCAGCGGATCCGCGAAAGGCCGCTCAGATCGACGAAGTTGGTCTTGTCCCGCAGCGCGAGGGCGCAGGGCGTGGTGCACAG
>Ga0207701_10003416_pt1 | contig 16307 bp, 13 predicted proteins | sample KBSSwiSSwithPhiX_FD_184294 | JGI IMG/M metagenome (GOLD analysis project Ga0207701, IMG submission 184294) | Switchgrass rhizosphere bulk soil microbial communities from Kellogg Biological Station, Michigan, USA, with PhiX - S5 (SPAdes) (version 2) | ecosystem: Environmental > Terrestrial >... | reverse complement strand
TTGTCCTGATCATCGTCCGCGCCTCGGTCTCGCGGTATTCGATCACCCAGACGTCGGTTGAGACCCTGAACGTCGGCGACTGTGGAAGGTCGGCGGTCACCGACGGCCCGGCGCCTCGCGAGGCGCCGTCGACCGCCACCACCCCCGCCCCTGCCGCGCCGCCCGCCGCGAACGCAGCCCCGCCGCCCCCGCCCGAACCACCACCCCCGGCCGTGCCGCCCGCGCCGCCCCCCGCCGCGGCGGTGATCGAGGTCTCCCCGCCCCCAGCGCCGCCGCCACGCACCATGGTCGAGGTGGGCGCCGCGGCCGCGGCCGGCCGGGTTCTGGCGCCCGGGCTCAACCTGGGCGGCACGGTCATGCTCGGTCTGAGGTTTCCGCGCGCCGGCGCCGTGGTTCGATCGCTGCGCCTGTCGGCGCTGTACCTGCCCCGGGACCTGCTGCGCCCGGCCGATGAGGTGTCCTCTTCCTGGATCGGCGGCACCCTCACCGGCTGTCCCGGCCTGGGGCTGCGCCGGGGCTGGTTCGAGGGCCAGGCCTGCGCCCGCGCCCTGGGCGGGTGGGTCACCGCCTCCGACCAGGCCGTCACCAACCCACGCTCGGCCGGCCGCTCCTGGTGGGGGGCGGGCGCGCTGCTGCGCGGCGGCGCGGAGCTCGGCGCCGGCCTGGTGCTGGAAGTCGAGGCCGGGCTCGACGCGGTGCTGATCGAGCGCCGCTTCATCACCACCACGCCGCTGCGCACCGTGGCCGAGACCCCACCGGTCTCGATCTTGGTCGGGGTGGGACTTTCTCGTAGACTCTGACGCCCGGGACCCGGGTGATCATTTACCGCCACCCCGGGAATCACGAGACGCGCAATGCCTTTGTCGGTGCACCGCAGATTCCCGCTCGCCGCCGCAGACGCGACGATCGCCGACCAGCTGCCGGCGCGGGCCCTGTCCCCGGTGGCGACGGCGGCCCGCGACCGCGAGGCGCGGCTGCGCGGCCTGGTCGACGACCACATCGACTTCGTGGCCCGCGTGCTGCGCAACGCCGGCACGCCGCCGGCCGAGATCGACGACGACGTTCAGCGCACCTTCATCGCCACCGCGCGCCGGCTGGACGACGTGCGTCCGGGCGCGGAGAAGAGCTTCATCCTGCGCATCGCCCTCAACGTCGCGGCCCACGCGCGCCGCACCCTGGCGCGCCGGCGCGAGGTCACGGCCGACCCGGCGCTGGAGCTCCCCGACGGCGGCGCGACCCCCGAACAGATGGCCGACCGCAAGCAGCTGCGCCAGATGCTGGATCGCATCCTGGCCAGCTTTCATCCCGATCTGCGCACGGTGTTCTCGCTGTACGAGATCGAGGAGCTGAGCATGGTCGAGATCGCGGCCGCGCTCGGCATCCCGCAGGGCACCGTCGCCTCGCGCCTGCGCCGGGCGCGCGCCGAGTTCCGGCAGCAGGTCAAGGTCCTGCGCGCCCTCTCCGAAAGCGAAACCGGATCATGAGCGCCAGTCAGGGAAGGGACAGCATGTGGGTGATCGGCAGCACCGGTGGCAGCGACGCGAGCGGGGTCCGATCATGAGCGACCCGGGCCGTCTCTTCGACGAGAGCGACGACGAGCTCGAGCGCCTGCTGATCGGCACCGCCCGCTCGGAGCGGAGCTCGTCGCGAACCCGCGCGCGCACCCTGGCCGCGCTGGGCGTCACCGGCTCGGCGACGCTGGCCGCGGCGGCCGCCTCCGCCAGCGCGGCGCCGGCGGCGCTGGGCAAGCTGACCTTCACCTGGGCCAAGCTGGCGGTGGGCGTGTCGGTCCTGGGCACGATCGCGGCGGTGCCACCGGCGTACCACGCCTGGCAGCGGCACCAGGCCGCGCTGGTGGCGCACCCGGTGACGGGCCAGCGGACAGCGGTGACAGCGGTGCCGCCCGCGCGCGAAGCGCCGGAATCGGCCACGCCGACGCTGATGCCGACGCCGACGCCGGCGGAAATGCAGTCGGATGGGACGCCGGTGAGCGGGGCGGCGGATCTGGGCCGCGAGCTGCAGGCGCTGGATGGGGTGCGGGGGTCGCTGGCGCATGGACAGCCCGACCGGGCGCTGGCGCGGCTGGACGCCTACGCCGCCGCCTTCCCGCGACACCGCCTGGGATTGGAGGCGGAGATCCTGCGCATCGACGCGCTGGCACGCAGCGGGCGGCGCGCCGACGCACGCGCCCACGCGGCCGCGTTCCTGCGCGAGCACCCCAAGAGCGTGCTGGCGGCCCGCGCCCGACGCTATCTGCGCGACTGAGACCTCGATGCGCCCGTGTCACCCCCGCACGGCCCGCGGCGCCCGCGCCCGCGCGGTGTGCGCCGGCGGGCTGCTGGCGCTGCTGCCGTCGTGCGGGAGCACGGTGGATTCGCTGGGCTACGACGGGGCCGACGGCCCGCCGCTGCGGCCGCTCAGCGGGCCGGCCAGCTATCGGAACGCCTTCCGTGACCAGCTGGGCAAGACCGACGCCGAGATCAACGCCAAGATCGCGGCCGCCTTCGCTCAGCTGTTCCACGGTGACCCGGCGACCCAGGCGATCTACGTACCGGTGGGCAGCGACCGCGCGCTGATCCAGGACATCTACCACAACGACGTCCGCACCGAGGGTATCGGCTACGCCATGCTGATCGCGGTCGAGCTCGACAAGCGGGACGAGCTCGACCGATTGTGGTCTTACGCCAGGAGCGCTCTCCAGATACCCGACGGACCGGCCGCCGGATATCTGCGCTCGTACTGCGAGGTCCAGGGCGTCACCGTCTCCTGCCTGGACCCGTTCGGCCTGCAGCAGATGGTGATGGCGCTGATCTTCGCGCACGACCGCTACACCCGCGCCGGCGCGCCCGCCGGCCCGGTCGACTACCAGGCCGAAGCGCGGCGACTGTTGACGCTGATGCGCCACAAGGAGGACCAGAACGGCGGGGTGGTGGGCGGGGTGACCGACACCTTCGACGCCACCTCCCGCCTGGTCTTCGACATCCCCGACGTATCCGCGGCCGGCGTGGGACGCCCGTCGCTGGAGATGCCGGGCTACTACCAGCTGTGGGCGCAGGCCACCGGGGATCCCTTCTGGACCAGCGCCGCGACCGCCGCGCGCGCGTACTTGCGGCGTAGCGCCCATCCCACCACCGGCCTGTTCCCGGTCCGCGCCACCTTCGCCGGCGCGCCGGTCCCCGGCTCCGAGAACTTCGTATCGGAGGTTTATCGCACCCAGCTCAACTTGGTGGTCGACTGGATCTGGGTGGGCGCAGACGGCTGGACCGGGCTGGAAGCCGACCGCCTGCTGGACTTCTTCCAGGGCCAGGGCCTGACCTCGTACGGCGCGGGCTTCTCCCTGGATGGCTCGGTCACCCTGAACGCCAACCACGATCCGGCACTGGTGGCCATGAACGGGGCCACCGCCTTGATGGCCCAGGTGACCGACCCGCTCCCCTTCATGACCGCGGTCTGGAACCAGGACATCGTGACCGGATTTACCCGCTACTACCCGGGCCTGCTCGACCTGCTGGCCCTGCTGGCCCTGAGCGGCCAGCTGCGGGTGTATTGACGCGCCGATCAGGGGCGCGGTGCCCGCGATTTCCCGGTGGTGGCGAACCCGGTTTTGTGTAGATTCGTGCCCGTGGCGGCGGAAACAACGACCCGGGCGGTAAGAAGGGACCGGCGCGCGCTGCGCTTGCGGGCGCTGCCGCTGGCGATGGCGATGACGGCGGCGATGACCGCGCTCGGATACGGCGGCGACGCGCGCGCCGACGCCGCGCCGGTGGCGCGACGCTGGATCAGCCCGCAGCCGAGCGGCGAGAACCTGCGCGCGCTGTGGGGAACCGAGGGAGCGCTGCTGGCCATCGGCGAGGGCGGCACGATCCTGCGCTCGTCCGATCACGGCGCCAGCTGGACCAGCGTGGCCAGCGGCACCAGCTACAGCCTGAACGCCATCTGGGGTTCGTCGGAGGGCGACCTGTGGATCGCCGGCGACGAGCAGACCATCCTGCGCTCTACCGACGGTGGGGCGGTCTGGAACCGCATGACCCCGCCGGTGGCCGGCCACCTGGCCGCGATCTGGGGCAGCGACCCTCACGACGTCTACTTCGCCGGCGGTGGCGGCCAGCTGCTGCACACCAAGGACCACGGCCGTTCCTTCCAGGTCCTGCGCCCGCTGGGCGCCACCGACGAACAGCTGACCGCGGTGTGGGGCGGCGCCGCCGACGACGTCTACGTCACCGGCGATCGCGGATCGGTGCTGGCCACCCGCGACCAGGGACAGCACTGGAGCACGGTGCGCAGGCAGACCCAGCGCCCGCTGCCGCCGGGCCAGTCGTTCCCGGCCAAGCTCGGGACCACCGCCGCGGCCGGCGGGCCGGTCGCCGCGCCGACGGCGATCGGCGGCAGCAGCGCGCTGACCATCACCGGCACCCGGCGCGCGAGCTCGCTGGCGGTCTTCACCTCCTGGATGCAGACCCGCAAGGGCAGCTCGGGCGGCATGGGCGCGCAGTACACCGCCGACGGCGGCAAGACCTGGAAAGAGGTCCAGGTCGAGCCCAGCCCCGCGCCCTGGCCGGGCTTCGGCGCTTTCTATCCGGCCGACGAGCGCACGATCTACGGCGTGGCCACCTTCGAGCTCGACGACCGCCCCCTCGACGAGCGCCAGCGCACCGGTCTGATCGTGTCCAGCGACGGGGGCGCGACCTTCGCGCGGCGGTCGTTCCTGCCCCCGGGCAGCGCCGCCAACGCCCTGTGGCGGGATGCCAGCGGCCCGCTGGTCGCGGTCGGTCCCGCGGGGCAGATCTTGCGCTCGACCGACGACGGCAAGACCTGGGAGGAACGCTCGACGCGCCCGTTTGGCAACGCCACCCTGCGCGCGGTCTGGACCGACGGTGCCGGCGAGGTCTGGATCGTGGGCGACGACTGCACCGTGCTGCGCTCCCGGGACGGCGGCTCGCGCTTCGACCTGCAAACGCCCCCCTGCCCCGCGGGCGGCGGCACCGAGCTGCGCTCGGTGTGGGGCAGCGGCGCCGACGACGTCTACATCGCCGGTCCCTTCGTCATGCACACCACCGACCGCGGGCAGACCTGGACCGACGTCACGCCCCCCGCGGCGGTGCCGGCGGCCTGGCGGCTGTGGGGCAGCGGAGCCAAGGACCTGTACGCGGCCGGTTACGGGGTCTGGATCTCGACCGACGGCTCGCGCACCTGGCGGGTGGTCGACAGCTCGCGCTCGCGCAGCCCCAGCGACCGTTTCAGCGACGTGTTCGGCGTCGGCAGCGATCGCTTTGCCTTCAGCGAGCTCGGCGTGCTGGAGCGCGGTTCCAAGACCGGCGCCAGCTGGCAGGCGCTGCCGCCACCGGTCCCCGGCTGGCGCTGTTGCTCATTCTGGGCCGACGGCACCACCGCGCTGTACGGGCTTGGCCCCAACCACGGGTTCTTCCGCTCCACCGACGGCGGGCGCAGCTTCACTCCGGTCGCGACGCCGCTCGGCAACCTGGCCACCTTCGTGACGCTGCGGCGGCGCGGCGAGCAGCTGTTCGTGACCGCGGGCGACCCGATGCTGTCCTCGCAGCAGCAGACCGTGCTGACGTCAGCCGACGAAGGACTGACCTGGACCACCTACGCGACCCTGCCCTGGGGCGCGACCGCGATGGCGGCGGTCGAGAACGACCTGCTGGTGGTGGGGACCGGCGGCCTGGTCGTCCGGCTGCACTGACGCCGGGCGCTGACCGCGCGGCAACCTCACGCCTACCTCACTACCAGGGCAAGACTTCGCCGTTGGCGTGCCAGAAGGTGCCGGTGGTGGCCGGGGTGAGGGCGTCGATGCGGTCGACCAGCTGGGCGGCCGCGGTCTCGGGGTCGACGTTGCCCTGGCCCCGGGTCATCTCGGTACGCACGAACCCGGGATGCAGGATGGCGACCGCGACGCCGGCGTCGGCCAGGTCGCGGGCCAGCGACACGCCGGCCGCGTTGAGCGCCGCCTTGGACATCCGGTACCCGTAGCTGCCGCCCGAGCTGTTGTCGCCGATCGATCCCATGCGGCTGGTGATCAGCGCGACCTTGGATCCGCGCCGCAGCCGCCCGCGCAGCGCCCGGACCACCCGCAAAGGACCGATGGCGTTGACCTCGATCTGCGCGCGCACGCTGTCGAGATTGCCGTCCAGCTCGTCGAGCTCGTCGTGGCGCAGGATACCCGCGCAGCACACCAGCTCGTCGATCGAGGTGTCTTTCATCCGACGGGCCAGCTCGTCGACCGACGGGGCGTCGGTGACATCGACGCCGGTCTCGACCTGCACGCCGCGGGACTTCTCGGCGTCCAGCTCGGGCGAGGATCGGCGGCCGGCGGCGATCACCCGGCGGCCGCGCGCCGCCAGGCGCCGGCTCAGCGCCAGGCCGATGCCGCGATTGGCGCCCACCACCAGCGCGACTCGAGAGGAACCAGGAGTAAGGGAGGAACCGTTGCTGCTCATGCCGGGCAGCATAGCCGCTGGCCGGCGCCTGCGCTCGCTCGGATCAGCGGGCGCCGGGCGCGGGCGCCAGCAGGGCGGCGCACTCGTCGGGCAGGACCGGACCCTGGACCTCGTCGCTCTGCTTCTTGCGGGTCTGGGTCGCCTGCGCGTCGGAGCTGAACCACCAGGCCAGGCTGGCGCCGCAGCCCTCGTCGGCGTCGGGCGCGGGCGGATCCTGCGCCTTGCACAGCGCGCCGCCCTCCGGGCACTTGAGGCGCACGTGAAAATGATCGTGGTGCCCCCACCAGGGGCGCAGGCGCGCGAACCAGGGCTGGTGGCGCGCCGGCGACGCGCACATCAGGCGGCGGATGGCCGGGTTGACGAAGATCCGGTCGACGGCCGGGTCGGAGGCGGCCGCCTCCAGCAGGCGCTCGGTGCGCCGGCCCCACAGCGGGCTCATCTCGTGGGTCACCAGATCGACCACCGCCGGGGGCGCGATGCGCTCGCGGTCGGCTTTCCGCAGTCGGCCGCCGCGCACACCCTTGGGCGCCAGGTAGCCGAGGTCGACGTCCAGCCCCGACTGATGGCTGCGATGCCCCGACGGCGTCGGCCCGCCGCGCGCCTGTGACATGTCGCCGACGATCAACACCCCCAGGTGGCGGCGCCGCGCGGTGGCCCCCAGGCGGCGGATGAAATCGACCAGCGCCGGGTGGCCGAAGAAGCGGTTGCGGGACCGGTGCAGCGATTCGTAGCCGGGACCGCTCTGTGGCAGGGCCCGGGCGCCCTGCACGCAGCCGGCCGAGTAACCGCCGATCGCCTCGGGCGCCCCCGTCGACGGGGTGCGCTGGGCGTTCCACACCGACGGCAGCGCCAGGGCCGCGGAAGCGGCGGACCGGACCGGGGGCGGCGGCACCGGACGCGCATCGGGCGCGCGCGCATCGACGGAAGCTCGCGCAGCATCGGGAGCAGAGTGGGATGACAGCGGGGTGAGACCCAGCAAACACAGCGCGAGCAATCCCGCGCGAACATCGTCCAGCACGCCAGCAGCATATCGCGACCGCCGGCCTGGCGGCTCTCCTATCCGACCCACATCGGGGTTACATTCGGCGCCGAAAGGGAGGGAGCTCTTGCCACTGACCGCCCGGAGCCTGTCATCGACGATGGCGATCGCGACGATCGCGCTTCTTCCCCGTGCCAGCGACGGCGCGCCCGACGCCGGCCGTCCGTCTGCGCCGCCACCAGCCGCCCCCTCGGCCGCCCCCAGCGTATCCGCCGACTATCGCAACGAACGTGCGGGCGCGGTGCACCACATCCGGGTGCGCGACCTGCCGCCGCCGAACGCCACGCCATCGGTCGATAGCGGACCGCACGTCATCGACCGCCCCACCTCGGCCTGGCCGCAAGCACCGGCCGGGTTCAAGGTCGAGCTGTACGCCGACAAGCTGTCCAACCCGCGGCTGATCCGCGCCGCGCCCAACGGCGATCTGTTCGTCGCCGAGAGCAAGGCCGACCAGATCCGGGTGCTGCGTGGCCTGGGGCGTGACGGGCGCGCGCAGCGCATCGAGGTGTTCGCGCACGACCTGAAACAACCCTTCGGGATCGCGTTCTACCCGCCCGGCAACGATCCGCGCTGGGTCTACGTCGCCAACACCGACTCGGTCTGGCGTTTTCCCTACCGCAACGGCGACCTCACCGCGCGCGGCGCCCACGAGGTAGTCACCACCCAGATCCCCGGTGGCGGGCGCTTGCGCGGCGGCGGCCACTGGACGCGCGACGTGGTCTTCTCACCCGACGGCAAGAAGATGTTCGTGTCGGTCGGATCGCGATCCAACAACGACGACACCGACGGCAACGCCGACGAGTTCCATCGCGCGCAAATTCTGGAGATGGGCCCGGACGGCAACGGCCTGCGCACCTACGCCTGGGGCATCCGCAACCCGGTCGGCATCGCGATCCAGCCGCGCACCGGCGATCTCTGGACCTCGGTCAACGAACGCGATCGCCTGGGCAACGACCTGGTCCCGGACTACATCACCCGGGTCAAGGACGGCGGCTTCTACGGCTGGCCGTGGTACTACATCGGCGGCAACCCCGACCCGCGCCACGCCGGGAAGCACCCGGAGCTGCGCGACAAGGTGCTGGTCCCCGACGTCCTGCTGCAGTCCCATCACGCGTCGCTGCAACTGACCTTCTACGACGGCAAGTCATTCCCCGGCGAGTATCAAGGCGACATCTTCGCGGCCCAGCACGGGTCGTGGAACCGCACCCCGCGCACCGGCTACGACGTGATCCGGGTGCCCCTGCACCAGTCCGGGCGCGCCAGCGGCGAGTACCAGGACTTCCTGACCGGCTTCGTCACCGCCGACGGCCAGGTCTGGGGCCGCCCGGTCGGCGTTGCCGTCGCCGCCGACGGCGCCCTCATGGTCACCGACGACGGCTCGAACGCGATCTGGCGCGTGAGCTACGCGGGGAAGTAGTCCCCTCGCCCGCGTCCGCTCGGTTGCCTACGGGCAGCCGCCGTTGGCTCTGATCTGGGTCAGTAGGTTCCCGCACGCCGCGTTGCCCTGGGTGCGCAGGTTATTGTACTGCTGCAGGCACAGCGCCATCGCCGTGGCGTCGGTGACCCGGTTGCAGCAGGCCAGCAGGTCGGCGCAGGTGAGGGTGTTGCCCGCGGCATCGACCATGACGATGGTGCCGCCGGCGCCGCTGCTACCAGCGTCGGTCGCGGCGCGGCCGCCGGTGCCAGGGGCGCGGACGTCGCTGCCCGCGTCGGCGGCGCTGCTCCCCCCGGTGCCGGACCCGGTGCTGCCGCCCGACCCAATGCTGCCGCCCGACCCCTTCGCCCCACCCGTACCGCCCGGCCCGGCGGTGCTGCTGCAACCAACCGGCAGCACCGACACCACCATCACCGACAAACACAGCACCAGGATCGCGGTCGAACGAGCGAAGACCAGTCTGCACAGCTTCATCGGCGCGGATGAAACCACGTCCCCGCGCCGCCTGTCCACGCCCCGCCGCCCCAAAACCGCCGCCCAGACGCGTCGCGCGGAATCCCTCCCGTCGGTCACGTTCGCAAAAATCGCCGCGCAGCGCGATCCCCATATCCGAACTTCGCCCCTCAACGCCAGAGCGAGCGCAGCGAGCGGGTTTATCGACGGGAGACGCGGCTCCGCCGCGTCGGCTCACTCCCCAAGGCGCTTGAGAGGGGGCCCGTGGGGGAGGGGCCCTGCCCTCCCCCACGAGCGAGCGAAGCGAGCGTCAGTGAGCGTGGCCGCCGGCGCCGTGGACGTGGCCGTGTTCCAGCTCCTCCTTGGTCGCGTCGCGCACCTCGACCACCTTGACGTCGAAGTGCAGGCGCATCCCGGCCAGCGGATGGTTGGCGTCGATGGTGGCGTAGTCGCCGCGCACCGCGGTGACCAGCGCCAGCATCGGCCCGGCATCGGTGGTGATCTGGTACTGCATGCCGACCTCGACTTTACCGGCCGGCAGCTTGCGCAGCGGGACGTTGCGGATGTGTCGCTCGTCGCGCTGGCCGTAGGCCTCATCGGGCGCCAGGCTGACCGAGATCGCGTCACCGGTCTGCTTGCCGTCCAGCGCCTTCTCCAGGCCCGGCACGATGTCGCCGGAACCATGGAGGTAGGTGAGCGGCTCCCCCCCCTCCGACGAGTCCAGCACCCGGCCTTCGTCGTCCTTGAGGGTGTATCCGATGGTGACTGCCTTCTGTGCCCCAATCTGCATGCGCGGCATATTGACACGAAATCAGCAGGCCATCGCCCCGCGGCCCGAGGAAGGTTCAACAGTCGAAGGCTCACCACCGGCGCGGCGGGAATCGCACACTCCGGGACGCCCCCCGGCCCGCGGCGCGCGCGCTGTCCGGGCCCGGGCGCTGGCCCCCCGCTTGCGATGGTGCGGGACATGACCTTCGCCCTGGCTTCCCTGGCCGCGCTGGCCCTTCCGCTGGGACTTCCCCCCGGCCCGTCCCCCACCCCGACCGCCGCGACCGCCGCGCCCGCCGCGCCCACATGGGCCCTGGATCCCCTGCCGACCGCGCGCGTCGACACGCCGGTCAGCGAGGGACCCGCCGCCGGCGCCGATCTGACGCCGCGCGACCCCGACACCGAGCGCACCTTCAGCTATCGCCGCGCCGGGCTGGAGCTGGCCGGCCTGATGGCGCTGGGGGCAGCCTGGTACGAGGCGGAGATCGACTTCAACCGGCAGGACTTCGACTTCGATCGCAGCTGGAGCGGCCAGGCGCAGCGCCTGCTGACCACGCGCGGCTATCGCTTCGACGACAACGACCGGCGCACCAACATCGGACACGCCTTCGTGGGTCGCACCTACCATGGCGTGGCGCGCGCCAACCACGCCACCTTGCTGCAAGCCTTCCTGTTCGATCTGACCGCGTCGTCGGTGTGGGAGGCGGCCATCGAGCACCGCGAGGTGTTCAGCCTCAACGACACCGTGGTCACCGCGGTGGGCGGGGTGCCGCTGGGCGAGGCGTCGTTTCAGATCGGCGAGCTGTTCGCGCGCAGCGCGCCGACCTGGCGCAACCGGCTGCTGATGGCGGCGTTCTCACCGGCGCGCGCCTTCTTGAGCCTGACCGAGGGCGGCCACCTGCCGCACGTCTCGTCGCTGGACCGACACGGCCTGGCCGACGACGCGAGCCACCGCTTCGTGCTGTCGACCGGCGGCACCTTCGTGGCCCTCGCGCCCGCCACGCCGACCACCGCCGCCCCGATCGGCGCCACCGACCCGGGCAGCGGCACCCTGGTCGCGCGCCTGGATCTCGAGCTCATCAATCTGCGCGCCTACGGGCGCGAGGGCAACGTCCGGCGCACCCTCGCCGGCGGTGAGGCGACCGGCCTGGCGCTGAGCTACCAGGGTACGGCGGAGCGCCTGGACCAGGTGACCGTGACCGCGCGTAGCTCGCTGTTCGGAACCTTCAGCCAGGAGCTGACCGGTGCCGTGGACACCGGCAGCGCGCACGGCCAGAGCCTGCTGCTGGCGGCCGGCTCGGCCTTCGACTTGACCCTGACCGAGGGCGATCGGACCCCCGATTTCCTGACCGCGGTGCACATGATCGGTCCGACCGCCGACGCGCTCATCTACCGCGGCCCGATGATCGTGCGCCTGTCCAGCGACCTGTACGGCGACTTCGCGATGGTGCGCCCGTTCGCGCTGGGCCCCGACGCGCCGGCGTCGCTGCTGGAAGGCACCAAGTCGGTGCTGCGCGAGCGCGACTACTACTACGCGCTGGGCCTGACCGCGGCGGCGCGCGCCGAGGCGCGCTACCGCAGCCTGCGCGCCGGCGCCGCGCTCGAGTGGAGCGGCTACGACTCCATCGAGGGCCTCGACCGGCAGCAAGACACCTTCGTGAGCCCGACCGGCATCACCCACCCTGGCGTCAGCGACGACTTCCCCATCACCGACCAGCGCTTCAAGCTGCGCGTCTACACCGAGCTGCCGACCCCGGTCGACGAGCTGCGCCTGGGCCTGTCGCTGGACATGCAGCGGCGCAGCGGCGCGCTCAAAGATCTCGACCGCAGCGAGGACGAAGGCCGCGCGTCGGCGGTGCTGTCCTTCGTCATGTGACGCGCCGCCGGGTCACGTGCACCGACAGCGGCCAGCGCACCGGGCGCCGCCCCGACCCGCCCCAGGCCCGCTCGAGATCGAGCGCCGGCCCCGCCAGCGGATCGCTGCCCCGCGCGCGCACGAAGGCCTTGAGCGCCGACCAGGTGCGCAGGTACCCGAGCAGGTCGGACAGATCCCAGTCCGCGCTCATCTCGAAGGGTGGCCCCGCCAGCGGCTGGAAGGGGAAGGCCACGCCGCGATAGCCTTCCTCGACCAGGCGGCGCTCCGGCTCCCAGTAGCTGCCCAGCACCTCCGCGTACAGGTGCTGGATGATGGCGTCGACCGCGGGCTCGATGCGGGTCAGCCCGTAGCACCAGACCGCCAGCACGCCGTCGGGGCGCAACAGGCGCCCCGCCTCGGCGAAGAAGCGCGGCTGATCGAACCAGTGGAACGCCTGCGCCGCGGTCAGCAGATCGGCGCTGCCCGACGCGAGCCCGGTGGCCTCGGCCGGCGCCACCCCATACTGGACGTTGGCGCGCGCGGGCGCCTCGGCGATCTGGGCAGCGCTGGCGTCCAGCGCCACCACCCGCGCAAAATGCGGGGCCAGCTGGGCCGCGGCCTGGCCGTTCCCGGTCGCCACGTCGACGGCGCAGGCCCGCTCGGGCGCGACCGAGGCCAGCCAGGCAAACAGCGCGTCCGGGTAGGCGGGACGAAAGCGAGCGTAGTCGCTGGATTGCGTGGAAAACAGATCCTTGAATGTCACTTTCAGCTTCCTCCACGGAGGGACCAGCCTGCTGCCCCGCGGCTGACGGTACCAAACCGGCAGTGGGATGGCTCTGCTGGGGGGTCCGAGGTGAAAATGACGCGCAAAAACCTGGAAGCACGGCGGCGGTGTGACGCGGATCTCCCCGATCGGGGTGGCCATCTTCGACGAGATTCCCTCCTGGGCGCGGAGTGCGGTAGGGTTTCAGGGATGAGCGCCAGCGCGCCAGCGTCGTGCCCGCCGCCCCGGTGGGGCCGCGCATGCCAGCGGAACGCGTCGCCTGGACACCTGGCCGGAGTGGCGGTGGCCATGCTCCTGCTGATCGGCGCCGGCGGTTGCGACGAGCCGCTGAGGTTCCACACCCCCATGAGTGGCAGCGGCGGCATTGCGATCGTGGGTGCCGGTGGTGGCGGGGGCGTCGCTGGCAGCAGCGGGACCGGCGGTAGCGGGACCGGCGGCAACGGGACCGGCGGCCAGATCACGGGCTCTGGCGGCCAGATCGTCCCGCCTCCTGACGCCGGTCGAGACCTACCGGCCGACACCGGTCCCGACGACACCGGGGTTGGTCCCCCCGACGTACCACCCCCGCAAGACCTGCGCCCGGACGTCGTCGATGTTCCGCCGGATCGGCCACCCGACACCGTCGACGCCAACGGTCCCGTGGTCTGTACGACGGACACCCAGTGTCGCTTCCCCGCGCTGGCGTTGCACTGCTTCATCGCCGCCGGCCAGACCTCCGGCAGCTGCGTCGAGTGCACCGATGACAGCGATTGCGCCACCACCGGACTGCGCCGTTGCGACACCATGGCAGGCAGCAGCACCTTTCACCGCTGCGTCGAGTGCATGAACGGAACGGTCAACACGGACTGCCCGTCGTTGAGCACCGAGCACCTGTCGACCTGCAACAACGAGCACCACTGCCTGCAAGGCTGCAGCGACGATACGCCGCAACAACTCTTGTGCAACAAGTCGGGATTCATCTGCCAGAGCAGCGGTGGCTCCGAGCCCGATCACCAGTGCGCCGATTGCCTGGCTCAGGCGGACTGCACCAGCCCCCTACGCTGCATCAACTTCGTGTGCTTGCAATGCACGCTCAACACTGACTGCGCCACCGGCCAGTTCTGCGACAACGTAGCTGGTCGCTGCGTGGCCTGCCGTGACTCGGCGGACTGCCGGACCGCCGGTCTCCGTCTGTGCAGCCCGGCGACGCACACCTGCGTCGCCAGCAACTGAGCGCCCGCACCGCGTTACCCTTCGTTACCGTTCGTCGCGCCCAGTTACCAGCCTGTAATGCCGGGGCCACGATCCGCGGCCTCGGCCGCCGAACACCACGGCACGACCGTTGCTGAGAAAGGGACCTGTACCGCCGGCCTGGGCGGCGGTGAATTGTCCTTTCTTCTCCTTTTGGGCGGGGTGCCGGCCGATGAAGCAACTGCGGGTCCTGGGTGTAGTTCTCCTGTGGGTGGCTGCTTCAGCTTGGGGCTGCGGCGGATCGGGTTCGCAGCCGGGGCCCACGCCTCTGACCGGGGCGGGGGGCCAGCGTGACGGCGCCGGTGGCGCCGCCGACAGCGGCAGTCAGGTAGACGCACCGCCAGACAACCCCGGAACCGGCGGCAAGTCTCCGACCGGCGCAGGCGGTGCACCCGCCGGGACCGGCGGACAGAGCGTTCCACCCACCGGCGTGGGCGGCAGCGGTGCGGGCGGCGCCGCCGGCCAGGCCGGCACGGGTGGCAGCGGACCGGCCACCGGCACCGGTGGTGCGGCGGGCGCCGGCGCGGGCGCATGTGCCGACCTGTTTGCGCCCACGCTGCAGGACGTGGCCATCGACATCAGCGCCACGGACTGGTCGGCGATGCAGGCCGAGTTCATGTCGGTGGCCGCGCTGGTCGAGGACGCGTTCGTCAACTACCAGCCGCTGTACTACCCGGTGACCTTCCACTTTGGCGCCGAAGCCGTGCCGGCCTATGCGCGCCTCAAGGGTGATTCGTCCTGGCGCGAAGCGGTCGCCATGGACGGCGCGAACGGCAAGATGCAGATGGTGATCGCCTTCGATCGCCTGGACAGCACCGCGACCTTCCACGGCGTCGGCAAGCTCACTCTCGACATGCCGCGCACGGATCTGAGCTTCCTGCACGATCGATTCGGCAACAACTTCATGCGATCGCTGGGCATCGCCGCGTTGTGCGCCACCAGCGCGCGCCTGTCGGTGAACGGGAGCTACTACGGGCTCTACGTCATGGAAGAGCACATGGGCAAGCGCATCATCGCCCAGTTCTTTCCGTCCATCCCCGACAACGATCTGCTGAAGGGCGGCTGGACCGCCGAGACCAACAAGACAACCTACGACACCATGAAGGTGGAGACCTTCTGGGCGGCGACCACGCCGGCCCAGGTGGCGGCGGTGGTCGATCTGCCTCAGTCCTTTCTCACCTGGTCGGCCGAGGCCCTGCTCAACGACGGTGACGGCTACTGGGGCGGCGATCACAACTTTTACATCTACGACCAGGGCCCGCGCGGGTACGTGTTTCTGCCCAACGACCTGGACTCGATCCTGGACTACCTGAGCGATTCCCAGGGCGGCGATCCGGTCTGGTGGTGGTCCTCGCGCCCAGGCGTCCAGTTCATCGGCCAGCACTATCGCATCGTCATGAGCGACGCCGGGATGCGGGCACAGTTCGCCCAGGCGCTGCGGACCCAGCTCGGGCGCATCAACGTCGACCAGCTGCAATCGTGGCTGGATACCTGGTCGGCCCAGATCCGCAACGCCGTCGCGACCGATCCCCATCGACCGCTCTCGACCACCCTGGCCGTCTTCGACGCCGCGGTCGCCCGGGCGCGCGCCGGACTGGCCATCCGGGCGACCTACGTGGGCAACTGGCTCGACTGCCAGCAAAGCGGCACCGGCCCGGACCGGGACGGCGACGGCTTCATCTGGTGCCAGGATTGCCGCGACGACAACGCAGCGGTGCACCCGGGCGCTGCCGAGATCTGCGGCAACTCGACCGACGACAACTGCAACGGCGTCTACGACGAAGGCTGCGCGCCGCCCATGCCGTAGCCCCGGCGCCGGCGCCGACTGGACCGCGCCGGGTCGAACGTCACGCACCGGCGCCCGCGTCCGTTGTAAATACAGGCCATGACTGCTTCCGCCGACGATCACCGCGCGGGCCGCCCGCTGGCGCGCGTGCTGGGATTGACCGCCGCCATCGCGCTGGTCGTCGGACTGGCCTTCCTGGTCGCCCGCCCGCGCGCCGATCTGCAGCCGGTGGCGGTCAACCTGGCGGCGCAGAAGGGACCTCGCCCCCCCGGGTTGAAGATCTTCCTGCAGCGGGGCCCCGATCTGCAGGTCCTCGATCCCACGACGGCGCTGCTGCGCGGCGACGCGCTCCGCCTGGTGGTACGCGCGGGGGCACCCCGCTACCTGGTGGTGCGGCTGCGCGACGGCGCCGGGCGCGAGCGCCTGGTGTTCCCGGGCGCCGGCGCGCGCACGGCGGCGCTGGTGCAGCCCGGCGCAGCGCTGCCAGAGGCGCTGCCTATCG
>Ga0207701_10003412_pt1 | contig 16314 bp, 10 predicted proteins | sample KBSSwiSSwithPhiX_FD_184294 | JGI IMG/M metagenome (GOLD analysis project Ga0207701, IMG submission 184294) | Switchgrass rhizosphere bulk soil microbial communities from Kellogg Biological Station, Michigan, USA, with PhiX - S5 (SPAdes) (version 2) | ecosystem: Environmental > Terrestrial >... | reverse complement strand
GAGACGCCTCACAGCAACGCTCCCGCCACCGTTCGCTTTTTTGGGAGCGAGCAAGCCGGGGATCGTGCCGCCAGCCTTCGTGCTTTCCGAACGAGGAGTACGGGATTTGGACCCGTGACCTCCGGTCGCTCCTGGCGAACGTGCACGACCGTCCGTTCACCGACGCCGAGGTCCCAGCGTTGCTGGCCTACCTCCGGAAGATCTGACGGCCGCTCGCCCGCGACGCGTCAGGCCGCCTGCGCGTGAGGCTCCGGGTATTGCGCGCGCTGGGTGGTGGCGATCTGGATCACTCCGACCCGGGCCAGCAGCCGCATGACCTGCCAGGTAGGGTCCACCTCGAACCACCGCGCTGCGAAGTTGGGGCTCATCCCGAACTTGTGATGGTTGTTCTGGAAGAGCTCGCCCATGGTGAGCACGTCGAAGACCAGCGTGTTGCGCGAGCGGTCGCCGTTGTCGAAGTTCTGGTACCCGTACTTGTGCCCCGCCCAGTTGACGATGGCCCCGTGGATCGGGCCCATCACCCACTGCAGCGGAAGCAGCAGCCACAACCACCAGTGGGTGGCGAAGAGGAAGTACGGCACGGAGTAGAGGGCGCCCCAGGCGATCCGCACCGGCCAGGAGGCCCGGAGCCGGTCGTCGATGAGTGGCCACTCGGGGTATCCGCCCAGGAAGCGGGGCTCCGGCTCCTCGCGGTGGTAGGCGTAGGCGTCGTACCGGTGCTTGGTGTGGAGCATCATCTTCATCGCGCTGGAGAAGAACGCGGGCGAGTGCGGATCCCGCTCGGTATCCGAGAACGCGTGATGCTCGCGGTGCAGGATCGCGTACCCGCGCGGCGAGAGGAACGACGGGCCCTGGACGAGGTAGGTGAGGAGGTGGAGCAGGCGCTCCACCCTCGGAGACACGGTGTACATCCGATGCGCCGCGTACCGGTGCTGGAAGAAGCTCTGGAAGAAGACCGAGGTCATCCAGTGGGTGACGAAGAGAACGACGATGACCATCGGAGCCTCCTGGGGCGGCCGGAGCGTTGCGTATTGACAATCTCTCCAAAAATGGAAGAACTGTCAATGTGGAGAGGAGCGAGCGTCCAGAATCAGTCGTCGCCAGGCCCGGGAAGCGCGAGCGCACGCATGCCCAGCTGGTCGATGCCGCCCTCCGAGTGATCGCCCGGAAGGACGCGGCGGCCCTGTCCATCCTGGAGCTTGCCCACGAGGCTCAGGTCTCGCACGGGACCGTGTACAACTACTTCCGCACCCGAGAAGAGATCGTCGAGGCGGTGGCCTTGCGACTTGCCGACGACCTCTCGGACCAGCAATCACGGATGTTTGCCGACCTGGAGGAGGGCGCCGCCCGACTGACCCTGGCGGTCCGTCACTTCGTCCTCCGGGCGACCGAGGATCGCGCCTGGGGGCTCGTGTTTCTCCGGGTCTCCGCGGCTGCGGCCAGGCTCGGCCACACGGTGACGCTCAAGACGCTGGGAAACCTGAGGCGTGGGCGGAAAGCGGGAACGTTTCGCTACGAGTCCGAGGCCGCCGCTCTGGATCTGGTCTTCGGAACGACCCTGGCGGGCATGCGGACGGTGCTGGATGGTCGAGCGGGCCGAGGGCACGACCGGGCCATCGCGTCCACGGTGCTCCGGGGGCTGGGCGCCACCCGCTCGGAAGCCGAGCGACTCGTGGCACGCCCGTTCCCCCAGGGCCTCGACGCTTGAAGGCGCCGTAACCCCCGCGCTGGATTCGCTCGCTCGCGAGGTGTGCCGCCATGGGACCAAGGTCCCAGCGACGGTCCGGGCCACTTCGCATAGTTCCGTGGGCCATGGAGGTCCCGTGTCCGGAGGTGGCCTTCGGCGCTTGAGACGCGATCCGCTCGGGCACTTCCTGCTCCTGGGCGCGCTCCTCTTTGCCGCGTACGCGCTGCTCGGGGGCGGCAGGTCCCGGACCGACGCGGCGAACCCCGTCGTCATCGGAGCGGGCGAGGTCCGCTGGCTCACCGAGACCTGGTCTCGCCAGTGGCGGCGCGAGCCGACTCAGGAGGAGCTGCGGGACCTCGTGAATGGCCTGGTCCGCGAGGAGCTGCTCGCCCGGGCGGCCCGGGACATGCGACTGGACGAGGACGACGTCATCGTGCGCCGCCGGCTCGCCCAGAAGCTCGAGTTCGTCCTCCGCGACACCGCCGCGGACGGTGAACCGACCGACGCCGAGCTGGAACGGCTCCTTGCCGAGCACCCGGAGCGCTTCCGGGTGGAGGCCCGGAGGTCCTTTACCCAGGTCCTGTTCAGCGCCTCGCGCGCCGATCCGCGGGGGGATGCAGCGCACGCGCTCCGTCGACTGAGCGCCTCGAGACACCCCGCTCCCGAACGCTGGGGGGATCCGCAGCTCCTGCCGGAGAGCCTTCGTGACGCCGACGAGCAGAGCGTCGTCGCGGCGTTCGGGCCCGCATTCGCGCGGGAGGTGTTCCTGCTCGACGTCGGCTCCTGGAGCGGACCGGTCGGCAGCGGCTACGGCCAGCACCTGGTCCGGGTCGACACGGCGACTGCGGCGCGGCAGCGCGGCCTGCCGGAGGCGCGCGCCGAGGTCCTCGAGCTCTGGAGAACGGTCAAGGCGGCGGAGCGAGAGGCCCGTACCCTGGCCGAGCTGCGCGAGAGGTACGGCGTGGTGCTCGACGAGGGCGTGCGACGGATGATCGAGCCGTCCCGGATCGTGCCCGCGAGCTGGACCGGGCAGCCGTGAGACGCGGGTCCATCGCCGCGGTCGTCCTTGCCGTCCTTCCGCTCGGCGCGCTGGCGCACGAGGCACGGCCGGCGTACCTCGAGCTTCGGGAGAGGGAGCCGGGCAACTTCACGGTCCTGTGGAAGACGCCGATGCAGGGCGACCTTCGCCTGGCACTGGTCGCCGAGTTCTCCCAGGGCGTGCGGGCGACCTCGCCGGTGCTCACCCGTCGACCGCCGGGCGCTGCCGTGCAGACCTGGTCGGTCCGGAGCGCCTCGCTCCGGGGCCAGACGGTGCGGGTGGGAGGCCTCGAAGGGACGATGACCGACGCCCTGGTCCGGGTGGAATTCGCCGATGGATCGAGCTGGACGGAGCGGCTGACCCCCGGTCGTCCCGAGGCCACCATCCCGATGCGTCCCTCGGGCCTCGCGGTCGCTGGGCTGTATCTCCGGCTCGGGGTCGAGCACATCCTCACCGGGGTCGACCATCTGCTGTTCGTCCTGGCGCTGCTGATCCTGACCCGGGGCGGCGGCCGGCTTCTCGCCACCATCACCGCGTTCACCGTCGCCCACAGCATCACCCTGGCCGCGGCGACGCTGGGATGGGTCCACGTACCGCAGCCTCCGGTGGAGGCGGTGATCGCGCTCTCGATTGCCTTCGTGGCGGCGGAGATCGTCCGCGGGAGGGCAGGGCACGCCGGAGTGGCGGAGCGCTGGCCGTGGCTGGTGGCGTTCGTCTTCGGGCTGCTGCACGGGCTCGGGTTCGCGAGCGGCCTGGCGGAGATCGGGCTGCCCGAGAAGCGGATCCCACTCGCGCTCCTCTTCTTCAACGTTGGGGTGGAGCTCGGGCAGCTGGCCTTCGTCGCCGTGGTCCTCCTGGCGCTCAGAGCCACGGCGAGGGTCCGCCACCGTCTGCCCGGATCGAGCGGGCTGCTGGTGCCTTACTTCATCGGAAGTGTCGCGATGTTTCTGCTGCTCGAGCGAGTCGCCGGGTTCTCCAGCCGGTGAGCCCAGAAACGAGGGAGTCCATGCGCCTCACCGTCGAGTCCGTTCGCCGGCTGCTGCCCCTCCTGGTCCTGGCCGGGTCCACTCCGGCGCTCGCCCAGGACACGGGAAACCTGGATGCGTCCTCGGCCGAGCGGGCGTTCCCGAAGAAGCCGAGCTACTCGCCGTACGCCGGGCGCAACTTCCCGGTCCGCCCGTTCTTCGGGGACACCCACCTGCACACCTCGTACTCGATGGACGCGGGAGCGTTCGGAACGCGCCTGGGGCCGCGCGAAGCATACGTGTTCGCCAGGGGGAGGCAGGTCACCGCCTCGACCGGACAACCGGTGAAGCTCTCCCGCCCGCTCGATTTCCTGGTGGTCTCGGATCACTCGGATGGGATGGGCTTCTTCCCGATGGTCATCGGGGGCGACCCGAAGGTGATGGCGTTTCCGCAGGGACGCCGGTGGAACGAGATGATTCACTCGGGTCAGGGGGCTGCGGCGGCGATGGAGATCATCGGCAGCTTCAGCCAGGGGAAGATGGCGCCGGGGCTGCTTCCGACTCCCGGGACGCCGGCGTACCGGAGCGCGTGGTCGGAGACGATCAAGGCGGCCGAGGAGGCCAACGAGCCGGGTCGGTTCACGGCGTTCATCGGCTACGAGTGGACGTCCAACACCGGCGGCAACAACCTGCACCGGAACGTCATCTTCCGGGACAACGGAGACCGCGCCAGCCGGGTGGAGCCCTTCACCACCCAGAAGCCGCTGGGAAGCGACAACCCGGAGGAGCTCTGGAAGTGGATGACGGACTACGAGGCAAAGACCGGCGGAGACGTGCTGGCGATCGCGCACAACGGGAACCTGTCCAACGGGCGGATGTTCCCGACGGTGGAGGCGTTCGGGAAGAAGATCGACCGCGGGTACGCCGAGCGGCGATCACGATGGGAGCGGCTCTACGAGGTCACCCAGATGAAAGGGGACGGCGAGGCGCATCCCTTCCTGTCGAAGAACGACGAGTTCGCGAACTTCGAGCGCTGGGACAGAGCGAATCTCGACGGGAGCGAGGCGAAGAAGCCCGAGATGCTGGAGCACGAGTACGCCCGCGCCGCGCTGAAGAACGGACTGCTCCTCGAGTCGAAGCTGGGGGTGAACCCCTACAAGTTCGGGCTCGTCGGCAGCACCGATTCGCACACCGGCCTGACCACGGCCGACGAGGACAACTTCTTCGGGAAGACGTCGTCGATGGAACCGGGTCCGGAGCGGCTGAGCAAGGTCTTCATCAAGAACGACAAGACGGGGGTGACCGTCATGGAGTGGGAGGTCTCCGCCTCGGGGTATGCGGCGGTCTGGGCGACGGAGAACACCCGCGAGGCGCTCTTCGACGCGATGGAGCGCCGCGAGACGTACGCCACAACCGGTCCGCGGATGCTGGTGCGCTTCTTCGGGGGCTGGGAGTTCGTGCCCACCGACGCGAAGTCCCGGCTGCCGGCGGACGTGGGGTACGCCAAGGGCGTGCCGATGGGAGGGGATCTCACCGTGGCGCCGGCGGGCAAGGCGCCGACGTTCCTGGTCGCGGCGCTCAAGGATCCGATCGGGGCGAACCTGGACCGCTACCAGATCATCAAGGGCTGGATCGACAAGTCGGGGAAGGTGCAGGAACGGATCTACGACGTGGCCTGGTCCGGCGATCGGAAGCCGGACGGGAAGACCGGAAAGCTTCCCCCGGTCGGGGACACGGTCGACGTGGCCGGCGCCACCTGGAACAACAGCATCGGGAGCCCGGAGCTGATCGCCGTCTGGAAGGATCCGGACTTCGAGCCGAGCCAGCCGGCCTTCTACTACGGCAGGGTGATCGAGATTCCGACTCCGCGGTGGACTGCGTACGACGCCAAGTTCTACGGGGTGAAGCCGGACGCGAAGGTCACGATGAAGCTCCAGGAGCGCGCCTACACCTCGCCCATCTGGTACACGCCGAAGCGGTGAGGCTCTTTCCGTCGAGCCATGGAAGCGACGACCGACTGGGTCGAGGCCGGAGCCCATGGCGAGCGGGGGCGGGGGGCCAGCGGGGCAGACGGAGCGTCGAAATGTCGCCATACTTCGGTCGGACGCTGCACTCTGGAAGCCTGCCGAAACCGGCCGTGGACAACGCCGACGCACCGCTGACCGATCTCCTGCAGCTCGCGGCCCGCGGTGAACCGGGTGCTCTGGACCAGGTCTTTGCCGTGCTCTACCCGGAGCTGCGGCAGATCGCGCACGCCCGGCTCCGCTCGCAGGGCGGTGTCGCGCACCTCGAGACGACCGCCCTCGTCCACGAGAGCTTTCTACGCCTCGTGAACGCGCAGCGGCTGGCGGTCACCGGGCGAAAGAACTTCTTCACCTATGCGGCCAAGACGATGCGGAACATCATCGTCGACTTCGCGCGCGAGCAGCTCGCCGACCGCCGTGGCGGTGGCCAGCCCGCGCTGCAGATCACCCCGACGCTCGCGGGCACCGTCCGCTCGGGCGACGGGGACGCCACGCTCATCCGCATCAACGACGCTCTCCTCGAGCTGGAGAAGGTGGACCCCCTGCTCACCCAGGTCGTGGAGATGAAGTACTTTGCCGGTTACACCGAGGTCGAGATCGCCGAGCTGCTGGGCTCGTCGGAGCGCACGGTGCGACGGCACTGGGAGAAGGCCCGGGCGTTCCTGCTGGTCAGTCTCCAGCCCTAGCGGTCTGGCCGGTTCCAAGGCGGCATTCCGTATGTCGGAGCACGAGGCGGGAGCCTGATGAACCTGTCGCCCGAGACCTGGCAGAGCCTCTCGAGCCTGCTCGACCAGGCGATGGACCTCGCTCCGGACGGACGGGCGGCTTGGCTCGAGGAAGTGGCCCGGACGCAGCCCACGCTCGTGCCGACCCTGGCGCGGCTGCTCGAGGCCCATGCCTCGGGCGAGAGGACGGACGTGCTCGGGAAGTCGCCGGCCGCGCCGTTCGCCGAGGGCATGCCCGGCGAGGAGAACGGGCTCGAGGCCGGCGACCGCGTGGGGCCGTACCGTCTCCTGAGGCCAATCGGCTCCGGCGGCATGGCGGACGTGTGGCTCGCCGAGCGGGACGACGGCGCCTTCGCCCGTGAGGTCGCGCTCAAGCTGCCGCTGGTGAGCCGGCTCCGGCGGGACCTCGCCGTCCGCTTCGCCCGTGAGCGGGACATCCTCGCCCGCCTCGAGCATCCGCACATCGCCCGACTCTACGACGCCGGCGTCAGCGCGGACGGGCTGCCATTCCTCGCGATGGAGTACGTGGATGGTCGTCCCATCACGATCTGGTGCGACGAGCACCGGGTGGACGTGGCGGGCCGGATCCGGCTCTTCGCCCAGGTCCTGTCGGCGGTGCAGTTCGCGCACGCCAACCTCGTCATCCACCGGGACCTCAAGCCGTCGAACATCCTGGTCACGGACGACGGGCAGGTCCGTCTCCTCGACTTCGGGATCGCCAAGCTGCTCGCCCCGGACGAGGAGCGCGCTCCGGAGACCCTGCTGACCCGGTCGAGTGGTCGGGCGCTGACCCCGGAGTACGCAAGCCCCGAGCAGATGCGGGGGGAGGCGCTGACGATCGCCAGTGACGTCTACTCGCTGGGTGTCGTCCTCTTCGAGGTCCTGGCCGGGACGCGCCCGTACCGGCTGAAGATCGAATCGGCCGCGCATCTGGAGGAGGCCATCCTCGACGCGGACCCGCTACGCCCCAGCGCGGACGTGACCGACGCGATCGCGGCATCGCGTGGAGCATCGCCGGGCCGCCTGGCGAAGCAGCTCGCGGGAGACCTCGACACGGTCGTCCTCAAGGCGCTGGCCAAGTCACCGGGGAGCCGGTACGCGACGGCGCTGGCGCTGGCCGAGGACCTCCAGCGCCACCTCGACGGCCTCCCGGTGCTCGCCCGGCGGCCCTCGGCCTGGTACCGGCTGCGCAAGTTCGTGGGCCGGAACCGCTGGCCGGTGCTCGTCGGTGCCGGCGCTGCGTCGGCGCTGATCGCCGCGACGGCCATTGCCTTGACGCAGGCGCACCGGGCGACCGAGCAGCAGCGTGTGGCCCAGACAGAGGCCCGGAAGGCCACGGCCGTGAAGGACTTCCTCGTGGATCTCCTCGGGGTCGCGGACCCGGCGGGCGCGAGTGGGAAGCGTCCGGGACAGATCACGCTGCAGGAGGCGATCGACGGCGCCACCGGCCGGATCGGATCGGCGCTCGCGGACCAGCCGGAGGCGAAGATGGCGGTCCTCGATGCGCTGTCATCCGTCTACGAGTCGCTGGATCAGAACGAGCGGAGCATGGCCTTGCTCCGCGATGCGCTCGCCCTGTCGGAGCGTCACGACGGCGTCCCTCATCCGAACCAGGCGCTCTTCCTGACGGAGCTTGCCAACATCGAGATGTTCGCCGGCCGGTCCGAGGACGCGCGGCGCTGGCTCGACCGCGCCGAGGCAGTCTTTCGCGCGCTGGGCGACACGACGTCGCTCGCCTTCGCCCATGCATTGAAGATCCACGGCAACCTCGTGCGCCGTGGGGCGGCGCCCGATTTCCAGACTGCGACCGTGCTGCTCGAGCAATCCGTGGCGCTCTTCCGGGCGCGCTACCCGCACGATCAAGGAAGGTCGGGCGCGCTGTTCTATCTGGCCCAGACTCTGCGGTCGGTCGATGCGGCGGACCGCGCGGAGGCGATTGCCGACGAGGCGGTCGCGCTGGCGGGGGAGTCGAAGATGCCGGGCTTCGACATCCCGAACGCGTACTCGCTCAGGGCGGCGATCCGGGAGAGCAACGGCGACCTCCGCGGGGCGGACAGCGACTATGCGGCAGCGACCGCGGCCTACGAGAAGACCGCCGGCGAGGCGCACTTCCTCACGCTGCAGAACGTCGGACTGCACGGGATGACCCTCGTGGAACTGGGTCAACGCGACCGCGGCCTGCAGATGATCGAGACGTCGACTGCGTTGCTGGCCAAGACGCGCGCGGGCAGCAACACCCACGCGGCGGCGGTGGAGCGGCTCGGCATCGCCTACGTCCTCGTCGGGAGCTTCGAGCGGGCGGCTCCGCTCCTCGAGGAGGCGCGCTCGCTGCTCGGAACGCGCCACGACGACCTCGTCCGGACCGGCCCCACCGTGTCCCTGGCCGTCGCGCGTGCGGAGGGCGGACGGTACCAGGAGGCGCGGGCGCTGCTGGACGAGGCGCTCGCGGTGCGTCGCGATCGCGCACACGTCTCGCAGCTTCCCGTCGCGGAGGTCCACCTCACCCGGGGTCTCATCGCGCTCGACGAGACGGATGCAACCATGGCCCGCACCGAGCTGGAGCAGGCCATCACGCTGTCGTCCACACGGACGCGCGGAGACCTGTCCCGTCGCGCGCTGGCGTACGCCGGTCTGGCCACCGCTGCACAGCTCGTCGGGGACGGAGACGCGGCACGGGCGGCTGCCGATCGCGCGGGAACCTTCGCCGCCGAGCCGTCGTTGACCCAGATCCCGCTGCTGCAGGCGACGGTGCTCGAGGCGAAGGGGACGAGCCTCTGTCGATCCGGCCGTGCGGATGAAGGGGAGCCGCTGCTGGCGAGCGTCGCGGCGAGCGAGGCGGAGCTGTTCTCGCCCGGAAGCCCGCTGCTGGCGCGGGCGTGGCTGCTCCATGCCGAGTGTCTGGTGGCGCTCGGGCGCATCGGCGAGGCGCGCGCGCGTGTGGAGGCAGCGGGACACCTCCTCGGACCCGAGGGAACCGCGCCGCACCTCCGGTCGCTCCTGGTGAATGTGCGAGCGCGCCTGGGGACGACCGGGGCAGGGAAGTAGGCGGTCGGCCTCGGTCCTGCGAGGCGTTGGCCGGTTCGGCCGCGAGAATCCGTATGGGTCTTGCGGGGGCCCTTCCCGGGCACATTGCCCGCGCATGGGGGAGGCCCGCGTGGTGATTCGATGGCAGGGGGCGGCATGCGCCGCCTGGATGTGTCTGGGGTGCGGAGGCTCGAGCACCTCGCGCGACGGCGATGCGCCGAGGCCGGTCGTGGCCAGCGCCCGCGTTCTTCGCAAGGTTGCGCCCGAACTCGGGCGATCGATCGGAGAACGCCCGTGAAGGCACCTTGCTGGCTGCGCGCCTGCGCGCTCGCGTCGTTCTCGCTTTTCGGCGGCGCCATCGGTGCCGGCTGTGGGGTCGTCGCCGAGCCCGCCTCGGTTCAGCGGCCCGAGTCCACATTCACACCGGCATCCACGCCTGCCACGGACTCTGGCGTCCTGGTCGCCGATGCCCGATCACCCTGCGCCGGAGTCTCGCTGGACGCCCGGCGTGACTACCGACCGAGGAGCTGGACTGACGGGGACGTCGCTTTCGTGGGTGGCTCGCTCACCTTCGTCGTTCCCTCGGAGATCCCCGTGACCGCCGGAGCCTCGGGGAGAGGCAGAGCAACGCTGAGCTTCAGCCTGCTGGGGCGCGACAGCACCACCTGCGTCTATCGTGGCAATGGCTACCCGGCGTTCGGAGGGACGCGGTACCTCCTCAAGCGATGCAGGCCCAGCTCCGAGCGCGGGGATGACGACGATGAGGTGGGGGACGAGGACCGGTTCGGGAACCGGTTCCAGGACGGGACAGCCGAACGCCATCCCATCGCTGCGAGCACGATGACCGCAGACAGCTTTCACCTTCGCGTCCAGCGAGGCGACACTCACTTTCCGGCGACCGTCATTCACCTGGCCCTTCCCGGCCCAGCGGTCGGTGACGACAACGCCTGCACGACCGACAGCTGCGATCCCGTCACCGGCGCCGTGATTCACGCCCCCATCGCGCTCGACGACGGCGACGAATGCACGATCGACTCCTGCGACGTGGCCACCGGTCCAGCCCACGTGCCAGTCGACAGCACCTCCTGCCGCGGCAAGGCGAACTTCCACGACCGCACCCTCGCGGGCCTCGGCGGCAACGGACGCGCCTGCGCCGACTGCCACATGCCTTCAGAGAGATTTCAGCTGACTCCCGCGGCGGCCCTGACGCGATTCAACCAGATGACCAGCTCGGGTGAGGACGATCCGCTCTTCCGCCCGATCGATGCCAACGACTTCCGCATCAACGGCGCGGCCGCGCACGACTACACGAACCTGACGGAGAACGGTCTCGTTCGCGTGACCATTCCTCTGCCGCCAAACGTGAAGCTGCTCGATTGCGGGGCGGCCGTTCCTTGTCCCGCGACGGCCAGGCCGACCTCCGAGACCGTTGCTGACGTCTGGCGCTCCGTCCCCTCGATCTTCAACGTCAACATCACCGGTCCCGATGGTTTCGCTCCGGTATCGCTCCGCGGGCAGAATCGGAGCGGGGGCTACCAGCTCGACGGCCGCATCGACACCCTGCAGAACCAGGCGCTGGCTGCGCTTCGTTCGCATGCGTCGATCACTGTGGACCCGCCCGTGAGCTTCCTGGACGACGTGGCGGGCTTCCAGGGCACTCAGTTCTCTTCCCCGAGCGTGCAGATCCTCTCGGACGCGATGGCGGCGGGCACCCTTCCGCTGCCCGATCCAGATCCCGAGCTGGACGCGCTGGAGACGGCGGGGAAGGCCGTCTTCAACCGGTCTTGCGGGCAATGCCACGGCAACCAGGGTGGCCATCCGAGCGGCAGCACCCCGATCTCTCAAGGGACGGAAGGAACGCCCACTGCGCTCATTCGCTACCACACGATTGCGTCCACCTGCCCGCGTCCAGTCGACACCGTGTCGCCGCCCCGGTTCCTGTTCAAGCCGTGCAGCCCGAGCCAGATGGCGAACGTGCGGACCTACGAGATCACCAACAGCGGTGTGCCACCGAGCGGAACTGCGTGCGGAGGCGCTGCTCCCCAGCCGCCCTGCGTCACGCGTGTCACGACTTCGGATCCGGGTCGGATGCTCCTCACCGGCTACCCGGTGCCCGGCGGCCCTGGCGACATCGAGCACTTCGACAACCCGGGCCTGCGCGGAATCAGCAAGACCGCGCCCTACTTCGTCAACAACACCGCCGCCACGCTGGAAGAGGTGCTCGACCACTACAAGGCATTCTTCCAGCGCGTGGAAATCCAGGCTCCGACGGCGCCGCTCCTGACCACGCAGCCAGGCGTCGTCCCTCCGGTGCACGACCGTCCGTTCACCGACGCCGAGGTCCCAGCGTTGCTGGCGTACCTCCGGAAGATCTGACCCTGGCTCCCACCCACCTCGGTCCTGCGAGACGTCTGGCCGGTTGGGACCCGAAAATCCGTATGGGTCTTGCGGGGCCCTTCCAGGGCGCATTGCCCGCGCACGGGGGAGGCCCGCGTGGTGATTCGGTGGCTGGGGGCGGCATGCGCCGCCTGGATGTGTCTGGGGTGCGGAGGCTCGAGCAAGTCGCCCGACGGCGGAGCGGCGAGGCCGGTCGTGGTCTCCGAGGCCGCGCGGGTGTCCGACCCGGACACGCGGGCCGCTCTCAGCGCGTACGATCGCGATGCGGGGACGCTCCGGTTTTCCAGGAGTACGGCCCTCCTCGCAGCCCTGAAGCTCGATGACGTCCTGGTCTCCGAACCCTCGACGGCGGCGCCCAGCGGTTTCCTCCGCAAGGTGAAGTCGGTCCGGTCGGAGGGAAGCGAGGTCGTCCTGGAGACGACACAGGCGAACCTCACCGACGTGATCACGCAAGGGGACCTCTCAGCCGAGACAGAGCTCGGCCTGGACGATCTCCCGCACGTGGAGACGCTCGCTCCCGGCGTCACCGTGCACCGTGCGGCGCTCGGAACCATCGGCGTCGGCGACGGGTATCAGTTCGGCCTCAACTTCGACCAGACGATCCTCGACATCGACGAGGTCTCCGACGACGGCGACGAGCGCGTCAGGGCCAAGATCCGGATCGACGGCGACATCGATTTCAACGCGGGCTACGGGATCGAGGTTCACATCGACCCGCCGAACGTGAACCCACTCGACTCCGACTTCGACCTGCTCCCCAGCCTGGCGCGCTTCGAGGCGTCGATCGGCTTCTCCCAGCGGGCGCGACTCCACGTCACCGGTGACGCGGACGCCGAGGTGACGAAGGAGAAGAAGGTCGCCGAGGTCCCGTTCTCGCCGAAGTGCTTCTTCATCGGTCCGATCCCGGTCTGCGTGGTCCCGACCATCTATGTGTTCGTCGGCACGCACGGCCAGGTCCGCTTGAGCTTCGACTACGGGGCGACCGAGACCGCTCAGGCGAAGATCGGAGCCCGATGGACGAAGTCGAACGGCTGGGAAAAGATCGATCCCACGCCGGGGTACGACTCCTTCGTCGGCCAGACCTTCGATGTGAACGGCGGGATGAACGTCCAGGCGTGGGCCAAGGTCGAGGGCTCGCTCAAGCTCTACGACGCCGCGGGACCCACGCTCGGTGCCAAGCTCGGCCTGAGCGTGGATGCGCAGCTGAAGCGGAACCCGTTCTGGACTGCGCGGGCGACGCTCGAGGCGTACTACGGCTTCATCGTCGACCTGCCCATCGTCGGGCGGCTCTCGGATGGTCACGACACGCTCTTCAGCGTCTCGAAGGAGGTGGCTCGCTCCAGCAACAGACCGCCGCAGATCATCGTCCAGCGCCCGAGCTGGCTCGTCGATCTCGGTCAGCCCTTGAGCCTCGGGTTCTTCCTCTCCGACAACACCTGCGTCGGGACGGTCTACTGTGTCGTCGATCAGGAGGACGGGGTTGCTTCGTACACCCTCACCTCCGACCGGGACGGCCCGCTTCCGAGCACGAGCTACACCTTCGCGACCGAGGGGCTGCGCCGGCTGACCGTCGCCGCGCGCGATAGCGAGGGTGCGACGAGCACCGCGTCGTTCACGGTCGACGTCGTCAACACGCCCCCGGTCGTCTACGGGAGCGCGGGGACGACGACGACGCCCCAGACCGTCCCTGTCTTCATCGCTGCCAGCGCGAGCGACCCGAACTCGCCGGTGGACTGCTCTGCGCTCACCTGGTCCGCCCAGGCTCCGGACACGGTCGAGCCTCAGAACCTCTCTGCGGATGCGTGCCAGGCGAGGGCGGTCTTCAACGTGAAGGGGACACGACACGTGACGCTGCAGGGTCGCGACCCTCAGGGTGCGTCGAGCACTCCCCGTGTCTTCACGGTCGAGGTCACCGATCCCCCCGCGAATCCTCCGCCGACCATCGTCCAGCCGCTCTCGGTGAAGGGGGCAAACCCGATCGGCTTCGCCGTCCGGGAGATCCCCGAGAACGGCCAGGCGTATGGCCCGATCTCCTTCTCGCTGCTGGCAACCGATCCGGACGGCGTGACCTACATCTTCACCGCGCAGTGCTTCGACTGCCAGAACCCTGCGCTGAACATCCAGCAGACGTTCGATCAGAACACGACGGGCATCAGCTCCTTCCTCCCACCGCAGACCGGGACCTGGCGCTTCGGAGCGCGGGCGACCGACGGCCTCTCCCCGGGCGTCTCCTTCTCCCGCACGGTCGTGAGCGTGCCCACCCCGCCGCGCTGAAAGGACTCACGCCCATGATGCGCTCCCGGCTCACGCTCCTGCTGCTCCTCGCCTCCTGTGGAGGTTCGAGCTCTCCGTCCACCCCCGCGCCCGTCCCCAACGACGGTGCCTTCGCGTTCGAGCTCGACCCCCCTGCGCTCGACGTGCACGTGCTCGAGACAGGCTCGATCCACGTGCTCGTCACCCGCCGCGCCGGCATCTCGGGTCCGGTCACGGTCTCGTTCGTCAATGATGCGGCCGGGCTCGAGACGACGCCGGTCACCATCTCGGGCGAGGAGGGGACGCTCACCTTCCGGGTCACCGAGTCCGCCGCGCTTGGCCTGCGCTTCCCGGTCCTCGAGGCGAAGCTCGGCGCGAGCGCGCACCGCGAGACCCTGACGCTGCACGTGGGCGGAATCGTCGGCAAGGCTGCGGCAGTCACGATCCGGGCGGTGACCGGGAGGCAGATCCGCCAGGGCACCGGAGACGTCGTGCTCGACGTCGATGGTACCAACCTCGACCGGGTGACCGCGTTCCACCTCGGCGACCTGACGACCGTCGAGCTCCCCGGACGCACCGCGACGCGACTCTCGCTGACGGCGTCCGTGCCCCACGGCGCCGCTCCTGGCCCGAAGGACCTCGTCCTGACGGGGCCGGGCGGCGACACGGTGACGGCCGCCGCCCTCGTCGTGACGGCCGTGACCGCCGGGCCGACGGGAGACGACGATGCGGGTCGAGGCACGACGGACAATCCGGTCCGGACCCTGACCAGGGCGCTGACGCTGGCGCAGACCGGCGACACCGTCCGGTTGCTCGACGGGACCTATGACGCCGCGCACGGCGAACAGTGGCCCGCCGTGGATCTCGACGCGCCGAGCCCGATTCCCGCCGGGATCCGCATCGAGGGGCAGAGCCGTGCCGGGGTGGTGCTGCAGGGCCCGGGCCCGCTGGCGCCGGCCATCGGGCTGTACTGGACGCGCGACGGCTCGGTGGCGCAGCTGACGATCCGTGACTTCGGCTACGGCGTGCTGGTGACCGCCGGCTCCGTGGCATTTCGGAGCGTGACCGTCCTCTCCACGGCGGGTGGGTTGCTCGTCGGCGGAGGTGCGGTGAGCGCCGCGGACTGCGACGTGTCCGGGACGAGCGTCGCGGTCTTCGCGGTGAGCAGCGCGAGCGTCTCGCTCTCGGGCGGCATGGTCCACGACAACACAGCCGGAGTGCAGGTCGGCGATGGGTCGCCGCAGCTGACGGTGGCCGGGACCGAGATCACCGCGAACGATACGGGGGTGTTCTGTGGCGGTTCGGCCGCCGCCCTGCTCGATGGCGCGAAGGTTCACGGGAACCGGTCGCACGGGGTCCAGTGCGTGAACGATTCACAGCTGACCGTGACCTCGAGCGAGCTCGCAGAGAACGCCGAGGCGGGAATCTGGTTCGAGGGCCGGAGCCTCGTCATGCGTGGCACGCGGGTGCACGACAACCTCCAGTTCGGGCTGTACGTGGCGGGGGCGCCCGCGAAGGTCGACCTGGGCAACTTCCTCGATCCGGGGAACGACGACTTCCACGGCAATGGGCCGAACGGGATGACGGATCAGGTGCTCGACGTCCGGACGCCTCGCGCCAGCCTCGGAGACCCCAACGCGTTCACGCTGAAGGGCACCCAGCTCAACGGCGTGGTCCCGGCTCCGGATGTCTACCCGGGAGACGGGACGTGGCCGTATCTGAACTCGCCGTACTTCTCGGTACTCGGCACGAACAACGTCATCCGGGCGTATTGAGCTCGACGGATCCAATGATCAACCGGGCGGCACGGTCACCGAGGCGTGGACCAGAGAGCTGAAGGTTGAGGTCGCGCAGCCGACGCCGGGAGGGTGAGGGGTGCAGCTTCCGGGAGGAGGAGAACGGGCCCTGAGCTCGGCGCGTCCGGGGCGCGAGGCCGGCCTCTAAGCAGCTGGACTCACTCGGGCCTGGTCATTCCACTCGACGCAGAGCCAACTCCTTTGCAGCTTCAACGAAGAGCCGCAGCGGCCCTGACCGCTGGGCTCGGCTCGGGAAGTAGAGGAAGAAGCCGGGCACGGTAGGCGCGTAAGCCTCGAGCACCACCTTCAGCCGCCCGGTCCGCAGCTGCTCACCCACGTCCGGCTCGAAGGCGTACATGAGCCCGGCGCCCGATTCAGCCTGGGACATCATCACCCGGCTGTCG
>Ga0207701_10003411_pt1 | contig 16317 bp, 10 predicted proteins | sample KBSSwiSSwithPhiX_FD_184294 | JGI IMG/M metagenome (GOLD analysis project Ga0207701, IMG submission 184294) | Switchgrass rhizosphere bulk soil microbial communities from Kellogg Biological Station, Michigan, USA, with PhiX - S5 (SPAdes) (version 2) | ecosystem: Environmental > Terrestrial >... | reverse complement strand
AGAACTTTCACAGAAGGCAACGCGGGAAAATCTTTAACAGAAGGTAACAAAGAAAGCCAGGAATCGAATTTCGATCCCAATACACATCCTCTTCGCTATGCCTTCCTTTCTCGCGTCGTGCGTCACCGGCACATAAGGGATGTCTTTATCCGCTCGCACCGAGAGCAAAACTGTTAATTGCCACGGGGCTGATTTTAATCGGGATGGAAGACCTGATTATTTACTCTTCAATCCAAGCACGCGTCAGTCTGCGATCCGGTATCTCTCTGAGGTTAAGTGGGTCGGAAGCGCCTATGGCACGACCGTTACAAGTGGCTATCAATTGACGGGGTTGGAGCAACGACCGCAAACTTATTCATCCGGCGGAGTGCGCAGCCGGCCCCAGGCGAGGATGGATGTACCGAAGGGCATCGGGAACGGCAACGCCGTCTCGATGTCCTTCAATCCATGCATCAATAGCCGCGCTATCCCATTTGGTGGCATAAAACCACGTCGTAGTATTGCCTCCGCCGTCTCGATCTTCGCGCCACGAAGGAGCACTCTGCGTGCAAGCAGAAACGGAACCATCAGGAAGGCCCACGCCTGAACGGCCTCGGTCTCCACTTCGCAACGGTCGAACAATTTCGCCAAGCCACCTGATGTGTAACGCCGCACGTGGCCTTGAACACGGTCGTAATCGCTGAAAAGCAACATACTCGCTGGCACATTGACAACCAGTAGCCCGCCTCGCCGCAAATGCCGCAAGGCCGCAATAAGAAACGCTGTGTCGTCGGGGATGTGTTCGATCACGTCTAACAAAAAGACAGCGTCGTAATGTTCCACGAGCGAAGGTTCCTGCTCGAATATGTTGTATACGAAAAGCCGACCCTTGCCCGGTTTGGCCATCTCCAAAGCCGTTCGATTCAGATCGCAGCCGTCCACCGGGATCCCGAGATCACGCTCCAGCATGTCTCGGGCGACACCATTTCCGCACCCGATTTCCAGCGCCTGCCGCACGGGAGCTCCAGCACGTTTAATCGCTCGGAGGAGCAGACGGTGTCGCCATTGCATCCAAAAATGGTCCGCAGTCGCAAACTGGAACCACTCGTTCGCCATGTAAACTTCTTGAGGTTGAGAAAGAGTTTCAATCCCGCTCATCGAGTTCGCTGTGCTTTTCAAGGTTTATTGTACGCTCAATGATGAAAGATGGACGCGCTTTTACTTCCATGAACATCTGGCCGATGTATTCACCAAGAATTCCCAAGTATAGGAAGATCAATCCATTGGAAAACAGAAGAATAATCACCAACGTTGAGAAACCAGGCGCGGCGACATGGACATCCGTAAATAGCGCGATCGCTCCGTAAATCAGTGCGCCTATCACTGCACCGAGGCAAAGAACGCTGCCGCACACGAAGCCCAATCTCAATGGTCTTGTCGAAAAGGAGGTGAGGCCCGAGAAAGCCAGCTTCGTCAGGTTCCACAACGAATATTGCGGAGCGCCCGCTGCGCGGGCCGGTCGCGAAATCGGAAATGCCTTCGACGGCAATCCCACCCAAGCTCGTAATCCTCGTACGAAACGCAGTTTTTCCGGCAGATTAAGCAGCAGGCGAACGGCCCTACGGCTCATCACACAAAAGTCGCCGCTATCGATCTGAACAGGACTATCCGCCAAAAAGAGATAGAGCCGGTAAAAAGTGAAATAGAAGAACCGCTTAAGTTTTGTCTCGCGCCGTCTAGTTCGCACAGCATAAACCACATCATATCCTTCCTTCACAGCCACCTCGAACATCGACAGCAAAACCTCCGGCTCATCTTGAAGGTCCGCGTCCATCACTCCGACAAACTCGCCAGTCGCGACCGTCAAACCAGCGCTGATAGCTGCCTGATGGCCGAAATTTCTCGACAATTCGATTAACTTTACGCTGTGGCTTTCGGCCGCCCAGCCGCTGACTATCTCGACGCTGCGATCGGTAGACCCGTCGCTCACGAAGATGAATTCCCATTCCGTGGCTTTTGGCAATGACTGTATGCGAGCCCAAAGGAGAGGAAGCACTGCTTCCTCATTGAGAAAGGGAACGACTATGCTCAACCTTGGGGACAAAGGAGTGGAGAGACGATGAACGCAAGCTTGCATCTTCAGCATCGTCCTGTCAAGCTTTCGCGTTTGGCTAGCAATGGCCGCGAGAATCAATCGCTGTGACCTCAATAAATTCAAACGAGCATTCTTCCGGAATATTCACTCGGTTGCGAATCCTCCCGCTTTATTGGATTCCCGGTGCCGTTCTGATGGTAGCGATGCTCGTGCTAGTCCACCTCTACGGAGTGAATGTTCCATTCCATGATGACTTTGAGGTTCCTGGACATTTTCTCTACCGCTTTGCTATAGGCGATTTTCAGTGGCGTTATTTATGGGAGCTGAGTAATGATAGCAGGCTTGTTATTCCGAAGTTGATTTGGCTGGCGGAAGCTTGCACCGTGGGATGGGCGCCCAAGCACTGGATGTATGGTGCCGTGCTTCTCGCCTTTGCGGAGATATGTCTGGCAATTGGACTGCTGCGCAAAAGTGGGGCGGATAACTTTATCTGTTGGAGCTTCTCTGTCTTTGCCGCTCTGCTCTTGCTACATGCGGGTAATGCCCCTGGCACTTTTTTTCAAGGTAGTCAAGCAGTGGCAATGTTTCCCGGTTTTTTTTTGTTACTGGGCTCTTATCTCTATTCGCGCTCAATACCTTTCAAGAAGAAACTCGCAATTTACGCTATTCTTGCCTTGCTCAGCACTTTTTCATTCGCCAATGGTATGTTCCTATGGCTGTTCCTTTTCCCCGTCTTTCCTTTTTGGCATGAGATTCAAACCGGAAGTAACCGACGTCGCAGCAATGCCATCCTAAGCAGCGCGCTCGCGTGCGTCTTGGGCTTGTTGGTGGTTCTCCTCTATTTTAAGGGTTTTCGGTGGCATTTAAGTCCAAGCTGGAACGGTTGGTCCAGCTTCGCAAGGTATTATTGCACTTGGCTTGGCGCTTCTCTCGCCAGCCGCGTAAGGGTAGATTATTCGTTTGTTTTCGGAGTTCTGATGCTCACTCTGGCGTTCGTGATCAGCGTGTTAGTCTTAGTCAGTGCGGCTTATCGGCGCAGGACTGAGCGGCTGGAAGCGGCCTGGCCCTGGCTATTACTACTAGGCTACGTCGGAAGCTCTGGCATAGCCGATACTTTCGGCCGACAAAGCATGGGCACAACCAATGCCGTTGCACCTCGGTATTTTCTTATCACACTCTTTTTTCCGCTCGGCCTTGGTGGGTTGCTCAGCTCCGTCGTGGGAGCATCGGTCAGATCCACGAGAAACAGTACTAAAATCTATTCGATCCTTTCAGCGGCCGTCCTCCTTGCCGTTAGCACTTTCTCTTTGATGACTTGGGGATCAGGATGGCAGAAAGGCTTTGCTAACTTTCAAGCAATGAAGCGCCGTGAATTAGCACTGAGCCTCTGGAGGCAAGCGCCGGACATCTATCCCCTGCCCGCGCGGGAACAATCACGCTTTCGGACGCACTATTTTACGCTGGTTGATGCGGGCTTTCTGCGTGATCTCGGCCGAGACGAGTGGCTGTTGCAGGCGATGCGGACCGCCGTGGCTCGCCCTTCTGCCGGTGAATTCTCAATTAACTATCAGGAGCGCGCTAGTAGTGCGAGCGGCTGGGCGATGCATCCGGTAACCGGACTACCCTTTCCAGCAGTCGTTGCTGCCATCGAAGAGGCGAGCGGCTCCCTGCATGTTATAAATGTCGCACTGATGACGAATTATGGACCGCTCCTGGCAAGCCGTTCCGATGCCCGCGATCGAAGTCACTTTACCATGGGATTTTCCTTGAATCCACTGGGGGGGAATCACTCCGATTTTCGCGATTTTGACCATTTACGCGTTTTCGCAATTGATCCAGCCTTAAAGGAAGCCTACCCGCTACAACGTAGGCAGAGATAAGCTCCGGGTGGAACGCAATTTGGTTCACCTCCATCTAGCATCTCAGTGCACTCCTTGCCTAGTAGTCGCCACTCAGGCCTTCCGCGATTTTCGCCGGTGCCCCCCTGACTTTCTCCAGTCGCCTTTGGAATTGCTCTCGCCTCCGCCTTCCCTGGTACCGGTATTTCCGGGAAGCGCGTTGCCGTCCCTTAGTGAAAGCCGATGGGTGCGGCAATATAGCCAATAGCTGCGTTAACCGCTAAACTCGTTTACGCTGGCTGCCGGACGTCGCCCGCCGACGAGCGAGCAGGTGTTTGTAAATCGCGTCATACTTCTCAGCCATCGAGTCAATAGTGGTGAACTCGATCTTCCGAATTTCCTCTAGGGCCGCCGCGTACCCTTCGCGATCGTCCGGTAATCCCCGCATTTTGGCGAACCATTGCTCTGTATCGCCCACCGGCAATAACCAGCCGCCACCATGCTTCAGGACTCGCTCACGTAGTGTGCCGATATCCGACACCAGCGCAGGCAGACCCATCGCCCACGACTCAGTCAGAACGTGACAATACGTTTCTGGCGAGAGAGAAGGAATTAACGAGACGGCGGGACCGATGGCGCGAATGTGTTCCGGCAATTCATCGCGCTGGTAAGGGCCATGATAGACCGCGCCGAGCACCTCGGGTTGGAAGTCCCGTTTCTTCTGTCCAAGGAGATGAAATTCAATCGGATTTCCCGCGGCGCGGTTCCTTCGCAGTAGATCGAGAATCAGCTCAACGCCCTTTGAGGGACTGAACTCTCCGAAAGCCACAGCGCGCAACGGTTTCCCCGGACCGGGCGCTTTCGCCAGCTCAAGCCGGAGAAGATCACGTCCGTGTTCGATTATGCTCAAGCGACCATCATCAACTGCCGGGAAATATTGGGTGATCACTTTCCGGCTTGCTTCCGATGCGGTGACCCAAGCGTCGCATAGTTCCAGAACGGTGGCCATGCGACGCCGGTGTTGGTGCACATAGCGATGTTTCAGCCACGGCCGCGGCGGAAGGAACCATTTTGCCGGCAGTGGGCAGTTGCCCGCTCCGGCGGTGCATCGACCGGCACAATAAGTGTGCGTTTCATCCAGCAAATTAATCGTGGGACAAACGGTATAGAAATCGTGGAAGGAGAAAACGATTGGGATGTCCATCCGGCGCAGGAGAGTCAGTAGTTCCGGGCCGCTGGCAAGGAGATGGTGAACATGCGCCAGAACCACCTGATAATCTGCGCAAATTTCCCGGACCACTGCCACGCGATCCGGCGTCATGGGCCGCTCAACTCTCCAAGGCTCAGCAAACGCGTAGCGACGCACGGAGACCAGTTTGGCATCATCAAAATATCGATAGACAGACCAGCTGTCGACCGCTGTGCGCAGGACTACAACACGGTAGCGTCTCGCCACTGCGCGACTCAGATCCTCGCTGGTGAAGCGCGTACCGCCCCCTCCCTCATGAAGAACGAACAAAAGGCATAGTCTAGCATCCCCCGGTAGCGCGTTGTCGATGCCGGTCGCAAGAGCGGCATCAATTCGGCGTTGCATTTCTCCCCGCACCGGATCGAGCGCATCCATTTGATTCCACTCACGAATTAGCTGCGAGTATTCAGGATGAAGCTCATCCAGGGTGGCCCGGCTCTTTTTCGAGATCTCTTCCTTCGCCGGCCCGAACGAGGCGCTGCCGCGATGAAAAACGTAGGTGGCGTCGTCGATCAAGTTGACCAGACCGGCGGCGGACGCGCGCAAGCAATAGTCATTTTCTTCGCCGTAGCCGTTGGGAAAATGTTCCGCGTCGAAAGGACCCACGGCGGCGCGCGCCGCGCTGGTAAGATACATGCAGAAGCCGTTTCCTGTGGGAACGACCGGGCGGACCCGCTGTGAATTGCGCTCTACAAACGCAGCCATCTGATCGACGCTCCATCCAGGCGGCAAGGTATTGATTGCGTTCTTTCGCGGGACCGAGAATGCGCCCGCAGCATTTGAAATGGCTGTGACTGTCGCGACCCCAGGCCGGCTGTAAGCGCAAGCCGCCATCTGCTCGATCCAATGGGCTGGCACAATCGTGTCGCTATTTAATAAGATGATGTCTCCGGGGCCGGCCAGCTCGCAGCCCCGATTCACAGTCGCCGTGTAGCCAAGATTCGATTCATTGCGAACGGCGCGAAAATTCTGGTGTTGCGTTGTCCAGTGTTCCAATAGGGGCCAAATACGTTCGTCCGGGCTGGCATCATCGATTACGATCACAGGATGCTCAGGCCGGGAGTGACGTTCAACGGACTCGAGGCAGCGGATCAAGTCATCGTGAGCGTTATAGACCGGGATCACGATCGAGATCAACTGACCGCCGCGTTCCGCCTCTTTAGGAACTGCGCCTGGCTTCCCTCCAGGATCGAGAGGAGGGCTCAGTTTTTTTGTCGCCGAGATTGTAGGGCGCGCCTGCGCGCCGGAGCCTCGGCGTAGGCTGGCGTCTTGCTTGCTAGACTCTGGAGCCGGCCTGGTCGGTGCGTCAGGTTTCGCCTTTCCCGTCGAAGCGCGAATTGGCGCAACATCCCTCCCGACGCTCGCTGGACGTGGTCGCGATGCGATGAGTTGGGCCAACCGTTGGGCCTCTTTGCTCTTCTCGTCGGCACGCTTCAGACTCAGCCAGCAGCCCATTCGCCACCGATTCGATTTCAGGAGCCTTTGATAATCTTGCAATAGCCGGTCCGACCATTTGCCTAATTTCGCCAGGTCCTTTCTCCAACGATCTTCTGCGTCACTCGCGATTTGCCGGTCTCGTCTTTCGATCGCCTTCTGCAGCGCGTTGGCCTGTTCTCGTTGCTTTTGGATCTGTCCCCCTAGTTTTTCGATCGTCTTTCTCTGCTCAGACAGCTTTGCCTGCAGGTTGCTAACGTCCGAAATCAGTTTTTGATGTCGTAGATCCAGCCGGCGGTAGGCGGCCGCTGCTACAAATGCCGAATTCTGCAGCTGTCGCCGCACCGAGTTCCAAGGCTCTCGATATTTCTCAATCACCTGAGCGAAAAGAGGAGATCTTTCCAACATCGGAATGAGTGGAAACCACTCTGGCGGCATTTGCGAAACCGTCTCCAAGAGCTGCGCTCCTGCCAGAGAAGAAGCTGGACGGCGCATCGTTAGTCTCGCCGACAGGGTTGCCCAATGTTGCTCGAGCGCTTCCATAACGGATTTGTTCTGACCGCTAGCAATTTCAGTTTGCTGCTTGCTGGGCGGCCAGTGCCCTACTACTTCCACGGCCGCGGCCCAAGTCGCCACCTGACGATCCTGCGTGCCGACATGAGCAAGAAACCCCGCGAATTTTGAATCCCCTTCCGGCGCGACGATGAGAAACGGGCGTGCCAGAGAGTAGGCGGTGATCGCGCCGTGCAAGGACGAACCAACATAGCCATCAGAGAATCGTATTGCCGCCGCAACCGAACGGAGAGAATCAGGAACGAATATATTGGCTTGGTGACCTTGAAGGTGCTCCAGAATGCGGCGCGCAATGCCTTCATCATCATGGCAGCCGCCAATTGCTATCAACAACGCCACTGCGCCTCGCGACCCGCAGATTTGCTTGATTTTCTCTGCGAGTGCGACGAGATCGGCGTCGGCGTAGCGCTGAGTCAGATGAAGAGCCAAATAGCGATTCTGCGGCCACTCCTCCCGCCTTTCTAGCCGCGCAATCTCTGCGCGGAGCTCGCGGTCGCTCCATAAGTTCGAAACTTCCACGGCCGTGTCTGGAACGACTTTCGCTTCCACCAGCGACTCCGCTAGTACCGTTGCGCTCTGCACATCCCTGACGGAGAGATAATCGGCCTGCCAGCATGCCCATCGGAGGAGTTGACGCTTTCGTTCCTCAGAGAAATTCCCTGGGATACCTGGCGCATTCCAAACCAACGGAATGCCGCGCAAATGCGCAATAAATGCAGGCAAAAGCCAAAGACCCGGATAAGCGATTGTGTGGATAGCCGGATCGCGATATATCTCTAAATCACCGGCGGACTCGCCATGGCCGAGCGCTCCTCCGCCAAACACGATTGCGTCCCAGCTTTCGCAGCCCGCAAGCGCTTCCTCGAAACCAATCGCCGGTTTGCAGTCTTTGAGATCTGGCGCTCCGCCCACTGGCGAGACATGAACGAACTCGACTTCTTCGCCGCCCAAACGCCTCTCGAGGAGCAACGGGAAAAGGAGATCACCGTAATTCTCCACATCAAAAGTTCCAAAATGGGCAATCTTCATTGCAAATTGTCGCCCTCGCCGGGCGCTGGCGTGATCATTCGGATGTGGTTCCCGATTTTGACTTGGGCGACCGCAAAAATCTCTGCCACGTCTGGAGTAATCTCGATAGGGTGGTTAAAAGTATTCAGGAGTTGTGCGAACACCAAAGCCTCCCGCGGAAAATCATGCTTCGCCACGCCCGGCGGCGTCGTCGCGCTCCAATAATAGGGAGCGTAGTGAGCGCTAAACATCGAAAAGCCCGTCACGAACATTCGCGAAGGCAGCAATAATCGGCTCACAAGATAAACACCGTAGGTACCCGTCGAAATCGTAAGAGGAGCCGACACATCGGGAACCTTCAGCAGGCGCGGAGCAAAAGTCATAACAACTGGCACGCCTCCCAGCCAATCGAAGAGCTCTTGGCGGGAGCCTCGACGCTGGTGCGGGAAAATCACCATCGCCATTTTTGGATGAACCTCGATGCCAATGGTTCGCTCCCTCTTCTCGACGTAAGGATTAGTGATCAGCAGATCTGTTCTCTCGCCCACCTGCGCCTTCCAGCCGCGCAGTCGACATTCGTTGAAGCGAATCACCACATCTGCCCGATCGATTATCCGCCCCATTCGCCAAGCAGCCAGCGACCCAGAGTTTCCGACAACCGAGAGAGATTGACCGGTAGGAAATGCCTCAAAGAATGCGAAGGGATCGGTTAACCTATTCTCCATCATTTGAATCACCGAATCGAAAACCTAGACCTGGAGACTGCGATCTAGTTCAGCGAAGCATTCCACCATATGGGACTCTACCACGGGTTTCATCCGACGCACGCGCTGGGAATGGAATCGGAGTGGCGCGAAGCCAGGCCGCTTAGACGAGCAGTGCTGCGGACTTGCGGTGCGGGAGCTATTCCTACGCCAAACACCGCGCATACGCCTTGACTGCCCTGGTGTTCGAGCAGCATCGTATCCAAATTAGCGCCTGCTGTTGGAATCTGCGCCAGGTCAACGGCAGCGGCTGAGCCAACCAGCATAGCACGGGCTGCGTGTGCGAATCTCAGTTCAACTTCTAAAAGCTAACTCCGCTGTCATGCGTCCTGGTCGGCCTTTCACATACCGCGCACGCCGGCGCATCCATTTTGCTACGATGATCGCCGTGCCGCCTCTTCAAGGGCCAACCTCGCCGTCTTTACGAGCTCTGCGCGAATTGTATCGACCCGGATCGGCCCAGCGAACCAGTCCACTTGCGAAAACGAGGGCGAAGTGTACACCGGCATGAACTCCCGTAAGTAGCTAAACCGACCATGATCGCGCTTGCGGCAGAGAATCACCGGAATCCCGGAAGAGAGGCAGGGCGTTGCGGCGTGATGGAGCGGGGTAACGACGAGCAAGGCGCGCTCCCTGTAATCCTCCAGCAGGCGCTTCGCGTATTTTTCGGCATTCATCATATCCAACGCCGTGAGCGGATGATTGTGCACGACTTTCCGCTGAAAGACGAATTCTGTGTCTCTGGCGAGCTCTTCGGGCATGTAGGTTAAGGCTTCGGCCGGAAACGCGCCGGCGCCCGAACCAAAAATGACGAACACCGTACGTTTGGTGGGTTGCCGCGTCCGATCTTGGAAGGTCATCGTCAGGCATCCCGATGTGAACGCTTCGACGCCACAAGCTCGAAACAGATTCGTCGTCTCTACATCACGACAGCCGACAGGCTGGTGCCGCCTAAAAAAGTCCAGATGATTGCTTACGACGGGCCCATCCGTTCTAAAGCCGACAAACACCGGTACAATATCCTGAGGGATTGGGAAGGACCACCCGAAGAACGCGCCATTCATTAACAGCGCGACTTTGTCGCCGCTATATGATGATATGCTATCTCTATCAATTTCTATGATGTCATGCTCCGCAATGCCGAGGGCTCGATACAAATTCCGGGCTGCCAGGGTTTGCATGTAGTCCCCCAGATTAACGGAATAGAAACCGCGCTTCTCAAGCGCGTCCCTGAAAGAGGTTACATTGTTATAGCTGAACGTCAGAACGCCGTATTTCATTTTGTTTTAGCACTTCCTTGTAGAGGAAGAGGAGCGCGCTAAGGGCCTTATTTTGGGTCGATGAGGAGATGTTTCCGGCCCGCGCAAGATGGGTAAGAAACTCTGCCATTTCCGGTTCGCTTATCTCGGCCGGGTGACGCATCCGGTGGAAACGGATAAAGCGCGTGATCCAATCGCAGTACGTCCGCTCGGTCCGCAGCGTGTAGTGCTTCAATCGCATCGCATCCCGGACCCGATCGAGCAGTTTCTTTTTGGGTTTGCCGGTGACGGCGTCTGAGTTTAAAATCAACTCCATGACTCCGCTTTTATCGAACTCCTCCCAGGTAAGCAAGCGGATTAGACGGAATAATTCCGTAAAATACTACGGGGAAATTCAATCCATATCTCGTTAGGCATCTAGCTAATGGAACGCTCAAAGTCTTTTGATCTCTTACGAACGTTCGCAATAGTTTTGGTTTGCTTTGGACGGCATTTGACTCCATGTCCACACGGTTCCGATTCATTCTTTCAGGTGGGTATTCACAATTTAACGGTGGTGCTCCGCCGAGGGGGCTGGATCGGCGTTGATCTTTTTTTTGTGCTTAGTGGCTTCTTAGTTTCTGGTCTGCTCTTTCGAGAATACCAGAAATTCGGTTCTCTTTCAGGTAAGAGTTTTCTTATCCGCCGGGGCTTTAAAATCTATCCTGCCTTCTGGTTGCTTATCATTACAACAGTCGCTGTTAACGGTTTGCGGCAACATCATTTCCCAATCAAGACTACACTAAGCGAGTTAGCATTCGTTCAAAATTACGGTCCATACTTGTGGTCGCATACGTGGTCATTGGCAGTGGAGGAGCATTTCTATTTTCTCCTACTTCTTTTTCTATTGTTTCTTTCCCGCCGCCAGCGTTCACGAAATCCCTTTGGAGTGATTCCAGTGTCGTTTTTGATCCTGGCCACAGTTTGCCTGCTTATGCGCGTTATCACTGCGCATGAGCTTCCTTATGGACACAAGACCCACCTTTTTCCATCACACCTGCGAATGGATTCCCTCTTCTTTGGCGTTTTCATTTCATACTTGTATCATATCTACCCGAAACGGTTTCTTGCGTTCGCAAAGCAGTTTAGATGGGTTCTGGTTGCCTGCGGGATTGCCATGTTGGCACCTGCATTCATTTTTCAGCTAGAAAAAAGCCCGTTCATTTCCACGTTTGGACTCACTATATTTTATATCGGCAGTGGCTGCTTGCTTGTTGCCAGCATCGCCATGACACTTCCCGACACTAGAGCTGTACGGTTTGCATCCTACATCGGCTCGCACTCGTATTCGATTTATCTGTGGCATGTAGCGGTAGCAGTGTGGATGATACCGATTTTCAGCCGCCTCGCAGGCGTGCATTGGAGCTGGCCTCTCTATGCCGTAACATACGTTGTGTGTACTTTAAGCGTTGGCGTAGCGATGGCATTGCTGATTGAGTTCCCAACCCTCAGAGTTCGAGATCGATTCTTTCCCTCGCGAGGGCGCCCTCTAAGTGTCTCTCCAGTCGGGCCTAACCCGGCGCTGGAACTAACACTGGCTCCGGCTGGCGCGCTGGCTGCGCAGGCACCCAGCCGCTAGCTTCCGCCAGTAGCTCAGCTTTGTCTCGTTAGAACCCGCGCAGCAAGAAAATGGAGCGAAACGCACGCGAGGAACACCTGTTCCCCTCTAGAAGAGGATTTTTAAGGGGACGCGATGAGTCCCCTTAATCCTGGTCGACGATTCAGTTCCGAGGGCTCTGAGTCGTAAATCGCGGTGCAATGAAATCGCAATTTGTATCACCCGGGCAGATAAAAATGGGCAGATTCCTGATTACGTGGGATGATCGTAACAATCATCCAACACGTTTGAAGGCCGTGATTTGCTCACTGCCGATGAGATGAGCGAATTCCTGCAAAAACGACGTTTTGGCGTTAGGAAACCTATTGCACAGCAAGTCGCCGCTCTTAGTCTCTTTCTCAGACAATTCGGCCGTCAGAGCACATCGCCATTAGGATTTCATTTATCCCGATGATTTTCATTCAGCGCTCAATCTTGGCTGAACGATTGAAAAGTCCAATGCGTTGTCCGCTTCCAGAGTCACCATTTCCTCCGAAAGCTTTCGGAGTTGAACCATCCGAATCTAATAAAATCCCACATGATCTCGCCTTGAAGTCGGCCACCAAACCTGACAGCGGGTAACTCCAACGCCCCTCAAAGAAATTGTTTGTTCAGACTGGCGTTTGCGATGTGCGGCATATATGATACGCATTCGTATTTGACACGGATATTTGCCTGTTTCTTGGATCGAAAACACTTGAAGGACTCATTCACGGCCAATACCGCCGTTTGCATCGCCGGCGCGCATCGCTCAGGAACGTCGATGCTCACGAGGCTATTGCATGCCTGCGGCCTCTATCTCGGTCCGGAAAGCGCATTGATGCCTCCGCAGGCCGATAATCCCGAGGGTTTCTGGGAACATCTGGGGTTTGTCGCGCTGAACGACGAATTGTTAAATAAGCTTGGCGGGGCCTGGGACCTGCCGCCTAAGGCTGACCAGAATTTCACTGACCCGCACCTCGACCCTTTGCGCATGAAAGCCCGGCTGCTAATCGAAGGATTTGATTCGGCAAGCGTTTGGGGCTGGAAGGACCCGCGTAATAGTTTGATGCTGCCATTTTGGCAGGACCTCCTACCGAGGCTAAAAACGCTTGTCGTCGTCCGGAATCCGCTCGAAGTCGCGCACTCGATGCGACAACGAAACGGAACGTCTTATTCGTTCGGCTTGCGGCTTTGGGAAATCTATAACCGGCGCTTGATCGAGGCAGCAAACGCGCGAGAGCGGCTTGTAACTCACTACGATTTGTTTTTCGACGACCCGGAAACCGAATTGCGGCGAATTGCGCATTTCATTGGATTGCCCGGCGTGGAAGCAGGCAACGCTGCGACACTCGTAACAAGACAAAAACGACACACTCGCTTCAGTATTGACGACCTCATTGACGCTCGCGTCTCCGGCGAAGTGATTCAATTCTATCGTGCTTTGATTAGCGAAGCCAAAGGGAAGATAGGAAAGACTTCGCAAGGCGCGAAGCAGGAGGAACCCGATTTGCTTCCCGGAGAGGTCAGCCGGCTAAATGCCTTCGTACCAGAAAGGATCGCGCAGATCCAACATTTAGAGCGCGAACTCCTCGCGCAGGCAGAAGCACGGCACAAGAGAGAAGTCGAAGAACTCAGCGCCCACCTTGAGCAGACAAATGGGCTCCTTCAAGCCAAAAGCATCAGCCTGGCGGAAGGTCAAGTGCGGGAAGACGAGCTGCGAAACCGCCTGCGGAAGCAATTGCAGGCTACCAAGAGGCTTGCCCTATTTTTGGACGAAGCTAACCACGCAGCAGGCCAGCTTCGCTCTTCGGCGCGCTGGCAGATTGCGAATCCGGTGGCCGCTTTGAAGGCGAAACTTTTACCCGCGCAGTCGCGTGACTTGTTAGGCTACGGGCATCTGGAAAAAATTGTCTCGACTTACCAGAAGTGGCGAAAGGCCCACCCGGAGGTCAGCGCGATTGACCACCAAATTCAAGCACTAATTTCAGGCGCGGTTTCAGCCCCTGGACAAAGAGTGGCGCCTGTTGAACCTCCCGAGCCGAGGCGTCCGATTGAGTTTCCGATTCACGAGGAGGTTGAAATTTCAATCGTCATTCCAGTATTCAATCAGTTTCGCTTTACCCAAGCCTGCCTTGCTTCGCTTCAGGAGCATCAGGGAACGGAGCGCTTCGAAGTCATCGTGGTAGATGATTGCTCGACGGACGACACTGCAGAGATTGTTTCGCGCATACCCGGGGTTGTTTATCTACGCAACGAAATGAATTCCGGTTTCATTGCTTCCTGCAACCGCGGTGCGGAAAAGGCGCACGGCAAATATCTCGTCTTCCTTAACAACGACACACTTGTCAGGGACGGCTGGTTAACGGCACTCACAGATACCTTTGCCGAAGATCCGTACGCCGGCATCGTTGGCTCAAAGCTTATTTATCCCGATGGTCGCTTGCAGGAAGCAGGCGGGATCATCTGGCGGGATGCATCGGGCTGGAACTATGGCAAGTTCGATGACCCTGCGAAACCGGAATATAATTCTCTGCGCGACGTGGATTATTGCTCAGCGGCAGCCTTGATGATCCCGAAATCGTTGTTTCAGAGCGTGGGCGGGTTCGATCCGCGCTACGCACCTGCCTACTACGAGGATACTGATTTATCGTTTAAGGTTCGCCGGGCTGGTTACAAGGTATTATATCAGCCGCTCAGTGAGGTTATTCATTACGAGGGAGCAACTGGTGGAACCGACATAACAACAGGGACCAAGAAGTACCAGGATATTAACCGCTCGACGTTCGCGAAAACATGGGCTGCGCAGCTGGTAACAAAACCAGCCAACGGCGATGCAGAATTCCTCCGGCAGGCGCCCGCGGGCCGAAAGAACATTCTGGTGATAGACCATTATGTTCCAAGCCCCGACCGGGATTCAGGGTCGCTGCGCATGTTCCAAGTCCTCAAACTTCTTCGGCAACTCGGTCATCGCGTCACCTTCATTCCCGATAATTTAGCGAACGTGCCCCTTTACACACGTAAGCTGCAAAAGCGCGGAATTGAAGTGGTCTATCATCCTTACGTCAGGAACGTGCGTGATTACCTCATTTCGCATGGCTCCGATTTCGATATCGTGGTGCTAAGCAGGTGCGATTTTGCTCGCAAACATATTGCAGATGTCCGGCTGCACGCACCGCGAAGCCGCATCATCTTTGATACCGTCGATTTACACTCGCTTCGCGCGCACAGAGAGGCTCAGATCACCGTCGATCCGGAGGCGCGAGAAAAAGCACGGCAGAAAGAAGAAATGGAATATGATCTCATCCGCCAGGCTGATGAGACGTGGGTAACGAGCAGCGTTGAACAGAAGCTCCTCCAGGAGAAGTGGCCCGAAAAATCAATTCAGCTCGTTTCAAACATTGTGGATATTCCCGGCTCGAGCACTCCGTTTGAACTGCGGCGGGACTTTCTTTTCATTGGCGGCTTCCAGCACACGCCGAACACGGATGCCGTTCTCTTTTTCCTCAAGAAGATTTATCCCGCAGTAAAGGCACGCCTGGACCAAGCCAAGTTCTACATTATCGGCGATAAGCCGCCGCCGGAAGTCGTAGCGTTAGCCGGTGAAAATATTGTGATCACGGGATTGCAACGGGATGTCCGTCCCTTCTTTGAGAGCGTTAGATTGTCGATTGCGCCATTGCGATTTGGCGCGGGTGTAAAGGGCAAAATCAATCAGAGTATGGCGTGGGGGGTCCCGGTCGTCGCAACCTCTGCGGCGGTTGAAGGTATGGAGCTCGCTTCCGGCGAAGATGTTCTTGTCGCGGACGAACCGGAAGAGTTTGCACGGGCCTTGGTAACGCTCTACGAGTCGGCTGAACTTTGGAATCGGATCTCTGAGAACGGCATTAAGAAAACACGCGCCCTTTATTCAACCGATGCCGCGCGAAAGAAGCTAGAGCTTTTATTCAGCGATGAGCACCTTAGCCGTTTGGAGCGATCTGCAGCAGTTCCGCAGCCGGACATGGCAGTAGCCGGGAAAGGCTGATTTTGCCTCCTACGAGTGAGTAACACGGACCGAGCGAAGCGATCACTGGGAAAATCAATGCGGACTCGAATCCCGTTTGTTTCGGGCAAGGCCGCGTCGTGATCTCATGACACCCCGATCGATTCGGTAAGGATTAGACGCGACTTCGATCCCGCAGAGTTGCTGAAAAATTCGAAGCCGAATTTGATCAACGCGTCGGGTGTTCCTATAATCAGGGAGCGAAAGACAAAGACGCTCAACAGCTAATTGCCAAACTTCAGAAGAAGTGTGAACTGCTCAATCCTCACGTTCGAGTGGAAAGGCTTCGAATGATGAAAGGACGTATTAGGACCCGACCGCTTTGCAACTCAAATGCAATATAGAATAAACAAGCCAATTTTTGTGGTGGGCTCACCACGCTCTGGAACGAGCGTTCTCACGTGGTGCCTGGGTCAGCATCCGAATATATTCCCAGTGCCGGAATCGAACTGGATGGG
>Ga0207701_10003406_pt1 | contig 16329 bp, 16 predicted proteins | sample KBSSwiSSwithPhiX_FD_184294 | JGI IMG/M metagenome (GOLD analysis project Ga0207701, IMG submission 184294) | Switchgrass rhizosphere bulk soil microbial communities from Kellogg Biological Station, Michigan, USA, with PhiX - S5 (SPAdes) (version 2) | ecosystem: Environmental > Terrestrial >... | reverse complement strand
ACGCGTCGCCAACTTGCAATGACGCCCCACGCCAGCGCGAAGAAGAGGAATGGCGAATAGGCTAGAAAATGCTCGCCGAGGAACTCAAGAATCTCGCCCGGATGAAAGCCAAAACCCTGCTCGACGCCCCCGCGCGAACGCAGATGCGCCAGCGTAATCCAGGCGTGCTGGGAGTTCCAGACAATCGGCGGGACGGTGCAAAGAGCGAACACGAAGAGCAATGAATACAAACCGGGGCGCGTAAACTCTTGTCTGAGCCGGGGCGCCAGGGCGAGCACGAGCAGAATAGAAATCAGCTCGAATGCATTCGTGTATTTGGAGAGAAATCCGAGCCCAATTAGCAATCCAGTGAGCGGCCAGTATAAGGAGAAACGCGGACTCCTTTCCAGCGCCAGCCAGAATGTGAACATCGCCGCTAACCAGAAGAAAATCGATAACGCATCGATCGTCATCAAGAACGCTCCGATATTGAAGATCGGTGTGACATTCAATGCGATAACCGCCCAAAGACCGGCCGGGGCGCTGAATAATCGGCGCGCAAAGTAAAACAAAAGCAGGCTCGTGGCTGCGGCCAACACTGGGCTGAAAAAGCGCACCCCGAACTCATTCGCCCCAAAAACGGCAGTGCTGGCGCGCATGGCAAAAGCGACGCCCGGCCCTTTGCTGAAATATGCCGGGGCAAGGCGCTCGGACCACATCCAGTAATGCGCTTCGTCGAATTCAAGATCGGTCGTTGCCAGCATCGACAAGCGAATCGCAGTCAGCGCAAGAACGAAAAACCAGACCGCGCGCGTGGTATTCATTGAGAGTAGCGCGAGCCTCTGGCTTGCGAGTTTGAAGACGGCAAGCTGGAAGCATGGTCTACCATTAGGCTTGGGTGGCGCGCGTAAACGGTCGGAGCCCATTTTCGCGCCGCTGTCCTCCAAATCCATTCGAACAGTCCCAGCGTGAGTAACGCTTCACCAACGGCGAGAAACAGCGTGGCAAGGATGTCGCTTGGCCAATGCGCACCGAGATAAATTCGCGAGTAACCGACGCTCGCGGAGACGATCCAGTAAAGCCAGCCGCGTCTCCGATAAAAGAGCGTGCAATACACGGCAATTATCGTGTTGATCGTCATGTGTCCCGATGGAAATGACGGCCCAGATCGGTTCCGATCGGATTGATCTGAAAAACGAACGGTAGGTCTTTTGAACAAAGTCATGAATTTCGGGTGTGTCCTTTGCATTTCGACCATCCGTACACTCTCTACTTGCTTGGGGCGACGCCGATCGACCGCTGTCCTTAATATGCCTGTAAACAATTCCGCAATCAGCAAAGACAAGACCAAGCATATGACGAACACTCGGCCCTTGAATCCGCCAAAGAAGACCGCGATCAGCCCGATCCCAATGAACAACGGCTTCCAAATTTCGCTGTTGCTGAGCGCCGCCATGAACAAGTCCAGCGCCGGACTCGTCCATTGTTCGTTGATGAGATGAAAGACAGTTCGATCCAAGTTTCAAGTGTTAAGCTTTAAGCCTTAATGTAATCGCGTGCTGAACGCCCGCATCTGCCTAAAACTTAAGACTTAACACTTAAAACTCTTTTTCCATGCGAAAAATCGCCGCGGTTGGTTTGCTATTTTCAATTTCGATCTTCGCTGAGCCTACGCCATCAGCCAGCGACATTCTCGACTCGGTTCGAATGATCGAAGCGCGACAGCAAATCGATCTGCAAGGTCAGCTTCGTCAGAATGATGTCATTGTCCCCTTTCGCCTGACGCAAGATGGCCCGCTGATCCGCTATTCATTCACTAATCCCGATGAGGCTTTGCAATTGCGCCTTGGGGAAAAGAGCTCGCGCCTCGATCTTGTGACTGACTCGGGAACGGAGAAATTTGCGGCTTCGAAACTCAACGAAAGAATCCGCGGCACCGGACTTAGCTACGAGGACCTCGCGTTCAGATTTCTTTACTGGCCGACGGCGCGCGTTTTGGGTGAGGAAAATGTTCGCACTCGCAATTGCTGGAAGCTCCAACTGCGCGCGCCTTCACGCGAGTCGCAGTATTCTAATATTCTTTTGTGGGTCGACAAGGCGAGCGGGGCGCTCATGCGAATGGAGGGCTACGATTGGAACGGTCAACTTGCGAAACGCTTCGAAGTGGTTTCTGCGCAAAAAATCGATAACCGCTGGTTCTTAAAACAGATGCGCATCGAAGAACTCCAACCGGGCACGAACAAGGTGCAGGCTCGCACGTATCTTGAGATCAAGAAATAACGATCGGCATCGTACCGTGCTACTCTTCTCGCGCCGCCTTCACGATCTCGGCAAAGCTGCGCGGATCGAGGCTGGCGCCTCCGACGAGTGCGCCGTCAATATCCGGTTGGCTCATGAGCTGGCGCGCGTTCTCCGGTTTAACACTGCCGCCGTACTGGATGCGGACGCGCTCGGCCGTTGTGTCATTGGCCATTTCGCGCAAGGTGTGACGAATAAACGTGTGTGCTTCCTGCGCTTGCTCAGGGGTGGCATTGCGGCCGGTGCCGATTGCCCACACCGGTTCGTAGGCGATCACCGTTTCCTGAAGTTCCTTTTCGCTCAGGTCCTTGAGACTGCCGCGCAGCTGGATCGACAATATCTTTTCGACATTCCCCCTGTCGCGCTGCTCCAGCGTTTCCCCAACGCAAACGATCGGGCGCAGGCTCGCTTCGTGCGCGGCGCGCACTTTACGGTTCACGATTTCGTCCGTCTCACCAAAAAGTATGCGCCGCTCGCTGTGCCCAAGCACGACGTAATGCACAAATAAATCGCGCAACAGCGCCGCGCTAATCTCGCCTGTGAACGGGCCGTTCCGCTCCCAATGCATGTTTTGTGCGCCAACTTTGATGTTTTGCGCTTTGCCAAGAGCCTCCATCACTTTCGCAATCGCGGTGAACGGAGGTACGATTACCACTTCGACATCGGTAATATCTCCCAGATCGAGCAGCAGTGACTCGACAAATCGTGCCGATTCGGCCTGGGTCATGTTCATCTTCCAATTGGCAGCGACGATCTTCTTCCGCATAAGACTTTCTGACAGAATGACCAGAATTTAGAAAAGTGATTTCAGGAGAAAGTAATTCTGCCCATTTTGTAAATTCTGTCTAAGTTTTGTCGCTCAGCGCCGCGACCCCCGGCAGTTCCTTGCCTTCGAGCAATTCGAGTGAAGCGCCGCCACCCGTGGAGATGAATGTCATTTTATCGGCCAGTCCGGCCTGTTTCACCGCTGTCACCGAATCGCCGCCGCCAATGATCGTCGTCGCTCCCGATTGCGCCAGCGCCTCAGCGATCGCGATGGTTCCCTCTGCGAAATCGGGAATCTCGAAAATGCCAACCGGCCCATTCCACAAAATCGTCTCTCCTTTTGCAATTTCGTCCTGGTAAAGAGCAATCGTCGCAGCACCGATATCTACCGCCTGCCAGCCATCGCTGATCCCATGCTGAGGCGAGAGCCGGCTCGTGTTACGATTCGGCGTGGCCGCACGAATTTCTTCGGCTTCCACCGCGTCAATCGGAAGCAAAAATGTCACTCCGCGTTTCTTCGCCAGGTCGAGAATTTTGCGCGCGAGATCGACCTTATCCGACTCCACCCGGCTCGCGCCGACCGGGATTCCCTGCGCTTTGAGAAACGTGTTCGCCATTGCGCCGCCGATCAGGATGGTGTCGGCCTTTTCCATCAGCGCTTTCAAAACACCGATCTTATCCGAAACCTTCGCCCCACCCAAAATGACCACGAACGGCTTGGCTGGTTTATCGAGTCCTTCGCGCAAATGCTTGAGCTCTTTTTCCATCAGAAGACCCATTGCCGATTTCGCCACGAATTTTGTGATGCCCGCTGTCGATGCATGCGCGCGATGCGCCGCGCCGAATGCATCGTTGACGTAGAGATCGCCGAGTTTCGCCAACGCTTCCGCGAATTTCGGATCGTTCGCTTCTTCCTCCTGCTGGAAGCGGACGTTCTCAAGCAAAGCGACATCACCGTTCTCCATATGCTGAATGATTTTCTCCGGCACCTCCCCAATTGTGTCGTGACTAAAAATGACAGGTTGATGGATGAGCGAATGCAAATGTTCGCCGATCGGACGAAGAGAATATTTTGGCACAGACTTTCCGTTGGGCCGGCCGAAGTGCGACATCAATATTGTTTTCGCGCCTTGTTTACGCAGGTAGTTGACCGTCGGCAAACTCTCTCGAATCCGCGTGTCATCCGTAATGCGGACCTTTCCGCCGCGATTTTCGGTCGGCACGTTGAAGTCCACCCGCACCAGAACGCGTTTTCCGCGTACATCCAGATCGCGCACAGAAAGCTTCGGCATGTGACCTATTTCCCCAAAAGTTCCAGCAACTCCACGCAACGATTGCTGTAGCCCCATTCGTTGTCGTACCAACCGACGATTTTCACGAAGCGGTTGCCGAGCGAAAGCGTCAGCTTGCTGTCAAAAATGCAGGAATGTGGATTGCCGACGACATCCTGCGAAACGAGCGGCTCATCGCTGTATTCGAGCACGCCCTTATAGCTTTTGTCGGACGCAGCTTCTTTAAAAGCAGCATTGACGGTGTCGACCGTCGCATCGTTTTCGAGCACGGCAGTGAAATCGGTGACTGAACCATCCGGAGTTGGCACGCGAAAGGCGCCGCCATTCAATTTGCCTTTCAATTCTGGAATGACTTCGCCGATTGCCTTTGCCGCGCCGGTCGTGGATGGGATGATGTTGATCGCCGCCGCCCGTGCCCGCCTCAAATCTTCATGCGGGAAATCGAGAATGCGCTGGTCGTTGGTGTAGCTGTGGATGGTGCTCATGAACCCATGCGCGATGCCGAATTTGTCGTTCAAGACCTTCGCCATGGGCGCGAGACAATTGGTTGTGCAGCTCGCGTTTGAAACAATCACGTCCTTGGCCGAATCAAAGAGATCGTCGTTCACGCCCATGCAAATCGTCACGTCTGGATTTTTCGCCGGCGCGCTGATCAGCACTCGTTTCGCGCCAGCCTTGCTTATGTGCAACTCGGCTTTATCGCGACTGGTGAAGAAGCCGGTCGATTCGAGCACAACGTCCACACCCAATTCTTTCCACGGCAGATTCGCCGGGTCGCGCTCCTTTAAGATCTTAATTTTGTGGCCCCGGACAATAATGTTCTCGTTATCGTAACCGATCTCGCCGTCGAATCTGCCGTGCACGGAATCCCATTTAAGCAGATGGGCTAGTGTGTGAGTGTCAGTAAGATCGTTTATCGCGCGAACGCGCTCGACTTGTTTTTGCGTCATCGCGCGAAGAACGTTGCGCCCGATGCGACCGAATCCGTTGATAGCGTAATTTGCCATAGAAAAAATGAATAGTTGAAGAGTTGAATCGTTAAACCGGTAAACGTCGAACATCAAACATCAAACTGAGACTTGCAGTGATGAAAAGACCTCTCATTCTGGTTTGCCTCGCAGTATCGATCTTGTTTGCCCATTTCGCCTCGACCTCACCACTCAAAGCAGGAGACATGAAAAGGATCCTCGTGCTAGGCGACAGCCTTTCCGGCGGATTTGGCCTCAAACCGAGTGAATCTTATCCAGCTTTATTGGCAAACAAGCTGCGCGCTGCCGGTCTGAACTTTCAAATAACCAATGCCAGCCAAACTGGCGGCACCACCGATGCCGGCTTGGAACGGCTCCCGGGCCATTTGAAGCGTAAGATCGACATCTTCATTCTCGAGCTTGGAATCAACGATGCCTTTCGCGGTGTGCCGGTCGATCAAATGCAAAACAACCTTCAGCAAATCATCGATAAAGTGAAAGCGCGAAACCCAGATGTGCGGGTGGTGATCGCAGGGATGCAGTTGCCCAATTACGCCGACGACTATGTTTCTGCCTTTGGCAAAATGTTCACGGAACTTGCCGCAAAAAATCGTGCCACTTTGGTACCGTACCTTCTCGATGGCGTGGCCGGCGATCCATCACTGAACTTGCCCGACGGCATTCATCCAAATGCCGCTGGGCAAAGAATTTTGGCCGAAAACGTCTGGCGCGTTCTCGAGCCGGTTGCACGCGAGACAGCCGCGGAGCCGGCCTCGCACGTTAGATAAGAGACAATGGACCCGGCACGCCCAAATGATCCTGAACCGAGCGATCCATTTAATCCGGAACGGGCGGATCACGCGATCCTGGAAACGATCGAGATCGCAACGGAAGGAGAAGATTGCGATGAGTGCGTTCGCAAGCTTCGTCCCACCTTGATGAAGATCAGTGGCGTGCAGGATGTGATGGTCGATCTCGCGCACGAGCGCGTCATCGTCACATTCGATGCGCGCAAGACGCATGCTCCCGATCTCCACGACGCGATCTTGAAGAGCGGCTACAAGCCGGGGTCAAAGGCGGACTAATCTGTAGCGGTTCCGAAGGCTTTCGGGGTCGGTTGAACAACGGGGCGCTGGCAGAGCGTCGCTACAGAATCAAACTGCCGGCTGCTGCTGCGTGAGACAGTGAAATGTCCCCAGTCCCCAGATTAATTCGCGGCAATCGATCCCGATAACGCGGCGATCTGGAAATAGACTACGCAAGATCGATAATGCGGGCTCGTCGGCCGGGTCGACAAAGGTTGGCACGAGGACGCAGGAATTTGCGATGTAGAAGTTGGCATAACTTGCGGGCAGGCGCAGTCCCTCGCGGACAATCTTCTTTGGCATTGGCAAAGTAATAATGTCGAGCTTGCGATTATCGATCTTCATCTCGCTCAAACGCGCGAGGTTTTCCTGGAGCGGCTTGTAGTTTTCATCGCCGCGGTCTTCTTCGACGACTGTAACGACCGTATGTTCGGACACAAAACGGGCGAGATCGTCTATGTGGCCATCGGTATCGTCGCCGGCGATGCCGTCGCCAAGCCAGAAAATCTCGCGAACGCCCAGATAATCGCGCAAGCGTTGCTCGATTTGCTCGCGGCTGAGTTGCGGATTTCGATTTCGATTTAGGAGACACGATTCGGTGGTAAGAAGCGCGCCCGTGCCGTTTACCTCGATCGAGCCACCTTCCAAGATCATGCCGGGATAAAAAACTGGCAGTTTGAGGATCTCAGCGACGCGTTTAGGGACGATTTCATCGAGATCAAATGGCGGATATTTGTTGCCCCAGGCATTGTAATCCCAATCGACAATCGCGAGTGGAGCCGGCGCGGCCTCACGCCGCACGGCGTGCCCCGGCTCGGGGGCGAGCCGACTCCAACCCTCATCGCACGTCAAAAAAATGGGCCCGTGATCCCGGCACCATGGCTCGTTTGTCGGGATCATATGAAACGAGATTCGTTCCATTGGTAATCCCTGAAGGACCTCACGCGCCTCGGCTTCGTGCGCGCTATTGCAGACGTTGATGCAAACTTGCTCTGATTCGATGAGCGCTTCCACCATTGCCCGCAAAGCTGGCATGACGCGGTCGAATGAATCGGGGAAGCTTATTCCTTCGCGCCTCGGCCATGAAAGCCAGGTTGCGATGTGCGGTTCCCATTCCGCCGGCATGCGATAGCCCAGTGCTGCTGGAGTTTCTCTCGATACCATGGATGCGGAACCTTCACCGTTGAGTGATTAACACTCAAAGGCAATAATCTGTTGGCCCCACGGGCTCGGCGCCGTGTCGAGCGGGTTCGCTATGTCGCTGTCCGCGAAGCTGGTTTGTAAATCGCGCCGACAATTGCGCCAGCAATCGCGAATTGGATCACGGCACCCATGATCCAGCCGCAAAGGATTTTCGTCGTCAACGGTTGAACTGCGAATGAGATCAAATGCGGCCCTGCGTACACCAACCCCACCAGAATGCCCAACGTCGCGCCGGCGCCTGCGCCGCCGCGAGGGACGAACCGGACACAAAGCAGTGTAAGAAAGAATGCCATCACGATGTGGCCAAAGATCAGCCATGCGAAGTGATCGTTAAGTTCTGCTTCAGATCGCAAAAGGGTCGCGACTTCCCGATGCGCGCTATGCATCAGGTTCGCGTACCAAAGGAATCCAAACACAAAGAGAAAAACAAACGCTGCGATGAATGCGAAGAAGAACTTTTTCCAGTTCATAATTTCTTTCGGTTGAGGTTTAACTAGCTCCGAACTGAACCGGTGAACGTGATTGCAAAATGCGACCGATTTGTCGATCCAAATTGTGCCGGCAGAAACTCTGGCCGCCGGTCTGTGGCCAGTCAGAGCAGAAAATTCATGGTTGACGGCTCACCGAGCCGTCGCTGCAGCTCCTGGCACGATTATTTCGGTTTCAATCTGCAGCCCGAGCTCGCGAAAGAGGGCGACATCGAGATCAGCGGCGGGATTTTTGGCGGTGAGGAGTTTGTCGCCGTAAAAAATTGAATTTGCGCCGGCAAAGAAGCAAAGGGCCTGACCTTCGCGCGAAAGTCGGGTGCGGCCGGCTGCCAGACGAACGCGCGCTTTCGGCAGCGCGATCCGGGTGACCGCAATCAGCCGGACGAGCTCAAAAATATCGACTGGCGGCTGATCGGCCAGCGGCGTTCCCGGCATCGCCATCAGACAATTGATGGGCACACTTTCCGGAGCTGGATCGAAATTGCTCAATACTTCCAGCATCCGCAGACGGTCGGTCTCCGATTCGCCCATCCCGATGATCCCGCCGCAACAAACCGACATTCCGCTCTGCTGCACGGCGGCAATCGTGTTGAGCCGATTCTGGAACGTATGTGTGCTTACAATCTCGGGATAAAATTCTGGCGACGTGTCGATGTTATGATTGTAAGCGGTAACGCCGGCACTTTTCAGTTTGTGCGCCTCCACCGGACCGATTTCCCCAAGCGTAACGCAGACTTCCATGTCGAGCTGGCTCACTTTCCTCACGATCTCCAGAACGCGCTCAAATTTTTCGGAACCATCGCGCACGCCGCGCCAGGCCGCGCCCATGCAAAAACGGGTCGCGCCTTGTGAGTGCGCTCGCCGGGCTGCAGTGAGAACATTTTCGAGTGACAACAACTCTTCGCGCTCGACCCTGGTGGAATAATGAGAGGACTGCGCGCAATACGCGCAATCTTCGCTGCATCCACCGGTTTTGATGCTGAGCAAACTGCACCGCTGCACTTGTTCGCCACGCCAATGCGCGAGATGCACAGCCCGGCTTTGCGAAATCAAATCGAAGAGAGGCTGACGATAGTGTGCCGTGAGCTGATCAAATGTCATCGCGTGGCCGCGATGTTAAGTCGAAAACTGAAAATCGAAAATCGAAATTAATTGACCCACCTGTCGGTCTGCGAAACGAGGACGGGCAGCTCTTCCATCATGTATTGAGTCTTTCCGATCGCGCCGATCATGCGCGTGCCGGTCGCAGCGTGCCATTTTTTCGACATGCTCTCGCCCGTATGACAGCCCCAGCTCTTGACGAAAGCGCCACGCGCGAAATCGCGCCGACTGATCTTGGTCAACTCGTCCTCGTGCAGCCACGATTTACAAGCGCTATCGATGTTATTGCTATAATCGAACATGAAACAGGCGCGGTTCGAGTGCCCGAAATATTCAAAGTCGACGATTTTCACCTGATCTCGTGGCTGGCCGTGGTTCAGGTAATCAACCACTTCGGAGCCGGCGTGAAACCAAACGAGGTTGAGATTAAATTTTTGGCGGACCGAATCGATCAAGCTGATCAGGTCCTGGTTCTCCTGTTTCGCGCGGTCAACGTACCCCTGCTTGTAAATGAGCCAGGTGATCTTGGCGTCCGGTCCCAGTTCGGCGCGCAACTGCTCGGAGCGCAATCGGGCGGCGCGAACAAAGTTCGCCCACCAGTGATCGTGCGGATAAGCTTTGTATTTCTCCCATTGATACATAGAAGGCCCACCAACGAGCATGATGTATTCGCCTGATGCCGGCGACGCCGCCTTCGATCCAAAGGCAAAGATCAACAATGAGCAAATGAGCAAGGAGCGTTTCATCCCCACAAACGAGCAGAGCATTATTTATGCGTGGCGCGAAAATGTGCAAGTGGAGCGTGCGCTCCCCCGTTATGCTTCGACCTCATCGCGCACCAGATCTTCCCACCCCTGCCGTTTTCGAATCAGCGTTAACTTGTCGCCGCGCACCAGCGCCTCCGCCGGTAACGGACGCGAATTGTAATTTGAAGCCATCACAAATCCATAGGCGCCCGCGCTCATGATTGCGAGCAGATCCCCCTCGCGCACTTCGGGCACCCTGCGGTCCAGCGCAAAGAAATCGCCGCTCTCACACACCGGCCCGACAATGTCGATCTTTTCCGTCTCGTTCTTACTCTTGCTGTTGTTCATAATCGGTTCTGCTACCGGCACAATTTCATGATAGCTGTGATAAAGCGCCGGCCGGATCAGATCATTCATGCCCGCATCGACAATAGCGAATTTCTTAGCGCCTGACTTTTTAATGTAACGGACGCGTGTCAGAAGCACGCCGGCATTGCCAACGAGAAAACGGCCAGGCTCGACCAGAATTCGAACGCCCAATTCGCGCAAGGGTGGCGCGATAGTGTCGGCGTAATCGCGGACGCTGAATGCGGACGTTTCGCCACCGTGGTCGTGCCACCATTTCCCTACTCCGCTCTCCAGTGCGCGCTGGTAAATAATTCCCATGCCGCCGCCTACGCTGAAGAATTTAATCCCGTATTTTGACTTCAACTCGCGGACGATTGGCGCCACTTTTTTAATGGCACTCGCGAACGGCTCGGTCTGTGTGATCTGCGAACCAATGTGAATCTGCACGCCGACGATGCGGATGTTCCGCATTCTCGCGGCGCGCTCGTAAACCGCCGGAATCCGATCCAGCGCAATGCCGAATTTGTTCTCGCGTGAACCAGTCGAGATGTATTCGTGTGTGCCCGGATCGATGTCGGGATTGACGCGCATGGCAACCGGAGCGCGTAGGTTCTTCGCGCCCGCGATGCGATCGATGTATTTCAGCTCCGCTTCGCTCTCGACGTTGAAGCTATATACATGCTGATCGAGGGCGTACTCGATTTCCTCACCCGACTTACCCACGCCGGCGAACGTGCACTTAGCCGGATCACCACCCGCGGCCAGGACGCGATGAAGCTCGCCGCCGGAAACGATATCAAAACCGGCTCCGGCATCAGCGAGCAACTGTAGGACCGAACGATTCGAGTTCGCTTTAACTGCGTAGCAGATCAGGTGATCCAGCGGCGCGATCGCGGCATCGAGCCTTGTGTAATGATCAAGAATTGTCCCCGCGCTGTAAACGTAAAGTGGCGTGCCAAATTTCTCGGCTGCGCGTCCAAGATCGACATCTTCGCAGTGAAGCTTGCCGTCGCGGTAATGGAAAAAATGCATGTTGTAGCGGCGTTTGTGTCAAGCGCCGAAGCTAAAATATCAGGCGCTTGGCACAAGCGCCTCTACAACTTCAGCGCTGCTACCCAAGCATCCTCAAGCCGAGATTGAGAACCGCGATCAGCGCCACTCCCACCACGAAACTTGTCAGAACAAGTTTCTTTCCATGCTTGAGCAGTTCTCCAAGCATGGCGTGCGCAGCCAGATAGAGAAATCCGCCGCCTACGTGCGCCATGATTAACCCGAGCCAAAAGGTGGAAATCCTTGCCACGAAGAAAAAGCCGATTACACCACCGAGAAGCGTGGTTGCCTCAACTGCCGCAACCCAGCCGAGCGCCGCGCTGCGTCGCAACCCGGCGCCAATTAAGAGGCTGCCAAGGGCGAGGCCTTCCGGAACTTTGTGAATGCAGAGGGCGGAGAACAGCGACCATTTCGTCGCGTCAATCCCAGGAGTTTCCTCTTGAATTCCCAAGGCCAAACCATCGGTCGTGCTGTGAATCGCCAGTGCGATCACCAGCGCTGTCGCGATTTCGCTAAAGTGTCGGGTCGCATCGGCATCAAAATGGCTCGCTGCGCATGCGGGACAAACATGGTGAACGTATTCGCTGATGAAGAAGAAAAGCGCGTATCCGGTAGCCGCCGCCAGAGTCGCCGCCCACCAATTAGTGGTGTCCAAGCTTTCCTGTGCAATCGCAAAGAGCGTTACTCCCAGAAGCGTTCCGGCCGCCAAACTGATCAGCGCACAAAGCGGCTTGTGCTCCAAACGGAGTGATGTGCCAATGGATCCACCAGCCAGGGCGAAAGCATACGCAGCAGCGACCTGCCAGAGTGGACTGATCATTCAGAGCTCGCCAGTTCCGGAGTCGCGGGATGTTCTTCGCGGCAATGCTGTGTCTCGATGGTGACGTGAACAAGTTCGTCGTGCTCGCGGAGCAACTCGCGATAGGAGTCCGAGCTTTTTGGCTGATGCGCCACGACGGAGATCATCGCCGCAAATTTTCCAATTCCCACCTGCCAGACATGCAAGTCGGTCACGAGCGAATCGCCATCGCTCTCCAGCGCGCGGCGAATTTCGTCAGGTAAATCCGAAGATGGCGGTGTGCGATCAAGCAGGATGCCGCTGGTATCGCGCAACAGGCTATAAGCCCACGAGAAAACAACCCCGCTCCCGACAATTCCTACGACCGGATCGAGCCATGCCCAGTCGAAGAACTTACCGCCGGTTAACGCCGTAATCGCAAGCACCGAGGTAAACGCGTCGGCCAGGACATGGAGATAAGCGGCGCGCAGATTTAAATCCTGACGATGAGCGCTACCATCGCCGCTCTTTTGATCGTGATCGCCAAGCAGCACTGCGCAACCGAGATTCACCAGTAACCCAACGCAGGCGATGGCGATTGCTTCATTAAAATGAATTGCTAATGGAGTAAATAGCCGGTGCACGGATTCGGCGGCCATCAGGAACGCCACGATACCTAGCACGACCGCGCTGGTGAACCCGCCAAGCACCCCAATTTTTCCCGTGCCGAAACTGAACCGCACGTTCGCGGAATGCCTGCGCGCGAGATAGTAGGCTACGGCCGTGATCAAAAATGCAATCACATGCGTGCTCATGTGCCAGCCGTCGGCCAGCAACGCCATCGAATGCGACATCAATCCGACGGCGATCTCGACCACCATCATCGCGGCGGTAATACCGATCACGATGCGGGTTCGCCGTTCCGCGTGGGAAAAATCCGGAACGAAATCGTGTGCCTTGCGAAACTGGGAATGATCCATGGCATGCATCTGGGTCCAAAATAGCGCGATTATCGCAAGTTCAGCTTAAAAATCGTAGGCGACTGTTTCGTAGAAACGGCGCCGCTGTCCAAATTGCGGTGCGCCGCAAGCAGTTGTTACGAATCCTGCATTGCCCCAGAATGGGCTTGCTGCCACCATGCGAAAAATGAAATGAGAATTAGCAACGCGCCAAACGTACAGACGATCGCTGCGCCTGACGGCAGGTCGCACCAGAAGGAGAGAAACAGACCAGCGATTCCGCCGAGCCACGCGATCATCCATCCGATGAGCAAGCGGTGACTGATTCTCCTCGCCAGATTGATTCCGCAAACCGCTGGGACAATCAGATAACTAAAGACAAGCAAAACGCCCGCGATGCGAACAAAGCTTGTCACCACCAGGCCGAAGACAGCGTAGAAGAGAAAATCCCACCAGCGCACCCGCAAACCTTTTTGGTAAGCCGCATCGCGATCGAACGAAACCAGCAGAAAATTTCGGCGTAAACTGAAATGGAAGACGCCGACAGCGACAAAAAGGGCGAAGCATTTCCAAACTTCGCGCGGCGTCACGAGCAAAATATTACCAACCAGCATGTTCTTGATTTCCTCGTCGCCTTCCGCCGCGCGACTCAGGAGCAAGACCGCAGCCGCGGCTGCGACCACGTAGGAAATGCCGATGACCGCTTCCTGCGGAATTTGGCTTGCCCGTTTCCCGGTCACGGAAAAAATCGCTGCGCCAACGAGCGTGAAGGCGAGCGCAATCCCGAAGGTTGTCCAGCTTTCGAGATCCAGATGGAGGAGCACGGCAAGACAAATTCCAAGCGACGCCATTTGCGCCATGGCAATGTCGATAAAGATGATACCGCGCTGCACGACATGCAGGCCGAGATAAACCAGCAACCACGGCAAAAGCACGCAGGCCACGATTGGCCAAAACATTACCTCCCACATATCTATTTCAGCGCCGCCGCCAGTCGCGACACAAGGGTGTCGATCAGCTTTACGTAATTGTCCGTTCCCGGCAGCCCGCTTGGGAATTGCGAAAAATCCACGACTTTCGCGCCAGTCGCGCTCGCAACTTTCTCTGCGATTTTCCGATCGTGAAACGGCTCGACGATGATTGCTTTGATCTTCTGCGCTTTCACCTGTGCAATCACCTCGACAAGGTGCGATGGGGAAGGCGGGATTCCCGGCTTCGGCTCAAGGAAAATGTCGATGTTTAAGCCAAAGCGGTGCGCGAAATATGGCCACGAATCGTGATAAGCAACAACGTGCTGGCCTTTGAACGGCAGCATTGCGGCGCCCCACTCCTGCAACTTTGCATTGATGGTCGCTTCGAATTTCTTGTAGTTTGCGTCGTAAAATGCGGCGTTTCCGGGATCGAGCGCGGAAAATGATTGCGCAATGTGCTGCGCGACCGCCTTGGCGATGATCGGATCGGACATAAAGTGCGGGTTACCGAGCGCGTGCACATCCCCTGCGGCGCGCGTCACATTCGCGGGCACGTTCATGAGACGAATTCCCTGCGAAGCCTGAACGCGCCCCGGCTTGCCGACTTCGATTTTTGGATTGCGCGCGTTTTGTAAAAGCGGCGGTAGCCAACCGAGCTCAAGCTCCGCGCCACCATCGATTAAGACGTCAGCGCTGCGCATTGAGACGACGAAACTCGGCCGGGCATCGACAAAGTGCGGATCTTCGGTCGCTTTCGCCAGAACAGTTACGTCGACCTTGTCGCCGCCGATTGCGCGCGCGAGCGAGCCGAAGTCCGGCAGGGTGGCGACTACGTTGAGTTTCGCCTCCGCCACGAGCGGCAGAAGCAGAAATAATGGAGTAGTACAGTAGTGGAGTAATGTCTTGCTCCAACGTCGCGAGAGTCGAAGCCCCCAATGATCCTCCGGTAAGCTAGACGGTTTGTTTTTCATGATCAGATTCGTGTCTATTAGTGGTTAAAATTTGTGGGCGCCGTGCGGGTGCTTTGCTGTCATTCCGAGCGGAGCGAGGAACCTCACAATTGGAGTTCGCGATACACGAGAATGCTTGTGTGATCCAAAACCCTGTGAGAGGTCCTTCGCTTCGCTCAGGATGACAGGTTTATGCAGCATGAGTTTAAAATTTGTGCGCTCCGTGAGAGCCGAGGATGAATTCCCACTGGAGAAACAGCGACTCGACTTGTCGTGCCGAGAGAAAAAAGTTTTCCTCCAGAAAATCCTGATTGTACTGCAAGCGGATTTTTGAAAACTCAGTCGGATACCAGGTGAGATTCGCGCTGAGCCGCCAACGTGATTGCCGATCTAAATCGTCGGTAAACATGGAATCCTGCATGTCGACATAGTCACCACGAATGCCGGCGACCCATCCTTTTTTGAATCCCCACAACACTTGCGAATACATTCCCCAGTCGTGAAATGTTTCCGCGACAGGAAACGATTCGTTCACGCCCCGGCCGGCTTGGAACCGGCGATACATGAATTCCGTCTGCCATTTCACGAAGGGAAAACCGCCTTCGGCACGCGCGCTTTTCCACTTGTAAAGGAAGTCAGCGCCGTAAATCTGGGTGCGCGAATCCGCGCCGGTCTCGTTGGAGCCGAATGCGCCCGACACGCCAGCCAGCACCACCTGGGTTGGACTAAGATCGACAGAATTCTCCCAGCGCGGAATCCAGACAAAATCCTGCAGACCGCGCGCCTCACGATCTGTCGTTATGCGGTCAAAAAACATTCCGTCATCACCAGGATTCCGAAACGAGAATCCCGTTCCACCTCGCCCATTTTGCGACGCAAAGATCAATTGCGAATACCACGGCAGAGGCAACGTCCAGGAAATTTGTGCACCAACGCCGCGCAACCCGTCGGGCCCGAGAAATAAGCCGTTGACGAGAGGCGTGTCCGCGAAGTCCCAGGTGTGCGGATGCGTCGGGTTCAACCGGCCGAAAGCAGCGAAGAACTGTCCGCCCTTCAATTGCAGGTTGAACGGCAGGTTGGTCGTTTGCATGAAGGCTTCTTCAACTTCGACTTCGGTCTCATTGTCGTTGTCCAATTTGAAAACGATGTTCGCGAACCCTTCGAAGTAAGGATCGACCGCGCCGTCGAGTGCGAGCTCGATATTGCGGGCGTTAAACCCGCGCTGCTGCGGATCGTGGTCGCCAACTTCGATGTGATCGAGGTCGCGTGCGCTGGAGTAAGCGAGCGCAAACAATCCGTCGAAGGAAATGTTCATATAATTTCTCCCGCCGCCGATGGTGATCGGTTG
>Ga0207701_10003405_pt1 | contig 16331 bp, 15 predicted proteins | sample KBSSwiSSwithPhiX_FD_184294 | JGI IMG/M metagenome (GOLD analysis project Ga0207701, IMG submission 184294) | Switchgrass rhizosphere bulk soil microbial communities from Kellogg Biological Station, Michigan, USA, with PhiX - S5 (SPAdes) (version 2) | ecosystem: Environmental > Terrestrial >... | reverse complement strand
GCTTCGTCGATGATGGGCGCGGCGGCGCGCGGCGGCTCGAGCGTCGTGATTTGCTCACGTCCATTCGGCGCGCCGCGGACTGCCCCACTGCATGCGCATCCCAACCGTGCCGACGCGTCGATCAACACGTTCTTACCCGTGAGGAGATGCTGCACGATCTCGGTCACGAAATCTTCGCCGTCGATCTCCACCAGTGTGCGCGAGCCGACCTCGGACCAGAGCGCCTCTGCCGTCGGAACTCCACCGGGCTGCGAGCGGAAGCGGCGCCGATCCGGCGGGATGACCGACTCGAAGACGCGCGGTTGCTCGTCGAGGACGATCTCGCGTTCGGCGAGCATCGCGAGGAGCGCCTCGGGTGTCATTCGAATGTCGATCGAGTCGTCAACCGCACCGGGACACGCGCCGATGTACGTGATGCGCGCACGTGTGGGCTTCGCGAGCACGTGGATGTAGCGCGCGATCGCGACCGGTGGGGGAACGAGCGGCAACAGCACCGGCCGGAGATCACCGCCGACGGTCAACAGGCGATGCGCGACGAACGGACAGCTGCACTGAATGGCCGGGCCGTTTCCATATTCGGGGAGACGACGCAGCACCGCAGACGCGATGAGCTCATCGCCCCAGCTTGCGGGAATGACGTTGGCAAATCCCGCCCGTAGACAGGCGTGCGCGAGCTGCACCGGTGTTGCCGGCAATGCGGCCAGCACAGCATCCGTGCCGATGATCGCGATCGACACGGCGCTAGGAGCAGTCGGTTGGTTGGATATCGGGTCGGCCACGGCGAGGGTCATGAAGCCGCGGGCGGGAACTCGGACAAGTGATGCACGCAGGCGGGATGAGCCGTGCTCGAGCGCGGCTCACTGAGAGGGGCATTCAACTGGTACTGATGCGCACGCTCTGTCAAGTCCGGCCCGGACATTGCAACCCCCAACCATCGTTGCGGGATGTGAGGACGGACGTGGGGGATAACAACATTGGGTTCGCGCGACTCTCCGATACGGAGTGCGCGATGCTTGCGCCTTACGCGGCGCGTGCATCGTGGCCGGCGGGATTCGCGATCTATCAACGCAGTGCGGTGGCTGACGGTGTGTTCATCGTGACACGCGGACGCATCGTGCTGCGCAGTCGAGTTCGGGCGGGCCGCGGGTTCGTCCCGTGGATTGCGACGCCAGGAGAGACGTTCGGCTCCGAAGGCTTGTCGCAAAACGCGCGCTACGCGACGGACGCGCGGGCGGATGAGGAAAGTGAAACTCTTTTTCTCAGCTCCGTTCGCTTTCGCGCCTTTGTGCGCGAACAACCGCAAAGTTCCTTGACGCTCATGAACCAGCTCATGGCGGAACGAGCGTCGCTTTTGGACAAATTGCGCGAATTGACGACTCTGAGCGTCGAACAACGCCTCATTGCGACCCTCCTGCGTATGGCGAACAACCATACCTTCACTCGAGAGGACGGACGCATAGTGTTGTGTACCACTCGCTACAGACTGTTGTGCGAGCTCGTTGGCGCCACGCGCGAATCTGTGTCGCTCGTGCTGGGCCGATTGACGGGCGAGGGACTCGTGGAGCGGAAGGGGACGACGCTCATCGTCGCTCCGCCGGCTCGCCTCGCCGAGCGGCTCGATCACTCGGCGTTCGAGAGTGAGCTTGCGATTCCCATCACGGAAGAACACGAACAGGCGCTTCACTAGCGCCCACGCGTCGGAGAGAGGCACGCCCGTTCGAAACTCGGACGGGCGTGTATATTTTGGCGCCTCGATCTCTCCCGTCAGCACATGGAATTCAGGACGAGCACGGACCGTTTGACTGCTGATCGCGCGTCCGCCTCCCGCGACGAGCGGCGGACGCTCGAGGCCGACGAGCTCCGGCGCTACGCTCGTCAGATACGCCTGCCGAACCTCGGGACCGACGGGCAGGAGCAGCTCAAGCGCTCGTCCGTCCTCATTGTGGGCGCCGGCGGCCTGGGATCGCCCGCGGCCATGTATTTGGCCGCGGCCGGCATCGGTCGCATCGGCATCGCCGACGCCGACCAAGTGGATGTGTCGAACCTTCATCGACAACTGCTCCACCGGACAGACGATGTCGGATCGTCGAAGGTGGCTTCAGCGCGCGACACGTTGACGGGAATCAACCCGCACGTGCGCGTCGAGGCGATGGGCGTTCGCGTGTCTCGCGAAAATGCGCTCGACCTCGTCACGGCGTATGACGTCGTCATCGACGGCACCGATAACTTCCCCACGCGTTATCTCCTGAACGACGCGTGCGTCATGACCGGTCGTCCGTTGATTTATGGCAGCGTGGATCGCTTCGAGGGACAGGTGTCTGTCTTTGCGACCGAGCGCGGCCCGTGTTATCGCTGCCTTTTTCCCACGCCGCCGGATCCTGGGAGTGTCCAGAACTGCGCGGACGCTGGAGTACTCGGGGTGCTGCCGGGGCTCGTGGGGACACTCCAGGCGACCGAGGCACTCAAGCTGATTCTCGGGCTCGGCGATACGCTGGAGGGACGCCTGCTACTTGTTGATACACTGGCGATGCGTTTCCGAACGATTGGCATCGATCGCGACCCAGCGTGTCCGGCCTGCGGAACACATGAAATCGACCTTCTCGATGACTACGACGAGTTTTGCTCTGGACGACAAACCACTGTGCAACAGGTAGATACGGTATTGCCGGAGAGTCTGGCGGCGGCGCTCGTAGACGGCGAAGACGTCGTGCTAGTCGACGTAAGGGAGCCTTACGAGTGGCAGGTTGCCAGGCTGCCAAACGCTCGACTCATTCCACTTGGGACGTTCATGGCTACCGTCCCCGACCTTCCGCGCGATGCGAACATCGTCGTGTACTGCCATCATGGGCAGCGCAGCGAGATGGCAGCTCGCCACTTGCTCGGCAGCGGATTTACTCGTGTGCGGAATCTGACGGGCGGCATCGATCGCTGGAGTCGGCTGGTCGACCCCAGCGTGCGTCGCTACTAGATGCTTCCCGCGCTGGTGGCTGCGTTGATCGCGGCGGCGATCTGGAGGGCTCGCCACCTCAAAGCGCTTGAGGCGCTGACGTACGAGCATCGCCGACTGGGAGACGATGGCATCGTCATCGGCGGGGAGTCGTTCGTGCTCGAGCGCGTCGGTGCCCCGGCCATTCTGCTGCTGCACGGCGCGGGCGACACGCCTCAGTCACTGCGCTATCTCGCGGCGGCACTCCACGCGCGTGGGTTTCATGTGGTGGTGCCACTGCTTCCCGGCCACGGGCGAACGGTGCGTGATTTCAATCGAGTCACGGCCGACGCGCTGACCAACGCGGCCCATGCGAGCTACGACGCGGTCCGCGCGACGCACGCATGGGTCGGCATCATCGGGCTTTCGATGGGTGGCGCGCTCGCCGTGCAGCTCGCCGCGGATCGGAGTGACGTTCCCGCCATCGGATTGCTCGCGCCTTATCTCGCGATGCCGAAGCGCATCGAACGCGCCGCGCTCGCTTCACGCCTCTGGGGACCGATTCTCCCGATCGTGCGCTCGACGGAAGGCAAGTCGGTGCTCGACCCCGATGAGCAAGCACAGAATCTTGCCTACGGGGTCTTCACGCCGGGAGCGCTCCGGGCGTTACGCGACACGATGCGGCGCGCGTTCGAACGACTTCCACGCCTGCAGGTGCCCACGCTCGTCATTCAGTCGCGTGAAGACAATCGGATCGCGGCGGCCGATGCCGAGCGCGCGTTTCGTTTGATTGGGTCGAGTGAGAAGCGCCTCGAGTGGATCACGGGCGCTGCCCACGTCATCACCGTCGACTACGGGCGCGACGCGGTGTTCGCGCGACTCGCGGCGTTCATGGAGTTACATGTGCCGCCGCGAGCCCGCGTCGCAGGCCGCGTCACGTCGGATTCGTAACGTCCTCGACACGCTCGGCGATCGACTCACCGAGCTCCTTGATGGCTTCGACGCCGGACGAGACGGCGGCCGTCGCCTGGTGCGCGACTTCCTGCGCGACGCGCTTCACGCGCGCGAGCGGCGAACGACTCGGCGCCTTTTTCTTGACGGCCGCCTTTTTCGCCTGAACCTTCTTCACGATTCTCTTAATAGACTTCTTTGCAGCGGATTTTTTCGCGGCGACTTTCTTCGCCACGGCGGCGCGCTTCGCCGGACCACGCGCGGACTTCTTCGCCGACTTGTTGGAGCGTCCGCGCGCCGCGGCTCCGCGCTTCGCTGCCTTCTTGCCGGATGTTTTTCCGCGAGACTTCTTGGCCTTTGTCGCCATGATGCTACTCCTCGGAGTCGGGTAGTGATGTTGAGAACCTTGAGGATAGCAGCAACCCGACAGTAGACACTAGGTGCTCAGGGCGGTGATGATGCGTCCGGCCACGGCTTCTTCTTGGAGTACGGCTTCCCGAAAACTTCCACCAGCGCGGCTTTCGCGTCTTCGGCACGAATCACCGCGTCGATCCGTTCGTTGAGCGCGAGCGGTGTCGAGAATTCTCGATACCGTGCGTACCCGTGACAGAAGCACCACGGCCCGCGCCGGGTCAGGTTGCCGAGCCAGATGTCGGGCAGCCCGAGCCAGCTGAGGAAGTAGAAATCATTGAGCTTGCGGATCCCCGGCAAGTCACTCTGTACGACGCCGCGCGGTAGGGACCCGTGTTTCCCCCACTGCACGTCGATCTCGACACGGCCGCGGTCGCGCCAGTCGGTATGCAGAATGTTTCCGTGCCAAAACGTCCAGACCTCGTTTGGCGCGAGCGTGCTGTCGTAGCCGACCCAGACCAACTCCTCGTCCGTCGGCACGGTGAATGGAACCCAAGACCCATGCACGTCGTCCTTCCATAAGAGATGGTAGGCGATGATCCGCCGGGTCGGATGGACGACCGCGACGACCCGTTCAAGAGGGAACCATTCATCGCGCTGGAGGTATAAAAGAGGTGCCAGTGCGCGAGCCAGTATGGCCGCGCTGTCGGTCGCTTCCACAGCGCCCGGAATGGTCGTCGGCCGCGTGGGAATATGGGCGCGTGGGCCGCACCCAACGGTGAGGGCCAAAACGAGCCCAGCAGCCACATGGGACCTGAGTGACAAAAGTATGTCTTTGATAGTCTTAGAGAAATAGAAGGTTATCTTTCTAGAGGCGGACCGGCGCCGTTGCTTCCGGGGCTGACTAGTTGTGGAGGAAGGCAGATGCGCAAGCCAAGACCAGCCACGTATAACCCAGCGCAAGCTCTGAATCTGATCGCGCACGATCGCACTGGTTCACCACTCAGCTGTCCGTCGTGCTCGGGTCCAATCGAGCGGACTCCGGATGACTTCCCGCCCGCACCACGCTCTCACGTCACGCTGAAATGCGCCGGCTGCGGCCGTGTGGCTCGCTATATCGCAGGCGCCGCTTAGTACACGCAGCACGAGAGAGCTTGGGATATCGGTCCCAGCTCTGCCCCCTTCAAAATCCGTGGTGTGCACAAAACTTGCCCCGACCGCTTAACAAGCGGCGGGGCTTGGCGCGTTTGCCGGTTGGCCGCGAGGCGTAGGGGATCACGCCGACGCAGTGGTCAGCATCGGCGCGGGATCAAGGATCACAGCTCTTGCAAGAGGTACGATCATGGCTCGACTCAGCGGCACCGTGAAGTGGTTCAATGACGCCAAGGGTTACGGCTTCATCTCGCGAGAAGGCGGCCCGGACGTCTTCGTGCACTTCAGCGCCATCCAAGGGAACGGCTTCAAGTCCCTGGCCGAAGGCGATCGTGTGGAATTCGAAATCGTTCAAGGCCAAAAGGGACCGCAAGCAGCCGACGTCACAAAGGCGTGATCCCGCGCGAAACGGTAAAACACGAAACGCCTCGGCGCCCTTGGCCGAGGCGTTTTCACATCTGGCTCATCGATTCACTACATGATCGCAGCGCTGTCGAGCTTGACAGATCCCACAAAAAAGTGGCAACGATCAGCAACGCGGAAGCACGCGCCAAGTTGTGCGGCCTGTTCCCTGCGTCCTCTCACGCGAGAGGCGGAGGTGGAGATGAGCCAAGCGTATGGTGACGAGAACGCCCCATCGGTGTATCGTCGCGACTTGCCCGGCGGTGGTTACGTGGCAATCGAAGTCGAGCGTGCCGTCTGGCCGCGTCGAACACGAGTGTCGGTCGAGCGGCGTGCGCCGTCGGATCGCCGCAACGGGCACAAGCCAATTGTGATTGCGGAGGCGGAGGGTGACGAGCGATCGCCATCGTTCACCGACATGTATCGCATCGCGGCCGACAATGCGGCGATCGCGCGCGCGCTCATCGCGATCGATCGGCCAGTGCGCGACGCGAGCCCCGAGCGAGAACAGCAGTTATAACAGATCGAAGCGAATTCCGCGGCGCTGACGGCGGCGCCGCGGCGGTGCGTAGCGAAAGAGTTGTGCGGGACGACCACGCCCTTCACTGCGCCATTCGTCTGTTGCTTCCACCAACGCCGACGCGTGCAACGAGCGACGGAAGCTCGCTTTGTGCAATCTTCGGCCGAGCAGTAGCTCATAAACGCCCTGCAGCTCGCTCAGCGTAAACGCGACGGGAAGCAGACGAAACGCGATCGGGCGTTGATCGACCTGCGAACGCACCACGGTCACCGCGAGATCGATCGACTCACGCTGATGCGCCGCCAGTGCTGGAAGCTCCGCCAACGCCGCCCACTCGAAGCCGGTTTGCGGATTGCCCGCCCCATCGGGCACCAGGCCGAAATACGTAACGGCAATTTGCGGTGCGTCGGTCGATCGTCTCGCGCCACCGCGCGCTCCCGCCTGATCGAGCAACGACGGCGGCGCGCCGAGTGCCTCTCGGGCAATCCGTGCGGCGGTATCATCGAGCATCTCATCCTGGCGCAGCGCGTCAGCAGGGAGCATCCCGCGATCTTTCGACCGAGTGCGCGACGAGCCGGAGGCGAGCAAGACTGCGAGCTCGCTACCGCGGGCCGTCAGCAGCACGACGTTGACGGACAGGGTGACGCCTCGAGGCGTCGAACGCGCGGAGAACGAGCGATCAGGCATCGCTCGTCGAATTAGTAACAGTTTGCTAATAAAGTCAAGCCCGCGCGTTCGGCGGGCTGGCCCGGAAATCAGGGCGGCGAGGACGCGCCCGGAGCGCTCAATCGAGCGATTCCCGCGCCGAAGCGCAACAGGGGCGGAATGCTAATCGGCAGTCGCCCTGAAATGGGGGCCGCGCCGATTAGCGCGCGACCGGCCGCGGTCTGCGACACCGGAAATCCTCCCCACGCAACAACGTAGCTCGAAACGGAAGGCACCTGCTGCAACAAATATGGATTTCCAAATGCCACCAACACGGTGCGCGGATGCCGTTGCGCGAGGTCGCGAATGAATTGCGCGATTGCCTCTGGAGCACTCGCGTTCGACACGTTCGTTCCGGTCGACAGATACGAGCTCACCACCGCAACGTCCGACGAATCGGCGATCGCGAGCAAGCGCGCGAAGTTCGGTGCGGGATCATCCGGTGACAACGCCTCGGTGCGCAGGGCAGGTGCAATGCGGCGCAGCTCGGCGTTGAACGCAGAGCCCGCAGCAAGGTCCGTGCGGCTAGCAATCGTGATCGACACCACGCGTTGCGTTTGCGTACCGCGGGCAAGCGGGACAAGACTGAGAGAATCCTTCGCGAGTGTGATCGAGCGCTCGGCGACTCTCGCTGCAACGATGAGATGTCCGGTATCCGACACGATCGCGCGCGTACTATCGAGACTCACGGTACGAACGCGATTGAGCCCCAGATCGCGTTTCATCACGAGAATTCGACGCACTGACGAATCGACGCGCGCTTGCGTGAAGCGTCCTTCGCGCACTCCCGCAACCACTGACTCAATCGCAGCGGGCACATCGCTCGGCATCAAGAGCACGTCGGCGCCGGCGATGATGGCGAGCTTGCAGGCTTCCGCGATACCAATGCTGTTGTTGACCGTGCCGTAGTTCCCAGTGACCGCTTGACTTACCTGTCCCGCCTGCGCCGGTGTGACGCGCGCGAGGACGCCGTTCATGTCCATTGCGTCGGTGATGATCAGCCCGTTGAAGCCCAGTTGGCGGCGCAACAACGTCGTCATCATCGCGGGGTTGAGCGTTGCGGGGACCGGCGTGCTGTCGAGCGCGGGCACGAACCCGTGGAAGGTCATCATCCCCTGAAGGCCGGCGCCGATCGCGCGCCGAAACGGCACGAGCTCGACGCTGTCAATCCGCGCGCGGCTCGCACGCACCGTCGTGACGGTGAGATGAGAATTCTCATCAGTGTCGCCGTGACCGGGGAAATGTTTCCCCGTCGCGACCATGCCGTGTTGCTGCAGCCCGTGGATCAGCGCCGCTCCCATCTCGCCAACGAGCCGCGGATCTTCGCCAAACGACCGCACGCCGATGACGGGATTTGCGGCGTTGTTGTTCACATCCAGCACGGGCGCAAACGCGACGTGCACACCGAGCGCACGCCCCTCGCGCGCCGTGACGCGGCCCTGCTCGTAGGCGAGCGTCGTATCACGGGTCGCACCCACGCCCATCTGCGGCGGGAAAATCGTAGCGCCGCCGAGATAGATATTGTTGGGCAGGAAATAGCCGCCGCGCTGGCGCATGCCTGCGCCGTATTCATAGTCGGCGCCGATGATCAACGGCAATCCGCTCAAGCGTTGCATGGCGTTGAGCTTTTCGGCCGTCTCGAGCGGCGAGCCGATCGACATGATGAAACCGCCAACGCGTTGGGCGGTGATCAGATCTGAAACGCGACGCCACGACGCGCTCGAGGTCGACGTGAAATCACCGAAGAGCTGAGGCCAGACCAACTGCGCCGCGCGGTCGCGAGGCGAAAGCGACGCGAGGACCGAGTCGGCCCACGCAGCCGATGGCCGAGGGTCGATGGTCGATGGTTGAGTGCTGCTCGCGCATCCAGCGATGTTTGCGACGAGCAACGCAATGCCGACAGCGCGGATCGGTCCCATCGACCTCGATCTCACCATTGAATCGTTCCCTTCTTGGTCGTGTCGACATCCTCTTCGCGCCCAGACTTGAAGAGGAACGCTTCCATGTTCTGCTTGAGAAAACTCCGCGCCTGGGGATCCATCACGTTGAGTCCGTAGTGATTGATGAGCATGGTCTGCTGCTTCAGCCACAGTCCCCAACAATCTTGGCAGATGTTCTCGATGATGCGTTGGCCGATCGCACCGGGGAACGGCGGACGTTCGAACCCGGCCTTCGTTTGGCCGCAGCGGGAGCACTTGATATCGGGCATAAGAATCCTCAGAGACGAACCCGCAATTTAGCGGCCTGGTTGCGGTGGTGCGGTGGTGCGGTGGCCCGGTGGTTCGAGCTGCACGCGAAAGACAAAGGGGCCGGCTTTCGCCGACCCCTCGAATGGTTTACCGCTGCAACGTATCACCGGACCACCTCACCACTGGACCACTGTTAGTGTCCGCGTGCGTAATCCACTTTCGCGAGACGGAAGACCTGGAGCAAGCGAATGTAGAACCAGCCTACATCGAACTCGAACCACCGCGCGGCAAAACGCGCAGACTTCGGATCGGCGTGATGGTTGTTGTGGAGCTCTTCACCACCGAGCCAGATGGCGATCGGCGAGATGTTGCGGCTCTCGTCCTTCACTTCGTAGTTGCGGTAGCCCACTGCGTGGCCAACACCATTGACGATGCCGGCGGCCCAGAAAGGAATCCACAACATCTGAATGCCCCACACGAACGGGCCAACGAAGAAGCCGAAGAGATAGATGTCGATCGCAAACATCACCAGGATGCCGACCCAATTCAGGCGGTCGAGGAGATGGCGCTCGATCCAATCGTTGGGCGTGCCCTTGCCGTATTTCTCGAGCATGCCGGGCTGACGAACCGCTTTGCGGTAGTAGAAAGCGCCCTTGAAGACGATGTTGCGCAGGCCTTCGATGAGCGGGCTATGCGGATCGCCTTCGCGGTCGGCGAACGCGTGGTGCTTGCGATGACAGGCGACCCATTCCTTCGTGACGATGGCCGTCGTCAGCCACAGCCAGAGCCGCATCGGAAGTGCGGCGAGGTAATGAAGGCGCAGGCCGCGATGTGTCTGCGCGCGATGCAGGAAGAGGGTGACGCAGACATTCGTGAAATGCCCAGCGATCACGACAAACAGGATAGGCATCCACCATCGAGATGCCCAAACGCCAAATCCTGGCATTGCGTTACTCCGCGGTTCGGTAGGAAACAAGCAGCGAGCCACGGAATTTAACCGTGAACAAGATGCGCTGCTATACGGACGATCCCCGAACTTATTCGGTACTTATGGCCTAGTCGGGCTCGGTGGGACCGGAGGCACGATGCCGCCGGCGCTCGAAGTCGTAACATCAGCGAGCGGGACATCACCCCACGTGTCGTTCGCCCGATTGAAATCGGGAACATGCGAATCAGGCCACAATCGCGCGCCGATTACTGCTCGGCTCACTGGAACGATCGCCGTGTACCGATCGGTGCGTGCCCAGATGTCGACTGGCAACGAGACATCCTGCGTCGATCCGCCATTGAGCTTGAGCCGGATCGTCACTGGAAATGGAATGCTCGTCACGCGGCGTAAATGGATCTCCGCCTGCGATTGTCCGTTGACCTGCCGCATCGTGATACCGTCGAGCGCAATGTCGAGCACGTCGGTTCCATAAAAGAACGAATTCCAGAACCACGACAGGTCCGCGCCGGAAACATTCTCGATCGTCCGGAAGAAATCCGCCGGCGTCGGATGCTTGAACGCCCAGCGGCGCGCGTATTCGCGAACGGCGCGATCCATCGTTTCGCGGCCGACGACGTTGTCGCGCAACGCGAGCAGCACCGCGCCGGGTTTACGGTAGCCGATGGCGCCGAGCGCAGCAGCATCGATGCGGTCGGGGGGCGTCATGAGGGACGACTGCGAGAAATTGTCCACGGCTGCGCGCCAGCTCGACACGTAGCCGGGATATGCGTCCATCCCCGGTGTGCGACGCTCATTGGAAAATGCGTTCTGATACGTATTGAGTCCTTCGTCCATCCAGGCATACCGACGCTCGTTCGATCCGACGACCATCGGAAACCACTGATGTCCCTGCTCGTGATCGAGCGTGCTGAAGATCGACGCAGGTGCTTCCGTGCCGTAGCCGACCATGACGAACATCGGATACTCCATGCCCGCGACCGGCCCTGCGACCGACGTGGCCTGCGGATACGGATAGCGAAGCCAGTGCTCCGAGTACGTCCGAATCGACCACTGCGTCTGCTCGGCGGCAGACTCCCACGCTTTTCCGGCTTTAGGAAATTGGTAAAACGCTTGTGTGAGGATGCCGTCCCAACTCGTCGCATCCCACCGGAAGTCGGGCGCGGCGGCCCATGCCACGTCGCGCACGCGCTCCGCGCGGAAACGCCAGGTTCGCGTCCCTTCAACGGCGCGCTGTTTCGCCGCGGCGGCTTCTGTTGCAGAGATGACCGCGACCACGGAACGCGAATGCGTTGCACGATCGAGACGCTCCGCCTGTTCGCGAGACAAAACCTCTTCACGATTCTGCAACATGCCGCTACCGGCGACGACGTATCCGGCTGGTACCGTGACCGAGTAGTCGACGTCGCCGTATTCGAGATAGAACTCGCCCTGTCCGAGATACGGATCGGTGTTCCAACCGCGCACGTCATCGTACACGGCCATTCGCGGATACCATTGCGCGATCTGATACAGCGCGCTGTCGCGCCCCATCCGGTCGGATCCGTGCTCGGGAACCATGAACGTGAACTGAACCCCGACGTTCACGACGCCACCGCGCGGCGGCAGCGGCGTGTCGAGATCGACGCGCATCATCGTGTCATCGACTTTCCCGACGGTGCCGCGGCCGTTGACTTGAAGCCCCGTCAGCTCGAATCCACCGCGAAAGCCGCGGACGCCCCAGCGCGAATTCGAAGCGAACACCGCCCCGCCCTTGCTGCCGGCCTTATACAAATTCTGATCGAGCTGAAGCCAGATGAACCAGAGCGTATCGGGCGAGTTGTTTGTGTAGTGAATGCTGACGGTGCCGCGCACCGACCGTGCGGTGGTGTCCAGCGTGGCCGCGATCGTATAGTCGGCGCGCTGCTGCCAGTACTCCGGTCCCGGCGCGCCGCTCGCGGTCCGATAATGATTTGGGCCAGGCCAATCAATCGGGTCGATGCGGCGGAGGGGATCCTCGACGAGCGCCGCGCGCCCGGGCGTGACTGGCATCTCAGTGATCGGCGCCGTCAGCGGAAACGTCGGAACACGGATCGGGGTGAGGATCTGCGGCCGATGTCGCAGGCACGCGCTCGCGACGAACAACGGAAGGAGCGCGAGCACTGACCGCAGCGAAGATCTGCATACCCGACGATGCGCATTTGGGCGGTTATCAGGTCCGGTGACTTGCAATGGCAGCCGGGCCGAAGTACGTCTAGAACTCTCTACACCCATCCGACCATCCTCCCGTTCGGGTATTGCAGCCGACCGATCCAACAATTCATCGAGCGACGGAAGCAGGTACTGCGCGGTTCAAGCAGCGCCACGAGCACGCGTTCGCCCCCGATCACTTTCGGAAGACATCGGGCGGTCTCTGGCATTCGTCCATTGGCCTTGGGACCTACCTCGGCGACACGACATCGGCCGACGACGACGGATACCAAAGCGCGATCGAACATGCGATAACACACGGCGTCAACGTGATCGACACGGCGATCAACTATCGCGCCCAGCGATCCGAACAGAACGTGTGTGTTGCACTTCACCGTCTTTTCACCACGGGCACCGCCGCGCGCGACGAGATCGTCGTGTGCTCGAAAGGCGGATATATCCCGTTGGCCGGAACCCCACCAGCGACTCGCGACGCCTATCAGCAGTACGTCCGACGCGAGTTCATCGAACAGCAAATCCTCCATCCGGATGAGATCTCGAGTGGGGGCCACAGCTTTGCTCCGAGATTTCTCAGGTACTGTCTGGCGAAAAGCCGGCAGAACCTCGGCCTCCGCACAATAGACATCTATTACCTCCACAACCCTGGTCAGCTTTTGAGCACCGCCGAGCCGGCCGATGCTCGCGCGGCCCTCCGCGCGGCGATCGAGTTGCTCGAGGGGTCCGCAGCGCGTGGCGAGATCGGGATCTACGGAGTAGCGACTTGGGACGAGCTCCGGGTTCCGCCACAGACGAAGGGCTACCTTAGTCTCGAGGAGCTGTTGGGACTGGCGCATGAAGTCGCCGGAGACTCACACCATTGTCGCGCCATCGAAGTCCCGATCAACTTGGCGATGACGGAGGCGGTTCGTGAAAAAACGCAACTCATTAGAGGCGAACCATTTACGACTCTCGAGGCTGCGTCTCTCCTTGGACTGACCGTTGTCGCAAGCGCACCGCTGATGCAATCGAGACTGACGCGTGGACTGCCCGAAGCACTCCGCGACCACTTTCCGCACGCGCGAACCGACGCCCAGCGCGCACTGTCGTTCGTCCGAACGCTCCCGGCCGTAACGACGGTGGCAACGGGGATGAAGACCGTCGCGCATGTCGACGAGAACCTCGACGCCGCAAGGTCGCCAGCGGCAGGCGAATGAGCGGATGCCGCTGGCGCGACAAGTCGCTGTAAAGAGACGTCGGTTGGGTATCGCGGCGGCGGCGGATTACCGGGCCGCCGTGTAGCGTCTCACGGCGCGATTGACCGTCGAGGCACCCTTCTACTGCACCGCGGTCATGGCGCTATCGAAACTCGCTCGACGGCAGCGGGCGCTGCGCCGACCGGCGACGATTGCGGCGATGACGAGCGGCTTCGGGCGCCGATTAGTCTCGCGCCGCGGATGCGGAGAGACGATGGTGACCGCCGCGGCGGTCTCGGCTCGTGTGACGGACCTCTTTGCCGGCGCGCCCCGCCTTCAGCGCGTCATTGTTGAGACTCACGGTTGCTTCGTGGCAGCAGGTCGGGGAGGTGCCGACTTCGCACGACGCGTGGCGCTCGTGTCGATCGAAGCCGTCTTGCGAGCCTTATTCGCAAGGCTATCGACACGCCGAACGGAATCCGCGCGAACGGAATCCGAGGGCACGATCACCGATGCTTGGGCGGCGCATGTGGACGACAACGCCGTGAGCCGCGATGCGAGGGCCGAATCCGCAGCGATGGCGGCGGTCAGATCCGGCGTAATGCTGTGACATGCGGTCGCGGTATCGCCTGCGTCGAGACTCGCCTGTGCGCCGTAGATCACCGCCGCGTTCCGCATCGAACCTACCGGCGCGTGCTGCGCCAATTGCGCGAAATGCTGTACAGCGGAGACGCGATCGCCGCGTGAGACCTCGAGGTTCGCGAGACGGAATAGCGCGTCGTCGTAGTGCCTCGACGATCGGAACTGCTTCACGAACGAGTTCAAATCTCGCTCGGCATCCACGGCGCTCGGCGCGTTCTTCGTCGCGCGCGTGAACAGCGCTTCATCGGGTGGCGTCGACTGCGCGGTTTGCCACATCGCGACGGCCCCCGTCGCGACCGCGAGGAGGCCAACCGCGGCGATCGTTCCAGCACGACGGCCCCAGCTTGCTGCCTTCTTCGGATGCGCGCTGGCGCCCGCTTCACTGTCTTCGCCACGCAGTGCCGCGACCGCCTTGCGGACATGCTCGGGCTGAATGTCGCGCGTTTGCGAGGCGTAGCCGGCGAGCAGCGCGCGATCGCAGATGAGATTGATCAACCGCGGAACGCCGTGCGACCCGCGATAGATCTCCTTCACCGCCTTCGGGCTAAACCGAATCTGATCGCGCGCGCCCGCGACGTTCAGGCGGTGATGAATATAGCGATCCGTGTCTTCCTCGTTGAGATCGGTGAGTGCCACGCGGATGGAGACACGCTGATCGAGCTGCGCCATCTGCGGCGTCCGAATCTTGTCGAGCAGCTCAGGCTGTCCAACGAGAATGATCTGAATGAGCTTTTCCTGATCGACCTCGAGATTCGAGAGTACGCGAATCTGCTCGAGAAACTCCGGCGCCAGGTGCTGCGCCTCGTCGAAGATTGCGACGCAGTTCTTACCCATCGCGTGCTGGGCGAGCAGGAACTGATTGAGGCGATCGAGCAGCTCTTTGCGTGTGCCGCGGTCCGGCACATTGATGCCGAACTCCGTGAGCAGGGCGGCGAGCATCTCCATTCCGTTCAGGAACGGATCGACCATCAACACCGACCGGGATTTTTCCTGGTCGAGCTTCTCGATCAGGTCGCGGCACAATGTCGTTTTGCCCGTGCCCGGCTGTCCGGTCACGAGCATGAACCCCTCTCGATTGTTGATGCCGTAAATGAGCTGACCTTCCGCCTCGTGATACTGCTGCGTGTAGAAGACGAACCGTGGGTTCGGCGTGAGCGAGAACGGTCTGTCGCGCAGTCCGTAGAACTGCTCGTACATGGCTACCGACCTCCCGCAGTCGAGCCGGAGGCGATCGTTGGCGTGAGGAGGACGAGGAGGCTGCCGGTGGCCATCGTTTCCCCCCGACGGCGGCGCGCGATGGTATTCCCTTCTCGGCGCGCGATCATCGGAGCCGTCGCTGCCGTGCCGCCGGCAAGGTTTACCGAATCGACGCGAGCAATGCTGGACGCGGCAGGACGAATGTCCATGTTGAGAATGCTGTCTGCGGAGATCTGCGGCAGGACGTCGAGCACGACACCGACGGCGATCTGCTGATTGGGGCGAGCGGCGGGCCGCAGATCTCGTCTAAAGACCGCCTCTCATATATGGCGGAGACGATTTCATCGGTGATTGGCAAAAACTCGAAGAACCCGATGCATCGATACACGCTGTCGACCAGCTGCGCGATCTTGGCGGGGCCGGCGGCCGCAACACGATTGTGACAACCAGCGTAGACCTGCTTTTTGCACCGCGCGAACAACGGGAAAGCAGGTCCTACGCTCGCTGTCCTCGCATCAGGATGACTGCGTTGGTCATTTCCAATCCGCGATAAAGAGATTCAAGCCGCCCTCTTTCACCTGGCGGCCTGACGCCCACACGAGCTGCTTGCCATTCGGGCTGAACATCGGGAAGCCGTCGAACTCGCCGTCGTCGGTCACTTGCTCGAGGCCAGAGCCATCGGCGTTGATCAGATACAACTCGAAGTTGCGGCTGCGCGGGCTCGTGTGATTCGACGAGAAGATGATCTTGCGATCGTCGGGCGTATAGAACGGTGCGAAGTTGGCGCCGCCGAGATTCGTGAGCTGTCTCTGGTCGGATCCGTCGGCGTTCATGCTCCAAATCTCCATGCGATTTGGACGCACGAGCCGCTGTTTGAGCAAATCCTGATAGTTCGTGAGCGCCGTATCCGTCGGATGCCAAGCGCGGTAGACAATCCTCTTGCCGTCGTGCGACCAGAACGGACCGCCGTCGTAGCCGGGCTTCGAGG
>Ga0207701_10003404_pt1 | contig 16331 bp, 17 predicted proteins | sample KBSSwiSSwithPhiX_FD_184294 | JGI IMG/M metagenome (GOLD analysis project Ga0207701, IMG submission 184294) | Switchgrass rhizosphere bulk soil microbial communities from Kellogg Biological Station, Michigan, USA, with PhiX - S5 (SPAdes) (version 2) | ecosystem: Environmental > Terrestrial >... | reverse complement strand
CCGCCGGACCCACTGCGTGTCGCTGTAGTTCCACGATCGTTCGCCGAGGACCGTGAAGACGAGGGGCCATCGCCCCGTTCCCCGGATCACATCCAGTCGACCGCTGGTCATCAGGTTCGTCGTCCGGTAGATCAGCGTCTGGCCCGGGTACTTGTCGGGCAGTTCGATGGCCAGCCTGTTCACCGACGCGGGCGCCAGGTCCCCGCGCACTCTCAGTTGCCAGAGAGCGGTGCGGGTGGTGGAGGCGGCGGCGCTGACGAAGATCTCGTGCGTTTGTGCGCGCGTGTATTCCCGGGTGGTGACGATGCTCTGTGACACCAGTTCCCCGTTACGCGTGACCGTCTTGTCGCCCTCGAGGAAGTCTGCAAAATCGAGCCGCAGGCGGTATCCGCCAGAAATGTCGAGACGACCGAAGGTCCCAAATTTCACCTCCTGGCCGAGGCGGAGGGAATGCATTCTGGCATCGCCGGTCGTCCCGGCAACCCACGTCACGCCTCCCGGATCGAAGAAGGTGTCGTAGTCGGTGGCGGTGGCCTGGGTCACCGGCGTTGCGGCGAAAGACGATCGCCATTCGACTCCGGCCCGATAGGCGGCCGACGCCCCAAACCAGATGTTGTCGAGCGTGTATTGCTGTTCGAAAAAATGAGGTACGAGTTCGGCCGTGTCGATGTTCGACGGGTTATCGAAGTGCCAGGTGGCTCGGTCGTGGGCGACGTCCGCACCGAAAGTGACCTGCGGTTCCGCGCGCCCCGGCGCCAGGACAGTGCTGGCGAGCAGGAGCAGCGCGATCCGGATCGCCATCATCGCAACCCGGGTGTCGCACCGGGTGGGACGCTGTCGATGTCGGGCTGTTCGGGGCTGATCCGGATGCAGCGCGCGAAATGCGCCGGCGCGATTTCTACGAGCGCGGGAGGTACCTGGCGGCACGCCTCCACGACGTAGGGGCACCGCGTGTTGAAGCGGCAACCGGCAGGCGGATCGATTGGCGATGGCACGTCGCCCTGCAGCACGACGCGGCGCCTCTTTGCCTCGACAGCGGGGTCGGGCACCGGCACGGCGGAAATGAGCGCCTTCGTGTACGGCATCAACGGACGCCGATAGACTTCGCGGGCATCCGCCAGTTCGACGACCTGCCCCAGGTACATCACCGCAACGCGATCGGACGTGTGCCTGATCGCGCGCAGGTCGTGCGAGATGAACAGGTAGGTCAGGTTGCGTTCTCGCTGCAGCCGCTCGATCAGGTTGATGATCTGCGCCTGGATCGACACGTCCAGCGCCGAGATGGGTTCGTCGGCCACGATGAAGTCGGGCTGCGAGGCCAGCGCGCGCGCGATGCCGATGCGCTGCTGTTGTCCGCCCGAGAACTCGTGCGGGTACCGGTTGATGAACCGTTCGCTCAGGCCGACGGTCGCCATCAGGCCGCGCACCATTTGCCTGGTGCCATCGCCATTGGCGATTCCGAACGTCTTGATCGGTTCAGCGATGATCTGTCCGACGGTCATGCGCGGATCGAGCGACGCATAGGGGTCCTGGAAGATCATCTGCATGTGCCGCCGCTGCCGGCGCAGTTCTGCCCTCGGCAGCGCCGCGATGTCGACACCCCGGATCACGACGCGTCCGCCGGTGGGCTCGACGAGCCTCAAGATCGCCCGCCCGAGCGTCGTCTTGCCGCAGCCCGACTCTCCGACCAGGCCGAGCGTTTCACCCGTGTTGATCGCGAGGGTGACGCCGTCCACCGCCTTGACAACACGCGTCGCGCCCACGCCTCGCAGCCGATCGAGCAGCGACGGCGGTGAAAGCGGGAAGTGCACCCGGAGGTCGTCGATCGCGACCAGCGGCGCGGCGCCGGGAGTATTCACAGATTCCCCTGGTCGTCGTGGCCGCTCGTGTGGTTCGCGGAGGCCACTATCGTTCCGGACTGGTACAGTTCGGCCGCGAAATGACAGAGCGAGTGATGCTGCGGCGCGAGCTGGACAAACGGCGGGAACTGCTCGCGGCAGATCGCTTCCGCACGCGCGCACCGCGGTGCAAACGGACAGCCGGGTGGGAGTCGTGCGACGTCCGGGGGCAGCCCGGGAATCTGGTAGAGCGGCGCGTGCGAGTCGCAGGTCGGGTCCGGGACCGATCGGAGCAGTCCTGCGGTATAGGGATTGGACGGGCGGTCGAACAGCTCCGCGGTCGGTGCGCTCTCGAGGACCTGGCCCGCGTACATCACGAGAATCCGGTCGGTCATTCCCGCAACGACGCCGAGATCGTGCGTGATCATGATCACGCTCGTCCCGGTTTCCTGCTTGAGGGTCTTGATCAGCTCGAGGATCTGCGCCTGTATGGTGACGTCGAGCGCGGTGGTGGGCTCGTCGGCGATCAGGAGTTCCGGCTTGCAGGACAACGCCATCGCAATCATCACGCGCTGACGCATCCCTCCGGAGAACTCGTGCGGGTAGCCGTCCACCCTGCGGCGGGCGTCCGGTATGCCGACGGTGTCCAGCATGCGCACCGCGTGTTCGTAGGCTTCGGCGCTCGAGTGGCCCAGGTGCAGCTGCGTCACTTCCATGAGCTGTTGCGACACCCGCATGAACGGGTTCAGCGAGGTCATCGGGTCCTGGAAGATCATCGCGATACGGCGTCCCCGGATGCGCCGCATCTCTTCGGCCCGCAGCGATAGCAGGTCCCGGCCGTCGAAGACAATCTCTCCGGAGACGATACGGCCGGGCGGCGACGGCACGAGCCGCATGATCGACAGGTTGGTGACCGACTTGCCCGAACCTGACTCGCCGACGATCCCGAGCGTCTCGCCGCGATTCAAATCGAAGCTGACGCCGTCGACCGCCTTCGCGGTGAGGTCCTCCTCGTCGAACCACGTCCGCAGGTTGCGGACCGACAGGAGAGGCGCCACGCTAGCCCTTTCTCATCTGCGGATCCAGCGCGTCGCGCAGGCCATCGCCGAGGAAGTTCAATGCGAACAGGGTCGCCGCCATCGTGAGCCCCGGGCAGATCAACTGCCATGGGAAGACGGCGAGGTTCTGGATGCCATCCGCGGCCAGGCTGCCCCACGACGCGAGCGGTGCCTGCACACCCAGCCCCAGGAATGAGAGAAAGGACTCGAGGAGCATCACCGAGGGAATCGTCAGGGTGGCGTAGACGATGACCGGTCCCAGCGTATTGGGCACGAGATGCCGGAGAATGATTCGCGCGGCAGGCACTCCGGTGGCACGCGCGGCGAGAATGAACTCCTGCGATTTCAGCGACATCACCTGCCCGCGCACGATGCGCGCCATGGTGAGCCACGAAACGGCGCCAAGTGCCAAGAACAGCAGGAACAGCTGGCTGATTGGCGAGCGGCCACCGAAGAACGCCAGCAGCACGATGACCACCATCATGTACGGGATGGAGTAGAGCACGTCGACGAACCGCATGATCGCTTCGTCGACGCGGCCTCCCAGGTAGCCGGCTGTCGCACCCACGGCGATACCGATGATGAGCGACACCAGCGTCGAGATGACGCCGACCATCAGCGAAATGCGTCCACCGAGGAGCACGCGCGCCAGGATGTCGCGCCCGGCATCGTCGGTGCCCATCGGATGGGTCCATGCAAACGAGCCGTCCGGAGCGGTGAAGGGCGGCTGCGAACTCACGAGAGCCGGATCGGTGGGGATGTAGTCGTAGGTGTAGCCGGTCGTCCGCTGGATGATCCATGGGCCGACGACCGAGGCCAGCACGATGATGCAGACCACCACGAAGCCCACCACCGCGAGCCTGTTCTTCTTCAGCCGCTTGTAGGCATCCTTCCAGAGCGACGTGCCGACCACGACTTCCTGCTCGGTGGCTTCCGGGATCACCGGCAACGCTGCCATGGTCAGTAACGGATGCGCGGATCGAAAAAGGCGTAGGCCACGTCGACCAGCAGGTTGAAGACCAGGACGGCAATCGACATGAACGCCACGATGCCGATGATCAGCGGTTCATCGCGATTCAGGTTCGCGTTGATGAAGTAGTTGCCGAGTCCGGGCAGGGCGAAGATGCGCTCGACCACGACGGTGCCGGAAATCAGGAAGGCCAGCGCCGGACCGGAGAATGAGACGACCGGCAGCAGTCCGCCGCGCACGGCGTGCCGGACGATGACGGCGCGCTCGCTCAGCCCCTTGGCTCGAGCCGTGCGGATGTAGTTCGACCGCAGCACCTCCAGCATCCCCGAGCGCGTGAGCCTGGCGATGTAGGCCATGTAGACCGCCGAGAGCGTGAGCACTGGCAGCACCATGTGGATACCGAAGCCCTCCCAGCGCGCGGGCGGCAGCCAGTACCAACTGAGCGCGAAGATGAACACGAGCGTCGGTCCGAGCACGAAGTTGGGCATGGAGATGCCAAGCATCGCGACCGCCATGGACGCATAGTCGACACGCGTGTTCTGCCTGAGCGCCGCGATGGTTCCAGCCGTGATCCCGACGACGAGGGCGAGCAGGTAGGCCAGGACACCTAGCGTGGCGGACACCGGCAACGTGGCGCCGAGGATGGCGTTGACGGTCGTGCCGGGATACTTCAGCGATTCCCCGAAATCGCCGCGAACGGTATTGGACAGCATGCGGCCGTACTGGACGTACCACGGCTTGTCGAGCCCGTACTTTTCCCTGATGTTCCTCTCGATGGCCGCAGGGAGTTTCTTTTCGCCGGAGTAGAAATTCCCGGGCGCAAGTCTGATCAGGCCCCACGTCAGCGAGACGACGACGAGGAGCATCGGAAGAATGACCAGGAGGCGCCGAAGGATGAATTTGCCCATGGCGCCGCTCTAGTCCCACTTCGAGGGGTCGTGCTCGATGTACACGAACTTCCACGGGTGCATCGTCACCGGATTCGCATACATGCCTTTGACGAAAGGCTTCTTCACGAAGTTGGTGGCGTTGTTGTAGAGCGGCATCGTCGGCTGGGCTCGCAGGAGCAGCGCCTCGGCTTCGGCCAGCATCCGGTAACGCACGTCAGGGTCGTGCTGCTTGTTGGCATCGCTCAGCAGGCGTTCGAACTTCGGGTCCGACCACCCGCTGCCGTTCTCGCCGCCCTCGATCACATACATGCTGAGGAACGTGAAGGGGTCCATGTAGTCGCCGATCCAGCCGCTCCGCGCCAGGCCGCGGTACTCGAGCCGGCTGCGGGTCTGCAGGAAGGTTCGGAACTCCATGTTGCGCAGCCGCACCGTGATCCCGAGGTTCTGTTTCCACTGCGACTGGATGATCTCGGCGTTGGAGCGGTTGCTCTCGGACGTGTTGTACGTGAGTTCAAGTTCAGAGGCGGGAAAGGTCGATGGGTCGTAGAGGCCGGCGGCGTCCTTGTAGCCCGCTTCGGCCAGAAGGGTCTTCGCTTTTTCGGGGTCGAACGCGTCGCCCTGTGGCGACGGGTAGCCGGGGAACATCCCGACTGGAACGGTGGAGGTCGTCGGCTTGGCCGCCCGGCGGAAGCGCGCCAGCGCCTCCTTGTCGATGGCCATGTTCAGCGCGTGCCGAACGCGGACGTCGCGCGTCGGACCCGACTTTGTGTTGAACACGTACGACTCGGTCGCGACCTCGGGTGTGTCCTGGTAATCCTTGTACTGGCGGACCAACGGAATCCACGATGAGGGCACCGTGTGGTTGTAGGTCGCATCCACCTCGCCCGCCTTGTAAAGGTTCATCATTGTCGTGATGTCTTCAATCGGGTAGGAGATGAGCGTCTCGAGTTTGACCAGCGCCGCATCGTAGTATTGCGGGTTGCGCTTCATGATGAGCACGTCGTACGGACGCCAGGTCTCGATGGTGAAGGCGCCGCTGACGACGATCCGGCCAGGTTGTGTCCACTTGTCGCCGTACTGCTCGACCGTCTTGCGCGGCACAGGGCGAAAGAACTGGTGGCTGACCAGTTTCGGCACGAACGGAACCGGCTGCCGCATGTGGAAGCGGAGCGTGTGCGCGTCGACAGCCTCGATGCCGACGTCTTCGGCCCGGACCGGGACGTATTCCTTGTCCCTCGCCATGGCCAACGCCGGCGCCTTGAGCGCCTCGGCGCGTGCGGCCTCATCGCCGGGCAATGTGAGCCGCTCGGACGGATTGGCCGGAGTCATCACAAACGATCCCGTGGCGCGGTCACGGATGAAGACCGCGGCTTCGTTGTAGGCCTGTGCGTACGAGATGTCGTACGCCATGTAGGCGATACGGGACGCGAGCGAGGGTGTCAGTCCCCGATGGAGGGAGTAGACGAAATCGTCGGCCGTGATAGGCGAGCCGTCCGACCACTTGGCGTCACGCAGGTAAAACGTGAAGACCGAGTTGTCTTCGTTGGGCTCCCAACGTTCGGCCAGTGCGGGAATGGGCTGGGCCGTCTTCGGGTCGTACTCGGTGAGCCCGTCGAAGAGCGCCATCATGATGCGGGCTTCGGGCTGACCGCTCGCCATCGGCGGATCGAGGGACTCGGGCTCCGAACCCGAGATGTACCGGAGCACCTGGCCGGCAGGCGGTTGCGCCTTGCCGAAGTACGGCGAGTCAGCCGATCCCGTGGTGCACGCGGCCGCGAGCACGGCGCTCAGCGCAACGAGCGAAGCCTGGCCGGCCCGGCGTACGCGGCGCGGCAGCATGGCAGGAAACCACAGAGGCGATGAGGCCACGGCTTGAATCACGTCCGCTCTGATTGTGACCCAGGAACTATCCCTGGTACCCGTGCGGGCCAATCTGGAGACGATGATTGTCGAACGCCTGGATGTACAGCTGATCACCGCCGCTCGTGCGGTTTGCGGGATTACGGTCCACGTTTGCAGTAACGTTCATCTCCTTGCACTTCGCGGCAAGGCGGTCTGCGTCGAAGTTGTCCACGCCGATGCAGATGTGGTTGATGGTGCCAGGGTTGGCAAGTTTGTAAAGGCCAAGGAACCCATCACCGAGGCCGAGATTGATGCCGCCGTTGCCTGGCCGGCTCACGACTTTCGCGCCGAGGAGCTTTCCGTAGAAATCGGCGGCTTTCTCCACATCGGTGACTGCCAGCGACGCGTGGTTCAGCGACCGGCCCGGGGCGAGGAGCGAGACGCCGGGCGCGTCGGTTTGCGCCCCCGCGCTCCTGGCCGCGCCGGCGACGAGCGCAGTCAGCGACGCGACGAGTTCTCGGCGTGAGAGCTTGCGTGTCTCGAACTGTTCGACGAGACTCTCGATTGCGGCACTCATCTCATACCCTCCATCGGTCCACCGGAGTCCGATCCCATGGTCAGCGATCACATCAAGTACGCGTCAGAATACTTCAACCTGAGTGCCGGCATTCGCGTGGCGCTCGAATACCTGCAGCGAACCAATCTCGCTGCACTGGGTGCGGGCCGCCACGACATCGACGGGGATCGCGTGTTCGTGCTGGTGTCCGAGTACGACACGCGCCATCGGTCGGACGCGTTCTGGGAGGCCCACCGGCGTCACGTCGACGTCCAGTTCGTGCAGTCAGGAGCCGAGCGCATCGGCTACGGCGACATCGCGCTGTTCGAACTGGAGCCGTATGACCAGGAGCGTGACCTGGTCGTGGCGCGTGGTGAGAGCGAACGCTTTGTCGAGGTCGGCGCCGGCGAGTTCGTCATCCTGTTCCCGCACGACGTTCACATGCCGGGCCTCACAGGAGAGGCTGTTCGAGCGGTTCGGAAAGCTGTTGTGAAGGTGCGGTTGTAGCGCCGATCCGTTCCGCCGTCGCCTTGAGCGTCGGCAGGCCGATGCGCCGGATGATCGAGATGCCGGGCGAGGCCAGCGCCCAGTACCGGCGGAACTTCCGCGCAGCCTCCGCGTCGGTGGCAACGGCCCGCGTCTCGGAGGAGAAGAGGCAGCGGGCGCCTCGGTCAATCGGATCCGCCCTCAGTGTCCAGACGATCTTCACGTAGTCAGGCTCGTTGAAGCCGGCGTACTGCTCGGGAGCAATGCCGCGGAACGTGACGTTGGCCTGCCACGGGCGCGTAACGGCGCCAACGACGAGTTCGCGGCCCGGCACGTCTTCGAGCACCCGCCATCCGAGAGCCAGCGTGGTTCCGAGCAGCCCCTGGCGCCTGGGCGCCACCTCCGGGGAACTGCCCATCGCCCACTCGCGCGCCTTGAAGATGGCCTTGATCAGAGGAGTGCCGAAGAAATCCTGGCTGCGCGCGGCGGCGAGCGTGACATCCGCGCGGGCGTTCACGACGATCGTGTGACGCTCGTAGACGTCGTACTTCGGCATGAACCGATCGAGAGGCTCGTCGTGCTCCGAGTGGTCACGCCGATGCGGTCCGCCGTATCGCGCATAAGAAAGGGCAGCCCATCCGCCATAGCTGCCGAGCACTGCCGCGATGCTTGCGGCGATCGCCTGCACCCAGCGCTTCACGGTTACGCCCTGGCTTTCGCGCGCTCGATCACCGCGTTCCACCTGACCACTTCGACGCCAAGCACCTGCGCGGCGATGTCGGCCATGCCGCGCGAAAGATACGCGCGGAAATCGCGTTCGTTGGTCTTCTCGTTGATCACGACCGGCACGAAGAAGGCGTGCTCGGCTTCGATCAGACCGCCGGACACGAAGTCGGTGACGTAGTACCTGGAAATGTCGCTCGGGTGGGCTGCCACATAGGTCGCCATGCAGCCCGCCGTCTTGTACTTGGTCGGCAGGTTGCGGTCCATGATCTCGGCGCCGAGTCGCGCGTTGACGATGACCCGATGGCACCTGTAACAGATCTCGCCCTGGGCGATCGTCTGGGGCGGGGCAGGGCGGAAGCCGAGGAAGACGTAAATGGCGAAGATGAAGCCCGTCCAGGCTGTAGCCGTGATCAACGTGCGCCGCATGGTGACTTCTCCTGCCGGTGTTCCGGCGTTGCGGGATGTCGACACCAATCGCAAGCGACATACCACGAGGCGGGCGCCGCGACTTGGCAGAAATATGGGCAATTTTGCGGGTATGCCCGGTGTGAGCGGCGGTTGGGGCAGGATCTGTGGCGCGAGAAACCCGCCAGACCGCGGGATTTCCCGCGGTCCAGGGGTGGAGGCGCCACGAAACTATTTCTGCTGCAGCAGTTCCTTGATGCCACCGAGCGACGCCAGCGCACCGCTCGCCTCGTAAGGCATGAAGACCAGCTTGTCCGCGCCGACGGCGATGGCGCTGAGCGATTCGAGGTACCGCTGCGCGATCAGATACTGCGCCGGATTGCCCGCCGTGCCGATGGCCTGCGCGACCATCTGGATCGCTTGGGCCTCGGCCTGCGCGACGCGCAACCGGGCTTCCGCCTGTCCTTCGGCCGCGAGGATGGCCGCCTGTTTCGAACCCTCCGCCGTGACGATTTGCGACTGCTTCTGGCCTTCAGCGCGCAGGATCGCTGACGACTTCTCGCCCTCGGCCGTGGTGACGACGGCGCGGCGGGTCCGTTCCGCCGTCATCTGTTTCTCCATCGTGAGACGGATCTCTTCGGGCGGCGTGATGTTCTTCAGCTCGATGCGCATCACCTTGACGCCCCACTGCTGCGTGGCGGTGTCGAGCGCGGCGCGCAACTGCGCGTTGGTCGTGTCGCGGGACGCGAGGGTGTGATCGAGGTCGAGCTGACCGATGACGTTGCGCAGCGCCGAGAGCGTCAACTGCTCGAGGCCCCAGCGAAGGTTCTGCACCTCGTAGGTCGCGCGAACTGGATCCACGATGACGAAGTAGATCACCGCATCCACTTCCATCGTGACGTTGTCGCGCGTGATCACCGGCTGGGGCTCGATCTTGGTGATCTGCTCGCGCAGGTCGATGGTTTCCCGCACCGAGTCGAAGAACGGGACGACCGTGTTGAGCCCCGCTTCCGCCGTGCGATGGTACTTGCCAAGGCGCTCGATGATCTTGATCTGCTTCTGCGGAACGATCTTGATGGCCCGCATCAGCACGATCAGGATGAAGACGACGACGACCAGCAGCAGGATGCTCATGCGGGCACTACCTCCAGGACGATTCCATCGGCCGCAACCACTCGGATACGGGTTCCGGCCGGCAGCGGCGCCTGGGCCCGCGCGGCCCAGTCCTCGCCGCCGACGTTGACCCGCCCGGCGCCCACCGTGGTCTCGATGTCGGTCGTGACCACGCCTTCACGCCCGATCAGGGGTTCGGTTCGTGACGGCACGCCTCGGCTCCCGAGCCGCGACATCATCCTCGGGCGAAGGAATCCGAGTGAGGCGCCAAGCGCGACGACGAAGACGAGGATCTGTATCGGAAATCCGAAACCGGCCCCCGCCGCGATGGCGGCAGCTGCAGCGCCGACGCTGACGAAAATCAGCCCGAAGTGAGGGATGGACACCTCGACGACCGCGGCGATGACGCCGAGGATTACCCAGGCCATGGCCGCGCTTTCAATATTGGGCACGGCCGGATTATACGCGGTTGAGTTGGGGCGTGGGTTACCTCACAGCCGGAAGAGCGGACGGCTGTCTCGCATCCCGGGCCACGGAGTTCCGACGAGGAGCAGAAGCGTGGAGAGACCGTAGAAGATGAGCGACTGCGTGCGTGCCGCCGCCGGCGTCGCCGCCTTGCGCGCCCGCACGCGGCCGATGTGCGCCAGCGCGATGGCGACGATCATGATCGTCTCGTGTTCGACTGCGTAGAACCGTGCGATCGGATCGCGCATCGTCGCGCCGAAGTCCGAGAAGACGTTCAGCGTGAGCAGCAGGATGATGCCAAGGAGGAACTGGACGTCGAGCGAGATGGTGAAGAAGACAGCCCAGCGATTATTCTTCGCACCGGAAAGGCTGCCAAATGCCGTCGCAGTAGCCAGCACACCGGTGACGATGGCCGCCCAGCGCATCCAGGAGTGCAGGACGAGAACGAGATCATGCATGAGCGAAACGTTAGCACACGCACCGGCGCCGGACCCGCGAGGGCTGGGGCCGACCGCGGAGCGCCGTCAGCCGCGCCGCTTCGCCTTTTTGGTGGTGAGATCCTCTAACACCGTCTCGGTCCGCGCGGCTTCGCGACGAGCACTCTCGGCGACTGACTGAGCCCGCTCGAGAGCGGATTCGGCCCGCTCGAGTTGCTGACGCGCCGCATCGACCACGGCCTGTGCGCGCGTCTCGCTCGCCTGCGCCTGGTCGAGCGCCCGGCGCGCCTGCTGCGCTGCCGCCTCGGCCGCCTTCCGCCTTTCCTCGTCCGCTCTCTTGCGCTGCCGTTCATCTTCACCGTCGTCGGGCGCCGCGGTCTTCTTGCCGGATCGACCGTGTTGATCGACAGGTGGTGCCGCGGCGTGCCTGACGATGTGCGGCCCGGCGGACGGGGTGATGCCGGCCAGGGCCTCGAATCCGGCAGGCTGCAGCTGCTCCGTGAAGCGGCCCGGTTGCGCCGGGAGTTCCGGCGCCAGCGACAGGGCCTCGAGCATACGAGAGAGCGGGTCTGGCGAAGGATTCGCGCCGGACTGTCTGGCGATGCTGGTGGCCGCCGTCACGGCGGCTGCGAGAGCTGTTCGGTGGTTGCTGGTGGCCTCGCGTAAGTCGGCAGAGCGTCCCTTGAGGGCGGCAATCTGGGCGGTTCGCAGCGCAGAACCCGATGTCATCACCCGATCGAAGACTCGACGCTCACGCCAATACAATTGATTGACGCTCCAGGCGACCACAGAGGGCTTCTCGAGCCGCTTGACGGCCGCGGCCTCGTCGCCCTTCAGCGTCTTCGCGAGCGTGTTTCGAGCCGCCGTGAAGTCGGCGAGCGGGAGAGCGTAGAGTTCGTCGATCTTGTCGTCGAGCGCGCTCACGATGGTGTACGGGCGACTTGCAAGTTCCGCCTTACTTCTAACTTCTCAATTCTAAGTTCTAACTTCGGAACGCTACGGGTGTATGTACTGCACCGAGAACGCCGCGCTGACCGTGAGGATCGCGTTCGGGTCGGCGACGATGATGCAGTACGACCCCTTGTTGATCGATCCGAACGCGTACTGCTGGCCAACGGCGGCCTGAGTGACCACGTACCCGAGTATGGGTGAGCACCCGCCGCTCACTGGCTGACCGACGGCGAGCGCGATGAAGCCGACCACTGGTCGCGGCGTCAGGCTCTGCAGCGTCATCTGCATCTCACCGGTCTTCTCCACCGAGAAGTTCTTGCTCACCTGCCCGGCCGGCGGAAGTATGTCGGCGAAGGTCTCGGTCGTTTCATCGGAGGGCGAGTTGACCGAGTTGCATGCGGCCAGCGATACCGCACAGACGAGCGCGGCCAGTGCGTGAAGGGTCTTCACCATGGCTGGGATTGTCGCATGTCGCGCCCCGGCACAAAAGCCGAAGCCGCTGCACAACATGCGGCGCTATACTGCGCCGCATGTTGAAACGACGTGCCGCTTCTGCATTGGCGCTTCTCCTCCTGTGCGTGTCCGCATCCAGGGCAACCGCCGAGGTCACCCGCGTCGAGGTGAAGACCCGCGCGGACATCGGATCGTCGGGCTTCGAAAAAATCGTCGGCACGGCTCACTTCGCCGTCGATCCGAAGGACCCGCGCAACCGCGTCATCGCCGACATCGACAAGGCGCCGGTGAACGCGGCCGGACTGGTTGAGTTCTCGTCGGACCTTTACATCATCCGTCCCAAAGACGCGTCGAAGTCGAACGGCATCGCCCTGGTCGACGTCCTGAACCGCGGACGTAAGCCGGTGATGACCAGTTTCATCAGGGGCGGCGCACTCGACCCGGCCACGGACGCCGACCTTGGCGACCGCTATCTGCTCGATCACGGGTTCACGCTGGTCTGGGTCGGATGGGAGTTCGACGTTCGGCGGCAGAACGGGTTGATGGGCATCAGCGTTCCGGCGGCGCAAGGAGTCAACACGCCAGTGTGGGGCGACTTCACGCCGGCCAATGCCAACGACAACCAGACTGTCGGCGATCTTGCCGGCTACCTGCCTGCAGACCCGTCAGCGGCAGAGAACACGCTAACGGTTCGTGACAGCCAGTTCGCGAAAGAAGAGAAGATCGAGCGCTCGCGCTGGACGCTCGATGGCGGCACGGTCACGTTGAAGGGCGGTTTTCAGGCCGGCCGGATCTACCGCGTGTCGTACCGCGCGAAGGAACTGCCGATTTCGGGGCTGGGACTTGCGGCCTTCCGCGACGTCGCCAGCTGGGTGAAGAACGCTGCTGACGCGCCGGTCCACGCCCGCCAGACGCTCGCATTCGGATCGTCCCAGAGCGGGCGCTTCCTGCGCACGTTTCTCTACTGGGGCTTCAACGGCGACGAGAAAGGCCGCCAGGTGTTCGACGCAGTCTGGATGCATATCGCCGGCGCCGCGATGCTCGACGTGAACGCGCGCGGTGCCACACCGACCTCGCTCACGTTGTACGAGATCACCAGGTTCCCATACGCCAACCAGGCGACCCGCGATCCGATTTCGGGCCGCACCGAGGGTCTCCTGGAGAACGAGCGCGCGAAGGCGTTTCAGCCGAAGACGTTCTTCACGAACACATCGGTCGAGTACTGGGGCGGTGGGCGCAGTGCGGCACTCGTCCATACCTCGCCCGATGGCAAGAGCGACCTCACGCTCGCCGACAACACCAGGATCTACTACCTGACCGGAGCGCAACACGGACCGGCGCGCTTCCCGACCAGCATCGGGCAGGGTCAGCAGCCGGACAACCCGCTCGAGTACGTGTGGACGATGCGGGCGTTGATGGGCGCGATGGAGCAGTGGATGCGCGATGGCACGCCGCCGCCGGCGAGCCAGTACCCGAAGCTATCGGACGGAACCCTCGTGGCAGCCGACAAGGTCGCGTTTCCTGCGATTCCCGGCGTTCAAACACCCACCATCGTCGAACAGCATCGGCGGGACGGAAAGCTCATCCCGTTCCTGGTGCCGCAGGTCGACGCGGATGGTAACGAGCGCGCGGGCGTCAGAACGGCGGAGTCGCTGGTTCCGCTCGCCACTTACACGGGCTGGAACTTCAGGAACCAGGCAACCGGCGGAAACAGGCTGCTCGTGTCGCTCCTGGGCTCGCGCATTCCACTGCCAAGGACCGCAGCCGATGCGGCCGCCAGCCACGACCCGCGAAAGCCCGTGTCCGAGCGCTACGTGTCGCGCGACGCCTACCTGGCTGCCGCGAAGGAAGCGTCCGAGCGTCTCGTAAAGGAGAGATACCTGCTCGAAGGGGACCTTCCGCAGGTGATGCGCCGCTTGGAGCAGCAGTGGATCGAATCGACGGGAGCGAGCCGGTCGCAGTAGCGCGCCTATTCGTCACGTTTATGTAAATAGCTGAAGTATCGCTTTAGCTTATGATCTGATGAAATGTTTCAATTTGACTCGGATCGCCGGAACCGGTCTAATCCCTTAGACATGCTGCTGATTTCGAACCCCGTCGTTGCGACCTCCGGAGCCGTTGTCGGCTTCGTCGTCGTCGTTACGGGCGTCCGGCTCACCGGATGATGGCAGCGCAGGGATTCACGTTCTCCGAGGCCATCATCCGAAAGGACTGATGGCCTTTTGTTCGTACGGCCCGACCCGACACGATTAGCGACTGTGACTGGCGACAAGTGATGAAGATTGCGTACCAAGGCGAACCGGGCGCGTTCAGCGAGGCAGCGTCGAGGCAGGTGAGTGCCTCGGCCGAGATGCTGCCCTGCAAGGCGTTCGAGGATGTGTTCGCCGCCGTCAACGCCGGCGCCGCGGACTACGGCGTCCTCCCAATCGAGAACTCGATCGGGGGCAGCATTCACCGGAACTTCGATCTCCTGCTCGAGAACCAGTTGCCCATCGTGGGCGAGGTGGAAGTGCCGGTGGTGCACCACCTGCTCGCGCTGCCGGGCCGGACGCTGGATGACATCCGGCGCGTCTACTCGCACCCGCAGGCGCTGGCGCAGTGCGACCGGTTTCTGAGGACGTTGTCGGGCGTCGAAATCACCGCCACGTACGACACGGCCGGGAGCGCGAAGATGATCGCGGACCAGCGTCTCGGCGATGCTGCCGCCGTTGCCTCCGCCCGTGCGGGCGAGGTGTTCGGACTGCAGCCGGTCCGTTCGTCCATCCAGGATTACGACAGCAACACCACCCGATTTCTCGTCGTGGGCAGGCAGCCGCTGACCGACGTGCCTGCCGACAAGACGACGCTCGTGTTCACGCTGTCCAACGAGCCGGGCGCATTGTTCAAGGCGCTGGCGGCAATCGCGCTGCGCGGGATCGATCTGACGAAGCTCGAATCCCGGCCCATCCCGGGCCGGAAGTGGGAATACCTGTTCTACGTGGACCTTGCTGCGGCGCGGGACGATCTCGCGTGCGCACGCGCCCTGGCGCATCTCGGGGAATTTGCCTCGATGGTTCGTGTGCTCGGGTCGTATCCAAGCTCGAAGCCGGCCGCTGTGGGTAACGCGGCAAGCGTCGGTAGTTAGTGGGTCCGGTGGGAGCCCGGACGGTTCAGGACAACTTATGAGCAAAAAAACGCTGACTGGTGCGCAGATTCTCTGGGAATGCCTCGTACGCGAGGGCGTCGAGGTGGTGTTCGGGTACCCGGGCGGCGCGATCCTGCCTGCGTACGACGCGATGCTGGATTTCCCGATTCGTCACATCCTGGTCAGGCATGAACAGGGTGCCACACACATGGCCGATGGCTACGCGCGTGCAACTGGCAAAGTTGGAGTCGCGATCGCGACGTCGGGGCCCGGCGCCACCAACATGGTCACCGGCATCGCCACCGCGATGATGGACTCGTCGCCCATCGTCTGCATCACCGGGCAGGTCGGCAGCGGCCTCATCGGCTCCGATGCATTCCAGGAAACCGACATCACCGGCATCACCCAGCCCATCACCAAGCACAACTACCTGGTGACGCATGCGAACGAGGTCGCACCAGCGGTACGGGAGGCGTTTGCCATCGCCAAGGACGGCCGTCCGGGTCCGGTGCTGATTGACATCACGAAGGACGCGCAACTGGGCGTCTGTGAACTCGACTGGGACGAGGCGGCCCCGGACATGGCCAGCATCGACCGGAGCGGCCACTCGTTTGGTGTCGACCCGATCGCGCTCATCAACTCGGCGCAGCGCCCGGTCATCCTGGCGGGTCACGGCATCATCCTCGGCGGCGGAGAAGCCGCCATCAGGGCGTTCGCCGAGAAGACCCAGATTCCGATCGCAATGACACTTCTCGGCATCGGCAGCGTGCCGGCGTCGCACCCGTTGAATCTCGGCATGATGGGGATGCACGGCGAAGCCTGGGTGAACACCGCCATCCAGGAAGCGGACCTGCTGATTGCGCTCGGGATGCGCTTCGACGACCGCGTCACCGGCAACATCAAGACATACGCGCTGAACGCCAAGAAAATTCACGTGGACATCGACCCGGCGGAGTTCAACAAGAACGTGAGGGTGGACTCGGCGATCTCCGGTGATGTCGGCGAGGTCGTGGCGGG
>Ga0207701_10003403_pt1 | contig 16331 bp, 11 predicted proteins | sample KBSSwiSSwithPhiX_FD_184294 | JGI IMG/M metagenome (GOLD analysis project Ga0207701, IMG submission 184294) | Switchgrass rhizosphere bulk soil microbial communities from Kellogg Biological Station, Michigan, USA, with PhiX - S5 (SPAdes) (version 2) | ecosystem: Environmental > Terrestrial >... | reverse complement strand
CAAGCTCGTGTTCGCCGGAGCCGACGGGCTGCACCTCTGGGAGTCACAGGACAAGTTCCGCACGATCCTGCTGTCGACCGGCAACGAGACTGACCGCGCCGAGGCCTATCGTGTCTTCCGCGGCCGGGATCCGGACGTCACCGCGCTCCTGAAGCGCCGCGGCTTCCCGACGAACTAGGCCTTCGCCGCAAGGCAAAGAAAAGCCCTCCCCAGCGCGAGCCGGGGAGGGCTTTTTGTTTCCCGTTGACGTTTAGCTGGCCGAAGGACCCGCAAACGTATCGATCAGCACATCGAGCTGCGCCTGGCAGTCGTTGCGGATGAAGCTTTGCGCCAGGCCTTCAAGGCCGGCCGGGACGGGCTGGATAAGCCGTGCCGTGTAAACGACATTCTCCGCGCCGCCGGCGATCTGGTATCGGCCGCCGGCCGTGACCGGAACGTCGGTCGGCCAGGCCGCGATACGGCGGCCGTCGGTGAAGCTGACCGTCGCCGTCTTGCCTGTACCGGTGTCGGTCACAGTGACCTTGGACGCGCCTGACGAGGTGGACCGGTAGATGCCGAGGTCGGCAGGGTTGGCGAAGCAGAGGTTGCCGGAACGGGCCAGGTCCGCCTGCCAGACATTGCGCCCGTCGGTGGCGCCGCTTGGCGTGCCGCGGACTGCTCCGACGCGGCTGCGGCGGCCGTTGTTCTGGCCGGTGAGGGCGGCCAGCGACGACGTCGCGACGTTGGACGCCGATGCCGTCGCGCTGAACTTGCCCGGACCGCGCAGCGTACGAGTGCCGCGGCTGTCGAGCAGGATGACGACATCATTGGCCTTCAGGTTGATGACCTGGGTCTCCGGGACCGCCTTGCCGGCCGGAAAGGCCTTTGACGACGGACCGGATGAACGGACGACAAGCACCGCAGCTTCAGCAGCCACGGCTCCGGACGCAAGTGCCAGCGCGCAGCCGGCGAGTACCCACTTGTTCATTCTACTTCTCCCCTAATACGAAATGGCCGCCAGGACCTGCCTGGAGCAACCGGTATGCGAAAGCGGCCAGGGCCGGGTCATTATCGTTGGCGGCAGCGATGGCCTCGATGGCATGCAGCGCCTCCTTGTCTCCGGCATCGAATTGTTCCCAAAGGCGAGTTAGCTCATGGCGGACATCGACGACCATTTGCGGCGCCGGTTCCCATACCACGATCGGCACCGGCCGGCCCGATAGGACGATGCGCCCCATCGGCCGAAAAACATCGGCCGTTACCTGTGCCCGCGCCTCGTCGCTGACCAACGCGGTCGACTTCAGATATTTGTTCGCCCCTTCGAGGCGCGCGGCTGTGTTCATGGCGTCCCCGAGGGCCGTATAGCTGATTCGGCCCTCGCCACCGAAATTGCCGACAATCGCCTCGCCATGATGAAGGCCGATGCGGGTGCGGCCGAGCATCGCTCGGTCGGGATTGTCGTTCCCGAAATTGCGAGTGAAATCCATCATGGCCATGGCCGCGGCGACGGCGCGCTCGCCATCGTCCGGACGGGCGATGGGCGCTCCCCAGAAAGCGACGACGGCGTCGCCGACGAACTTGTCGATCGTCCCGCCATGGTCGAGGACGATATTGCTCATGCCTTCGAGATAGGCATTGAGGATCGACGCCATTTTCTCGGCCGGCAATTGAGTCGACAGGGTGGTAAAGCCCTGGATGTCGGTGAACAAAGTGAAGATCGGCAGGCGCTCGCCGCGCAGCGAGAGCTTGGTCGGGTCCTTGAGAATCTGCGCGGCAATGTCCTTGGGCAAATATTTGCCTAGCGCCGACTGGGCGAAACGCTTCTGGTCGGAGCCCATCGCCTTCACCGTCGCCTCGGTTGCCATGTAGGCAAGCAGCCAGCCGGCGATCCAGCCGAACGCGGGCATGCCCTGCGTATCCAGCCCCTGCATCTCGAACAGGAAAGGAACGGCGGCGAAGAAGGCGAGTTGGCCGACAATGACCAGGGTCAGCATCCCAGGCCTGATGTCGATCATCGACGTAAAGGTGCCGCACAGGACCACAAAGACAGCGACGATCCAGAGGGCGTAGCCGCTGACCCGGCCCGGCAGGCGATTGTCGAGCAGCTGCGCGGTCATCGTCGCATGGATCTTAAGGCCCGTCGTCGGCTCGTTGGTGACCAGCGAGGCAGGCGTGTCGAACTGGTCGAGGTCGGGCAGGTCGCCGCCGATGAAGACATATTTGCCCTTCACCTCGCTCCCGAGCAGCGAGGCGCCCTCGGGGGTCGCGAACAGGTCGATCGGCAGGCTGGTGAACACTTCCCGCGAATCCTGCGTGCCGAAGCCCTTCGGGGCCCGATACAGAACGCTGCCGTGATAGTTTTCGGCTCTCCTCTTGCCGGTCATGGCGACCGGAAGGAAGGGCGGCAGGTCTCGATACTGCGCCGGCCAGTTGCGCATGACGTTGTCGGTATCGGCCTCCAGCCGAATCGACGCCTTGCGGACGTTGGGGTTATCGATCGCACGCACGAAGCTCTCCATGAACTCCTGCTGCCAGACGTCGACGTCGAAGCTGTTGTGCGTGTTGGTGGCAAAGCCCAACCAGACCGGCGTCTTCATGTCGTGAAGCGCCTTGATCAGCACCGGATCGTCGGGCTGGGCCTGGTCTATCAGGATGTCGATGCCGATCGACTTCGCGCCCATTTTGTCGAGATTGGTGAGGGCATTGGCGAGCGTCGTGCGATCCAGTGGCGAACGCTCACCCGTGCTCCTCTGGGTATCGGGGGTAAACGGAACGAGCAGGATGCGGTTGTCCTGCTCCACCGGTTTCTGGAGGTTCGCGAACAAGGCGCGCAGATCGTAAAGGCCGCGTTCGGCGTTGCGCATGAATTGAGTGACCCCCGGGGCATTGCGACCGGCCACCTCCAGGTTCCAGGATTCGCGGGCGAGGAAGATCGAGAAAAGGACGAAGACGACAGTGACGATGCGGCGCGCCAGCGGAACGCGCCCGAGATCTTCGCGGACAGCCGTAAGGGTCGGCTTTGCCTGTTCGGTCAGCGGGTCTACCGCGTTCCGCCAATGGGGCGCCTTGTCCATGCGTCTAGCCGCGACGAATCCGTCGCGCGCGCGCAGCAAGGTCTGCCAATCGAAGCATCACCGTCCCCGCCGGTCCCCTGAATCAAGCCGAGTCGTGTTAGTTAAGAAGCGTTTAACCCCTGATAAGAAAATTTGCGAGTTAACGCGAGCGCGTGTGTCCCGTCGGGGGACGCCTAAAGACGCGCCCTTTTCGCCTGGTCCCAGGCCAGATCGGCAAGCGGTTCGGTGAGCCCGGCCGTCGCCTCGGCATGGGCTGAGGAGGCGCTGCCGCGCGCCAGCCGGCCGCGAATACCGTGGCAGATGGCGGCGATGCGGAACATGACGAAGACCATCAGATAGTCGACGTGCGGGAGGCTGGAACGGCCGGTGCGAGTGCAATAGGCTTCGATATATTGCTGTTCCGCGGGGATACCGAGTTCGGCGAAATCGAGACCATCGAGGCCCGTGAACATTCCCGCGGGCATCCGGTACATCATCAGATGATAGACGAAGTCGGCCGCCGGATCTCCGAGGGTCGACAATTCCCAATCGAGGACCGCCGCAACGCGCGCTTCGGTTGGCGCAAAGATCATGTTGTCGCAGCGGTAATCGCCATGGACGATGCGGGCATCGCCGCTCTCGGGGGGCAAATTGTCGCGAAGCCAGGCGGTCAATCGGTCCATGGCGGGCACGCGACCCGCTTCGACATCGCCCTCATATTGCTTCGACCAGCGCGCAACCTGCCGCTCGACGAAGCCGGTGGCGCGGCCATAGTCGCCAAGCCCGATCGCCTCCGGATCATAACCGTGAAGGGCAGCAATCGTGGCGTTCATGGCATCGAAGTGAGCGGCGCGTTCGGGCGGGCTCAAACCGGGGAAACTGGCGTCCCACACGATCCGCCCTTCGACCAGGTCCATGACGAAAAAGGGTGTGCCGATGATGCTTTCGTCCTCGCACAGGCCGTGGATGCGGGGGACGGGGAATCCTTGCTTGCCAAGGGCGGCCATGACCCGCGCTTCCCGGTCGACGGCATGGGCGCCGGGCAGCAGCTTGCCGGGCGGCTTGCGGCGGAGAACGTAGGCATTGCCCAGCGTATCCAGGCGATAGGTCGGGTTTGATTGGCCGCCCTTGAACTGGCGGACAGTCAGCGGCTTGGCGAATCCTTCAACGTGGCCCTGCATCCAGTCGGCAAGGGCCGTCTCGTCGAACCGAAGCCGCTCGGCGACCTCGCGCGTGCCGGTATTCGCTTCGGTCCGGTCCATTTGCGTCGTGTAATCGGTGAACCGGGCGGCAAGCAACGCGTTCCTGCCGAATGCCCCGCCTCATCCATTTGTCCGACCTTCATTTCGGCGCCCACGACCCGCGGCTGGTCGAGGCCGTCGAAACCCGCATCGACGAAGAGGAGCCAGACCTGGTCGTCATCAGCGGCGATTTTACGCAGAGAGCGAGAACCGAACAGTTCAAGGAGGCTTGCAGCTTCCTGGAGCGGCTGAAGCATGCCGGTCATGAGGTGCTGGGTGTGCCCGGCAATCACGACGTCCCGCTGTACGACGTGTTGCGGCGGTTCCTGTCGCCGCTGACACGATACAGGCGCTACATCGACGAGACGCTGTGCCCCTATCACGAGATCGACGGGGCGGCCGTGTTGGGCATCAATACGGCGCGATCGCTAACCTTCAAGGATGGCCGCATCAGCCATGAGCAGATGCACTTCATCCGCCACACTTTTGCCCGCAAGAAAGACGTGCCGCGCATACTCGTCACCCACCACCCTTTGTTCGCTTTGCCGGTGGGCGACGGCCCGACCCTCGGCGATCCGGTCGGGCGCCAGGCCGATGCGCTGGACGCGATTGCCGAAGCGGGCGTCGACTTGCTGCTTGCCGGACATGTCCACAGGGCGTCTGCCCATTCGGCCGCAGACTTGGCGACGAGGGCTGGCGGCGCGCTGGTCATCCAGGCCGGGACGGCGACATCGACCCGGCTGCGCGACGAAGAGCAAAGCTTCAACCGCATCGACATCGCCGGCGATCGCGTCACGCTGACCGTGCAGAGCTGGAAGGACGACGGCTTCGTTTCGGGCGATGAGCAAACTTATGCTCGAGAGGGCGGTCATTGGCGGCTGGCGCATCGCCCGGTCGAGCCGGAAAAAGCCGATTGACCGCTTGAACGACCGGCACGGGCCAGCCTAGGGGAGGGCATCACTGGGGGAGATGGCAATGAGCGAGACGGCACCGAGCGAGAAGAAGCTGGAGCCGTCCCAGTTCGACCTGCAGGAATTCGTGCGGCGCGTGCTGGCCGAGGACATGGGTTCGGGCGGCGACGTGACATCGAACGCGACCATCGCCGCCGACGCACGCTTCACCGCCGAGATGAACTGCCGCGAACCCATCACGGTGGCGGGGCTAGACGTCGCCATCGCCTTCTTCCGCACGCTCGACCGCGAAGTCCGGATCAAGAAGTGCGTCAACGACGGCGATAATGCGGCTGCGGGAACGGTGCTGATGCGGCTGGAAGGCAACGCCCGGGCCATGCTGGCCGCCGAGCGGTCTGCCCTCAACACCTTGCAGCACCTTTCAGGCATCGCAACCCTGACGCGGCGTTACGTCGATGCGATCGAGGGCACCGGTGCGGTGCTGCTCGACACGCGCAAGACCATTCCCGGCATGCGCCTGCTCGGCAAATATGCGGCCCGCATGGGCGGTGCGCACAACCATCGCATGCGGCTGGATGACGGCGTGCTGATCAAGGACAATCATGTGGCGGTCGCCGGAGGGGTCGAGGCGGCGGTGAAAGCCGCGAAATCGGCAAACACTGGCCTGCAGGTCCAATGCGAGGTCGATCGGCTGGAGCAGATCGAGCCGGCGCTCGCCGCCGGCGCCGATCGCTTGTTGCTGGACAATATGCAGCCGAACATGCTGCGCGAGGCCGTCAAGCTGGTTGCCGGACGGGTGCCGCTGGAGGCGAGCGGCGGGGTCAACCTCGACACCATTCGCGGCATCGCCGAAACGGGTGTCGACTTCATCTCGGTCGGGCGGATCACGCAGTCGGCGGCCGCCGTCGACATCGGCCTCGACTATTCGCTGCAGAGCCTGCCCGTCTAGGTGCGGGGACAGGGGCTGCCATCGGGGTGCCGTATGGGCCGTGACGGGCGCCGCGGTGGCATCGGACCACTGCTGAGCTCCCGAGCCGAGACCGCCGCAGCAATTCATTTTCCCAACCGGCGTTTCGTCCCTATATGGGCGCCGAATGCTCAAGGAGAGTCATGTTGTTTAAGGGCCTGCAGCCCATCCTGTACGGCGGCCGCGAGGTTTGGCCGTTGGTCGAAGGGGGCAAGGGCGTCTCGGCCACGAACCATGCCAGTTCCGGTGCCTGGGCGGCGGCCGGGGGCATCGGCACCGTCAGCGCGGTCAACGCCGACAGCTATGACGCCGAAGGCCGCATCATCCCTCAGGTGTACAATGCTCTCACCCGGCGCGAGCGGCACGAAGAGCTGATCCGTTACGCCGTCGATGGCGCGGTCGCGCAAGTGCACAAGGCCTATGAAATGGCCAACGGCAAGGGCGCGATCAACATCAACGTCCTGTGGGAAATGGGCGGCGCCCAACGCGTCCTGCACGGCGTTCTCGAGCGCACCAAGGGCCTTGTGAGCGGTGTAACCTGCGGCGCCGGAATGCCATACAAGCTGTCGGAAATCGCCGCCTCCTACGGCGTCTCCTACCTGCCGATCATCTCATCCGGCCGCGCCTTCCGCGCCTTGTGGAAACGTGCCTATTCCAAGGCCGCCGAATGGCTGAGCGCCGTGGTCTATGAAGACCCCTGGCTGGCCGGCGGCCATAACGGCCTCAGCAATGCCGAGGACCCGCGCGCGCCGCAGGATCCCTATCCACGCGTCAAGGAATTGCGGGAAGTCATGCGGGAGGGCGGCATTCCGGATTCGACGCCGATCGTCATGGCCGGAGGCGTCTGGCGGCTCGACGAATGGAACGACTGGATCGACAATCCCGAGCTAGGACAGATCGTCTTCCAGTTTGGCACGCGCCCGCTGCTGACCCAGGAAAGCCCGATCCCGCCAGCATGGAAAGCGCGGCTGATGACGCTGGAGGAGGGCGATGTGCTGCTCCACCGCTTCTCGCCGACCGGCTTTTATTCCTCGGCGGTGCGCAACCCGTTCCTGCGGGCGCTGGAAGCGCAGTCGGAGCGCCAGATCGCATTCACCAAGGAATCCCTCGGCGATCATCATTTCGAACTCGATGTCGGTCTTAACGGCCGCAAGAATTACTGGGTGACCAAGGGCGATTTGCAGCATGCACGCGAATGGTATGGCGCCGGTTTTACCGAGGCGATGAAGACGCCCGACGAGACGCTAATCTTCGTCACGCCCGAGCAGAAGGCGATCATTCGCAAGGACCAGGCCGATTGCATGGGTTGCCTTAGCCAATGCGCCTTCTCGTCATGGGCGGACAATGAGAAGAATTCGACTGGCCGGCTCGCCGACCCGCGCAGCTTCTGCATCCAGAAGACCTTGCAGGACATCGCGCACGGCGGTCCCGTTGAACAGAACCTCATGTTCGCCGGCCATGCTGCATTCCGCTTCAAGAACGACCCCTTCTATTCGAACGGGTTCGTGCCGACCGTGAAGCAGCTCGTCGATCGCATCCTGACGGGCGCCTGACCATGAAACGTGGGTTGCTGGCCGCCGCGCTGTTGTCGCTCGCGGCGCCTGTCGGCGCACAGGACAAGCAGGCGCCTTATTGGGCATCAATTGCCAGCGGCGAGGCAATGATGCGGACCGGGCCGGGCAAGAATTATCCCGGTACCTGGCTCTACAAGCGCCGCGACCTCCCTGTCCGCGTCGTGAAGACTTATCCGAACTGGCGCCTCATCGAGGATCCCGATGGAACCAAGGGCTGGATGCTGGTGACGCTGCTGAGCGACCGGCGCACGGCCATCGTTAAGCCGGGCGAGCCGCGACAAATTCACGAGCGCGCCGATCAGTCTAGCCGCGTTGCATACCTCGCCGAACCCGGCGTCGTTGGCCGGGTCGAGAAATGCTCCAACGGCTGGTGCCGGATCGCGATCGGCAAACACGAAGGGCATATCCATACGTCCGATATCTGGGGCGTCGGAGAGAATGAGGCCATAGACTAGAGATAGTCGAGACAGTCGTTTCGATTACGAAACGAAGTTGAGTCTCAGTATATATCCCCCCTTTGTGTGGCCTTATCGCAACAGAGCGGAAGTAATTTATATTGATGACGGAACCAGTGCTTCCGCGGTGCTTTCCCCCTTTCAGTTCAAGTGTGCGTGCCGAACCGGATACGCGAGAAAAGGGGAAACTCATGACATTATCCATATCCCGTAGCCGTCTTTTGGCGGGTGCAGCGTTGGGCTTTGGCCTTGCGCTGGTACCTCAGCAGGCAATGGCACAGTGCGCGGTCAGCCCGGCCGCAACGCCCGTGACCGGCACGGTCACTTGCGCCGACACCACGACCACCGACACGACGTACGCGGGCGTTAGCCCGTCGGTCCATCGGAACTACAACGTCGACACGTCGGCCGGCAGCGTGACGGGAACCGTCAGCGCCGGTTCGGTCGTGGACGGCTTCGGCCTTGCCTTCACCAACACGGTCGGTGGAAATTCCCTGAACGTCGTCAACGACGGAACGATTCAGATTGACGCCGGCAACGCGGCGACGGCGGGCGGCTCGGCCGCCCTGAACATCACCGGGACCGGCGCCACCAACATCAACTACAGCGGCACGGGCGACATCCTGAATTTGGGCACCGGCGGCGACGGGCTTCACGTCGACATGACGGGCACCGGCAACCTGAACGCAACGGTCGGCGGCGACGTAACGGGCGTTCTAAATGGCATCAACGTCGTTGGGACCGGTACGGCCGGTGACCTGAACGTAACGACGGCGACCGGGACGACCGTCCGCGGCTCGTTCGTGGGTGTTTGGGCCCAGAACAACAACGCCGCGAGCACCGGCGATGTCACCATCACCAACAATGCGGCCGTCGGCAGCAGCGGAGCCCCGGGCACACTCGCCTTCGGTGTTTTCTCCAACCAGGCCGGGCTTGGCGACAGCACTGTCATCAATAACGGCGCTGTTGGCTCCGTGACGGATCGGACGACGAGCACGGGTGTCGGAGCAGACATTTCCAACGCGGCGTCGACCGCTACGCTCAGCATTACTGGAACCGGAGCGATTTTCTCGGGTGGCCCGGGAGTCCTTGCCCAGAACGCTGGCAGCGGCACGACATTCGTTGATTACAGCGGCGCGATTAATTCAACGAGCACGGGCGTAGAAATCGACTCCACCGGCGGAGGCGCAGTTGACGTCACAGTGGGCTCGGTCACAACGACCGGCGGCACGGCGGTCGATATTAACCAGACAAACGCCGCGGGCGCGGGGGCGATCAGCCTCACGACTGGCGATCTCGCCGCTTCGACGACGGCAATCGACATCGACAATGCCGGAACGGGCGCGGTCACGGTGAACGTCGACGGCAGCATTACGGCCGACGCGGGCGATGCGGTCAACGTTTCGTCGACCAACGCTGCGGCCGGCGCGATCAGCATCACTACCTTGACCGGCGAGACCCTCGCCGCCTCTGGCGGTGACGGCATCGAAGTCGACACGGCGGGCACTGGTTTGGTGACCGTCACCAATGCGGCGGACATCACCAGCGGCACTGGCGGTATCGGCACGCTGGGCGATGGCATCAATGTTACCGCGACCGGCACAGGCGGTATTTCCGTAGACAATGATGGCGACATCGGCGCAGTCGGTGACGCCGCCACCCTCGACGGTATCTTTGCGGTCATCAACAACGCTGCCAGCCCTGGCAACGTCAGTGTGACTGGTTCGGGGGCGATTTTCGCCGACGACGAAGGTATCGAGATCAGGACCGACGGCACAGGCAACGTGACCGTTGACTATGCCGGCGCTATCACTTCGGCCAACGGTGAGGCCATCGAAGCCATCAACGACGGGACCGGCACGGTAAGCGTCACGACGGGTGCTGGCGCGATTACAACCACAAACGACGGTGCCATTTATACGCGGACGACGACCGCTGCGAACACCGTCATCACCGGCGCTGGCGCTGTAACTGGCACGAACGGCATCAACGCCAACAGCACCAGCGGCACTATCGATATCACCGCCGGAGGCGATGTGACCGGGACGGCCGGTTATGGCATCGGCTCCAACACGACCGGCTTGACGACCATCACCGTCGGGGCCAACGGCAATGTCACCGGCACTACCGAAGCGATCCTAGTGGCCGGTTCGGGCGCTACGACGATCACGAACGGCGGCACCATCGGCGCCGCCGCCACGGATCTCGCGATCAACGTGACCGGCGGAGCCGACACGACAATCACGAACGCGGCGGCTGGCGTGCTGAACGGCACGATCACGCTCGGTGCGGCCGATGATGACATGATCAACTCCGGCGATTGGAATACCGAAGGCGTCAACGACTTCGGCGCTGGCATCGACACGCTGACGAACGCTGGTACCGGCACGATCGACATCGGTGCAGCGACGTCCTTCCTCGGACTCGAGACGTTCGATAACGCCGGAACCATCAACGCGGCTCTCGGGCTGACGTTTGACGGCGGTGATACGGTCCTCACCAACACCGGCGACATCAACGCCGCGGGCACGATCGACTTCGGTGCTGGGACTGACGACTTCACCAACGACGCTGGCGGCGTCTTTACCCTGACCGGCGATACGACGCTGGCCGGGTTGGAAACGCTGACCAACGACGGCACCATCGCCCTCGACACATTCACCCTTACGGGCCCGGCGATCGCCTTCGACAACACCGGCACGATCACCACTGGCGGCGATGCCGGAGTTGCCGGGTTCACCACCTTCAGCAACTCAGGCACGATCGACCTGGCGGCGGGGACGTTCACGGTTCTGCCTGGGGTTCCGTTCGTCAACACCGGCACGATATTCGCGACGGACGGCGACACCACGATCACCGGCCAGTCCCTGTTCGACAACCAGGGCAACCTGGACCTGCAGGATGGCGCAACCAACGACACGCTGACGATCGACAGCGACTTCGTTGGCTCTGGGGCTTCCACGCTGCTTGTCGACTTCAGCGCATTGGACTCCGACTTGCTGGTGATTAACGGCGATGCCAGCGGCGAAACCGCTATCGACGCCAATTACCTTGGCGGCCTCAACCTCGACGGGGTGCTGGTCGTCGATGCGGTGACCAGCGATCCGGACGCCTTCGTACTTGGCGCGGTGACCGGCGAAACCCCGCTGGTCGACGTCAGCCTGGTCCAGGAGGGCGCGGACTACTTCCTGGTAGCCGCCCCGACTCCGGCGACGTTCAACCCGCTCGCGGTCCCGGGCTTCGCCACCTCGCTTTGGTATCAGAGCGCGGACGAGGTACTCGCCGAGACCCGCAAGCCGGTGACGACGACGGGCTTCAGCTTCTGGGGCGACGTCTATTGGAGCCGTGACAAGTTCGGCGACGATAACGACACCGTCACTGTCGATGGCATCGACTTCGATGTCGACAATGAGTTGGAAACCAAGCGGCTCGGCATCCAAATGGGCGCTGACTATGGCTTCGGTGGAACGGCCCGTGTTGGCCTGACCGCTGGCTGGGGCCGTGCGAAGGCCGACAACGACAATGACTTCACCGACATCGGGCTGAAGGCCAAAGGTTGGAACATCGGCCTCTACGGCCAGTTCGGCGGCATCACCGGCTTCCATGGTGAAGCGCTGATCAAGCACGACCGCTACGATGCCGAGTTCGATGACGGTGCGTTCGACGGGGTGGACTTCGATATCCGCGAAACAGGTATCGATGGCTCCTTGGGCTATCGCTTCGGTATCGGTGGTGACGCCAATGTCGATATCAACGCCGGCGTCAGCCATGTAACGACCAAAGTCGACGACATCGATGCGTTCGGCTTCAACTACGACATCGGCAAGCTCACCTCGACCCGCGGACGCCTCGGCGCTCGAGCGGTGTTCGGAGGCGGCATTGCGCCGTACGTCGACGCTACGGTCTATCATGAGTTCAATGGCGACGGCGACGTGGAGTTCTTCGACGGCTTCAACGCTTACGATGTCGACACTTCCAACAAGGGCACATGGGTCCGGCTCGAAGGTGGCCTCAGCGGCAACGACGGTCCTGGACCGATCCTGGCGCTGTGGGGCGACCTTGGCGACAAGACTGGGTTTGGCCTCCGCGCCGGTTGGCGACTGGGCGGCGGTGTAGCCGAGGCGCTTCCGCCGCCTCCGCCTCCGGTAGTCGCACCGCCGCCGCCGCCACCGGCGACGCAGACTTGCCCCGACGGATCGGTGATCCTGGCGACCGATGCGTGCCCGCCGCCGCCGCCGCCGCCGCCGCCGCCGCCGGAGCCGGAACGCGGCTGAGTAAAGCGACTGGGATCCGCGCCGGCTAACGCCTGAGAAGGCGGCAACCGGCGCGGTTACCTGGGGACGGCGGCTCCGCGGACGGGCCGCCGTTTCCTTATGTGCGGAGGATGGCTAGGCTGGCGCTCAAAGGGGGACGTCATGCGGTTACTGGCACTCGCGCTACTGGGAGTTTCGGCAATGGCTCAAGGACAGGGGATCGAAAGGATCGGCGAACCCAGCCTGAATGGGCAAAGGCTGCCCTTTTCGACCGCGGTCAGGGCAGGGAACACCGTCTACCTATCGGGGGCGCTCGGCATCGGGCCGGACGGCAAGCTGGCCGAGGGTATGGCGGCACAGGCCAAGGCGGCGATGGACAATCTCGGCGCGGGCTTGAAACAGGCCGGCCTCGGCTGGGGCGACGTCGCCAAATGCACCGTGTTCCTTGCCGACATGAAGGACTGGCCGGCGTTCAACCAGGTTTATGTGACCTACTTCCCGGACAAGAAATTTCCGGCGCGCAGTGCATTCGGCGCGAACGGCCTGGCGATGGGTGCGCTGCTCGAAGTAGAATGCATCGCCTATTCGGGGAAGGAGTGAACCTTCCGAGTGAGCGCGGCGCGGGAACTATCCCACGCCGCTTTCCCGTTAGACGAGCTCCACCGCCACCGCTGTCGCTTCGCCGCCGCCGATGCAGAGCGAGGCGACGCCGCGCTTCAGGCCCTTACCCTTCAGCGCATTGATGAGCGTGACGATGATGCGGGTGCCGCTTGCGCCGATCGGATGGCCCAAGGCGGTGGCGCCTCCGTGGACGTTGATCTTCTCATGCGGGATGCCGAGGTCCTTCATCGCGAACATGGCGACACAGGCGAACGCCTCGTTCACTTCCCAAAGATCGACGTCGCCGACGCTCCAACCGGCCTTTTTCAGCACCTTGTCGATGGCGCCGATGGGGGCGACGGTGAATTGCGCCGGCTCCTGCGCATGGGCGGCGCTGGCAACGATGCGGGCAACCGGCGTCAGGCCCTGCTCGTTGGCGGTGGATTCGCGGGCGAGGACGACCGCGGCGGCGCCGTCCGAGATGGATGAGCTGGTCGCAGCGGTGATCGTACCGTCCTTGGCGAAAGCAGGCTTCAGCTGGGGAATTTTGTCCGGACGGCCCTTGCCGGGCGCTTCGTCGGTGTCGACGATTGTCTCGCCGGCGCGGCCCTTGATGGTGACGGGGACGATCTCGTCCTTGAAGCCGCCATTGTCGATGGCCGACTTGGCGCGGGACAGGCTCTCGATCGAATAATTGTCCATTTCCTCACGGGTCAGTTGGTATTCGTCGGCCGTGCATTGGGCGAAGGTGCCCATGGCGCGGCCTGCTTCGTAAGCGTCTTCCAAGCCGTCGAGGAACATGTGGTCGTAAGCCGTATCGTGGCCGATCCGGGCGCCCGAGCGATGCTTTTTCAGCAAATATGGCGCGTTGGTCATCGATTCCATGCCGCCGGCGACGATGAGGTCGGCGTTGCCGGCCTTCAGCGCTTCCTCGCCCATAATCACCGTCTGCATGCCGGAACCGCAGACCTTGTTGACGGTGGTCGCTTGCACTGACTTGGGCAGGCCAGCCTTGATCGCCGCCTGACGGGCGGGTGCCTGGCCGAGGCCGGCCGGAAGCACGCACCCCATGTAGATGCGATCAATGTCGGCCGCATTGACGCCGGCGCGCTCGACGGCGGCCTTGACGGCAGTGGCGCCAAGGTCGGTGGCAGCGACGTCCGACAGCGCGCCCTGCATGGCGCCCATCGGGGTGCGCGCATAGGAGAGGATGACGATCGGATCTTCGGCGGTGGTAGCCATGGCTTTGCCTCGCGGTGCTAAATTGTTGCAGCGCAAATAGGGATTTGGGCTGCTCTGTCCAAGCCCTTAAGCCTCTGCTAGCGGCACGGCCAATCAGGGAGAACCACATGTCGATGCCCGGTCTTGAATTCGACCTCGGCGAAATGGCCGACACCATCCGCGACACGACGGAGCGTTTCGCCCGTGAGCAGATTGCGCCGATCGCCGCCCAAATCGACGAGAAGGACGAATTCCCGAAGCATTTGTGGCCGCAAATGGGTGAGCTTGGCCTCCACGGCATCACGGTCGAGGAGGAATGGGGCGGGCTGGGCCTCGGCTATGTCGAGCATGTCGTTGCGCAGGAGGAAGTGGCGCGGGCCTCGGCCTCGGTCGGCCTCAGCTATGGTGCCCACTCCAACCTGTGCATCAACCAGATCCGGCGCTGGGCGAACGAGGACCAGAAGAAGAAGTACCTGCCCAAACTCATCAACGGTGAGCATGTCGGCGCGCTGGCGATGAGCGAGGCGGGCGCCGGCAGCGATGTCGTCGGAATGAAGCTGAAGGCGGAGAAATCCGGCAACGGCTATCGCCTGAACGGCACCAAATTCTGGATCACCAACGGCGCCTATGCCGACACGCTGGTCGTCTACGCCAAAACTGGTGAAGGCAGCCGCGGCATCACCACTTTCCTCATCGAGAAAGGCATGGAAGGCTTCTCGATCGGCCAGAAGATCGACAAGCTCGGCATGCGCGGATCGCCGACCTGCGAGTTGGTGTTCGAGGATTGCTTCGTCCCGGCCGACAATATCATGGGCCCGGAAAACGGCGGCGTCGGTGTCCTGATGAGCGGCCTCGATTATGAGCGGACCGTGCTTGCCGGCATCCAGCTAGGCATCATGCAGGCCTGCCTCGACGTGGTCATCCCCTACGTCCGTGAAAGAAAGCAGTTCGGCCAGGCCATCGGCAGCTTCCAGCTGATGCAGGCCAAGATTGCGGACATGTATGTCGCGCTCAATTCGGCGCGCGCTTATGTCTACCAGGTCGCCAAGGCCTGCGATGCCGGCCGGACGACGCGGTTCGACGCGGCCGGCGCGATCCTGCTGGCCAGCGAAAGCGCATTCAAGGTCGCAGGCGAGGCCGTGCAGGCCCTGGGCGGCGCCGGCTATACCAAGGACTGGCCGGTCGAACGCTATATGCGCGATGCGAAGCTTCTCGACATCGGCGCCGGCACGAACGAAATCCGCCGCATGCTCATTGGCCGGGAACTCATCGGGGCCTGATTGGACTGGGCGAACAGGTACGCTACTCTTCGTTAGGGGGGAGAAGCGATGCGCACCTTGCCAATTGTGCTCCTGCTACTGACGTCGTGTGACCGGAACGCCGGACCGAATAAGGCTGCGGTTGAGGCAGAGTCCGTCGCGACCAGCTTTGACGGGGCCGACGTGTCGAACTCCGCGGCTAGGCTGAAACACGGTGAGCGCCTGACCTATGTTCTTGGCTGCCGCGGCTGCCACGGCAAGGACCTTAAGGGCAAGCTGTGGGACGACGATCCCAAGGAATATGGGATCATGTGGGCGTCGAACCTGACCCGCGCCGCACCAACCATGACCGCCGCCCAATTGAAGGCCCTGCTTTCAAAAGGGGTTCATCCAAGGCGCAAAGAGCTGTGGGTCATGCCTTCGGAGCTATTCCAGCACCTGTCTCAAACAGACTTGGAAGCGGTGGTTGCCTACCTTCAAACGGTGAAGTCTGAAGGTGAGCTGTCGCCGGACCCGAAGCTTGGTCCGCGGGCTTTGAAGGAAATCGAAAGCGGCCTGGCGAAGCCGGCCGCAATGCTAGTCCGGGAAACCAGAAATGTCGGGCCTGTCGACCTGGGTCCAACGTACAAACTCGGCCGCTACATCACCCGGGTAACTTGCGCCGAATGCCACGGGACGAAGCTGGAAGGGCATCAGGATCCGGAGGGCAAGACGCCAGATCTTGTCATTGCTGGCGCTTATTCCCGCGAGGAGTTTGAGAAGCTGATCACGCAAGGCACTCCGACCGGCAACCGAAGGATTGCCGAGCTGACGCAAAG